>Ga0255312_1000009_pt1 | contig 30710 bp, 45 predicted proteins | sample EtOH5_T0_E5_meta_FD_202081 | JGI IMG/M metagenome (GOLD analysis project Ga0255312, IMG submission 202081) | Sandy soil microbial communities from University of British Columbia, Vancouver, Canada - EtOH5_T0_E5 | ecosystem: Engineered > Artificial ecosystem > Sand microcosm > Unclassified ...
CTCCAGGCAGCGGTGGAGAACTGGCCCACACCGAACCAGAGGGACTACAAGGGGTGCGACCTGAAGACCAGGCACGGAGGAGCCTCCCTGCCGCACTTCGTAGAGACGGGGGAGAGGGTCCACTCCCAGTCTTTGCCCCAGGTCCAGGTGACCTCCGTATCTGGGGGCGAGTTGTCGCGGACGGATCTATCAACGGCCTTGCGCCAGCGACTCAACCCGGCGTTCGTATGCTGGCTGATGGGGTGGCCTTGGTGGTGGACGAATCCAGGAGAGATCAGCTCCGCGCGATCGGCAATGGAGTCGTACCTCTCCAGGCTGCGTATGCTTTTAGCGTCCTTGCTCGTCGAGCGGGACTCTCCTAGGTAATCTTCTTCGGAGAAGATAAAGAAAGGGTATATGGCTGAACCTGTTCAACTCCTGAATCTTGGCGCCGGCGTCCAGAGCAGCACGCTGGCCCTGATGGCGGCCGAAGGCCTCGTCGGACCGATGCCCACGGCCGCGATCTTCTCGGACACCATGGCCGAGCCCGAGAGCGTCTACAAATGGCTCGACTGGCTCGAGAAGCAGTTGCCGTTCCCGGTGTACCGCGTCAACCAGGGCGACCTCTCCAAGGACGAGCTCGTTGTCAAGCGGAGCAAGAATAGCGGCAAGATGTACAAGCGGTCCCTTATCCCGGCGTTCACCTCAGGGGAAGAAGAGGTCCCCTGCAGCTGCGTCGGAGACGACGAGAAGCCTGATCGGAAGTGCGAGGAATGCCACGGGAAGGGGAAGAGGATCCGCCAGCGCAAGGGAATGCTGATGCGCCGCTGCACGCGGGACTACAAGATCAACCCGATCCTCCGGAAGGTTCGGGAGCTCGCCGGCGTCGGCCGCGGGGAGACCGAACTCAAGGCGATCCAGTGGATCGGCATCTCAACGGATGAGGTGATCCGGATGAAGCCGAGCGGTGTCCCGTGGTCGAAGCACCGCTGGCCCCTGATCGAAGATCTCAAGATGAGCAGGAAGGACTGCCTGGCGTGGTGGGAGAAAAAGGGGCTTCCTCCTCCTCCTCGGTCGGCGTGCGTGTTTTGCCCGTACCACAACGACGCAGAGTGGTCCCGCCTGAAGTTCAGTGAGCCGAAGGAGTTCGCCAAGGCGGTGCAGTTCGAGAAGAAGATGCAGAAGGCGTCTACCAGGTGCGAGGTCTCGGAGTCGACGCCGTTCCTGCACTCCAGCAGAAAGCCCCTGTCCGAGGTCGTCTTCAACCCGGCCGATGGGAAGCCTGCTGGCTTCGGCAACGAGTGCGAGGGGATGTGCGGGGTCTAGTCTCCCTAGGTAATCTTCTTGTTAGAAGATAGAGCATGAAGAAGATCTGCAAATGGGCTCGCGAGCACGTCGCCAGGTACGTGGACAAGGATCTCAGCTTCAACGACGACCACAAGATGAGGGCCCACCTCAGACTGTGCGAATCGTGTAGGAAGGACAAGGACACCGAGGTCGCGCTGAAAGACGCGCTGGACGAGTCTAGGTAAATCTTCGAAGAGGAAGATTATGAGGCAAGCGTTCCGGCTGCAGTTTCTTCTCGACACCTGGAAGCACGACTTTCTAATGGAGTGGTGCCCATGCTGGTTCAACTAAGCAGCTGCCCGATCTGCGGAACTCATGGGGTTCCCTGCGATTGTGGTCCTGAAGACGTAGAAATAGATGGGGACGAAGGGTAGAATCATTCGTGAACGAGGGGAGGCGCCAGTGAAACGGCCGCTCAAGGCGTACCTGTACGGTGGGAGAAAGTACCTCAAGTTCGGATCGAAGAAGTCTTCCCCGGGCGTGATGTACAGCCAGGAAGATCTCGCGTCAGGCCTGCGGCCCACCGTGGAACTCTGGCGGGACGGGACGGTCACCTTCCACGACCGCCCAGAAGGAACCATCGATCAGATGACGTTCACCACCTTCCCGCTCTGGGCGTACGGGAAAGAAATCAAGCCCTTCAAGAGTAGGAGCTGACCATGAGCCAGTTCAAGGTGGTCGACGAAGAGGGTCGTACGATCCGAGGCTTTGAGACCAAAGAGCAGGCGCAGGACTTCGCCGACCAGCACAACGAAGATCGGGACCCCGGCACCATGGAGTACCTCGTGAAGCCGGCACGCAAGACCGGGGCACCCGGAACCGATGCGGACAAGCCGGTGGCTGAGATCCAGCTCGACACAAGAGCCCAAGGCCCGATCATTTGCGACGAGTGTGACGCCGAAGAAGAGAGCGTGCTTCTCATGGAGGACGGGGCAATCGTCTGCAAGGAGTGCCACAGCGACCTCCCCGCCTTCCAGCAGCTGAGCGAGATCTTCATCTCGGCCAAGCCCATCCGCGTGCGCGGCGGTGGCCGAAAGGGATACGACATCGTCGAGGAGTAATCTTCCTGACCGAAGATTAGCTATGAGAACTACGACGAAACGTGTCCTGAGTACGCCTCTCTGGATCCTCGGGCTCATGTTTTCCCCGTTCGCCGTCCTCGGCATCGCCTTCGAGTTTGCAAAGTGGTGGTTCAACGTTGGACGCGATTTCTATAAGCAAGCGAAGGACTTGTGGGATTCAAAAAACAACGACCCCGAGTTCCGTAGGTAATCTTCCCAACGTAAGATTTCTATGAACAAACCGCCCGTCAAGATGGCCCAGCAGCACCAGGAATGGCTGTTCGGCTTTCTCACCCCGGAGGGCGGGCTCGACCCTTACGACTTCACCCACTACATCGAAGAGTGGGCCGCCGGCGCCCGGCAAAAGCGCGACGGCAGCAAGAGGGCGATCGATCAGGACACCAGCGCGGGCGACCTGTCGGAGGCACAGCTGGCGAAGTTCAAGAAGTGGCTGCTCGAGAACCGGAAAGGCGACGACTGGGTCTCGTCTGGGGACATCATCGCCCCGGCCTACCTGTACTTCGACGACGTGAAGAAACTCCCGGCCGGGACGTGGTGCGTTCACTTCACCAGGGCCGACGCCTTCGACGTCTTCGAGCAGGGGACGACGCTCGATGGCCTCGCGCTCTCCACCTGGAAGCGCGAGAAGGACACCGTCGACTGCGAGAAGAACCTCACGGATGAGATCGGGTCAGCCGAAGTCGTCTACGGCTTCGCCTTCACGGCCGACGAGCGCAACGTCCTGTCCAGGGGCGCCAAGTACGGGAAGAACGCCGTCCTCTTCCAGACCGACGCAGGCGTCCGTGCCTGGCACATCGGTGACGAAGAGAATCAGGTCATCTTCCCGTTGTGCTCCGAATACAACGTGATCCCTATGTTCGGCCCTCGTCCTGGAGATATCCGGATCGAAACAGATGGTGGCGAGGAGATGACATTCCAGACGATCCAAGAAGTAATCGACTACGTTTCGAGGAAGGAATCTGTTCAAGCGAACCCGTCTAGGCGACTGGTCCGTGTGTTTGAGGATTAAATGGCTGAACGACTTCCTGCCGGACTAAAGAACGAATGGCGAAGAGGGGAGATCGCTTACTTCGAGTACCACTGCGATACGAGCCCATCATCGCAGGATTACCCTGCATACCAGCACTCACATCAGGCTGTAAAGGTATTGAAGATTGCCGCTCGAGGATTAGGACGGACATTGATGGAGCGCGGAGAAAACTCAATGATCCGCGTGTACACCATCAGATTCCCGGATGGCCTGGAGTGGGATGCTTTTGAAGACGAGCTGCTGATTAGCCCGAAGTATTATGACAAGGAATGGGATCCACCCATCCCCTAGGTAATCTTCTTGGTGGAAGATTATAAATGCCTAAAACGGTGACTCGGTTCTGCTCGGATTGCGGCAAGGCAATTCGCTTCACCCGGAAGGGCATGAAGAAGGCGATCCGGGAATTCATGGGACACCGGCCAACGGGATCCTGCTGCTCCGAGTGCTACGACACGAAGCATCGCATTGGAGTTGAGTATCGTCCATGACGAAGAAGGAATCCTGCATCGAGACGGAAGAGCAGACGAAGGCTCGGCTGGAAGAGCGCGGAAAACGTAACTGGCTGAGACTTCGTCTCCTGAAGGGACTGCTCGCCCTTATCGACACGGCGGCGCCAGAGGCGGAATGCAAGACGATCGGCAATGGACACCCGGAGGGACTCCACTGCTTCTCATGCACCTTCGGAGACATCCGCACGCGCTTGAAGCGCGCGGTCATGTTTTGGGAGAATGCCGATCGGTATAGAAGTGCCTGCTCCTAGGTAATCTTCTCTGCGTAAGATAAAGGATTGAAAAATGAGAAAGACTGTAGAAATGAGAGATCGTGATCGTATCATGAAGGGAAGATAAAATGCCGAGTCTGTGGATCACCGACACGGGAGAGGTGCTGTCGGTCCCTCTCGGGTCATCCCACGAGGACATGGCTGGCGATCTCGGAGGAAGTCAGGGTGAGATGCTGTCGTCTGGGTGGATTCGAGTAACTGGGGCCCCGCGTTCTGGTTGGGACCTTGAGGTGCATGACATTCGGATCCTAAGAACCATCAAGACAATCGAAGACTTTCTCTATGGCGCCGGAGCGGGCGCGAAAGAGGTCCGCATCGAGAGCGCAAAACCAAAGAGAGTATACTTCTCCGTTCGTGGTGATGATGGGGAGTCATTTCAAGAGGCTGTAGAAAGAAAACTTAACAGGGCTCTTGAGCATCCGGAGATGCTCGGGAATCCAAAACGAAGACGCCGTAGGTAATCTTCTAGAGTGAAGATAACATGGTAATCTGCGAACCAATTCCCGTGCCGCCATCTGACTTCTTACCCTGCCGATCCGGGCAAGGGGCGAACACCCTCCAGAATAGCCTACCGCCTTGCAATGGGCTTGTGAAGCCGAGTGGAGTTGGGCAGCACAAGAGCCTGACCTGTGAGCGATGCGGACTCCTCCATGCAACGTGCAACAAAGACGGCATTCTGTACTACGGGGCGGTCTTCTAAATGGCTGACCAGCAGTTCTGGAAAGGCAAGTTTGTCGACCGCGAGTGGCTCAAGACCCTCCTCCGCGATGGCTTCAAGCGGTGCGCCAAGCAGGACGTCGAGGCGGTCCTCGGCGCCCTGGTCAACGACATCGAGGAGTATGTCGCCGGCGAGGTGCTACTCAACACGGGGGAAGCGCTGGACATGGTGGTCGGCGAACTGCAGAAGGCGAGGGGGTTCTGGAAGGAATTCGCCGACGGGATCTCGGCTCACCAGGTCGCCCGTCGCGCAGCGCAATTAGAGAGGGATGGCGGAAGCTTGTGAAATACGCTGCGCTTCTATTTCTTGCTGCGGTGGGATGCACGCGCTGCCCCTCGGTCGGTCCGGTAGAGTTTACTCCAGCCGGATACCCCGTTGTCCTTCCCGCCTCCTACCAACTTCCGGACATGAACCGGAACAAGGTGATGTGGCTTGTGGACTACCGGGTGTCCGAATGGGTCCAGAAGAAGGCAGACTGGAGCCTCTCTCAGTATCAGGACGAAGACCTCAGGAATTACGCCAGGAGCGTCCCGATCATCGTGGTCGACGCCGAGTACGTCATTGGAGCGGACGGGAAAGTGCGGTCCGGATGGAACCAGTACGGGTGCTATATCAAAGTTCCGATCTACCAGGGCAGTGGCGGATACAATATGGCGTCCCTTCCGCACGAACTCACTCACACTGTTCTATTGGATTTCCATAAATGAGCACGAACTCCGACTTCGATCCCCTGGAAGAGAGATCCAGCAACGACACCACCCGCAGGCTGGACACCCGCGCCGACGTGGTAATGGAGCAAGAAGCCCGCCGGATCCAGGCGCGGGCCGACGCCTTCCGGGATCTCGCCGACCGCTTCTACATGCTCTGGTGGAATCTTCCTGGGATGACCACGAAGGACGTCGACCGGGATGTTCAGGACATGTTCCGGATGTACATGGACCTCGCGCCGTCGCTCGGCGTCTCGAGAACGGGGATCCCGGAACTGCGTGAGTGCTGCGGCCGGAAGAGAGTCTGGAAGAACGATCCGATCTCCGATGACAGTGAGGTGCTCGTCATGCCTCCAGTGAAGGACCAGGAACCACCGCTCGGCTGGTGCCCCGGTGATCTCATTCGCAGGATCACCAGATTCTTTGGAGTGAGGTACTGCGAGAAGTGCGACCGGCGCCGGCGCGCAATCAATGCGTTCTTTCGGTGCGGCGGAGCGTGAGATGTTCCTCTGCGAGCGGTGTCACGCGAAGTCGACGTGCCGGTCGGAGGTTCACCTGGACATCGTCAGGAGATCGTGTCAGGTATGTGGCATGACTTCGGTCTGTTTCAGTTGCAACCCGATCGAGACCATCGAACGGAGATCCGTCCACGGGACGCCTGCGATGTACAGGAATGCCCGACAACTCCCTCCGTACAGAAATATTGACATTTAGTTTTTCACGGACACAGCCGATACAGATATCAGACGCCCACTTCGGCTGGGGTGGGAGTATTAGCATACGGAAGAGAGGGCGACGATGAAAAAACTCCCTGCGCCGATCGGAAGGAAAGACGCCTTCCAAGCTGCCATTTTCGGCGTTGCCATCTTTGGTATGATCGTTATGATCACCTGGAGATGGCTGCTCGAATGACCAAATCAGAAGAGAAGGCCTACCGGGAAGTCTGCGAGACCATGACCGACCGGACGCTCATGCTGGCCTCCCAGGTGGCGGCCGACGCTGTGAAGCGCGGAGTCCCGTACCGTCTGGCCTGTCACGCCGTCAAGGTTGCTCTCTACCAAGGATTGTTCGGGTCGGTGCTCCGGAACATGAAGAACGACGGGCTTGTCGCCCAAGACCTCAAGATGGAGGCGGCGTTCGTGTCGAGCCGGGATCACGAGCAGGTCGCTCACGAGATCGTGAAGTTGATCTTCGACCACCTTCAAGTGGTCGACCGACGGTACATCTGGGCGATGAACATCGTGAAGCGAAAAGCAAAGGCCGAGGAAAAGTAAGATCTGTTTCTAGCCCTACCCCAGCTTGGCCCGGGGATCATCTCCCCGGGCTGTTTTATTTTCCGTGCAGTCCCACGACGCTCATGGCATAATCTATCCATGCCGCTCCCAAAGACACCGGTCAACATCCACTTCCTCGACAAGGATTCCAAGGTCGTCGACGACGTGGTCTTCACGCGCAAGGAGACTGGGTACCAGCCGTCGACCGAGTACTATCCGACCATGCGTGCGGTCAAGTGCTCGAAGTGCGGCGAGGTCGGTGTCGCGGAGTTCCTCGGCGGCCTGAACATCAAGGAAGCCGACCGGATCATGGACGGGAAGACCATCCGCGGAACCTGCATGAAGTGCGGGAAGATGGTCGACCTGGTTCCGCTTCCGGTCAACGACCCACAGAACAAGCAGACGCTTCTCTACTACCAGATCCAGGAATCCCTCGACGAGGCAACCAGGCGAGGGGAGCGGCTCGGTCCGACCGGGATGATCTGGCCGATGGCCAGAGTCAGGGAATGGGAGAGGTGGAAGAATGGACAAGCAGCAGGCGGGTAGCCCACTTCATCTGGTCGATCCCCTGAACGGCAAGGAGGGGACCGTCTTCGACAAACCGGCGCCGACGGGGCCTCCAACGCCGCCCTCCAGATCGATCCCCATTCATCTCGCAAAGGTCATTCGATTCTTCGAGAGCATCATCGCCGACGAAGGGCTACTGCTCGACCTCTGCGTCGACCGGGCGGTCGGGATCGTTGAGTTCAACTACAAGAAGCGCCTGGTCGGAAACGACTTCTTCGGGGATCAGCCGACGGTCGCACACTTCGTCGGTATGGCCGCTCCTCTCGCAACGGAACTCTACAAGCAGGTTCTCGCCTCGATCGAAGCTCGCCAGGACGAGTACGGCGCGCTTCTCGCGGAAGCACAGAAGGAGATGGAACGTGCCTCCAGGCCGGCTTCTTCCATTCTCATCCCATAGACGGCCGCCCACGGGACGTCTCGAACTCGCCTTCCGCCTCGTCAGGAACTTTGTCTCGAAAGCGAAATCGTCGCTCGCCTGGACGAAGCTGTTGGTCGGCTGCAGGGAGATTATTCTCTTCCGGAAGATAAACGCCGGCAGGGTCGGCGAGCGGAGCCTGATGCACGCCTTCCACCGTCCGAACACGATCTGCTCCCTACCCCTGGTCGATCGCGTGCCGGAAGGATATCTGTTCGGGTTGCTGCTCCATGAGTTCGGCCACCTGGGGTCCGGAGGCGGGGAACGCGAGGCGGACCGCTGGATCCTCGACAATTTCGGAATCAGGATCCTGTACCTAGGGGTGCTCGACCTCGAATGGGTAGATCACTTCGCGATCGGACGGATCGTAGGCGCGACTATTCCTCAGCGCCGCCGAAATCCTCGTCCGGTCCAGCGACCCCATCCTCGTCGTCGCCTTCCTCTTCGATGAGCTCCCAGCTGGTCTCGCCTTTGTAGCGGACCTCGAACTCATCCCCCGCACGTCGGATCTCGACGATGTCGTCGAGTTCCTCGTCGTCGAGTTCCCACTCGTCCTCGAGCTCGTCCATGAGGTCGTCGAACTCAGGAGTCCCGCGGCGGGCCTGATTTCGCGGAATACCCCTGGTTGCGCGCGCTGGATTTGGTCTCGTTTCGACCGTTTCCAGCCGTCGACGGATGTCTTCGTCGTCGATCATATCCAGCTCGCCATTTCCTCAAGCCAGTCGATCAAAGCTCCCTCGGGAAGTCCGACGAAGGTCGCCGCTTGAAGCACGTCAGCCTCGCTGAACTCCATTCCGGACTGCAGGATCTCGATCTGCAGCAGCGTTCCGGCGTCCACCATGAGGTCGTCGTCTTCCGGAGGGTTCTGCTGGTACCGCTCCTTCACCCGGCGGACGATGCGCGTTAGTTCAGCGTTCATGGCTTCCTCGGTGTGTCAGTGGGTCAGGTAGTTGACGGACTTCTGCTTGGAAACCCAGCAGACTCGGCATTTCGCGCCGGCGCAGGACCCCTCCTCCGATTCATACGCCGGACAGTTCCAGACCGGCGCGTCCATTCGCCCTTGGATCGACGTCGACCCGCCTGCCATCCCCTGGATCAATGGAGGGGGTGCCGACGTGAAGAGCGCGGACGGACGTAGCGACAGGTTCCTCGGCGGAGGATAGTTCGAGAAGAGTTCCCGCCACTTCGCGTAGACCCATTGGCGGGTGGGCGCCCAGAACTGGACGTTCGGAAGCGCGTGGCATACCTCGACCCAAGCCTTGTAGTACTCCGGACTGAAGAAGTCCCCGGAGTCGTGGATCCTGAAGAACCTGTTTGAGACGAGCTTGGCGGCCAGCACGCGCTCGACGTCCGGATCCCGAAGCGAAGCGATGGCCTCGGACATTCGTCTGGCGAACGTGCCTGCGCGGAGAGTCTTTTGGGTCCACCGAAGTTTCGCCACCTGGCCGAGCGACATCGACTTGTACATCAGGTAGCGCCCCTTGCCGGCGTAACAGGTCGAGCAGATGTAGACCTGTCCCGAAGGCATCTCCTTGAGCGACGGACTGAACCGCTCGTAGGATCCTTCCTTCTCGACGGACGAAGCCCGGGAAGCGGGGCAGGTCCCGCCGCTCTCCATGGGTCCGGCCGGAATCGAGAAGGACGGGCAGGACATCTTCGAGGTCCATGTGAAGAGCGAGGAGTTTCGGAACGGACGATCGACGCCGCCCGCCGTCGCGTAGTGGAAGTCCCCAAGGATCCTGATCTTCGGGCCGCCGCTGTAGCCGGTCTTCCCGAGCGTGACCCGCTCGTACTCGATCTCCTCGGATACGTCGCCGTTGAAGACCTCGCGGTTCGATTTCAGGCGGTCCCAGTTCGCGACCTGAGGGTTGTCCTTGTACACCACAGGATCTCTCACGCGACGGCCCTCCGGTAGCGTCTCCTTGGGTTCCTGCGCGCGCGCCCACCCTTCACCGACTTCCCGAATACGAGCGCGAGCGCGACACCGGCGGCTAAGAGTGGGATGGTGTTCCCGCTGAACATACCTGCTTGAGCGACCGGCTGACCTTGCTGCTGACCGTACGGGGTGAAGCCGCTTGAACTGGTGCCCTCCGGGTAGCCGCTCCCTCCACCTCCACCGCCGCCTCCTCCTCCTCCTCCTCCGCCGCTTGGCGGGGGCGCATACCCTCCTCCTTCAGAAGGGGATACTGGCATCGGTGAGGAAAGCGGAGGAGGCTCCTGCGGAGTACCGGACGGAGGGTGCCCGGTAGCTCCGGCGTTGATCAGGTCGATCTTCTGCTGGAGCGTCAGCTGCGCCCACTTGTCGGGCGTGACGCCGAGATTGTCGATAAACCACTGCTGGTTCTGAGAGTAGAAAGCGTCGACCTGAGCCATCGTCTGAGCCTCCGCCGCTACAGCATCCGCGGTGATTGCAGCGGCGTTTGCGGCGTTCGCCTTTTTAGCCTGATCTGCCGCACGCTTTTTTTGGTAGAGAGTATTTCCTGCGGTGATCAGAGCGGCAGCGGCCAGGGAAGCACCCCCAGTGAACGGAGCAAGCGCGACTCCGAGGACCTGAATGAAGATGTTTCCGTACTTCTGCCAGGCTTTCGAGACTGTCTTACCGGCCTTCTGAGCGACCTTCTCAACCGCCTTGACGACCTTCGTCTCGACTTTCTTGGCGGCTTCGAACGCTTTTTTGTGTACATCGATGATCGGCTTCGAGACCGTCTTTGCGACCTTCTTGATGGCCTTTCCAACCTTCTTAAGAAAGCTTTTTCCGAGGTTCCCGAGATTCTCTTCGTAATCCCCGAGTCCAATCTCGGACATTTCGTAAGCCATGACCGCGTCGGACAGGTCGGAAAGGATCTTTTCTTCCGGGTCCGGATATCCCTGAAGCGTTGGAATAATGTATTCATTCAGGAAGTCGGGATCCTCGGCAATCGCATCTGAAAGAAATGTCTGGACGACAGGATCCATTCGGCGGATCATTTCAACCTCGCCGAAACCAAGGTACCATCCCTGGAGAAGTTCCATTGATCTATTTTTTCGTTGCGAAGTAAATGATCAGCCCGATCGCGGGGATCGCTAGGGCAAGAACGGGAATACCGGCGACCGTCGCGCTCGTGATCGACTGGACGGCCGACGAAATCGGATTGATCGTCGCATTCGCAGACTGCATGGCCGTAGCCGCGTTCGACATCGCGATCTGAGCCTGAGCGGCGGCCATAGCGGCATTTGCCTGCGTCTGTGCGATGTTTTGCTGGGCGTGGGATGTTATGCTGGCGCCGTAGACGCTTGCTGCCGCGCTTCCGATGCTTCCGACTAGGCTCGCAATGATGTCCCACTGGCCGAGCTCTCCGAGTCCGGAAAGCGACTTCGCACCGACCAGAGTCTTCCCGTTGGCAGCCATTCTTGAGACCTCTTCAACGAGAATCCTGACACGCTCCCGAAGTTTTGGCCACATTCCAGAACTTCCCTTGAATCTGGATGGATCGAGTTCGTTGACGATCGCCTCTTTTGCGCTGGTCGAGACTGCATGGGCCCAGTCCGATTGGGTCGCCATACATCTGGCGACCTTCTTGCAGAACGCGGCATCCGCGTTTACTTCGTCGAGCAGCACCTTCCGGTCCGCTTCTGGGATCTGACGAAGCTTGTCTATTGGGAGCTCGCAAGCTGCGTCTAGCCCCTCGAGCCCACGTCGCCCATAGTACTGTCCGCCCTGGAGCCAGTAAGTGCGGTAATCGAGGCTCGAATCGCGGATGGCGGAAACCATGGCTATCTCCGTTCAACGAGGCTCGAGTAGAAGGCCTCGATCTTCTTCGCGTGGGGAAGCACGTCGTACGCCTTCACGGACTCGAATCCGGCATCGGACATATCGCTTCTTTTTTCTGGATGCGCATAAAGATCCTCGAGCGCCGACGTCCACCCGTCCTGAACGTTGCAAAGGATCCCATCGCCGGCGTTCTGCCGGAGAAGCGCCTGGGAGTACGGGCCGACGTTCGACGCGATCACTGGATATCCGGTCGCCCAGTACTGGAGGATCCGGAGATTTGACTTCCCGTAATTGAACGGCACGTCTGCGAGCGGCGCGAGCGCGACGTCGGCGTCGGCCTCGGCGAGTTTGAAGGCGTACTCCTCGAATTCACACCAAGGGATGTGCTCGATCTGGGCGGCGGGGAGCCGGACGTCCCGGATCTCCTGGCCGAAGAGTACGAGGCGTGCGTCCGCGTGCTTCTTCAGGAATCGCTCCATGACGGGGACGACGAGGTCGAGATCTCCGGAGTGGCTGGGAGACCCAGCCCAAAGCACCTTGAAAAGGCCGTCCCGCCGGAGCCGATCGGCGCGCGGCCAGCTGGCCAGTTCGACCACGTTCGGCACGACCTCGACCCGCTTCGCGTGACTGCGATACCGGTCCGCCAGCCAGCCCGTGGAGACCTGCACGGCGTCTACCTGGGCCATCATGGCCCGGATCGCCTCCTGACGCGCTGGCTGGCCGTAGGACGCGTACTGGGGGTGCCAGGGCTCCAGGCAATCGAAAGCATCGTCGATCTCGTAGACGACCTTCTTTCCCTGTGCTTGCAGGGCCAGCGCGAACTCGAGGGCGGACGGACTGTTGTCGATCTGGATGACCACCACGTCGTAGTCCAAAGCCTCCCGACCGAACCGGGCGCTTGAGGCGTGCGCGACGGCCTTTCCGCCCATGTTGAGCGCGTACATGGGCATCAAGCAGCGATAGAATGCGCTTGCCTTCGACATGGTCGCGTAGTAGAGGACCCGGACGGCGCCGGGACGGAAGAGTTCCTCGGAAATCGCCTTTTGCGCTTGGTCGACGAGCGCGATCACGGTCCCGGGGGTTACCCGGCGGGACATCTTTGCCCGCAGGCGCTCCGCCACACGGACGGCGAGCGTGAAGTCCTCCTCGTGCATGACGACGGTCTCTCCCTCAAAGGTGATCCCCACCTGGTCGCCGATCCGGCGGACCTGAGCACCGAGGGTTAGTTTGGCGACGGCCTTCGGAAGGGCAATGCCCTTCAGGCTGGGAGGGAGAGGCTGAACCAGATTTGAGGATTTCTCAGAGGCCGTATCCTGCATGGGTCGATCATACCCTCCCGACCTAGAGCGCCGCAAGCGCCGGGATCAATTTCGGAAGCACCTTGATCCCATAGTCGACAACGGTCTGGAGCACGCTCGTCACGGTCTGGCGGAACTCCACCGAGACGTCGATGGCGGCCGCGTGGAGCTCGTTCACGATCGTGTCCTGGACGACCGACATCTGGCGCTTGATCTCCGCCTGCTTGTCGGGGTCGGCGAAGGCCTTCGCCAGCTGGACGATCAGTTCCGCCAGGCGCCGGGTCCGTTCCTCAAGGAACTCCTTCTGGTCCTTCCGGGACGACAGGTAGGAATCCAGGCGCCCCTTGAGCAGGTCCTTGAGGGACCCCGCCAGAGCTTCGATGTTCTGGTCCATGTCAGTCTCCGATCGACCTCTTGAGGGCGGACGTGATGTCCCTGAGCGACTGGAGCAGCTTGATTTCGTCGTCCTTGTCCGCTTGCGTCTTCAGTTTCGGATCCGCCGCTACATATGCGGCGTACTTGACGAAGACCTTTTCCTGCTGCTCTTCGAGACGGCTGACCGCCGCCTTCTCCGCTGCGCACTTACAGGAAGAGAGCGAGAGGATAAGGAGGACGGCGACGACGGCGATCTTTTTTCTCATGGTCAGGCCTTTTTTCCTTTCATCAGAGGGTTCAGGATCTTGTCGTGGGCGACGCCGGCCGCTAGACCTCCGCCCAGTGCCCAGGCCATTGCATCCACCCAGCCCGTATCCTTGAAGCCGTGGAACGCCTTCGCGATCAGGATGAAGGCGACCGGCAAGACGGCGGCCAGGGCCTCTTCCTTCCCCTTGGTCCAGGTGGGAAAGAACTTCTTGATCGCGCCGATCGTGGTCGTGACCCCGAGCGCGATCATCGCGAACACCTTGGCGTCGATCTGGTCCATAAGACCCTCCTTCTAGCCAGCCTTCTCTTCGCGTATACGCCGCGTCGTCTCGACGCGTTCCTCGAGTTTCTTGATCATGGCGTCGAGTTCTTTTCTCACGATCTCCTTTTGCTCCGGAGCGATGCTCGGGTCGTTGTACAGGTCGAAGAGTTTCTGAGCCTCCTCCGTAAGGTCCGCCCTTGCGATACTGGCGCGAGCGCAGATCATCGTGAGTGTGGTCTTCATCTTGCTTTACCTCCCCTTGCCTTCTCCATCTGGATTCTCAGAACCTTCAGGACTCCGACGACATCTTCCTCATGCGTGGCCTTTGACTCGGTGCAAGCCTTAAGGTCGGCGTACACCATGTCATACATCTTATTCCCACGGTGCCAGAGCGCCGGCACGACTACTGTGAGCGCAAGCGCGAGCGCGCTGATGATCACCCACGCGAGTGGGCTGACTCCGCCCGCCGGCGGGTCTACCGCCAGAATGGCCGCCAGGATCGACGCCACGTTGCCTCCTCACCCCGGTCGATCCTATAAGAACCCTACTCTTCGTCCTTGATCCCGAATTTCCCGCAGAGCTCGACGACATACTCAGCCGCCAACGGAGACCAGGTAGCGACCTTCAGGCACTCCTGAACCCAGGCGTCGAGTTTTGAGAGAAAGTAGAAGGCCCGCTCCTTGCCGCGGAGTTCCTCATGCTTGGCTTCCGGCTGCTTGCGCGGCGGCTTCATCGGGGGAGAACTGACATCGAGGCCGGGGACCTTTTTCCTGAGATCCTCAAGCGTGATGCCGCCTCCCTGATACTGCTGCCAAGCCAGCCAGTCATTTCTAGATCGCTGCCACTTGAAGAGATCGTCCTCAAGAGAGTCGTCGATCATGTTGAAGTACTCGACGGTCTCATCGAACTTGACGAGTTTCACCACGCGGTCGAGTTTCGCCTGGGCCTTGTGATCCCCCTTCCCGTCCTTCTGACAGAACTCCCGGCACGCGCCGATCAGGAGGTTTCGGTCCCTGAAATTCAGCACGCGCTCGACCGTTCCGGCAGGCTGCTTGGCGGGCCCAATGGAGGTGGGGGCATCCAGAATCTTCCCGACATCCACGCGAGGCGTATTCTCAACGATCTGCTTCCCATCCACGTCCGGCATCGTCCTCTCCTTTATTGCTTCACGATGGGAATAGTTTACCATCTGGAGGGTCACTGTTCACATATTTATGTCTTCATGATGTACGCGACCGTGTAGTACGGAGGCTCATTGTTCGCGGCCTGGTGGGCTTGGGCGGCATGGTCCGCCGGCTGAGTGACGGCGTGCGTAAGTGCCGCGCCCGGACCTTGGGTAGTTCCTTCGGCCACGCTGCCGGCCGGATTTGTCGTCGTGACTCCGGTGGTATTAGCGTTGTTCGCCGCGGTCGCTGCCTGATTCGTTGCGGTCGTCGCCGCATTTGAGGCATTCGCATTGCTCGCTCCGCTCGCGCCCTGGACGCCGACGGTCCCGGCCGTCCCAGAGTTGATGATTCTCGGAGCAAAGGAGTTCTGGGTGTGGTTGTGGGAGTTCTGGGTGTGGTTGTGCCCTGGATCGGTCACCGGATGCGTGTGATTGACGATGTCGGTGTACTTGTGGGTATGGCTCGCGTGATCCGCGACGGCCGCCCCAGAATGAGCAAGCGCCGGATGGTCGGCGTGAGTGTGGGTTGCTGAGCCTCCGGTTGCGCCGGGATTCTGCCCAGCAGGCGCTCCCTTAACGAATCGATCACGAAGATCCGGAGTTCCATTTGCACCATCACAGAGAACCCACCCGCTGGGAATGTTCGCGATGAGACCGTGCCACATTGAGATCACGCCTGACGGGATAGCCGCGGAGACAGCCACCCAAACATCAACCACCAAACACTTATAGAAGGCGCCAGTGTCGAGGCACAGGCAGAAACTTCCGGGAGTGAAGTCGGACGCCGGCTTGTCGGTCGCCTCTACATCGCAGATATAGAATGGGTGTTGGGTGACGTCGACGCCGGTAGAGGTGTTGGCAGTTGCGAAAAAGATGGCTTTTCTAGCCATCTTTCATTACCCGGTGATCGCATCAAAGTACGGGATATATCGGGCCGTGGTTCCGTCCAAGATCTTCAGGAATCCGGAGCTGTTCCTGCTTGTCGCCCCCTTGAACAGGATTGTTCCGATCCCGACGTTGTTCGCGCTGTTGTCGACAGTGTTCGTGTAGGCGACGGTCCCGGCAAAGCCGGTCGGCTCTGCGCCAGAGAGAAGGCCGCCGACAAAAAGCGCGCGGCCTGCCTCGACAAGAAACGCCCAAGTCTGCGTTAGCGTGGCGTTGGTACCTGCCGCAGGAGCTCCGCTGATTGCTAAGGTCGCAGCTGTTGTCACCGTGCTTGCGCCGACAAATCCAAGCGTTGGAGCCGTGATGTAGACGCACCTCTGATTCGCAATGGCGCCCGTCGCCCACTGAACCGTCTGTGCAAGATTGAAGTAGATGAAATTCAGCTCGGTTGAGGCGGTCTGCCCGGTCGACGCTACGCCGGTGACTTCGACATACTTCAAAGTGCTTGAGGTAAACGCGGTGCTAGGTTTGACGGCCATCAGCACCGTCGGACTGACCGTACCAAGTCCGGCGCAGTCCACAAAGAGTGCGTACGCCTTCGTGAAGACAACCGTTGTATCAAAGGCGCTTGGAGGGCCTTGAACATACACTGTATAGCCGGCGGTAACGGTCGTCGTGCCACCGCCGCCGATCTCCGAATACTGGGCGGATGAACCGAAGGAGTAGGCTTGAGTCGCGGCGGTCGTCACTCCAGCGGTAGAGAACGTGACTCCAGGCCAGGCATGAGAAATTCCAGTCGAATCTGTGTTGTTGGTTCTCAAGCCAGCACCGGCAGAAAACGTCATGCTAACGGGAATGTTCGCGCTGGAAGGAGATGAGATCGTAGTTGTAGTTGATGTGAATTGCCCTCGGATCGATGAGTTGACGATTAGCTCAACAGAATTTAAAAGGCAATTGACTCCGGATGTCGTAGCCGAAAGGCTCGTATAATTTGGGGCTCCAGAGGCCTGCGCAACGGCCTGGACCTGGCCGCCGATGGTAACAGAAAAGACGTTTCCAGTTCCAAGGGCGGCCGTCCCGGTCGCTGCCGTCGAAATGACAAATGGGTCGTTTGCGACCGAATTGTCTAGTCCCATGATAAACGAGCGCGCCGTTCCGAGGGCAAATCGGACCGCCGCATCCCCCGTGCTGTTCTGGAGGCAGACCACTTGCGGGTGCGTGAGCGCGTTATTATGGACGAACTGTGCGGCGTAGGCGTTGGTGATGGTCGCCGGGCCAGCGCCCGCGCCCACCGGAGGGCCATCAACGGAAAGTGTGGCCGCGTTGGTCACAGTGAGCGCCAAGGCAGCCGAAAGGGTCGGTTGTCCGATCGAATGGTAGTTGAATCCGTTCACCGTGGTAATGTTCGTGTTTCCGGTGAGCGTGACCGTGCTGGCCTGGAAGTTAATCCCGTTCCACGTCGCCCCAGCACCGCTGGCAATCGACTCCGTAGCGATCACGGACAAGGTCTCCGCAGCGGCCACTACTACCGCAGGCCCGATGCCGAGCGAGTTATTTGCTGTCGAGAAGATGAGGCCCGTGCTGCCGGTGATGTCGGTCGCGCTCGTCCAGACGGCGACCTGCCCGGCGACAGGAGGGCCGGAGGCTGTGACCGTGCCCGTCCCTCCAAAGGCCGCATAGGCCCCGCCCTGGACCGACTGCTCCCACCTCGAAGTGCCGTTGTTGTATCGGATGCGACCGGTCGTGGCTCCAGAAACGGCAGCAGTCGAGCCGTCCGTCGACTCGAGGTATTGGGCCGTTGCTCCCGACATGAGGATGGCACCGTCAAGGCGCGTAATCCCATCGTCGACCCAGAGGGCGTAGGAATTCGTGATCGCCATGCCTCCGGACGGGGCCGGGGCGTTCGCGATATAGACGGTCGCGGCGTTCGTCACCGTGATCGAGGCGTTCGCGTAGGTCGGCTGCTCGATGTGAGTAAAGTTGAACCCTGTCGCCGTCGTGATGTTTGTCACTCCGCTGATCGTGGTTGTGGTAGCTGTCACCCGGACTGCCTTCAGGGTCGCCCCTGCAGCCGAAGCGATGGTCGGCACGATGGACATGGCGACCTGCCCGTCCGCGACCGTCGCTCCAAGGGTAAGCGTGCCCGCGCTCAGGGTTACCAAACGGACGGAATCCGATGAAATCCCGTAGCCATCCCTCAGATTGACGCCGTTGTCCGTCCGGGCCGCCGCACCCATCGTTATGACACCGGAGCCGGCGGGAGCTACCTGGACCGTGCCGTCGAGCCGGGTTGTTCCACTGTCGACCCAGAGAGAGTAGGGGTTCGTGATCGTTCCGGCTCCCGAGTTCGACGGCGCGTCTTCGATGTAGACGGTCGCCGCATTCGCGACCGTGATACCTACGTTTAGGGAGAGTTGCGGAGAAGCGAACGTGTTGAAGCGGTATGATGTAAAACTCGTATCGACCGTGATCGTGCCTCCGTCCGTCAGCAGCGCGATGGCGTTCTCTGCGGAAATCGTTTGTGAGCCGACTAGGATTCCGACTGCTTGAGAGACGGCTCCGATTTGAGAGGCCGTGCCGACGGTGAGGAGCGTTCCGGTGCCGGTGAGGGCAACGGAGCCGGAATCTACCACGATCGTCCTGCCGGCGCCAGCGCCCCCAAAATCGTAGGCGCCGTCCAGAGTCACGCCGAATCCGCCGCCGCCTACCGGTTCTACCGGCTGGACGAATCCGGCCCGTGGCAGCGTTCCGCCAACCACCACCTCCACCTGCTGGACATATCCGACGGCGGGCAGCGTCACGGTCTACCTCGAATTCCAGTCCTTGTACGATCCGTCCTGCGTGATGGTCTCCGCAGCGATCACGTAGCCGGAGAGACGAGCGGTCGCGGAGACGGCGGCTCCGGCGGTTCTCGCGGTGACCCGGATGACGGCCCTCGGAGGAAGCGTGATGGGTTTCGGGAACGGCGTCGGAGCCGCAAGGATCCCGCGCTGCTGCCGGAAGTCCTGGTAGGTCCGGACGGGCCTGTTGTTCACGAAAATGTTCCAGATGACGGTGCCCCATTCGGCGGACACGGTCAGCATGTGGCCGAAGGAACGGAAGGAGACGACGCAGCGGTCCGGAACGGTGTAGGTGACGATATCCGTATCGGCCGCTGCGACCACGACGGCCGTTTCGCTGACGAGATCTTCCATTTCCGCGGTGATCGGAGGCTCCAGCCAGTTCGGACTCTTCACCATGAACCGACCGCGCTGGAGGAGGATGAACAGATCCTCGAGCATCTGCCACTGGCGGGGCAGGAGGTGCTCCTCGATCAGGAGTTGCTGGACGTCGAGACCGGGAAGAGCTGGAGGAGTCCACTTCGGCGTCACGATCCAGCCGCGCTGCGGCAGCTGCACCTGGCCGCGGATGATCCGGAAGTACCGCTCCATGGGATCGACGGAAGCCGGAGCGATGTCCCCCAAGCCGTTCGCCGGGCCGCCGGTGCCGAGACCGTTCACGGGTCCACTCATGTCCTATGGCCTCCCCGGGGAGGTCCCCGGACGGATGGTCTCCAGTTCCTTCGGGTCCACCTTGATCTTCCGGCAGCCGAGCGTGATCCAGACCACGTTCGTCCCGTTCGAGAGATCGGTCAACTCGAACGTCAGCTGGTAGTTCGGCTCGAAGAGAGCCTCCTCCCACATCAGGAACGGCAGTTCTCCGTTGCCGAATGCGAGATCCTGCCGGACGGGCTGCTCCATGAGCCGCTTCTGGGTCGCCGTCTCGATGATCCGGACCGTGAAGTTTCCGGTCGACTGGACCATTCCCTTGGCCCACTCGACGTAGGCATCGTCGCCGAAGCGGACGACGGGAGACGAGGTTCCGAGCGCGGTGAGCGAGACGAACTGGTCGGTCGTGAAGAAGTACGGGAACGTCCGGGCGCCTTCCCGGAAGATCTCCTCCATGCGGTTGGCGACCTTCCACGGGGCCTGGAGGTGGTACCAGCGCCGGCCGGAAAGTACGAAGCGGATCTGATTCGTCTGAGTCGTGTTCAGGTTCCGGAACCTCGCCATGATCACGCCGGGCCCGGAGACGACGTTCATGAAGAAGGACTGCGCCCAGCGGAAGGGTCTCCCGGGAGAACTCGTGACCGGAAGAGCACCCGTGAGCGGAAGGGTTATCCCACCACCGGAAGCGATGGTCGCCACATGGACCTCGCGGTTCATGAGGATGGGCCTCTCCCGGCCCAGGCTTCCCGGGTCGAACAACTCGACCGTGAACCCCTCCGCTCTCTGCGAGACGAAGAAGGCGTCGAAGATCTCGAAGTGCCCCTTGCCGTCGATCACCATCGGGATGAAGTCGGTTACTTCCCCGGCGGCAAGCGTGATCGGATCCGGATCGGTCGTGAGCCAGAACGGCTTCACGTACCGCTTGAGCTCGTTGACGACGACCAGGCCCGTCTCCGGGTCCTTGATCCAAGTGGGGATCGGCTGCCCCGGAATGTAATCGTGCGTCGTGAAGTCCCGGAGCGCGCCTGGGGTCGCCTTCGCTCTCGCCCAGTTCGCCGGGTCCGCGTAGGGGAGGCGTGTCCTGTCGGCCATCGTTCCTCCGTTACGGGATCTGCTGCAGGCGGCGGGCCGCCATGACGGGGTAGATGAAGTTCTGCGAACCGGACAGGTCCGTCACGTCCATGAGGATCTGCTTCTGACGCTCGAGGAGGTATGTGTCGGCCCAGTAGAACGGGAACTCGGCGTTCCCCCAGCCGTTCTGTGAGTGGACGGTGTTCGGCATCAGGAGCCGGTTCGTCGCGCGCTCGCGGAGCGTGAATGAGAACGCGCCCGTCGACGACACCATCAACTTCTGGACCTCGGTGTCGGCGGAGGCGTCCGACTCAAACGTGAAGGTCGCAGTGCCGTTCGCGACCACTGGCGTCACGGTGCCGTCGTTCGCGGTCTCGTTCGGGACCAGGAAGTACGCGTAGGTCCGGCTGCCGTAGCCGAACATGCGCTCGAGATCGAGCGCGACGTCGGGAGGCGCCTCCTTGTGGTAGATGCGCCGGCCGATCAGGTTCAGGCGCACCGTGTTCGTCGCGCCGGAGAGGTCGCGGAGGTAGCACTTGAGCTGCCGCTGCGCGTCGCCGATGTTGAAGAAGTACGGCTCGGGCAGGCGGAACTGACGCGCGCCGACGCCCACGATGCAGCTCGAGTGGACGGGGCGGTTCTGCAGGCGCCTCTGGGAGCCGGGATCGAAAAACTCGAGCATGAATACGCCGGTAGAGACGCCCACGATCGATGCCCAGTCGAAGTGGCCCTGATAGTCGATCAGGAAGTTGAGCTCGCTGACGGCCCCGGCGACGTTCACGCCGGTCGAGGCCGCGAGTACGATCGAGGCGTTGTTCGGATCCGCCAGCCAGTAGCCGCGGACGTGCGGCTTGATCGGGTTGACGGCCAGGCCTTCGATGGGCCGGCCGTCGGGGCCGAAGATCACGTTGCCGGAGGGATCGCGCTTGGGAACCCGGACGAATGAGGCGAAGGACATGGGCCGCGTCTCCTTCTGCGGGGTTGTCTCTACCCGCTACGGATAACTGCGGCCATCGCCCTCCGAGAGAGGTCTGGCGCCGCCTTCGGTTCGACTGGATTATAGGCCGGGATGGTGTAGAATGCAAGGGTCGGAAATAAACGAACCCGCGTACCGTCACCATCGGCTCGCGGGTTCTGACCAGGTACCGTCCTATTATGGAGGACCGGCAGATGGCTGAACAAATCGTATCTCGCGGACGCAACTACTGCAAGGGAACACAAAAGCCTGCAATCTGCGACCAGTGTCAGGTCGACTTCATCTCAACAAGAGCTGGGCATCGCTTCTGTTCCAAACGCTGTTCTTACGCCGTCTGGAATCGACGCATGATGGCACCAAAAAAAGAAGTGCCGTGCAAGTTCTGCAAGAAGCCGGTCACGCAGAAAACTATCTGGCAGGTTTTCTGCGGACGTCAGTGCAGAGATCGATGGAGGAGAAATCCTACCGCTAGAGTTGGGTTGAAAAATTGCCTGATCTGTAAGGCAGAATTCACCCCAACGGACACATGGAACCAAGTCTACTGCTCAGTCGAGTGTCGTCGTATCGCGAACACTAAAGTTGTCGGAAAATACAGAGGAAAGAACAAATCGAAGAACCTCTGCACAAACTGCTCAAGGCAAAGAATGGAAACGAGTGCGTACCTTTGCGAGACGCACTGGTTTACAAAGATCGCAAAGAGCAACGGAATTAAAAACGGAGGGGAAGTTGTAAGGAAAATTCTTGAGGCTCAAGATTATACCTGCCCGTACACTGGAAAACGGCTCGTCGCTGGCCTGAATGCCTCCATAGATCACAAGAATCCTAGATCTAGATTCCTCGACACTTGGAACAGAATCGAAAACATTGAGTGGGTTGACATTTACGTCAATAGCGCGAAGCGAGAAATGACGAAAGAAGAGTTTATTTCTTTCTGTAAACTCGTAGCGTCTAGATTTTGAAGTAATAAAAAAACCCTCCGCCTTTCGACGGAGGGTTTTTCTGTTCGACGTGTAGCTTAGATGTTGCTGTAGAGCACGCCGACCATGTACGTGAACCAGCGCCGTCCCGCGGCCGTGCCATCTGTTACTTTCTGACCTGCTTTCGCAGGCGGTCGCTCATTTCTGGCGACTCTCGTAGTTACCCACGAGTGCAGAGCGCATCATCGACTCACATGCATCATGAGTCGCCCATTGTCGCTCGTTCGGGCGGAGTTCCCGACTCGGGGTTTCCGCCACGGGATTGTCCTCTCACAAGGAGTTCCCCCGTAATTTGGGTGTTTCAGCGTAGGTCGCCCTACGCAGCGACTTTGTTACAAATCGAGAGGGCCGAGCAGGGGCAGACCTCGTTCCGGAACTGCTCCACGCTGTCGATGCGACGAGCCTTGCGATCGGGCGTGGTGAAGTTGAAGTACGAGTTCTGCGTCGGCAGACCCTGCGTGACGATGGTGCCGCCGGAGTTGAAGCCCGAGGGCCCGATGCCCTGAGGGATCTTCTTCAGTGTCACCCGGGTGAAGATCGTGTTCGTTCCGAAGATCCAGGTGAAGGTCGACTTGTTGTAGATGTCGTTGAAGTCGGCCTGCGACACGCCGTACTCGAGCTCGCCGGTGAAGCCGACGAGATCGAACAGGTTGGGCGAACCGAGCTGGCTGTCCAGCGTCATGTTCGTGTCGCACAGGCTCTTCGGCGTGGTCCCGTCGTCGAACACGCGGTGGTTCGCGAACAGGATGCGGCAGGCCGTCTGCGAGTTGGCCATCAAGGCCGCGTCATAGAACGGATAGCGCAAGGGCCGAAGGACGGCCTGACCCTGGGGGGTCGAAACGACGTACTCCACTCCGGTTCCGGGCATCCCGTCGGCGGATGCCGGCACCATTCCGAGACCTCCAAGCGTTGACATTGATCCTCCTTTTTCCGTGAGGGGTGAGCCCATCCCCGGAAAAATTGCCGATCCTCTTTAACCCCCGCGCCAGGGATCGACGGGACGGACGCGGAGATGCCGGGCGTACACACGCCCAGCGTTGTTCACAAGCCCGATTGTCAGGTCCTCCCGGCGCGGATGATCGACCCCGCGTCGGGGCACTTCAGGTCGCTACAGGAGTGCTCCCCGTTTCCAGGGAGCACTCGAATGACGGCCTGCGTTAGTAGCCGTTGTCCGGGATGGCCTCATCCCCGAGAGCGTTTCCGGGAGCGTAGTTCGGCCTCGCCCGGAGCGCCGCATCGGTGACGTACTCGCTGAGACGTGGAACGGTGTTCGTGGTGCGGAGGAACGAACCCATCCCATTCAGGTGCCCCGCGACCCGATTGGCGATCTCCTGCTTCATCCGGTTGGCCAGGTCGTCGCCCAGGCCGTCCAGGCCGATGGTGCGAGCGATCTCCGTGCCGCCCAGAAGCTGCTTGAGCGCCGAATAGGCCACGTTCACCACCGTGCCCAGCCAGACCGCATCGCCCTGCTTCTTGCCGACGAAGCGTCCGACCAGCCACGAGAGACCCGCGCCGCCGAGCGCGTCCGCCGTCATGCGGATGAACGGCTGCGCCACGGCGGGGATCTGCGCCGAGAGACCGGTCTTGTCGACCAGGCTCATCACGAACCCGCCCGCGGCCTTCGAGCCGAAGAAGCCGGTCGCGGCGGGAAGGCCCGTCTCCGTCCAGAAGCGGACGTCGATGAAGCTCTTCACGCGACCCAGGACCGCGCCCACCGGACCGCCGGAGAGGACGCCGCCCGGATTCCAGCTGATCGGCAGGACCGGATTGTTCCGGTACCGACACCGGTGGCTCCGACGCCGGCGCGGATTGTGCCAGTACCGCGGCGAGTGACGCCGGCGGTGCAGGCGCCGGTAGCCCCTGTGCTTCCGGCCCGAGAAGCCTCTCCGCGAGAGGAACAGCGGATTCCGACGCGACCGACGGCGACGGCGCCGACGGGTCGGATTCCACGAGATCGGAAGAACCGGGTTCCTCCGGGTACGACGACGCCGCCGACGGTGGCTGGAACGGCTGCTCTTGAACCGCCCGCCACGGCCGCGCGGAGGCGTCCGACGATGCCGACGACGACGAGTCTTTCTCGCCATCTTGGACCTCCTTGCTGCTCTGCGCGACCGGCCCCGGCGACTCCGCCGAGAGACCGCCGATCTACGCGACCGAATCTTTCTCCGCCTCTTCCTGCGAGGCGCGTTCATCCCGACCGCCGCGCCGCCCGAGGTGAGCGCGGTGGTCAGGAACGAGTTCCGACGGACCCGGCGACGACCGCGGCGTCCCTTGCTCTTCAGCTTCCTCCGAAGCTTGACCGCCTGCATGACGCCGCCGGCCTTCTTGACCATCCTCTGCCAGGCCGACAGCTTCCGGCGCTTCCGTCGACCGCGCCGGGCCGACTTGCCGGGGTTCAGGGTTGCGAGCCACATAATTCGCTCTCCTCTACTTGTGATAGAAGTCGGTAATCCGAGACCGTCCGCGCAGCTTGGTCAGCACGATCCCGGCTTCCGGATCGTGCTTGATGTCCGGCATCGTGTCCCACTCGTGCTTCCAGGCTCCTTTGCGCTTCGAACCTTTGGGCATGATGTAGGTCGACTCCGGTTGCTTCCCGCCGTCGTACGTGATCCAGAGTCCGTCGACGCCGGGGACGTCCGCCCACTCGAGCGTGACTTTCCGGGACCGCGCTCCGTGCGTCCAGTTCTCGTAGCCCTTGAATTTCGCCAGGAACGCGCGCCACATGACGGGGTTGTTCTGGCGCTTCACCCAAGCGGCGAATCGTTCGACGGTCATCGTCATGCGGCGCTTCTTCCCGCCTCTGCTTGGATTCGGATGGATGCGGGCATGGCTTCCGCGCCTCGGATTCTCCTGCCAGCCTTTCATGACCTCGCTCTGGATCGAGGGCGGCAGCGTACCCCAGGAACGAGACGCGAGTCGTCGGGCCTGCTCGTACGGGATCCCGGCGAACTCGAGGATCGCCAGGCGAGGACGCGGCTTGAGCCCATCCCACGACCTCGAGATCGCGGGATTGTTCCGCACCGGTCCGCCCGGACGCTGGTGCTTCAGGCACTGGAGGCAACGCGACGCGTTGGCGGCCCCATGGATGCAAGCTCTCCTGGCCGCCGTCAACTTCCGGCCTCTGCACCACTTGCACCGATTCGTGATGTCCCCGTGGACGCAGAGCTTCCGATACCGGCGCGGACGCAGCGCGCGGACCGTCGGCGTGCTCACGTCCATCCCGCAGGCCCGGCACCGGTAGTGCTCCCGATTCCCGAGCGTGCCCTGGTAGGCAAGCGACCCACCACAGGTCGCGCACTGGTGATCCTCGAGGTGCGGATTCGACTGGAACGCGCGACTGGCCAGCGCTCCGGCCATGCCACCCAAGATCGCCTCGCCGATGCCGGGGTTTCGATTCACGCGGTACCGTGAGCCGACAGCGATCACTGCTTGGTCGAGTGGAACTCCGGCGGCCATCTCGAGTTTGATGTCCCGGAAGATCCTCGGAATATCCATGATCGGAATCTGGATTCCGGACATGAGTCTTGCCCAAGCGTTCGATATCGCGGCGTCGAGGGCTCGCTCGGCACCTTTTCGAGTGCGCGGCCCGGGATTCGCCCCCATCACGGTCATAAGCAGCGGATTGCGACGGTAGACGGTCACTTTCCACCTACCTTCTGGGTGACCAAGTAGAGCGCCACGCCGCCACCCAGGACCCAGGCCAGCGTTTCGAGCGCCTTCTGGAGGCCTTTCCCCCCGGCCTCAAGCGCGCTCCCAGCTCCGGCACCTGCCTGCTGGACCGCAGTAACTGCAGTCCGCGCAAGCTGTTCCGGAAGAGAGATCTTTGCCTCGGATACCTGTTTCCCGACGAGCTCCTGGGCCTTCTTCGCCTGCAGTCTGTCGCGGGTGTCGGCGAGATCGTCCCGAACAGCGACGATCACCGCGTGAGCCGGATTCGCCCGGTCCAGCAACAGCGGGAACGAGACACCGACCATCTGCAGCGTACGGTCCGTGAACGCGCTTCGGAGTCCTTCTAGATTCGCGACAAACGCATTCCGGAGGTCGTCGTCCGTGTTGAGGCGCCCCGGCTCCCGGGTTTCCCAGTCGGACATGCGCTGGATCATCTCCCGGTGGATCGATTGAGTTGCCTGGGCGTCCGCGACGACGCTCGCGAGCATCGCGGCGTCTTCCTCGGCACCGTTCAGGCGACCGCCGAACTCCGGCACCGTGTATCCAGGCCGGGGCTGAGGATACGATCGGTAGAACGTCACGCGACCCTCCGCCGCGGGTTCCGCCGCGTCCGCGTGTATGTCTTCTTCGAGACGTAGACGCCGAGCAGGATCGCGAGCCCCGCCATGCCGCCCACGATCGCGGCGAACGACGGCGTCCAGTCCCGGAGCACGTCGTACATGGCCGGTTTGATGGCTTCGACCGCCTGCTGGGTGGCCGGCGCGAGAAGCGCGGAGACTTCTTCCTTGGCCGCCGGCATCAGGAAGTCGAGAATCCCCGACAGGCGGCCTCCGACGTGCCCCTCGACCCCGGCGAGAGTCGTGATCTCTCCGGAGTACACCCGGTTGAGGGCGTCTTTTGCAGCCTCGACGGCCGCGTTCAGGACGGTGTCGTACGCGTTCACTTCTAGGTGTAGCTCGTCACGAAATCAGAAGGCGCCGGAGCGGGAGTCGACGAGGGGAACAGCTGGTCGTAGCTCGTGATCATCCCGGAAGGCGCCGGAGCGGGAGTCGACGAACCCCCGCCGAACAGGTTCTTGATCGCGTCGAAGATGCTCGGCACGGCCTTCACGCCGGCGGCGAGGGCTGCCTGTTGCGTCGCGGTCAGTCCGGATGTCGGACCGGTGGTCGATACCGGCTTGGGAGTCGTGAACGCGGACGGCATGAGCGGAGCTCCCGGACGCAGAAGCAGGAAGTACGCCGCCAGACCACCGCCGCCCCAGAGAAGCGCGGTCTTGATGTCGAATCCGCCGCCGCGACCTCCGCGGCTGCGACGCCGGCTCGGGTTTCTCCTGTAGCTCTTCCCGCCGCCGCGACTCATGAGCCAGGCGGCCGCCCCAAGAAGAGCGATCATCCCGACCGGGATCGCGGTCTTTGCCACACTCGCGACGGTCGTAGCCGGTTTTGTGGTCGCTGCCACCGGCTGACCCGTGATCGTGGAGACCACGGTGTTGATCGCCTGGTCGATGGCGGAAGATGGAATGTTTCCCGACTGGACACCGCTCGCGAGCACGGCGGCCGCGTCGGAGACCGCATCACCGAGGTCTCCGAGACCGTTCAGATGACCGCCGCGGAAACGAACCAGCGTCTTGGACGGCGCCGGAACGAGATACCGGCGGTCCGGAAGTTTTGGCTGAATCGGACCCGGCTTGATCTTCTTTGTCCCGCCCTTTTCTCCGTGAGCCCTGGGTCCGCGCTGGCTGGGAGGACGCTTCATGCGAGGGGGAAGCCCGAGCGCGTAGTCCTCGAGACCTTCCTCGATCGCGCCCAGAACGTCGTCCTGGCTGATCTCGCCCATGGCGAGCTGCGTCCGCACGTCATTGGTGACCTCGTCGATCGCCGATGCCGGCACCGACGCGACATCCATCAGATAGTTCGCCATGGTCCCCTCCGAGCCTGGAAACATTGCGTTCAGGTCCTCCTTCGAAGTGGGGACCTTTCCCCACCACGCGGAGTCCGGATCGAGCACTTTCGGAACGAACTTCCGGTCCACGAGATACCAGAGGTCCTGCGGGAGCGGACGCTTCGCGATGGACAGGGCAGGACCGTAAACCCCGCCGCCGGGGCGCGGGTTCGACGTCCAGTCGCTGTTGTTCGCGATCGGCGCCCGCCAGATCTTCCGCTGCGTGACGGTATCCGTCCCCGGAATGGCCGCGCCGCGCGTGTGGGAGATGTCGTCGGGCGCTCCAGGAGCGAGCCGTCCGCTCACCGGCGTCATGGTCCCGTTCCAGTCCCCCTGGTCGTAGATGTCGTGGCTCATGCCGAGTCCCTCGATTCCTTCCTCGTTCTCCCCGCCGGACAGACCGAGTTCCTTGCGCGTCCAGATCCGACGCGCGGTGACGTGCGGCGGCGCCCAGCCGACATAGCTCTGCGGAACCGTCGCATCGAGACCGAGCCAGCGGCCTCCGACCTGGGCTTCCGCGTAGACGTGATTCGGTTCCTTGTTCGAACGCGTCGAGACTGTGACGATGCGCGCCGGCGCGCCGAGCACCTCGGCGGCGGCGGCGAGGAACGTCGTTGCGTCGTCGCAGTCCGCACGCTTCCGGTCGAGCGTCGACCAGACGTCCTGGAGGAGTTCGACGCCGTAGGGGTCGCGCCGGTAGTCGATGTTCTTCTTGAACCAGTTGAAAACGGTCGAGAGCTCCCGCTGATAGTCCTTCCACTGGCCGGGCATGGCGTGGTTGACGAGGCCGTAGATCAGTTTCTGGAATTCCGCGTCGGTCTTCGCCCGGTTGATGAGGGCGAACATCCTCTTTATTGTGGACTCTGTGAAGGTCTGCTCGGAGAGATCTTCCAGAATCGAATTGGCCACGCGGTCTCCTCAGAGGAGTTCAGGCCGCGCAGCCCCGGGAGGGCTCTGTTACGCCTGCTTGGCTTTCGAGGCCACGTTCACCGTGACCTGGTTGTTCTCACGCCGGACGACGAGGGTCGCTCCGCAGCGGCCGTTCGCGCAGTTGAGCTCGACTTCAGCCTCGGAGCTCGTGATTTTCGCGCAGAACCATCCGCACGTCGGGCATCTGACCTTCTGCCCCTCGTCTCTCGTCATTTTTCGTCGGCACCTAACAAAAAAGCCGCGCCCGACATATACGTCACGTCGTTCGCGGCCTTTTCGACCCGGTCGGTCGCTCTGCCGTCCCTTGTTGACCCATGTAGTATTCCGCTTGACGTTCAGTCAGTCAAGCGAAAAGTGGAATCGTCAACGTTCGGCGCCGACGCGAGGATCTTCTTCTCCGGGTTCGTCGACCGCGTCGTCGTCCGGCATCACTTCCGCGGCAGCCTCCGCCATCGCTCGCGCAAGGTCGCCAAGGGAGAACTTGGACTTTCCTTCCTCCGACTGCTCGATCAGGATTTCCATCGCGCGCATGTAACTCTCGTGATAGTCGACGAGATCGGAGATCCCCTCCGCCAGCGCGGCGTACATCTTGTGGCTCTTCTCGATGTTCTCGTTCAGGCGGACGATGTTCTTGAGCATCTCCGCCGCGAGGTACTGACCGGTGGACTCCGGATCGATGGGACGTCCGTTCGGTGCTTCCGGCATGGCTTAGTCCTCCTCCCCCTCTTCGTCGTCGGCGAACGGGTCGAACTTCGGATCCTTGAGCTTTTGCTGGTACCACTCTTTCAGTTCGTCGTGCCCGGCTTTCACCCAGGCCAGGACGCGCGGGTTCCCGGAGATCTTCGCTTTCATCTCGGCGAGTTTCTCCGGGCTGATGTGCGGGATCGCAAACGCGTCGATCATCGTGACGGGATCCGGCGCCGCGCAGACCTTCTCGAGGACCGCCTCGGGCAATGCGTTGTATGCGCCCTCGTAATTCCACAGGTACTCGTTGGGCCGGAGTTCGATCTCGCGCTCGAGCATCTCGAGCACGCCACTGACTCGGATCACGATCTCCTGTTCGATCGTCAACGTCTGGGGGGGCGGCGTTGGGGCTGCGACGACCGGAGGCGGCGGAGGCTGAGCCGTCACCGGAGGCGGCGGGGGAGGAAGAACGGTCAGAGGAACCTGCGGATTCGCCGCTGGCGGAGGCGCGGGAAGCGGAAGCGTCGCGGACGGCGGAGGCGGGAGCCTCTGCTGCTGTTTCTTCGCCGCCTCCGCCACGATCTGGTCGGCGTACTGGCCCATGTCGCGCAGGAAAGTCTCCCGGTCGACCTTCTCGCCCTTCTCCTCCATGTCGGTGAACTTTGCGATCAACTTGTCGCCGAACTTCGATCCGAGCTTGTCGATCGCCTTCTCCCACCAAGGGCGGTCGTCCTCGGGATCGTCCTCGCCGTCCTCGTCCTCATCGTCGCCACCCCAACCGAACAGCTTCTTCAGTTTGAGCATCGCCTCGGCCTGGTCGAGCAGGCTGCCGCTCTGGGCGGCGGGACGGTTCTTGATCGCCTTTACCTCGTCGAGAACCGCATTCAGCTTGTCGTCCTTCATCTGGTTCATGAGCGCGTTGAACCGGTTGTCGCTGGCTTTCCGGTCCTCACGCATCTGCTCGAGAAGGGCGGTCATCGCGCTGGAGGCTTCGTCCTTCTGAGGCCTCGCATTCTGGGCTATCAACGCCTTCAGGTCGCGCATCTCCTCAGCGTGCTTCCGGTCGCGTGC
>Ga0255312_1000010_pt1 | contig 29678 bp, 26 predicted proteins | sample EtOH5_T0_E5_meta_FD_202081 | JGI IMG/M metagenome (GOLD analysis project Ga0255312, IMG submission 202081) | Sandy soil microbial communities from University of British Columbia, Vancouver, Canada - EtOH5_T0_E5 | ecosystem: Engineered > Artificial ecosystem > Sand microcosm > Unclassified ...
CCGCGCCCTTCTGCCGGAGGTCAAAGACTCCAGCGCGGACTTCGGCAAAACCACGGCCGATTTTCTGGGCAGCCCCATTACCATTGGGGGTATAGCCGGCGATCAGCAGGCGGCCTTGATCGGCCAGGCTTGCTTTGCGCCGGGCATGGTGAAAAGTACCTACGGTACGGGCTGTTTTATGGTGATGAATACCGGCGATACTGTCGTGTATTCGCAGAATCGCCTGCTGAGCACGGTGGCCTATCGTTTTAACGGCAAGCCGACCTATGCCATCGAAGGCAGTATTTTTGTGGCGGGCGCAGCTATTCAATGGCTACGCGATGGGCTTAAACTTATCGGCAATGCGGCGGAAACCGAAGCCATCGCGCAGCGCACCGATGATGCGCATGGCGTGTATCTGGTGCCGGCTTTCACTGGGCTGGGCGCGCCCTATTGGGATCCGTACGCACGCGGCGCCCTGCTGGGGCTAACGCGGGACAGCGGCATCAACGAAATCGTCACCGCTGGGTTGCAGTCGGTGTGTTTTCAGACCCGCGATTTGATAGAAGCGATGAAGCGCGATGGCGCAAGCGAAATAAATACCTTGCGTATAGACGGTGGCATGGTGGTGAATAACTGGCTGTCGCAGCGTTTGGCCGATATCATTGGCGTGACGGTGGATCGTCCGGCCGTTAACGAGACCACGGCGTTGGGTGCGGTTTATCTGGCGGGGTTGCAGGTGGGTTTATATCAGTCTCTGGAAGAGATTGCCGCGCTCTGGCATAGCGAGCGGCGCTTTACGCCAATCATGGACGCCACCCGTCGCGAATCGCTTTACGCCGGTTGGCTGGATGCAGTGCGCCGGGTCACTACCGTTTAGCTTCGAATTAAGTCCAAACGTCGTATTTTGATCGTATATTGCCAGCATAATGGATTCGCACAATATACTTACTTCATAGATAAAGAAAATCTTGTTTTTTATTCGAGAGTTTATTCAGGTTATTAGGAAGGTTAAGTCGATGCGGAATTATTGGGTTTTATTTCTGGCGCTACTATGGGCATTGCCGTTGTGCGCCCAAACAGAAGTAAAAAGTGTCCGCGTGGCGGAACATCAAGGCGCAACACAAATCATTTTGGAATTTGCAGACCAGGCGAAGTACAGCGTAAATTTCCTATCGAATCCCGCGCGTATCGTGGTTGATATCGCTGATGCGCACCTGTCAGGTCAGTTACCGTCAGGTGAGGGTTATCCCCTGATCAAAGCGATTCGGTCGGGAGCCCGCAATGGCAACGATTTTCGCCTCGTGCTTGATGTGGATGAGGCAGCGAAATTTCGCAGTTTTCCCTTAAGCCCCAGCCCTAATGCCGGTGAATTGGCGAGAGGATTGATATTGGAGCTGAATCAGCAGTCGGGCAGTAAACCAGTCGTCGCACGATTGCCGGATACTCGGGCAACGATGGTCAAATCTTCCGCCCCGCCGCCGCCACGAGTTAAGGTGACGGCCAAATCTGGCAAGGCAGGCGCATCTCGTCACTTCGTCGTGGCCATTGATGCTGGCCATGGCGGTGATGATCCCGGTGCGATCGGTCCCCGAGGTATTCAAGAAAAAGATATTACCCTGGCCATCGCCCGCAAGCTTGCCCATCTGGTCAATGCCGAACCGGGCATGAAGGCTGTGCTGACACGTGATCGCGATCAGTTTTTACCGTTACGTCAGCGCATCGATAAAGCAAGAAAGCATAAGGCAGATTTGTTTATCTCCATTCATGCCGATGCTTTTCTCAACACCTCTGCTGCCGGCGCTTCTGTCTACGTCTTGTCTGATCGTGGGGTGACCAATGAAGCCTCTCGCTGGCTGGCAGAGCGGGAAAACTCGGCCGATTTAATCGGCGGCGTTTCCTTGGGCAACAAGAATAAAATGCTCGCCACCGTGCTGATGGACTTGTCACAGACGGCCACCTTGGATGCCAGCATGGATCTGGGTGAGCGCGTCCTGAGTAAACTGGGGCAAGTGGGGGAGTTGCACAAGGATAAAGTGCAGCGGGCGGGCTTCGTGGTGCTGAAGTCACCGGATATTCCGTCGATTCTGGTGGAGACCGCCTTTGTCTCCAACCCGACGGAGGCGCGTAAGCTGATTCAACCCTCTCATCAGTCGCGGCTGGCAAAAGCGATCCTGGGGGGCGTGCAAAACTACGCCGAGCAGCGCCGGCCAGACGTGTTTCTGGCCCACAATGAAAAGCCCGCCGTGGTCAAGCATCGCATACGTCGAGGCGAGACGGTGTCCAGTATCGCCCAGGCTTACGATGTTAATCCGGGCCAGATTCGCCAGCTTAATCGACTGAGTAGCGACTTCATCAGAGTGGGCGAAAATTTACAAATCCCGGCTCCCAAGGGGTGATGCTCGATAATTTTAGTTTCGGTGTCGGCGGTCAGTTGTTAGACTCATCTGACTATGCCTATTCTTCGTTTGCCTCCTCAACTGATCAATCAAATCGCCGCCGGTGAAGTGGTTGGCCGCCCTGCGTCTGCCGTCAAGGAATTGGTAGAGAACAGCCTGGATGCGGGGTCGGCGCGTATCACCGTGGAGGTGGAGCAGGGCGGGTTAAAACGCCTTCGAGTGATCGACGATGGTGTGGGTATTCCGCGTGATGAGCTGCCACTCGCCTTAGAGCGTCACGCCACCAGCAAAATTACCAGTCTGGATGACTTGGAGCGGGTAATGAGTTTGGGGTTTCGCGGTGAAGCCTTGCCGAGTATTGCGGCGGTTTCGCGATTGACGTTGACATCGCGTCGTCGAGATGTGGAGCGTGCGTGGTCGGTTACGGTCGACGATCAGTCGCAGGTTGAGCAGCCTCGCCCGGCGGCAGGGTCTGCGGGCACGGAGGTGGACGTTCGGGACTTGTTCTACAACACGCCGGCGCGGCGTAAATTTATGCGCTCAGAAAAAACCGAGTTCAGTCACATTGATCGGGTCATGCGCTCCTTGGCGCTTAGCCGTTTCGGTGTGGGATTTACCCTGCTGCACAACCAGCGCGAAATCTTCCAATTGCCGGTGGCTGTAAAAACCGAAGAACAAGAACAGCGTTTGGTTGATTTGCTGGGCAAGGATTTCGTTGATCACGCGCTCTATCTGGAACATCAGGTGGCCGATTTGAGTATTCGTGGCTGGATAGGGTTGCCCACGTATTCTCGCGGCCAGTCCGACCAGCAATATTTGTTCATCAACGACCGATTGATTCAAGACAAATTACTCAGCCACGCCGTGCGCCAGGCCTATGTTGATGTGCTTTATCATGGACGATACCCCGCTTATGTGCTGTATCTAACCATGGATCCTGCCCTCGTCGACGTTAATGTTCATCCGGCAAAACAAGAGGTGCGATTACGCGATGGCAGGGCGGTTTACGACTTTCTGCGGCAATCGTTGAAGCGTGCCCTGGCAGAAGCCAAAGCGGGGGCCCCGACTCGGGGTATCGAAGATGTCAGTCCTTCGACGGCCTTCGTATCACAGCGGCCGCCGATCAATAATGACTGGAGTAATCGTGGTTACGGCTCATCGCCCGGGGAATATCGCCAGCAGGGATTATCTCTGCAAGTGGCCGAAGCGTTGCCGGCCTATCTGGGCGCATCACAAATCAACGATCCGTTTACGGCAGCCCGCCCCAACGACGCCGCCATCCCTCCGCTGGGATACGCCCTGGCGCAATTACACGGCGTGTATATTGTCGCGCAAAACGCCCAGGGCATGATACTCGTCGACATGCATGCCGCTCACGAGCGCATCGTCTACGAAGGCCTTAAGCAGGATCTCGATCAAGGCGGCGTATCTGTCCAGCCTTTATTGGTGCCCGTCCCGGTGACCCTGAGTCCGGTGGAGGCCAAGGCTGTTGAAGATTGGCGAGAAACTTTGCTCAACCTGGGGCTGGATCTCGATCTGACCGGGCCTCAGTCTGCGGTAGTTCGAACCGTCCCGGTTTTGCTGGCGTCAGCCGATCCGGCGCGGCTGGCCAGGGATGTTCTGAGTGATCTCATAACTTACGGCGTTAGCGACCGGGTGGTTGGCAATATTCACGGCATGTTGTCCAGCATGGCCTGCCATGGCGCCGTTCGCGCTCATCGTCGTCTCGATATTGCCGAGATGAACGCGCTGCTTCGAGACATGGAACGTACCGAGCGCAGCGGGCAGTGCAACCATGGGCGGCCCACCTGGGTGGCTATAGATATGATATCTTTGGATAAACTGTTCCTGCGCGGCCGGTAACAGGCAAGCCCTAATGAATTTATCAGCGCCCGGGTCACGACCTAGAGCAATCCTCCTGATGGGCCCCACCGCGAGCGGAAAAACTGACTTGGCTTTGCGCCTGGCTCGATTTTTCCCCGTCGAAATTATTAGCGTTGATTCTGCCCAGGTGTACCAAGGCATGGATATCGGCACCGCCAAGCCGAATCAAGAGCTGCGTGCCACCGTCCCGCATCATCTGATTGATATTCGCGATCCTGCCGATACGTATTCCGCCGCAGAGTTTCGCGCCGACGCCAACGCAGTCATGGCGGATATCGTGGCGCGAGGCCGCATTCCTTTGCTGGCAGGGGGGACGAGCTTGTACTTTCGCGTGCTGCAACAAGGGCTCAGCGATCTGCCTTCTGCTGACAGTGTATTGCGACAAAAATTAATCGAAGAATCGGCGCGTTTGGGCTGGCCCGAGTTGCATCGGCGATTAGCGACGGTCGACCCCGTCGCGGCGGAGCGCATCCATCCCAATGACCATCAGCGGGTACAGCGGGCGTTAGAGGTCTACGAGCTGACCAGTAAATCGTTGTCTGCGCTTTGGCAATCCCAGCAAAGGCAGGGCAGTGATTTCGATTTTCTTAAGCTGGCGATTGGGCAAATTCCCCGAACGGAGTTGCACGAGCGGATTGCCCAGCGATTTCGGCAAATGCTTCAGGAAGGTCTTGTTGACGAAGTATCTGCCTTGCGAAATAGGGGTGATCTACATAAAGATCTGGCGTCTATGCGGGCGGTGGGGTATCGACAAGTTTGGGATTATCTTGATGGCCAGATTGATCATGAAGGGATGTCAAAAAAAGGTATCGAAGCCACACGGCAGCTGGCCAAGCGCCAATATACCGCGTTAAGAAGCGAAGCCGATCTACTCTGGGTCGAGCAAATAAGCGGTTCTCTGGAAAAAACAATGGAGGCTTGGTTAATGGCTGGCTAGGCACAAGGCACGTCTGAGCAAATCCCCCTAAATTCGCTGCCACTTTGTTTTTTGATCTATGCTATAGTTTTTCCCGCGCGCCTCATGCTTGGGCAAGGGTTATCTACTGGCCACATGATTTTGGACGAGCATGGCAAGTTATATTAAAAACATATTCATGGAGTAAGGCCATGGCGAAAGGACAATCATTACAAGAACCTTTTTTGAACGCCTTGCGGAAAGAAAAGATCCCCGTGTCTATTTATCTGGTCAATGGAATTAAGCTGCAAGGTCAGATTGATTCCTTCGATCAATTCGTTGTGTTGTTGCGTAATACCGTTAGCCAAATGGTTTATAAGCACGCCATCTCCACAATAGTCCCGTCTCGCAATGTGAAATTGGCGCCTATGGGAGCGGATGAGGAGCAAGTTGAAGAAGAGCCTGGTAATTTCTAAGTCTTACCGCCTTGGAGCTATCGGGATGAAAGACCGTGATTGACCGCCCCGATAAGGGTAATCGTGCTGTGTTGGTTGGTCTGGATATGCGTGGGGTTGACTGGGATCGCCAAGAATTTTCGAGGCTGGCCCAGTCCGCAGGAGCAACCGTGGTTGGCGTGGTTACCGGGCGGCGGAAAACTCCCGATCCTCGATTGTTCATGGGCTTAGGAAAAGCTGAAGAAGTCCGCCAGGCGGTTGTCGACCACTCCGCTGATCTCGTGCTTGTAGATCACGCGCTTAGTCCCAGCCAGGAAAGAAATCTGGAGAAGGAACTGTCCTGTCGAGTTCTTGACCGTAGCGGACTCATTCTGGATATATTTGCCCAGCGCGCCCGCTCGTATGAGGGCAAGTTACAAGTCGAGCTGGCGCAGTTACGCCATCTTTCTACCCGACTGGTGCGCGGTTGGACCCATCTAGAAAGGCAAGGTGGTGGTATAGGCTTGCGCGGACCGGGCGAAACTCAGCTCGAAACTGACCGTCGGCTTGTTGCTAAGCGCATACAGCATTTAGAGCAACGCCTTGAAAAAGTGGCCAAGCAGCGTCGTCAGGGCCGCAGCTCCCGTACCAATGCGCTCGTGCCCTCGGTAGCGCTGGTTGGGTACACAAACTCGGGAAAGTCCACCCTGTTTAATAAACTAACCGGGGACGATGTGCTGGCGGCGGACAAATTATTTGCCACCCTGGATACCACGGCTCGCCGGCTGCATCTGTCGGGAGAAACCGTTATCCTGGTCGACACGGTGGGGTTTATTCGTGATCTTCCCCATGACTTAATTGCAGCCTTTCGCGCCACCTTAGAAGAAACCCTGGAGGCGGATTTGTTGTTGCATGTAATTGATGCAGCCGACCCGGATCGACAGGAAAGAGAAAAGGAAGTGCTTGCTGTATTGGCGACTATCGGCGCGGATGACTTGCCTTGCATGCGCGTCTATAACAAGATTGACGCCTGCGGCTTAGAAGCCCGAGTCGATAGCCCAGGAGATGCCGGCCTGCCGAATCTTTGGGTCTCGGCGATTACCGGCGAAGGCTTGGAAAATTTGCGCTTGGCAATGACCGAATTTTTTTTCGGTGGCACGGTTCATGGCCGGGTGCGCTTGACGCTGGATCGAGCCAATCTGCGTTCCCGCTTGTTTGATGAAGGTGTTGTATTGGGAGAAGTGGCAGAGGACGATGGCTGGTTGCTGGAAGTAAAACTTCCTGAATCCGCCTACCGTGAATTGTGTCAGCAAGCCGTTTGGTCAGATCCGATTTTGCATTAGAGGCTGGCGGGTCTTTGAAGAGTATAACGATCTTCAATGGCCGCTTAATTTTAGTAAACCTACCGCAGTGGCGGAGTAATAGAATGGCATGGAAAGAACCCGGTGGCGGTCGTGACCCATGGTCAGGAAAAAACGGCAAAGGCCCTCCCGATTTGGATGAATTGTTGCAGCGATTGCAGCGCTGGCTAAATCCCCAGTCGGGTGGCCAGGGCGGTGGAATGGGCACCAAACAGCTGGGGTTGATTGCCCTTGTGGTGGTTGCCGGGTGGCTATTTTCGGGCTTATATATCGTGCAGCCTGCAGAACGTGGCGTAGTGATGCGTTTCGGTGAGTTTCATGCGATTACCACCGAGGGGCCTCATTGGCATATGCCGTTTCCCGTCGAGCGGGTCGAAAAAGTTAACGTAGATAGTATTCGCGAGGCTAGCTACAAAGGGTTGATGCTGACAAAGGACGAAAATATCGTCAACGTCCATGTGGCGGTCCAGTACCGTGTTCTTGACCCTGAGAATTTTCTCTTTAAAGTCAGCAATCCAGAATCCTCACTGCGTGATGCCTTAATCAGCGCATTTCGTGAGGTGGTCGGTCAAAGTAACATGGATTTTATTCTCGGCGAGGGGCGTCTAGAAATCGCCTCCACCACGCGTGATTTAATCCAGCAAATTGTGGACGGTTACGGCACGGGCATCGCCGTGACGTCGGTTAACCTACAAGATGCACAGCCGCCTGAGCAGGTTCAGGGTGCGTTTGAGGATGCGATTAAGGCTCGAGAAGATAAGCAACGCATCATCAACGAAGCCGCGACCTATGCAAATTCTGTCGTGCCGACAGCCCGTGGCGAGGCGGCGCGCCGTACTCAAGAGGCCGAAGCTTATCGCGAGCGCATCGTTGCCACGGCCAAGGGTGAGGCGGATCGATTTACATCTGTGTTAACAGCTTACCGAAAAGCGCCTGACGTCACTCGCGAACGTCTTTATATCGAAACTATGGAAGACATTCTGGCGCGTAACCCGCGAGTTTTAGTCAAGTTGAAAGAAGGTAACAAGATGATTTATCTGCCTTTGGATAAAATACTTGAACGACGTCCCGGTGAATCTTCAGGCACCTTGGAAACCGACTCTTTAGCTTCTAGTCCCGCCAGTGAGCGGGTACCCGTGACAAGTACAGATTCGCGTTCGCGAGGGAGACGCTAATGGAACAACGTATGTTGATGGTACTGGGTTTGATTGTTCTGACGGCTTCGCTTGTCATGTCGTCACTTTTTGTGGTTGATGTGCGGCAGCGTGTTATTTTGCTGCGTTTGGGCGAAATGGTCAGAGCCGATATCAAGCCCGGTATTCATATAAAATTTCCGCTGCTGGATTCGGTGTTGGCATTCGATGGTCGCCTGCAAACCTTGGAAGTTTTGCCGGAACGATTCCTGACGCTGGAGAAAAAGAATCTGAATGTCGATTTCTACGTAAAGTGGAAAATCGATGATGTGAACAAATATTATCGAGCCACCGGCGGCAAGGCCAGCACAGCGGCGCAACGTCTTGAACAGATAGTCAAAGATGGTCTGCGTGGTGAATTTAGCCGCCACACGCTACAAAAGGCGGTGTCCGGGAAACGAGATGAAATTACTCAGGCCACCAACGACCAGGCGAATAAATTAGCCCGCGATTTGGGCATCGTTGTACAAGAGATCCGTATTCGCCGCATGGACTTGCCCGATAACGTGAGCGACTCCGTGTTTGCGCGCATGCAGGCGGAGCGTGCTCGGATTGCCCAGGAGCTTCGGGCAGAAGGTGGCGAATCCTCAGAAGAAAAACGCGCCGAAGCCGATCGTGAACGGGAAGTGATACTGGCGAACGCCTATCGCAGCGCTGAAAAGATTCGCGGTGAAGGCGACGCGCTGGCCACAGAAATCTACGCCAATGCTTATCGCCAGGATGCGGAATTCTATAGTTTCTACCGTAGCCTTAAGGCCTATCGGCAATCGCTGGGGGATGGCCGAACCACCCTGGTGATCGATCCGGAAGGGCCTTTTTTCCGCTACTTCAACGCACCTAATCCGGGCCGGTAATCCGCAAGGACAATCCGGTATGCGGGGGTACATGCGTAATTTTTTGAGTTGAGAGTGAGCGCAATGCGCAAACAGCGCTGGATGTTGCCTGACGGCGTAGAAGAGATTCTTCCGCCCCACACCTGGGCGGTGGAAAGCTTGCGCCGCCACCTGTTGGACTTGTTTCGCGGCTGGGGCTACGATCTGATCATCCCCCCGTTGATCGAATACTTAGACTCGCTGCTGACCGGCGCGGGCCAGGATTTGGATCTGCAAACCTTCAAGCTTACCGATCAGCTTAACGGTCGGATGATGGGTGTTCGAGCCGATATCACGCCTCAGGCCGCCCGAATTGACGCCCATATCCTGGGTGGTCGGGGAGTGCGTCGCCTGTGTTATATTGGGGCTGTTCTGCACGCCCGCCCGGACGCGTTTGGCGGCTCGCGCATCCCGCTACAGGTCGGTGCCGAGCTGTTTGGTCACAGTGGCCCGGAAAGCGATCTGGAGGTTCTCCGCCTGATGATCGAAACCACCGGCAAAGCCGCAGTGACCGATCTGCATCTCGACCTGGGACACGTGGGGATATACCGAACACTGGTTGCTCAGACTAATTTGTCGGTAGAACAAGAAAAAGCGTTGTTTATTATCTTGCAACGCAAATCCAGCCACGAGTTGAACGATTTGCTGACTGAGCTACGGATACCCGAAGCACAGGCACTATGGTTTCGAGGCTTAATTGACCTCAACGGCGATGACCGAGTGCTTGATCAGGCCAGATTAACCTTGGCTAATGCCGGTAACGAGGTGATCGAAGCGCTGGATCGCTTGACGTGGCTGGTGGCACAATTGCGCGACCACTATCCCGATTTGCCAGTGCATCTGGATTTGGCAGAACTAAGGGGCTATGCCTATCACACCGGGGTGATATTCGCCTTGTTTCAACCCGGCCGTGGCTGGGATTTAGCGCGTGGTGGACGTTACGACCATGTGGGTGAGGCATTCGGCCAGGCCAGGCCAGCGACTGGGTTTAGCACGGATCTTGTGGCCTTACTCAACTCTTGCGGCGCTCAGGCAGACGTTATCAGCATGCCCATTCGGGCTCCAGCTTTGCCTGATCAAGATCTTAGACTTTTCATAGAACAACTTAGGCAATCTGGAGAGCGGGTAGTGCAAATACTGCCTGAGCAAGGGCAAGAGTCTGCAGACAACTCAACTGACCGGCGCATTGTAAATCGTCAGGGTCGTTGGGTTGTCGAATAAAATCGTCAAAAAGATAGACATTGATGGACTCTTACCCCGGCTTATTGGGATAATACGCGCCCTCCAAGGATAGCAATCAAACCGGGTAGGATTAATGGGTAAAAATGTGGTGGTGATCGGCACCCAATGGGGTGACGAAGGCAAAGGCAAAATTGTTGACCTGCTTACCGAGCGCAGTGCCGCCGTGGTGCGTTTTCAGGGCGGGCACAATGCCGGCCATACGCTGGTTATTGAAGGTCAGACCACCATACTGCATTTGATTCCCTCCGGCATTCTCCATGACGGTGTCCAGTGTTTGATTGGTAATGGGGTGGTTGTTTCTTTGGCTGCCTTGTTTGAGGAAATTGCCATGTTGGAGCGCAGCGGCGTTCCGGTTCGTGAGCGCTTGCGAATCAGCCCGGCATGCCCCTTATTGCTGCCCTCTCATGTGGCTCTGGATAAGGCAAGAGAAAAGGCGCGTGGCGCCCAGGCTATCGGCACAACGGGTCGGGGCATCGGCCCGGCATACGAAGATAAAGTCGCCCGGCGCGGATTGCGCATCGGTGATTTGTTTCATCGCGAGCGTTTTGCTGCCAAGTTGGGCGAGCTTCTTGATTATCACAACTTTCTGCTGCGCCATTATTACAAAACCGATCCGGTGGATTTTCAAACCGTGCTGGATGAAAGCATGGCGTTGATGACTCAGGTTGAACCTATGGTGGCCGATGTGGCTATCCTGTTGGATCAGCTGCGTCGCCAGGGTGCAAACGTACTCTTTGAGGGCGCTCAGGGAGCGCTGCTGGACGTTGATCATGGGACCTATCCCTACGTCACCTCATCCAACACCACCGCTGGCGGAGCGTCTACCGGTACCGGTCTGGGGCCTTGCCGCCTGGACTACGTGCTGGGCATTGTCAAAGCCTATACCACTCGGGTGGGCGGTGGGCCGTTCCCCACCGAATTATTCGACGATCAGGGGCAATACTTAGCGCGCCGTGGCCGTGAAGTGGGGGCCACCACCGGCCGGGCCAGACGTTGTGGCTGGTTTGACGCCGTGGCTTTGCGCCAGGCGATCATGAACAATAGCGTGTCAGGATTGTGTATTACCAAGCTTGATGTGCTCGATGAGCTGGACGTGATCCAGATGTGTATCGGTTACCGAAACGGTGATAAGGAAGTTACAGAGTTACCACAAGGCGCTGATCAAGTGGCGCTGTGCGAACCCATTTACGAAGAGCTGCCAGGCTGGAAAAAGCCCACGGTAGGTGTGACGCGCTATGAAGATTTACCGCTACAGGCGCGCGCTTATCTCGAAAGAATTCAGGAAGTAGCGGGTGTGTCGATTGATATCGTGTCAACGGGCCCAGATCGGGCACAGACGATAGTGATGCGCCACCCACTGGATTAGTGGTTATCAGGATGCGGGAACAAAAACAAAAAAGGGTTTCCAGTGAAACCCTTTTTCGAAAGATTTGGTGCCGAGAAGAGGATTTGAACCTCCACGGAGTTTCCCCCACTAGTACCTGAAACTAGCGCGTCTACCAATTCCGCCATCTCGGCTTAGGCAACCGCAAAGAAAAAACGGTTGCCATGCGGTCGAGGAATTTACGCATCTCCTGACAACTTGTCAATGTAGTTAATTGAGCCCACAGGCTCTGAAGTGTAGGATTAATGATTTATCAGCCCAAATGGGCCAGCCGCGATTCGCAATATGCAACTGAATCGCTTAAATATTCTCAACCCGCCCCCAGTCGGGAATTTATCCTGTCCATCCTGGATGAATCGGCGCGGCCGATCACCCTGGATGAACTGGCGGTAAATATCGGGCTTGAATCTGAAGCGGAAATCGACGGATTGCGCCGCCGCCTCATCGCGATGCTTCGAGATGGGCAATTGATTGAAAATCGGCGCGGCCAATACGGTCGCGTTGAGCGTATGGACTTGATTCAAGGCCGAGTAACGGCGCATGCGGATGGTTTTGGGTTTTTAGTGCCCGATGACCACGGCGAAGATGTTTTTCTGCCACCTAAAGAAATGAGCCAGCTGTTCCATGGTGATCGGGCCCTGGTTCGAGTTCGCCGCATTGATCAGCGTGGCCGCCGAGAAGGTTTTGTGGTTGAAGTTTTGGAGCGGCTTACCAAACAATTGGTAGGGCGTTTTTATCAAGAAAGCGGGATGGGTTTTGTGACGCCCGACAATCCCCGGATCACTCACAACATCGTGATTCCGCCAGACCATTGGGGTAATGCGAAGGAAGGTCAGATCGTCGTGGTTGACGTCATCGAGCCGCCCGGCAAGCACCATCAAGCCATCGGCCACCTGCGCGAAGTGCTCGGCGATCATATGGCGCCTGGCATGGAAATCGACGTTGCGGTTCGCAATCACGGCATTCCGCATACCTGGCCTGAGGCCGTGGAAATCGAAGCGGGCACTTTTCCTTCGGAAGTGTTCGGCTGGTCGGTTGATGAGCGCGAAGATTTACGCTCTATTCCCCTGGTGACAGTTGATGGCGAAGACGCCCGAGATTTTGATGACGCCATTTTTTGTGAACCTTCGGGTAGTGGTTGGCGCTTACTGGTCGCCATTGCCGACGTGTCGCACTACGTCCAGGTAGACACGGCGTTGGATCGCGAAGCGAAGGATCGAGGCAACTCTGTGTATTTTCCCGAGCGCGTCGTTCCGATGCTGCCAGAGGCGCTGTCTAACGGACTGTGCTCGCTGAATCCCAAGGTTGATCGCCTGTGCATGGTGTGCGCCCTGGAGATCAGCAAAAACGGCGAGATTGAACGATTCCAGTTTTTTGAGGGCGTGATGTGTTCGGCCGCTCGCCTGACCTACAATGAGTTCCAGCGCGCTGTGGTCGACAAGGATTCGGCGGCACGCCACCGGGTCGGCAACGTGCTGCCTCACCTTGAAAATCTGCATAAGCTTTATCAGGTCATGCGTGAAGCGCGTACCCGGCGCGGTTCGATTGATTTTGACTTGCCCGAAGTACGCATCCGTTTCGATGAACACCGCAAGATTCAAGAGGTCTACACGCTGGATCGTTTCGACGCGCATCGAGTGATTGAGGAGTGCATGATTGCGGCCAACGTGGCCAGCGCCTCCTTCCTGCGCCAGCGCGGCATGCCCGTATTATGTCGAGTCCATCAAACGCCGGCAGCCGAGCGATTAGAGGAGCTGCGCGAGTTCCTGGTCGAATTTGGCCTTGGTTTGGCGGGTGGCAGCGAGCCCCGGCCGGCCGATTACGGTGCCGTGTTGGCGCAAGTTGCGGATCGTCCGGAGCGCGCACTTATTGAAACCGTGCTACTGCGTTCCCTGCCGCGAGCGCTTTATACTGCCGATCCCGATGCAGGTCATTTTGGCCTTGCTCTAGAAGCGTACGCTCACTTCACATCGCCAATCCGCCGTTATCCTGACCTGTTAGTGCATCGAAGTATCCGCCATGTGTTACGGGGTGGTCAGCCCGAGAACTTTGCCTATACTCGGGAAGAAATAGATCGCATGGGCGCCCATTGCTCCTCCACAGAGCGCCGCGCCGATGATGCCGTGCACGATGTTATCGCCTGGCTAAAGTGCGAATTCCTGATGGATCGTTTGGGCGAAACATTCAACGGCCGCATTAGTGGAGTCACCCCTTTCGGCTTGTTTGTAACCATAGATGGCGTACAGGCCGACGGCTTGATCCACGTGACCGCGCTGGACAGTGATTATTATCATTTTGATCCGATTGGCCGCCGCTTGCGCGGTGAGCGCTCGGGCAGAGTTTATCGTTTGGGGGACGCCATCTCGGTACGTCTTGCGCGAATCGATCTGGATGAGCGAAAAATCGATTTCGAACCCGTAAGGGACCTCAAAGAAAAAAAATCAGATAGTAAAACGACGACTAAAACTCCTGCCAAAGGCGCAGTTAAATCATCGGGTAAGCTATCTGCTAAGCCGGTTGCTGACAAGCCATTAAAGAAGTCTGAAACCAAATCAAAAGCCAAGCGTGGCGGTCGACGTCGTTCGAAGAAAAGCGAACAGAATAAAATCAAGAATACGGCAGACTGATGGAGAATAATTCGGTTGGCTAAGCCACAGAAATCAGAAAAATCCTATCGTGGGGCACGATCCCGGGTTGAGCCAAAAGTCCGTGCCGGGGGCGAAGATTTGGCTTGGGTATTCGGCATTCACGCCGTCGTTGGCCTTTTGGAGAGGTTCCCCGGCAGTGTACGTCGATTGCTGGTCCAGATTAATCGTCAGGAAGGTCGGGTGGCCGATCTAATTGCCGTGGCTCAGGCGCAAGATATCCCTCTCGAATTTATCAGCCGGCACGATCTCGATAAGCAGTTTATTGATCAGAGGCATCAAGGTGTGGCCGCTGAATGCATTGCTTTGCCGGAGCCATCAGAAGCGGATTTGGAAGACGCATTAGCTCGCAATCAATCCGGATTGTGGTTAGTGCTTGACGAAGTTCAGGATCCGCATAATCTGGGCGCTTGTCTGCGCACTGCCGCCGCCGCTGGATGCCTTGGCGTGGTTATTCCCCGCAATCGTTCGGCCAGCTTGACCGGTACCGTGCGCAAAGTCGCCAGCGGTGCCGTTGAGCTGGTGCCGTTGTATCGGGTAACCAATCTAGCGAGAACTTTGCGGTTGTTCCAAGACGCGGGAGTACAGGTTATTGGCGCCGCAGGCTCAGCGAGCAAGACGCTTTATCAGCTTGAACTGGCTGATTCCGTCGCCTGGGTACTCGGCTCGGAAGCAGAAGGATTACGCCGCCTGACGCGTGAACATTGTAATGAATTGGTGAATATCCCCATGGCGCTCGGCGTTGAGAGTCTTAATGTATCCGTAGCAGCGGGGATTTGTTTGTTCGAAGCGGTACGGAAAATGAGTTTGACCGGTCGCTTGAAAATTGAGTCGAGCTAGATTTTATTAAATAAATCAATAGATAATCAGGAAGTTGTGTTTTATGCCGACTACTTCGCCACCGCCAGAAAGTACGGAATCGTCACAGTTGCCATCGGGAGGCGGCCGGCCCCGAAGCGCTCATCAAGAGCGACTTGCCGCTTTGAGCTTGGCTGCCCTCGGCGTCGTTTTTGGTGATATTGGCACCAGCCCGTTATATGCCTTGCGCGAATGTTTCTTTGGTGCGGCAGGTGTCCAGCTGACTCAAGACAACGTGCTGGGCGTGCTTTCATTGATTTTCTGGACATTAATTATCACCATCTCCATCAAGTACCAGGCCTTGGTGTTGCGTGCGGATAATCGAGGCGAGGGTGGTATTTTGGCCTTGGTTGCCTTGCTTGATCCGTGGCATGCGCCACCGGGTAAAAAATCCAGGGCGTTGGCCGTCTTGGGCGTATTGGGGGCGGCATTGCTTTATGGTGATGCCATCATCACCCCGGCGATTTCCGTACTCAGTGCCGTCGAAGGGTTGCAAGTGGCCGCTCCGGCTCTGAGTAATTACGTCGTACCCATCACCGTCATGATTTTAATCATGGTGTTTTGGTTGCAAAAGCGCGGCACCGGTCGGGTTGGAGCATTATTTGGACCCGTTATGGTGGTGTGGTTTGTGGTGCTTGGGTTGCTGGGCATCCGTGGAATTCTCCATCATCCCGAGGTACTGGCCTCGGTCAACCCCGTCTACGCCATCGACTTCCTTGCTCATCAAGGGGCCACAGGATTTTTAGTCCTGGGCGCGGTGTTTCTTGTCGCGACAGGTGGCGAAGCCTTATATGCCGATTTAGGGCATTTTGGCCGGCGGCCTATTCGCCTGGTTTGGTTTACGCTGGTATTGCCGGGTTTACTGCTTAATTACATGGGGCAAGGGGCTTTATTGTTGGGTGGAGAAGGCGATGTGTCGGAGCCATTTTTCCACTTGGCGCCTGACTGGGCGCTCTATCCAATGATCGCGCTCTCAACATTGGCCACCATTGTCGCCTCACAAGCGATTATTTCTGGCGTGTTCTCGCTAACTAACCAAGCCGTGCAATTGGGTCAGGCACCACGGATGCGCATTGTCCAAACCTCAGCGGAGGAAATGGGGCAAATTTACGTGCCTTTGCTCAATTGGGCATTGATGTTTTCCACCATTGCCTTGGTGTTGTATTTTAAATCCTCGAGCAATCTGACCGGTGCCTATGGCGTTGCCGTCAGTGCCACCATGCTGATTACCACGATACTCACCCATTTTATGATGCGGGATAAATGGAAATGGCCCTTGCCTCTGGTGATAGTAATTACCTCGATATTTTTATTCGTGGATTTTGCTTTTTTTGCCGCCAACCTGATTAAGATTGAGCACGGCGGATGGTTCCCCATTTTGACAGGAGCCGTGGTGTTCACGCTGATGTCCACCTGGAGTTCTGGCCGGCAAATGGTCATCCAGCATTTAGTAAGCGCTACCATGCCGTTGGATGAGTTTCTGGGTCGAATGACGGATGGTAGCCCAGTGCGGGTGCCGGGCACCGCCGTTTTTATGACCGCTCCAGACTTGGGCGCACCCCCCATCCTTCAGTATCACCTTGTGCATAATCAGGTACTGCACGAACAAGTTGTTTTGGTCACCGTGATTACCAAAGACGTACCCTGGGTAGCGGCCACCCACCGTTTGCGAGTTTTCAAACTGAAGCGTGGATTCTGGCGGGTACACATTCATTATGGATTTATGCAAACACCTAATGTGCCGTTGGCGCTTCGTTTATGTGAGAAATATGGTTTGCGCATAGATCCCAATTCCACAACCTACTACCTTGGTCGGGAAACCCTGTTGCCGCCGGGGCAAGTTTCGCAGATGGGGCGTTGGCGTCAGCGTCTGTTCGCGTTTATGTCAAGAAATGCCGTAAGAGCTACTGATTTTTTCAAATTACCGCCACATCGTACGGTGGAGTTAGGGATACGGCTGGAGCTGTTACCTATAGCACATAGACCCGCCAAATCAGGGAAAACCAAATTAACGGATAGTGAGTCGCGCCCAGAACCTGAGTCGACCAGTGAACTTGTTGATGTCCCTCGAATCGAATGACGGGTTAGTTGCAGCAAAATCGGCCGGAGTTCGTGCATCTGTGAAATACAAAGGTGAATGTGAGGACGGTGTGATGCCTCACCTGCTACCTAGGGTAGTGATCTCGATAGTTATTGGGTTTGGTTTGACGTGGATGCTGCCATTGAGTGCTTATGCGGCGGATCAAGCTAGCCCACCTCAGTCGGTAACAAGCTTTCCCTCCAGCCTTTTAGCCGACCCAGTGGGCGATTCTTTGCTATTGGAGCCCCCCGCTCGCGACACCCCTGCGTATTCAGGTGAAATGCCTGATTTGTTCGTGCGCACCCCTGTTCTACAAGGCTTTCGATTGGATGTTGGTCAATTGAACACGGCCCCCTTGGCGCAAACGGACTGCGCTGAAAACGCCCAGGGCGCTCAATGTGCTGCCTGGAGAGATACCGGTGCGTCAATCGCTTATCAAGCCGAACAAGGGATGATGACCTGGCCTTACCTGGCCTATGGCTGGGGAGAGAAAGCCCGTGCAATGCAGCAGGGACTTTCGCTTTCTGCAGATATGGGAATTTTAGTTGACAGGCTGGGCACGTCCCAGCTTGGCATGGCTGCTTGTGAATTGGATGCCATCTGTTTTCTGCAGCAGGAGTTGACTTCATCCGAATTCAACCAACAAGTCTACGGCTACCACCTCACACCGTTATTGCATTTTGGAATTGGCTATCGTTTTTGATAGTTAGCGGGTTTTTACTGGCTGCCGGAATTGAACACGGTTACAATCCTCGGCTGAGGGGATTAAAACGCATTTCAGTTTATCCATATTAATTTAGAGTGAACGTCTGGCTGCTCCGGCGAGCGGCAGGCCACTACCCGAGAAAAGCATGGGCAACCTGATAATACCAGTCATCCTAGCCATCGCCATTTTTATCTATTCGCCCGCCCCGCCTCGCCCCGCCAAGGAAGCGGTGGATATGCCGGTAATGACCGAGCATGGCATGACTCGTTACGCAGTTAATACTGAATCTCAGGAAGCCTTGAAGCGCCAGCGTGTTGTTGCCCAGCAATACGATTACAGCTGCGGCTCAGCAGCTCTTACCACGATACTCAATCACCATTTGGGTGAGCCTATCAGTGAGAGTCAGGTGATTGAGGGCATGCTCAAGTATGGCGAGGCAGAGCAAATTATTGCTCGTCGTGGATTCTCGTTGCTGGATATGAAACGCTACGCAATCTCTCTCGGCTATGAAGCTGGCGGATTCCGTGGCGAACTGCCCGATTTGCTGGCGCTGAAACAGCCCGCCGTTATCTCCATACGCTACGGTGGATTTGACCACTTTGTAGTTTACAAAGGTGAGGGAAATGGTCATGTCGTATTGGCCGATCCAGAGTTTGGTAACTTGACGATGCATGTGCGAGATTTTGCGGAGATATGGGCCCCCAAAGTCCTATTTGTTGTTTATCCTCGCGCCGAGTTGCCAACAGCAGGTTTAACCTTATCCAACGAAGATTTGCGTTTTATGGATGATGATCGGATTCGCCAAACTGCTCTGCAGTCGGTTCCTCAGTTCTCTGGGGCACTGGCGAACAGCATCGAGCGTTCTGCGCGCATACGATAATCTATAAACAAGCAGAGTTGAGATTGTTTCAGATAACTTAAGTTATGGTAGACATGAAGGAACATGGAATGAAGGGAAGGTGGTCGTTAAATCTACGACGTCATGCGATTTTGTTGAGTTTTTCGTTCGTGCTTGGCTTGATTGCTTTGCCGAGCTTTGCCGAAGAGGCCGCCGCGCCGACGATCACCGACCAAGCCAAAGGAGCGTTAGCCAAGCAAGAGTCCGATAAAGATCGCCAAGACCTTATCCAGGAAACCTTGACCCGCGCTGATCAAGAATATTCTCTGCAAAAGCAGGGAAAGATTAAATTTATCTATGATTTTACTTATAGTTACTACGGCAACGCGGTGGCTACTCAAACTGCCGTAAGTGGAACAGGCAATCAAACTTTAGTCAGTATCATCCAAGACAGCCAGCATACGTATGAACATGCCTTGACGGCGGATTATGGCTTGTTAGACAACCTGACCGCCTCACTACGGTTCCCACTGGTTTATAAATACGATGATATTAATGAAAATCAGCGGACTAACGTCGGTGATGTTAGAGGCGAGTTGCGTTGGCAGCCCTGGCATAACCAGAAACACAGTTCTCAGATTACTTTCTTAAGTGGCGCGACCATTCCCACTGGGAGTAGCCCTTACGAAATCGACTTGGGCGAAGAACTGGCCACTGGGCAGGGATTCTACTCAGTTTACGGCGGAGCAAATATTTATCGCGTTATCGATCCTGTGGTTGCGTTTGGTAGTCTCAACTTAGCTTACAATCTCGGTGTGGATGGGTTATCTCAGCCCCGATTTATTGAAGAAGGACTTGCCAGTACGTTATGCCAGCAGTCTCCAAGTAACCCGTTATGTAATCCAAATAGCCCGGTCTGCCAGCTTTTCCCGCAGCTTTGTCAGCTTGGCTTTGCTGATACGGTGGTCAATCTAACGGAAATCAAACCGGGTCAATCCGTTGGTTTTGGCATGGGCCTGGCTTATTCGCTTTCGTATGATGTGAATCTCACGGTTCAGTATCAGCAGACTTACATGACGAAGACAGAGTTCATCCTGGATAACGGGCAAACGTTGTCCAGTGCCCCGCAGACTATTGGTATTATTGTGTTTGGTTCAGGATGGCGGTTGAAGGAAGATAGGATACTCAACGTTAATATTGGTCTTGGCCAGACTACCAATGCACCGGATATTTATCTGTCTGCCAGCTTACCCTTCTCACCCTAAGCCTATAAAAGAGAGCGGCCTTCCATTTCTGGAAGGCCGCTCTTGACCCTGTACCGGTCAGATCTGACTAGATTGACTAGTTTCGATTCTTTTATGGTGCGTGTACCAGAACAATCGGGGCTACCATACCCCCGACTAACGGGATACCTGCAACCAGACCGTTAATTGGCGGCAATATCAGGTTGTTCATCACGCTGGTAAATTGAGTGCTGACACTCAGAATCAACGTGGGATGGTTAGTTTTAAAGTTACCAACCATCGCGCTAACCGGAATATTACCAACCACCAGATTTAAATCCGATACTTCCGGGATAGCCAGAGAAAGTAGCGGGCCGCCGCCAAATAGGGCGTTCCCTACTTCTAAAACAAAACCTTGACCGTTAATCGAACGCATTTCGGCGTCGTCCATTGCGGCCAGCTGCGCACTAGCAAGCGGCGCAAAGCCAAGGACGGAAGCGATTAAGGCGGATTTGATCAGGGTCTTATTCATATGAATACCTCTTTTTCTGTCTTGTAATTTTCCATTGACCTTCGGATGAAGAACATCCAGCAGGTGATCTATATATATCATTAACAACCAACAAATACAATAGTATTTATTGGTTGATCGCATAGTTGGTCGGTTTTTCTGCGATGGATATTGATTTATTCCGTTGTTAGTCAGTGTTTTCAATAACTTAAAGTAGGAAGGCTTGGTGCGGATAGTGTTTTCGCCAAACTAGGCTAATTGATTGATAGAAAGGTTTCTAGGCCAGTCACTTTAGCAATCGCCTGGATTTGCCCTGGGGTGTTTAGGTAGGTGAGTTTCAGTCCTTGGAGCCGGGTTTGCTTGACCCACTCCACCAACAAGGCGGTACCGGCACTGTCGCTAAGGGTAATGCCTGATAAATCGACTTCTACTCGCCTGCCCGGGTGGGCACCGCCGTTCAGTGCGTCTACCAGCGATGGAACGGTGGCGAAAGTGAGCTGCCCTACCAGCCGATAGCAGCCTGGGCTGGTTGTTTCAAGGCGAACGGGCGGGGGCGTTGTAACCTCAGCTGGCTTTTTTGTCACTGACAGCCTCAATATTGTGCGTCTTGAGCTTTTTTATCAGGCCTTCCAGCCCGACTTTCTGGATTTCGCCGGTGAAGGTGTTGCGGTAGTTGGTAACTAGGCTGATACCCTCAACTGTGATGTCGAATACCTTCCATTCGCCGGTTTTTGTCAGATATACCCGGTAGATAACGGGGATAGGTTGGCCCGTCTTAGGGACGATTTCGGTGTTAACCTTGACGTCGCGAGCACCCGGCTCGTTGTGACTGGGCAGATAACGAACGCTTTGATCATCATAAGAAAGTAGTGCGTCGGCGTAGGTTCTTAGCAGCATGTCCTGAAATGAAGCCATGAACTCTTCGCGCTGGGCCGGGGTAGCCTCTTTCCAATATCGACCTAGCACAAGTTGGGATAGGTAAGGAAAATCTACATAAGGCAAAATCCCTTGCGTTACCAGGCTGCGCAACTTGGTTTGATCTTCCTTAAGCAGCGACCTTTCTGTTTTTACCTTCTTAAGTATGCCGTCCACTACCGTTTGCATGAATTCTTCGGGTGATTGTTGCGTAGCCGCGACCGGCGCGCTGCTGAGTGCCAGCAAACTAGACAGTAAAGCCAGAATCGAAAGTAAATATCTGCGCATAGAATTCTCCGAATGCCCGGACCAGGCTATTTGTTGCCGATACCGGTAGCAAATTGGCCAATCAGTTTTTCCAAAACCAGAGCGGATTGGGTAAATTGAATTTCGTCGCCTTCACGAAGCATTTCATCCGCGCCGCCTGGACTAATGCCGATGTATTGTTCGCCGAGTAGTCCTGCGGTCTGGATGCTGGCGTCGCTGTCCCTGGGTAGAATTTCGTATCTTTTGCTGATGCTTAATGTTACCACGGCCTGGAAGGATCGTGGATCAATGTGAATATCGGTTACTCGGCCGATATTGACACCGGCCAGGCTGATGGGGGCACGAACCTTTAGGCTGCCGATATTTTCAAACTTAGCGGTCACTTTGTAACCCTTGTCGGGAAGTATATCTTGTGCGGTACTGACCTGAAATGTGAGCAGGAACAGTGCGGCAATTCCGATGAGGACAAACAGGCCAACGATCAATTCGAGCAGGCGATTTTGTGCCATTTTATTCTCCTGTAAACATGAGCCCGGTAAGGATAAAGTCCAGACCAAGAATGGCCAGTGATGAGATCACGACGGTTTGTGTCGTAGCCCGGCTGACACCTTCTGAGGTTGGGACGGCGTGATAGCCTTGAAAGACGGCAATCCAGCTCACCACGGCGCCGAAGACTACGCTTTTGATGATGCCGTTGAGAACGTCATCTTTGAAGGTCGCGGCATGCTGTATTTGCGACCAATACGCACCGGAATCAACCCCAGTAATTCGACGCCAATGAGATAACCGCCCAATACTCCCAGGGTAGTGAAGATTGCTGAAAGCAACGGCATGGAGATTACACCGGCAATAAAGCGTGGGCCGATGACGCGCTTTATTGGATCTACCGCCATCATTTCCATCGCCGACAATTGTTCGGTAGCGCGCATCAGGCCAATTTCTGCGGCCAGGGATGAGCCGGCGCGCCCGGCAAAGAGCAGGCCGGTGACGACCGGGCCGAGTTCGCGCATCAAGGATAGGGCAACGATGACGCCCAGCGTTTCTTCTGCGCCAAATCGGGCAAGGCTGGTATAACCTTGCAGCGCTAAGACCATGCCCACAAATAGGCCGGAGATTGAAATAATGATCAGGGATAAAACCCCAACCATATAAATCTGATAGACGACAAGAAAGGGTCGAGCCAATACGCTGGGTAGTCCGGCCAGTACGCGCAATAAAAACAGGGTGCTTTTGCCCACGCCCAGGATGGTTTGCGTGACGATGCGGTATTGACCGTTCATGGCGCCTCCATGAGGTCGTGAGCATAGTCTTTGGCCGGATAGTGGAAGGGAACCGGCCCGTCGTCTTTGCCTTCCATAAATTGATGAACCCAGGCGGAGCCTGATTGCATGAGTTCTTTTGGGCTACCTTTGCCCATGATTTTGCCGTCCGAGATGAGGTAACAATAATCGGCAATGGTGACGACTTCTTTGACGTCATGGGTGACGATAACTGAAGTCAGACCAAGCGCATCGTTCAAATGACGGACCAATTTGACGATGATTCCCATAGCGATGGGATCAAGCCCGACGAAGGGCTCGTCATACATAATCATCATTGGATCCAGGGCGATAGCGCGGGCCAATGCGACGCGTCGGGCCATTCCGCCCGATAATTCCCAGGGCATAAGCTGATGGGCGCCGCGCAGGCCGACTAACTCTAGCTTCATTAGTACCAGGGTGCGGATCAGGCTTTCTGGTAGCTGGGTATTTTCGCGCAAAGGAAAGGCGATGTTGTCGAAGACGTTTAAATCGCTGAGCAGCGCGCCAGATTGGAACAACATGCCCATGCGTCGGCGTACCTGGTAAAGCTCGTTGATCCGCAGTGTGGGGATTTCCTGATTATCCACCTTGACGCTGCCGGCCTGGGGACGAATCTGGCCACCCAGCAGCCGCAGCAGGGTGGTTTTCCCGGTACCGCTTGGCCCCATGATGGCCGTCACGGAGCCACGCCGGATATCTAGATCGACGCCGTCAAAGATAACTCGGCCGCCGCGTTTAAAAGACAAACCTCGTATCGAGACGAGCGTATCGTCCTGATTCATCAGATTGCTATCCTTGGTTCTTTTATGCTCAATATGAGCCATTCCCTGGCTAATCGGCCGAGTATAGACCAAACGGGTTGAATGTTGTTGCTGAATTTTGTCAACCGTAAAGCGCCCTAGTTAACGGCAAAGCAGGAATTCCAGCAAGGCTTTTTGTACATGTAAGCGATTTTCCGCTTCGTCCCAGACCGCACTTTGTGGACCATCAATGACTTGAGCGGTAACTTCTTCGCCTCTGTGTGCGGGCAAACAGTGCATGAACAGGGCGTCGGGTTTGGCTAAGGCCATGCACGCTTCATTAACTTGATAGGATTGGAATTGCTTTTCCCTTTGTTTTTGTTCGGCTTCTTGACCCATGCTGGCCCAAACGTCGGTGACTACCAGATCGGCGTGGTGAAACGCACTTTCCGGCGCGTGGCCGACGATGATTTTTGCCCTGACTTCATTTAGGACGCTTGCTGGAGGCTCGTAGCCAGGGGGGCAGGCGATGTGCAATTCGAAGTCAAAGCGGTCGGCGGCGTGGATGTAGGAGTTGCAAACGTTGTTGCCGTCGCCCAGCCAGGCGACTTTACGGCCACGGATATCACCCCGTTGTTCAACATAGGTCAGCATATCGGCGAGTAGTTGGCAGGGATGGTGGAGATCAGTCAGGGCGTTGATCACCGGCACACGTGAGTTTGCCGCGAAGGTTTCTACCATAGAGTGGTTTGAGGCGCGGATCATCACGCAATCCACCATGCTGGATAACACTCTTGCCGTGTCGGGTATCGGCTCGCCGCGACCAAGCTGGGTGTCCCGGGGCGACAGAAACATGGCGTGACCGCCCAATTGGGCCATGCCGGCCTCAAAGGATACCCGAGTCCGAGTTGATGCTTTTTCGAAGATCATTGCCAGCACCCGATTCTGCAGCGGGGTGTGGGCTTCGCCGCGACGATGTTTGGCTTTGAGTACGATAGCGCGCTCCAGAAGGCTATTGAGCTCTTCCGAGGTGAAATCTAATAAGGTCAGGCAATGGCGCGGTGACATGGGATTATTCGCTGAGGGTTTGCATGAAACGATTAATGGCTCGACGCACGCCGGTGGCGAGAGTCTGTATTTGGTCATCGCTGATAATCAGCGGCGGCAACAAGCGGATGACGCGCTCGCTGGTGATATTGATCAATATACCTTCATCCAATGCTAGTTTGGCAAGGGTAGGGCAGGGTTGATTCAGCTCTATCCCAACCAATAGGCCGCGATGACGAATTTCTTGAACAATGGATAGGCCAGCCAGCTCCCGCTCCAGCGCGATTTGCAGGAGGTCACCGGCGATTTTTGCGCGCTCCGGCAGATGCTCTTTGGTCAGCGTATCAATCACGCTGAGGGCAGCGCGACAGGCCAAGAGGTTGCCGCCGAAGGTGCTGCCGTGGCTGCCAGGTATCAGAGCTTGAGCGGCCGCGCCACGGGCCAGGCACGCGCCAATAGGTACGCCATTGCCTAAGGCCTTGGCCAGGGTAACTACGTCGGGCAGGATGTTTTCTTGCTGATAAGCCATCCAGCTGCCGCTGCGGCCCATGCCGGTTTGCACTTCGTCCAGCATCAGCAGCCAGCCCTTTTCATCACACAGGGCTCGCAATTCCTGAAGATAGCCGGTCGGTGGAATTTTTACGCCGGCCTCACCTTGTATGGGCTCCACCAAAATCGCGATGATTCCAGGGCGCTGGTCAGCGATTGCACGTGCAGCGGCGGCATCGCCGTAAGGTGCGCGCACGAAGCCAGCAACGAGAGGTTCGAAGCCGATTTGGATTTTTCGATTTCCGGTGGCTGTTAGAGTCGCTAACGTGCGGCCATGAAAGGCGCCGTCCATGACCATGATATAGGGCGTATCGATACCCTGTTGATGGGCGTGGCGCCTGGCCAATTTGATGGCAGCTTCGTTGGCTTCGGCCCCGGAATTGCAAAAAAATGCGCGCTCCATGCCGCTGATTTGGCAAAGACGTTCACCCAGTTGTTCTTGTAGGGGAATACGGTAGAGATTAGAAGTATGCAGCAAGCACTTTGCCTGGTCGCAGATGGCTTGCGCCAATGCCGGGTGAGCGTGCCCCAGGTTGCAGACGGCAACGCCCGAGATAGCGTCCAGATACTGACGTCCTTCGGTATCCCAAAGCCAGACGCCTTCACCCCGGACGAAAGCGATCGGTAACCGCCCGTATGTTTGCATTAAGTGCTCGTCACCCATAGCGCCAATACTCAAGACCCAGATATGAAAAAATAAAAAACGGCGGGGCCGTCCGCGGAGGACAGCCCCGGTCCGCTAATCTCAACGGTAATGAATTAGTGTTGGAAGTTCTTGTTAACGAAATCCCAGTTTACTAGTAGCCAAAACGATTCCATATATTTAGGCCGGACGTTGCGATAGTCAATGTAGTAGGCGTGTTCCCAGACGTCGCAGGTTAGCAACGGGGTTTTGCCTTCGGTCATGGGATTGGCGGCGCCTTGGCCGGTCCAAATCTCCAGTTTGCTGTCGGAGGTTTTTACCAGCCAACCCCATCCGGATCCGAACACACCCACGGTTTTTTCGGTGAATTCTTTTTTGAATTGTTCGAATGAACCAAAGGTTTTGCTGATGGCGTCGGCGATAGCGCCGGTCGGTTCATTAGCTTTGCCGGCTGGATTTGGCTTTAATCCATACCAGTAAAAGGTGTGATTCCATATTTGGGCGGCCTGGTTAAAGGTTTTTCCCGATGATTTCTTGATAATTTCTTCGAGCGAGGCTTTTTCGAATTCGGTGCCGGGAATCAGCGTGTTCAAGGTGTCCACGTAAGCTTTGTGATGCTTGCCGTAGTGGTATTCCAAGGTTTCTTTGGAAAGATAGGGGGCGAGCGCATCCATCGCGTAGGGAAGTTCGGGTAGGGTATGTGCCATGGTTTTCTCCTTGAGACGTAATCCGAGCATGAGGGATTGGGTGACGGCGACGTTATCGCAAGTGCATAACCGGAAGACTAAATTCTGGCTGATCCTGCACGCCGGGCCGCTATTCATGCCTTTTCTGGGAACCGCTAAGATAGGACATCAAATTGACAATTGCAATCGAACGGGGAGGTAAGGATAAGCGCCTTGGATGTCACTGTTGTGAAACGTCCAGCGTTTATTTTGGCACTGACTGCGGTAGGGGCGCTGGTTTTTTTGCTTGATCTGTCGTCTGACGTTTGATAACTAGGTGGTTCGATATTAAGTGTGATTTTAAAATTTAAGATGCTTTTAACGTTTACATTTGTAACCACAGCACTCAACTAACGATACTAGAAATATGGCCAATCCATTACAAGAACAATTGCTTAAAGCGGGCTTGATTAATGCCAATCAGGTCAAAAAGGCGCAGCAGGAAAAGCGGCAGCACGCCAAAGGTGGTCATGCGCCGGATAAGGCGTTAGCGCAGGCTCAGCAACTCGCGCTGGCTAAGGAAAAAGCGGAAAGTGATCGTCAGCGTAATCGCCAGCAAGAGGAAGCGCGGGAGCGCAAAGCCCAGTCCGCACAAATTCGGCAAATGATAGAAACACAGCGTTTGGATCGCAGTGGTGGTGAGTTGCCCTATCAATTTGTGGATCGGGGCAAGGTCAAAAGAATTCACGTGCGGGCAGATCAGCGTGACCAGCTGGTCAAGGGGCTGCTGAGCGTGGCTAGATTTGGCAATACTTACGAGCTGGTGACTTTGAGTACGGCAGAGAAAATCGCTCAGCGCGACCCAATGTTTGTGATTACGGCCAAAGCTCAGCCAGAATCCGAATCAGCAGGCAGTGCGGAGTTGGATGATCCTTATGCGGATCACCCGGTTCCTGACGATTTGCTGTGGTAGCTGGTGTTGTGCCGATCAAATCGGATAACAGGGTTTGATGTTTTTCTCGCAGATCCAGTTGACCCACAACTTGCCGTCCGTGCCTTTTTCCAGCGTGGAGTAGTTTCTACCTAAAATATATTTGTCGGCACCAAAAGGTTTGATAATTTCGGTGGTGATGTCACCTTTACCAAGAAACTCTTTGTCGTCCGATGACGTTGCCTGAATACCCAGCCATTCGAATAGAGTTGGCGCTGGGTGTACCACGCCCGAGGAGATAATTTGGGTTATCTCCAGTTGCTCAATTTTGTCTTTGATCAGACCCACGCTGCCAATATGCACGTCACCCGATAGAACGACAGTTTTACAATTTTTAGCCTTGGTAAAGCTCAGTAGGTTTTTGACCAACTTCATCCGTTCACCCTCATGTGCCTTGACTGTCCAGTGGTCGTGCACGTCATCCTCAAGCTCTTCCTGCATGGGCGTCATTTGCAGCATGGCATCTATGTTGGCGAAACTCCGATAGACCAGAGGTAAGCCAGTAATTACTAAAAAGTTATCGACAATATCGGTGGATTGTTGATGGTTGCTGAGCCAGTTTTTGACATCATGCCACTGGGCGTCGCTCATTAGTTGAGTTTGCGTTCGATTGGAGCGGTTGTCCAAAGCCAGTATCAGGTATTCGCGGAAACGCACCCCCCAGGTAAAATGCTCGCCAGTGTGCGTCAACAGATTCCTGCTGCTTTGGCTGCGCAGCTGATTCAGCTCGAAATATTTTTTTGCTGTCTGAAAGATTGCCTGATAAACAGGGCAATTGAGCAATTCTTTGGGATAAGAACCCCAGCCATCAAAGATGTCGTGATCATCCCACATCATCACCGAAGGGACAGAAGCCAGCATCCAGGCCATGTCGGTGTTAATGCCCCAGTTTTTGATGTAGATATGCTCGTAAAAAACGTCCAGTTCTCGTTGTATTTTGGGGCCCGCGGGATAGGCCAGTTGTTTCGCTCTCGATAAATGACTCCATTTTTCGATGGAGGGCGCGCTGCTGCTTTCCCACAGTTGATCGGCGTATATCTGATCGCCGCCCATCAGCAGTAACGAATAGGGTTTTTGCTGATGCTCTTCCTGCATTTTTCGCCACAGCGCATAGGGCTCCACCTCATCTCGGGCGAGTTTGGCGGAGGAGAAGCCGTTGCAGGTGGCAAAAGCGAGTTTTGGGGATTCAGCAATTCCAGGCACATAGAAAGACCAGGATATTCGGCCGAATTTGTCCTGCAGCTCCGATCCCGATGACTTGATGCTGTAGATGTGATGGGTGCCGGCGGTCTCTGCGTTAATGCGGACTTCTGCTCGCCAAAAAATGCCGCTGGGCGTGTCTGTAACCTTTGTAAAAACGACGGCTTTCCCTGCGATGACCAATTCGGTCATCGGGATGGTTTTGTCCGACAGAAAACAGACCGTATATAAACCACCCTCTTCATAACCCAGAATCGGACCCATTAACATCTTGATTGATTTTTCCATGATGACTTCCTGTCCCAATTTGCTGTGTCTACTTTGCAAAGTTTTCATATGCCTTGGAGACGTGGCTCTCGAAGGCAGCACGAAAGTGCTCTGGGCTAAACTGTTCGGCGTGATGCCGGATGGCTTGCGGCGAAAACTGGGCTTGTTTTTCTTCAAAGAGTCGAACGGCTTGAACCAGTGATTCTACGGTCTGCTCCCGAAAAAATATCCCCGTGGGTGCCGGGTATTCAATATTCGTGGGTCCATCCACCCACCCTTGGACGGTCTCTAACGATCCGCCTTTGCCGAAGGCGATCACCGGGGTGCCGCACGCCTGGGCCTCCACCGGGATGATGCCGAAGTCTTCTTCTGCAGCAAATAGGAAGGCCTGCGCCCGCTGCATGTGGTCTCGAAGAACCTCCAGCGGCTGATATCCCATGATCTCGACGTTGGCGGTTGCTTTGGATCGGATCTTCGCCATTTCTGGGCCATCGCCAATTACCACCAGGCGTTTCCCGGGCATGGTCGCGAAGGCTTCGACAATCAGATCCATCCGTTTATAGGGCACCATGCGCGAAGCGGTGAGGTA
>Ga0255312_1000011_pt1 | contig 28868 bp, 25 predicted proteins | sample EtOH5_T0_E5_meta_FD_202081 | JGI IMG/M metagenome (GOLD analysis project Ga0255312, IMG submission 202081) | Sandy soil microbial communities from University of British Columbia, Vancouver, Canada - EtOH5_T0_E5 | ecosystem: Engineered > Artificial ecosystem > Sand microcosm > Unclassified ...
ACCAGTTCTGTACGGGTCTGCCTCAATAATTGCCGCAACGATTCTGTTTCATTAGCCTGTGGGTTACTGTATTTCACATTATTGGTGGCCCTTCCTACCAGGAATTCAAGTTTGTTATAATTCTCCGGCAGGCTTTCTGATTTTAACCGTTCAAAATACCGGCTGACCTGTTGCAGGCAATACAATACGGAATGCGGGAATAAATTATTGTATAATACCTGGTGCAGTACATGATCTGGTTGCATATTACCACGGTAAGTTTTCAGGTAAAATTCATATCCCGACAAAGAATACAGCAGATAGCGCCACTGTGGTGCTTCAGATGGATGTTGCAGGTGATAATTCATTTCCGCCAGTTTAATATGAATCATATCGGCCGACAGGATAGCCCGTTCTAAAAATTTTCCGATGTTCAGGAAATTAAATCCTTCGCCGCGGGCCATCGTTATATCCACTGTACCATGATACATCATACCGTGCCGTATCAGTATATCCAATGCCGTCAACGGATCACCATAAATTACCTGCTCTTCTATTTGTTTGTCGCGGATAAGATGATAATATTCATTCAGGCATTGCCACACTTCTTTCGTAATATGGTCCTGTGCCGCTCTTGCATTTTCCCTTGCCTGTGTAATGTTGTTGAAGGCTGAGTTTACATTCTCCCTGTCATGCAGCAAATGCTCCAGCACTTTTTGTGAAGAAAATTCAATGACTGTAATTTCTTCCGGTTTTATATCGCCATAGGTTTGCAGCACCGACCGCCAGCTAAAGCCTCTCACCTCGCTTTGCGAAGCCACATAATTGGTGCGCAGCATACGCAGCATACCATTGGTGCGTTCCATATAACGGGCCATCCAGAAAATTGAATCAGCTACGCGGCTTAGCATTTCGAAAAAATATTTGTTTAGTTAAAAGCTTTGAGCTTCGAGCCTATAATTCAGTTTATGACTTATTCAGCTTATTCATAAAACCTATAACTGGTTATAGCAATATCAAACCCTTTTTGCCAGATTTTTAATTCTTTAAAATTTCTCATACGTTTAAATTTTAATTTATTTTTTTGACTCACAGCTCAGAGCTCGCAGCTTTATTTCCCCAGCACCCATGTATCCTTGCTCCCTCCTCCCTGTGATGAATTAACCACCAGTGAACCTTCACGCAATGCCACTCTTGTCAATCCTCCCGGCACTATATCAATTCCATCCGGCCCGTATAATGCATAAGGCCTCAAATCCACCCGCCGCGGTTGTAACACCCCATTGATATAACAGGGGGAAGAGGAAAGATTGATAATAGGCTGTGCGATATAACTTCTTGGGTCTTCTTCAATTTTTTTTCTGAATTCATTCATCTGTTCTTCGGTAGCGCTGCTGCCAATCAGCATGCCATAGCCACCGGATTCATTTGTTTTTTTAATGACCATTTTATTCATGTTGGCAATAGCCATCTTGCGATACTCTGCATTGGCAAGCGGGTAAGTAGGTACATTTTTCAGGATCGGTTCTTCATTCAGATAATAGCGGATCATGTCCGGCACATAAGCATACACTGCTTTATCATCAGCCACACCATTACCCATAGCATTTACAATACTTACATTTCCCTTGCGGTAAGCCCAGTAAATACCGGGTACACCTAACATACTGTCCGGACGAAAGACAAGTGGATCAATAAACTCATCATCCACCCGGCGGTAAATAACATCCACCTGTTTCAATCCTTTTGTTGTTTTCATATACACCCGTTGATTATCCACTACCAGGTCACGGCCTTCTACCAATTCTATTCCCATCAGTCTTGCCAGTGTGGTATGTTCGAAATAGGCAGAATTAAAAATACCGGGAGTAAGCAAGACCACTGTTGGGTTACTGCTTTGACTGTTGGCAAGTGACAGCAGGTTTTTCAGCAGCAGGTCAGGGTAATCTTTTACAGGCAGCACATTGTTGCGGGGCAACTGGTCTGGAAAAATCCGGTAAGTGATAGAACGGTTTTCCAGCATGTACGATACACCGGAAGGAGTCCGCAAATTATCTTCCAGGACAAAGAACTGGCCGTCGCTGTCACGTATCAGGTCAACGCCTGAAATATGCGTATAGATATTGAATGGAACTTCCACATTTACCATCTCCCGCAAAAAGTAAGGGCAGGTATAAATAAGCTTGGCCGGCACTATGCCATCTTTGATAATGAACTGCTGGTGATAAATATCTGTCAGGAAAATGTTCAGTGCTTTCAGGCGCTGTTTGATGCCGGCTTCTATTTGTTTCCATTCATCTGCACGGATGATGCGGGGTATAATATCAAAAGGAAATATTTTTTCAATGCCTTCGCCGCTGCTGTACACCGTAAATGTGATGCCCTGGCTCATGAACAGTTTTTTAGCCAGCTCATTTTTGTGATTCATTTCTTCCGCAGAGAGGTTTTCAATGTTGCCGACAAATATTTTGTAGGCTTCATGGATGTCTGAACCGGCAAACATCTCATCCCAAACATTGGACTGTACATGATACGAATGCAACAGTGAATTCTCCTTCATACAAAATGAATTTACAAAGAAATGGCCAACTTGTACCGGGCTGAAGCAATCGTTGAGACGGGGATTAAAAACTGCGGTGTTCCTTTACCCAACTACTAATATAGGATGCAATTTCTGAAGTAGGCGTACCGGGAGCGAATAATTTTCCTACGCCCATGCCATTGAGTTTTTTCATGTCATCTTCCGGAATGATGCCGCCACCTGTCAGCAATACATCATTCATTCCCTTTTCTTTCATTACATCAATCACTTTGGGAAATACGGTCATGTGTGCGCCTGAAAGAATGCTGATGCCGATGGCATCTACATCTTCCTGCAGCGCTGCATTTACCACCATTTCAGCGGTCTGCCGAAGCCCGGTGTAAATGACTTCCATGCCGGCATCACGCAATGCAGTGGCAATTACTTTGGCCCCCCGGTCATGGCCATCAAGACCTACTTTGGCCACTAAAACTCTGACTGGTCTGTTCATTACAAATCTTGTTTTGCGAAAATACTGCAATACAGGCAAAGCGTCAGCGGTTAAACTCTTTCTTCATTTCTTTCAATCCTTCTCTAGCCAGACGTAACCCTGTCGAATCAATATTTTCAAAGAAAATGATTTTATCACCATATTGCCTTGACAAAGGATTGGAGACTGAATCAATAATGGTCACTTTTTCAAAATGCTGAAAAACTTCATCATCTTTATCCGGCATTCTTCTGCCGATAAAAATAAGATGTCTGAAAAACATACTGTCTGGTATCCACAAAAGGAATGAACCGTTATCAGTGATGACTTTTGATTTGAAATAATTGACTTTGCTGTAAAATTTCAAACTGCCGGCCTGTCCATAGTTGCGGCAATAGATAATGGCATCAGCTTTTGTCGAATCAGGCAGGATATTAAAAAACTTCTCAGTTTTTTCAGTCAGTTCTTTCCATCCCAACATATCTGCAAAATCCATGGGTAGTTCATGGTTCCGCTGGTCTTCCCATTTTAATAATCCGGTTTTGCCAATTCCTTTTTCTTTATAAAAAGCAGACAGTTTTTCAGGATTATAAACCGGGAGTCCAATGGGTATAAAAGGAAGAGTGAAGCCAATAATTAAAACTGCAATAACATAGCGCAGCCATTTCCTTGAAGAACTCCATTTTTCCCATGCCACTGCACCGGCCGCAAGAAGAGTGGGGTAAATGCCCAGTGAATAATAGCTTTTTCCACTGCCGAGAATCAATAATATAATTACCGAAAAGTAAATCCAGCCAAAAACTCTGTAAGAAGAATTTTTTAAGAACCATGCCAGGCCCGCTACCCATATTATAAGCACCGGAAAGAGCAACAGGAACTGGTCTTTAATAAAATCCACCGGGTTCATATACATCAGTTGCGTTTCTCTTAACTCCTGCATATGATGTACCAGAGGAAATTTATGGTCATATTGCCACCAGATATTTGGCAGCATGATGAGTAATGCAATTAAAACAATGCTGTAAGTTTTACGTTGAAGAAATACTGTTCTGTGTTTTGTAAACAATAACCCGACAAGTATAGAAGCTGCAAGAAAGGCTATTGAATATTTGCTCCACCATCCCAAAGCAATATATATTGCCAGCCATAAAAAATCTTTTGAGTTATTCGTTTGAATAAATTTTACCAAAAAATACAGACTGCATGTCCAGAAGAAAATATCAAGAATGTTGGGTTGAAACAAAATATGAACTCTCAAAAAGGCACCGGTAATAACGCCGAAACCAGAAAGAAACTGGGCAAATCCTTTTCCCCCGAGGCGGGCAGTAATTAAACACGTTATCATAACAGTCAATGCACCAATTAGCGCCGGCCAAAGCCGTACAGCCCATTCTTGGCCGCCCAACCACGATGAAATGATACCGAGATAAGAAAGCAGTGGAGGATTTTCAAGATAGCCCAGATCGAAATGTTGCCCCTGCTGGTAATACAAAAATTCATCCCGCTGCAATTCAAATGCAGGGGCAATAAGCAAGAAGGGGATAAGGAACTTTATAATTGCCAGTACAAGTACTACCGGCTTGTTGACAGCAGTTGGTTGAATCATAACAGCAAGATAATACCAGTATAATGTTTTTCAATCCCGATTTATTTACTAAAAACGGCCAGGGCTTTTTGAATACGGTTGATTGTTTCTTCTTTGCCCAAGGCTTCTGCAATATCAAAAACGCCGGGTCCAAATTTCCCTCCCACCAGCATGATACGAAGCGGCAACAAAACTTCTCCAGGTTTGATCTGGTTGGCTGCTGTTATTTCTTTGAAGTTATTTTCAAGTACAGGCGCATTCCAGTCGTTATTCAATTCATAATTGCGTATAACTTCAGCAAAAAATAATTGTTTTGCTTCATTCCATTTTGGTTTTATTGCATCCACATCCCATTTTTCAGGAGTTTTAAAAAAGAAATAAGACTGGTTATAAAAATCAGTAAGTAATACACACCTGTCTCTAACCAGTTTAATCACCTTTTCAAGAAATGATACTTCGTAAGCTCCGGCAGGCAACAAGCTTTCAATCTGCAATCGAAAATCTGAAATCTGCATTCGCTTTATCCATTCATGATTGAACCACTTCGCTTTTTCATAATCGAATTTGGCTCCACCGCTATGCACTCTTTCTATTGAAAATTTTTCTATCAATTCTTCTTTGGTAAAAATTTCCTGTTCGGTGCCATCATTCCACCCAAGTAATGCGAGCAGGTTGATAAAAGCTTCCGGTAAAAATCCTTTTTCTTTAAAACCTTCTGTCAGTTCCCAGGTTTTGGGATCGGTCCAGTTCATGGCAAATACAGGAAAGCCATATTTGGCGCCATCTCTTTTACTCAGCTTCCCGTTTGGCCCCAATATCAACGGCAGGTGTGCCCATTGCGGCATATCTTTTTCCCAACCCAAATATTTCCAAAGAAGAACATGAACAGGTGCAGAAGGCAACCATTCTTCGCCACGAAAAGCATAAGTGATCTTCATTAAATAATCATCTACTACCACAGCGAGATGATAAGTAGGCATTCCATCCGCTTTTAATAAAACCTTATCATCAACAACTGATGTATCGAAACTCACTTCCCCCCGAATCATATCGGTAAAAGAAACCTGCTCATGTGCCGGTATTTTTATGCGTATCACATGCCTTGTTCCGGTAGCCAGTAATTTTTTTGTTTCATCAGCGGTTAAGGAAAGTGAATTCCGCATTTTCATTCTTACGGAGCCGTCATATTGTGGCGATGGATTCAGTTCAGTTTTAAAATCATGCCTCATCTTTTCCAACTCTTCCGGTGTATCAAAAGCATAATAAGCAAAACCATCTTTCACTAATTGTTCGGCATATTGACGGTAGAGTTCTTTTCTCTCACTCTGCCGATAGGGTCCGTAGTTACCTCCATGTACCGGACTTTCATCAGGCTCCAGGCCACACCATTTCAAACATTCAAAAATGTATTCTTCAGCGCCGGGTACATAGCGGGATTGATCTGTATCCTCGATTCTTAAAATAAAATCACCGCCATTTTTTTTTGCAAACAGGTAATTATATAAAACCGTTCTCATGCCACCGAGGTGAAGACCACCTGTAGGGGAGGGGGCAAACCGTACACGAACTCTTTTGGACATAGGCAGCAAAGATAAGTTACGGGCTGGCTTGTAGCAGGGCCTGTAAATAAAAACGTCCCGATAGTTACCGGGACGTTTTGTTGCTGATAAGTTTATTTACTAAGGCAGTATAATCGTTCTTGATGGATTACCATCTATTGATATAGTTGCTGTATTATCGCAGGTGCCATCGCCATAATCAAGAATAGCAAAATGGTTTGGTCCCTGGATTTTTATTTTTCCTTTTGTAACATTATGGCAGGTCGTTTTCTTTTCCAGTGCCTCAAGTATTGTTGCTGTTCTGCTTTTACCGGCGGGATTGGTTACAGTATGATTACCGGTCACCGAGTACACATCATCAAGGAGATTTAATGGGGTATTGGCTCCGGCTGTTTGTGTAACATATTTAATGCCTTCATGTAACCAATAGTAGCCACTTAACGGGACAGTTACTTTACCATTTGAAACTTGTCTGCTCCAGCTGATTTCGTTTGGAGTACTGGTGTTGGTCCATGTAATGGTTCCTTCCACTTTATAACCAAGTGTATAATAATTATCAAATGTGATGACAGCGGTGCTGCCATTATTATGAACATAATCAGAAAGTACGATATTGATCTTTCCTTTTCGTGTAATTCCGTCAGCGCTGGTACAGCCGGCGCCAAAGTCAATGACAATAGTTTTTGGGAAAGAATTTTGAGGTGTTACGGTTACTGTTGCGCAACTAAGGCTGTTTGTAGTTTGAACCGGCTGAGTGGTCCGGTAGAGGTTTGCATTAACAGCAGATTCAAAAAACACAACATTTGCATCATCATTCAGGCTTTCGGATACCGCCTGGTCTTCACTCATATTAAAGGTAGTTTCAATTTCGGGATCTGGCTCTGCATCCTGTTTCTGGCAGGCATTAAGTATAAGGGCAGAACTAAAGGCAAAAAGGGTAAAAAGGTTTTTAACTTTCATAAAAGATAGATTTTAGAATAAGTCAGACAATAAAGAACTATTAACGTTTAAAAGACAGGAAAATTATTTGTCTTGTATTTTACTTCGTATAAAGCCGTGGCGGCTAAGGAAAAGTTACGAGTCATTGCCAGAAGATGGCTGCCTTTAAAAGGTATGCGATAGCTGTTGGCTTATTCTAAAACAGGGGCGGGTAAAAGTTTATTAGCTTTGGTTTACCTCACTAAAATCATATGGGCAATCCACTACCAGAAGAAATTCAAAAAAATAATCAGCTTCAGGAGAGGCGTTGGGAGAAATTCTATTTTGTAAAAACTCCATGGTGGTTAAAAAAAATGTATCCGTCTTATTTGTGGAGTGTCGATACAAATAAAAAAGAACTTTATCTGAGTTTTGATGATGGACCTCATCCGCAGATAACCCCGTTTATTCTGAAATATTTGAAACAGTATAATGCACTTGCCACCTTTTTTTGTATCGGTAAAAATGTTGTCGCACACCCTGAAATTTATAATCAGATTTTGATGGAAGGTCATACCGTTGGTAATCATACTTACAACCATCTTAATGGGTGGAAAACAAATGATGATGTATATATGAAAGATGTGGCCCAGGCAGCAAATTATATAAACAGTAGATTGTTTCGTCCTTGTTATGGAAGAATTACTTCTTTCCAGGCAAGAAACTTAAAAGCTGCTATGAAAGGTAAAACACCAAAGGTGGTAATGTGGGATGTGTTAAGCGGAGATTTTGACACCGGGCTATCGCCAAAGGAATGTGCAGCTAATGTTATTCTTTATTCAAAGCCAGGATCAATAATTGTATTTCATGATAGTGAAAAAGCATTTCCAAGACTTGAATATTCTTTGCCAAAACTGTTGCAGTATTTTTCCGAAAAAGGGTATTCGTTTAAAGATTTAGACTGATTCCTTATGGGGTTAATTTATAAAAAAGTAGGGCCTGGGTAGAAACCCTGGCCCGTTTTTAATCCGTACCCTATGAAAACTGGTTTAAAGGTATAATAATTTTTTAATTACGGCAAAGTAATTTCATGGCTTATTCCATTGATTGTCACCACAGCTTTGTTGTCACAATAACCCGTGCCATAGTTAATGGCAGCCAGCCACGGTGAATTAGTACTCAGGTTTAGCCGGGTTACTTTGAGAACACCTTTCACTATCCAGCGGCAACTGAACTTTTTAATCAGCGGCTCAGTGATTTCTGTTCTCCAGGCTATTAAAAGATCACCTCGTTTTACTTTGCCATTGGCATTGCCTTCAATTTTATAAATATCATCAAGAGGTATATAAGGAGTTAAGGATCCTTCTAACTGGATTATATATTTAATACTGTTCCACTCAGTATAATTGCCATTTGGCTTTGTAAGTTTTCCGCCATCCACTACTACTTTCCATTTATGAATAAGGGTAGGGTTGGTATTGCTCACTGGTGTGCTCAGGTTTGTAATGATGTGCGTGCCTTCTACTTTTATTTCATCAAATTTAAAATTTTCAAATGTTGTTGTGGCTTTGGCATCGGGTATTATAAGACGATTGGTATAAACAATGATAATTTTCCCGGAACGTAAATGACCATCACGACCAGTACAGCCAGTTCCGAAATCAAGTACAATCCTTACAGGGAAAGCATTTACAGGATCAAGGTGAGTAATTGTAACATCAGGACAGGCCTGAGTACGAGCTGTTGTTCCGCTACCATCGCTTGTTATATTGGCTCTTCCAAAAACGCCGGTGCCAGCCATGCCTACATCATTGTTTACACCCATTACATTATCAAAAATCTCATTGTAGATAATTTCTGACTCTGCATCTGCTTCTGAAGAAGCTTGGGATGCATATTCTTCCTGCGCATTGCTGTCATTACTTCTTTCTTTTTTACAGCTTGTCCATGTGGTAAGAATTAACAGCAGGAAGATGGTTGTCAGACGGGTAAGGTTGAAAGTCAGTTTCATGCCAGTTGTTTTTAGGATGTGATTATAAACGCTTTTAGGACGCCAATTATTGATGAAAGTTTAAAGGAATCTTAAAGTTTTTCGCCAGTTTTACACCCCAAATCATATCAAATTTATGCTGATTGACACCCATTGCCACATATATCTGGAGGAATTTGATGCAGACAGGGCTGCAATGATTTCAAGAGCTGAAAATGAGGGGGTTGAACGCTTTCTGATGCCGGCAATCGATAGTGAAACAAATAACCTGATGCTTGGGCTCGAATCTGAATTTCCCGGTAAATGCATGGCCATGATGGGGCTTCATCCTTGTTCCATAAAGGCCAACTTTAAAGAAGAGTTGAAAACAGTAAGAGGTTATTTTGAAAATAGAAAATTTGTGGCCGTTGGCGAAATTGGGCTTGATTTCTATTGGGACCTGTCTTTTTCAAAAGAACAGTATGAAGCTTTTAACACACAGATAGAATGGGCTCTTGAATATAAAATTCCCATTGTTATTCATTCCAGGGATTCGATAGACGAGTGTTTAAAGGTTGTAAAAGAACATCAGAAAGGTAATTTAAAAGGTGTTTTTCATTGTTTCTCCGGAACTATTGAACAGGCCAACCTGGCAATTGAGCTCGGGTTTTACCTTGGAATTGGAGGTGTAGTGACATTTAAAAATTCCGGATTGGATAAAGCAATGAAGGAAATATCTCTTAACCATGTTGTGCTGGAAACGGATTCACCTTATCTGGCTCCGGTTCCTTTTCGGGGTAAAAGAAATGAATGCAGTTATCTGAAATATGTGGTTGAAAAATTGAGTGTAATAAAAGGGATTTCAAAGGAAGAAATTGCAGGGACAACAACGAAGAATGCAACAGAATTATTCACACTAAAATAAGGGAAGCGGAGACTGAGGGATTCGAACCCTCGATACGGTTTCCCGTATACACACTTTCCAGGCGTGCTCCTTCAACCACTCGGACAAGTCTCCATTTTAAGGGCAGCAAAAATAGGGATTAAAGTTTATCAACTGCTCATCTGCTGGTCTGGCAGAATTCTCTCTATGGTTTCTTTGTTTACCTGATTGTTCTTCCAGTTACGGTCATATTTTACAAACCAGGATATCCATATACTTCTGGATAGCCGCATTAACCATGGCTGAAGAAATATAAGGAGTACTGCATTGGAAATTATCCATATGAAAAACCGATTATCGTCTACCGACATGCCTATTGTAAAAAACCAGGCAATAAAAGTGGTGATGCTTAATGCAACAGTCAGTGCATAGCTGACATAACCGGTACCATAATAAAATCCTGGTTCCACCTCGGTAGGTTGACCACATACAGGACAGTTCTTATTCATTTCCATATTTTTCTTCAGCCGGATGCTGATAGAATTCTTAAACAGGTTTCCCTCGCGGCATCTCGGGCAGTGGCATTTAACAGCAGAAATAAAATAACTGCGTTTGGGCTGTTTATCAGTCATTAATTGATTTTAAAAGCTGGCAAACTGGTTAATAATTTTTTCTAAATGTGAAGCCTGCATTACACCAGACTGTCTCCATATAATGCTTCCTTTTTGAAAAAGAATAAGTGTCGGGACTCCCTGAATTTGTAATGATTCAGCAACAGATGGACTTTTGTCTACATCAATTTTTATTATCCGGATTTTGTCACCCATACGCTGACGCAGATCCTGCAGAATAGGTTTCATCATTTTGCATGGGCCACACCATTCTGCAAAAAAATCTACCAATACAGGTTTTTCACCTTTGATAATTTCGCTAAACGTTTCCTTTTTCTGATCCGTTTCCATTTTTCTCCTTTTTAAATATGCTGAATAATAATCCTCCCATCAGTGCTCCATAGGCTGTACTGTTTTGCCATTTGGACGTAATCATGCAGGTACCACTTGTACAACCAATTTGTTGCCAATAAAGGTAGCCTGCAACAGACCCAATAATAATTCCGGCAATAAGGAGTTTATTTCTGAATAGAAAATTCGTCATAGCTGGCAAAGGTCAGTAATTCAATTCAAATGTTTTGTGATAAATGTTACGGCAATCAGGCAGTGCCTTTCAAAATCTTGTTCCAGTAAAGCCAGGGGAGTACAAATTTTTTCAAAAGCCACATGCTCCATCTTGGTTTTGACTGGTCAAATGGGAAAGTTTCCATTATTTTATTGTCATAACCAAATTCTGCAAGAACCAGCCTTCCGTAACCAACAGTTAAAGGACAGCTTCCATATCCTGAATATTTTGCCGGGAGATTTGGTTTATGTTCCATCTTGGAAATAAGATTTTGTACCAGCACCGGAACTTGTTTTCTTACAGCCGCCCCTGTTTTGGCATTGGGCGTATTGGTAGCATCACCCAATGCAAAAATATTTGCATAACGTACATGCTGAAGAGTGTATTTGTTTACATCAATCCAGCCTTTGTCATCTGCTAGGGGGCTGCTGCGGATAAAATCGGGGGCACTTTGTGGAGGTGTTACATGAATCATGTCATATTTTTTTGTAACAATTACAGTTCCCCAACTGTTTGTTAATTTAAATGTGGCCAGTTTTTTCTCACTATCAATTTCAATAAGGTCATGTTTGAAATTAAGGACTATACCATATTTGTCTACCATTTTTTGTAATGTTTTGGCATATTTTTTTATGCCAAACAACATGGTTCCTCCGGAAACGAACTCCAGGTTTACATCTTTTAGTATTCCTTTTTTTCTTAAATAATCAGCGGTCATGTACATCACCTTTTGTGGTGCACCGCCACATTTCACAGGTGTTGCCGGGGCAGTAAATAAAATAGTATCACCGGGTTTAATGTTTTTCAGGCATTCATAAGTATAAGGTGCATACTGAAATGAATAATTACTGGTGACTCCATCTTTCCTGATAGATTCTTTTAATCCTTTTACAGCACTCCAGTTTAATTGAATACCGGGAGCAACAATCAGGTAATCGTAGGAATAACTGTTGCCCTGAGCAGTTGTTATTGTATTTTGTTCAGGAGAAAAAGATGCAGCAGCTTCTTTTATCCATTTTACATTTTCTGGTATTACAGATGCTTCGCTCCGGATAGTTTTATTGATATCGAAAACACCGGCACCTACCAGTGTCCATGCAGGCTGGTAGTAATGTTTGTCTGAAGGCTCAATAATGGCGATTTGAAGATCTTTTTTCTTGCGCAGTAATTGTGCTGCTGTAGAAATGCCAGCATTGCCGCCCCCGATAATCAGTACCTGGAAATGAGTCATGGTTTTCGGTTTTGTAACACAAACCTACACTGATCACGTTTGTAAAGTAGTGATATAAGTCACGGTTCCAGATGATTTCGATAATCAATTAGTGACTTTTATATACCCAAAGCCATCAGCCTGTTTGGAAATCAATTCATAAATGGCATCAGGTACCGTTTTTACACCAGGCAGAAGCATACTTTTATCCACCTTATGTACCTGCATAGCCTGTTCACAAACGGCAAAAGTCACATTTTTCCCACCCGCCAGTTTTTTTACATCGCCAGCTACTGTTGATTGATCTGTTTCCACCATAGGCAAAGCTTTGCCATAAAACACAACTTCAATTTTTGCATCAGGATAAGAGGCGACAATGCTGTTAATCCATCGAATGACTCGTTGGTGAGTGGCAGTATCACCCGTAGTAAGATCAAAAACCACGTTGTAGGGTTTTGACTGTGAAAAAAGGGGGTTTCCGGCGGTCAACAAAAAAGCGGTAATAAATAAAATGTGTTTCATAAATAGTGATTGTGAAATAAAAATTACGAAAACTATTTGTAAAAAATCAGGGTAATTATCCGCCATATCATTTTTTTTCGTAGCTTATCTTTCCTTTTCAAAAAATTCTGTAACTAAAATCTTTTATTATGAATTCAAACGAAACAAACGGATCCACCAACCGACGTAATTTTATCGGGAAACTTGCCACCGGCGCAGCCGCCATGGGTCTTGCATCCATCGCACCCCTTCAGTTACACGCAAATGAAATTGCATCACAGCAACCGATCCCCGGTGACCCGGAAGAGTTTTTTAAAAAAATTAATGGCAAACATCGTGTGGTGTTTGACGTACCGGGACCAAACGGGGTAATGCCTTTTGCATGGCCCAGGGTTTTTTTGCTTACCAATGCTGCTACTGGAACTGTTGAAAAAGACTGCAGCGTTGTCGTGGTATTGCGTCACGATGCTATCCCATATGCTTTTGAAGACAGGGTATGGGCTAAATACAAGTTTGGCGAGGTATTTAAAGCAGATGATCCGGAAACAAAACTTCCTTCCATTCGAAATCCTTTTTGGCAACCTAAGCCAGGGGCATTTAAAATTCCGGGCTTTGGGGAAGTAGCCATTGGTATAAACCAATTACAGGATAGTGGTGTGATGTTTTGTGTTTGCGATGCTGCAATGACTGTATATAGTAATGCAGTAGCCGATGGCATGAAGATGACAGCAGCTGATGTAAAGAAAGACTGGCTATCGGGATTGCTGCCGGGGATTCAGCCTGTTCCTTCTGGTGTATGGGCCTTAGGAAGAGCACAAGAAAAACAATGTGCTTATATTGCTACAGTTACAAAAGAATAATCAGAAAAGAGAAACTGACTATGCAGGCAGAATTATTTGCCTGCATTTTTTTTGGCCATTTCTTCTCTTACTTTTTTTATAGGTTTAAATGGACCATACTTGTGCTGTTCTTCATTAAAGCCATCTGAAAAAGGACCAAAAGGATGGTCGAATGGCTTTTTGGAAATATCCGGCCAGTCCTGAGGAAATATCTTTGCAGGCCGTGGTTGTGAATTGACAAAAGCAGCCACATCCCATGCTTCTTCATTAGTCAGTTGCGGGTTATTATATTCCACTTCCCCATTAGGCATATTGTTTTTTACATAACCTGCAAATCTTGACAGTCGAAATAAACCAGCTCCTGTATTGTAGCTGTATTCTCCCCACAGTGGGGGATAAACATAACTATTACCTTCTGGCTTCTTTTGTCCCTGGCCATCCGCACCGTGGCAACGCTGGCATTTATTTATAAAAACAAGTTTGCCTTTTAGCGGATCAGCAGCCCTGTCCAGTAAAGGAATATCCATAATACCGCTGCCTTTCGGTTTGTGTTTTTTGGGAATGCCATCTCCCAACCAGGTCATGTAAGCAATTATGGCTTTCATTTCTTTGCTGTTACTGTCAACAGTCTTTCCATTCAGGCTTCGTTCCATACAATCGGTAACTCTTTTTTCAATGGTTTCAAGAGAACCGCTCCGGGCTCTGAATTGCGGATACATGGAAAAAACAGCACTGTAATTATTTCCCCATGGAACAGTACCCCCATTTAAATGACAGTTCTGGCAATTCATTCCATTTGTAAGATGTGCAACAACACCATTTGGCCCGATATAGTAGGATGTATTTTCAATTAATTCACGGCCGTACCGTACCAATGTATCATCCGGTTTGATCTGGTATTTATTCCAACCCCTCCAGATATGTTCTGTTGTATCTGTTATTGTCTTTACAGTATTGGGATTATTGCAGGAAGTGATTCCGCTAAAAAAGATAAATGCAAGGAAAATTAAAGAAAACCCTGGCGGTTTCATTTCAATCTTATTTAAGCCTTCAGTGCGGCAACTTATCTCTGATATATCCATATACCCATGTACCTGCAATGGCACTGAATAAAGTTACGATGATTACAGTTGCTCCGGTTCCGATCTGGGCAAACAATGGCCCGGGACAGGCACCGGTAATAGCCCAGCCAAAACCGAAAAGTAACCCGCCATAAACCTGCCCTTTACTGAATTCTTTTTTAATAAATTCAATTGGCTCGCCATAGATGGTTTTTATTTTCAGTTTTTTTATAAGCCAGACAGAAACAGCACCTGTAATAACGGCGGAACCAATGACACCATACATATGAAAACTCTGCAACCGGAACATTTCCTGGATTCGAAACCATGATATTACTTCTGCTTTCACTAAAATGATTCCAAATAAAATTCCGGTGGCAGTATATTTCAGGTTGTGCCAGAACGGATGTTTCAATTCAGATTCATTTACACAAATCGTATCCATTGAACGCATTTCAAAATCTGTGTTCGAGGTAAGAAATTTGTGATGCTGTTTTTCTTTTATTCTTTCAGTGGTTTTCATTCCCTGTCCGTTCTTAAAGTTTTAAAATAAAAGGTAAAACAAGGTTGGCAACTATAAATCCCCCTGCCATAAATGAAATGGTTGCCAGCAGGGAAGGCAGTTGCAAATTGGATAAACCCATAATGGCATGACCGGAAGTGCATCCGCCTGCATACCTTGTTCCAAAACCAACCAGGAATCCACCAGCCACCATCATAATGAGCCCCTTTAAAGAAAATAAATTTCTCCAGTTAAACAGTTCAGCAGGAACTAATCCTTTATAATCATTGATACCATATTGCTGAAGTTCGCCGGCCAGGTTGGAATTTATTTTCACCGGGTTGGGGTCAGCAAAAAATTGAGTAACGAGAAATGCACCGATGACAATGCCCGCCACAAAAAATAAATTCCAGGTTTCTTTTTTCCAGTCGTATTTAAAAAAAGAAATATTTGCAGGGAAGCATGCTGCACAAACGTGCCGCAGCGAAGATGAAATACCAAAAGCCTTATTACCTGTTATAAGCAGCAGAGGAACCATTAGCCCGATAAGAGGACCCGCCACATACCATGGCCAGGGTTGTTTTATCCATTCTGTAAAATTCATGTCGCAAAAATTAAGGCCTAAAGTTAACAAATGAAAACAGGCTTTTATCAAAGGTGCTTATTGTTTCAGAAACAGTTCTTTGATAATGATATAAATTCCCATTACCAGCACCAGCCAGCCAAATACTTTTTTAAGTATGGATCCGGAAATTTTTTCTGCAAGTTTATTACCAATTAAAATTCCCGCAATGGCAATTACTGTAAACCAGATAAGCAGTTGCCAGTCATATTCAAACTGTTTCAGACTAAAGAGAAAACCAAAAAGCGAATTGATGGCGATAATGACCAAAGAAGTGCCCACAGCGGTTTTCATGGGCAGCTTAATAAAAAGTACAAGGGAAGGGATGATGAGAAATCCGCCACCAGCACCCAGTAAACCTGTTATTACTCCAATAGATAATCCAAGCAGTGTGAGTGGAAGTATTTTTTCATGCTGAACTTTTTCAACTCCCTCCTTATAATCATCACGATGATTTTTTATCATAATAACCGAGGCTGTCAGCATCAGTACAGCAAACACAACCATCAGGAAAATGTTCTTGGTAACCTGTACATTTCCTATTGTAAACAGTTGTGATGGGAGTGCGGGCAAAATAAAATGCCGGGTGATGAACACGGAAAAGATAGAAGGAATACCAAATTCTGTAACTGCTTTAAAGTCCACCAGTTTTTTAGTATAGGCTCTTACACTACCGGCAAGACTGGTGACACCAACAATAAATAACGAGTAAGTGGTGGCCAGTACAGGATCTACATGTAGGAGGTAAACAAGAGCAGGAACTGTAAGTATGGAACCCCCACCGCCCACCATACCTAATGATACACCAATAAATAAAGCAGCGGTATAACCAGCTATTTCCATTTTTTAAAATTAATCTTCAATTGCTTTTTCCATCTGCATACTCCTGCTGCCTTTCACAAGAATATAGCTGTTTTCAAATTTTTGTTTTGAGAACCATTCTTTGGCCTGCATAGAATTTTCAAAAGAATGATAAGGATGTTTCAGATTTAAAAAATCTCCTCCTACAAGAACGACCTCTTTCCAACTGTCTTTTTTTATCTGGTCGACAATAGCCTGGTGTTCCTGCACACTTTCATCACCCAATTCTGCCATACTACCCAGTAATAGCACTTTGCTGTCAGTATGAAGACTTGCAAAATTTTCAATAGCAAGTTTCATACTGCTGGGGTTGGCATTATAAGCATCCAGTATAATCCTGTTAGTTCCTTTTTCAATTAATTGGGAACGGCAGTTAGAAGGAATATAATTTTCAATAGCTGATTTTATTTTTTCTTCGGGCACATTAAAATATTTGCCAACAGTTACCGCTGCCAGGATATTAGGCAGATTATAATCACCGACAAGCTGTGTTTTAATGATACCTGAAAACCCTTTATTCAGTTTTACAGATAAATAAGGCTCTCTTTGGTCAACGAGTCCTTCTATATCGGCATCAAGTGTTCCATATTTAATGATTACTGGAATTCCTTTACTCATCTCCCGGAGGTAGTCGTAATCCCACATGACGAAAGCGGTCCCATTGTTTGTTTTTAAATGATCATAAAGTTCGCCCTTTCCTTTTCTTACTCCTTCAATGCTTCCAAAACCTTCCAGATGTGCTTTGCCGCAATTGGTAATGATGCCATGAGTGGGCAGCGCTATTTTGCCATAGCTTTCTATTTCTTTCAGGTGATTAGCACCCATTTCAATTACGGCTATTTCAGCTTCCTTTTTTATTTTTAAAATAGTCAGTGGCACACCGATATGATTATTCAGGTTGCCCTCAGTAGTATAAGTTTTTAATGTTGTAGAAAGAACGGCATGTATCAATTCCTTGGTTGTCGTCTTTCCATTGCTTCCTGTAATAGCAAGAAAAGGGACATTGATTTGCCTCCGATGATGGTTAGCTAATTGCTGTAATGTAGTAAGCACATCATCAACAAGGATTGTTTTGCCTGGTATTTCAAATTCTTTTTCATCAATAACAACACTGGCTGCTCCTGATTCCATTGCCTTTTGTGCAAAACTGTTACCGTTAAAACTTGGACCTTTCAGGGCAAAGAAAATGTCTCCTGCTTTTAATTTTCTTGTATCGGTTTGAACCGAAGGATACTGAAGATAAATATCATAAAGCTGCGCAACGGTCATAGGCAAATGTAGGGCGATGGCAACAAAAAACCCTGACGGTAAATGCCAGGGTTAATAGGGTTTATATTGTACTACGAAGCTTTAGCGTAGTAATATGAAAGTGAATTATCAGCGTTTTTGCCTGCGGCTTTTGTACCAGTTACCGGTTTTGCGTTTGTTACCTTCAGGGCTGCCCATACGATCCATTGCACAACGGAAACCTAATGTACTCATTGCCTGGTCTTCTTCAAGATAACGGCGTGTGCCGGGGCTGAGCCAGTAAGGCATATCATTCCAGCTGCCACCTTTATATACTCTTGATTTATCACTTATAAGCGTTGTAAGACCATAACCATAGGATACCTGTGAAGAAGAATCACCATCCATATAGTTGATCACATCGCCACGCTGGTAGTTACGGCGGCTTTTGCTTTCTTCATCTGTAACATCCACCATTTTTACACGACCAAGACTGTCTTTCGCAAATCTTGTTGATGGATCTGTGGAAGTAGAATCAGCAATAAAAAGTTTTTGGTATTTGTTTCCACGAAATGGAGCCACATCATCTGCATCAAGTAAAGTCAGCGGACGGTACACATCCTGTACCCATTCACTTACGTTACCCGCCATATTATAAAGCCCAAAACCATTCGGGAAGAAAGATTTTACATCAGATGTATAAACCGCACGGTCATTCAAACCACCGGCCACACCCATATTATCACCAGAACCTCTTTTAAAGTTGGCCAAAAACTGACCTTGCCAGCTGCCATGACGGGTATCACGAAGACCATTCATATTATGACTCCAGGGATAAACCTGTTTGTTCATCGCTAATTCCTCACCACGTTTTCCTTCTTTGGTACTGGGTCTTGGGTTCTGGTTGATTAAACCATAAGCCGCATATTCCCATTCTGCTTCAAAAGGCAGACGATAACCAGGTAAAAGAAGACCATCTTCGAAAGATACTGTTGTACGCGGAGTGCCTTGATCTGTTTTAAGCGGATTCTTTTTCGAGCCTGCAGTTTTTCCGGGTTGTGCTGTATATAACCCCAGCAAATATGATTTGGTTGTAAAGTTTTCATCCTGTTGCTGGCTTTGGATACCTTGTTTGGCAGCATAACCTTTTTGAATAAGTATGCCCTCATTTACACGGTCGCCACGCCACAGGCAAAAATCAGATGCCTGTCTCCAGCTAATACCTACTACCGGGTAGTTATTAAAGCCCGGGTGACGGAAATAATATTCTACCAGTGGTTCATTATAACTTAATTCACTGCGCCAAACCAACGTATCAGGCAGGGCAGAATTAATTATCTGGGCATTTATTGGATCAGCAGCGGGGTCAAAAACACGGCTTAACCAATGGATATATTCACGATAGTGAACATTAGCAACCTCGGTGCGGTCCATATAAAATGAAGGAACAGTAACACGGCGTGGGATATTATTGAAATCACCCATCACATCTTCTTCTGTTTGCCCCATGGTGAAAGTACCTCCTTGTACAAACACAAGACCCGGGCCGGTAGCCTGGTCTTTGGATTTGGCAATCTGGTAACCACCCATGTTTTTATCATCGTAGTTCCAGCCGGTCATATCCGACTTGTCGTATTTCTTTTTGCCGAAAAGGCCTTTGCCCTTACAGGAGGCAATCAAAACGGCGCAGGATAAAAGGATTAATAAGTTTTTCACTTTCATAGTTTTTTGCATAAACCTTTGAATTGGAATAAATTTAACGCCGGGCTTGATAAAATATTGTTCCTGAACGGGCTTTTATCGAAGTCTGGTCTGCGAATATAGACAGTTTCAGATTAATTTTTTAAGCAGAAATACCTTTTTTAAAACGTGAAATCCCTCGTATTCAGGCTATGCCAACAAGGTTGATCAGATACCTCATTTTGCTTTTCATGGCTAGTTCGGGACCCTTTTTTAAAGTACTGGCACAGAGAAGTTATAAACCTAATTCTGTGTTGGCTACGGGTAATTGGTATAAAATAGGAGTAAAAGATGCGGGGGTATATAAAATCGACATTGCATTTCTTAACGGTTTGGGGATAAATACAACCGGGCTTTCTTCTGCTTCAATAAGGCTGTTTGGAAATGGCGGGCAGATGTTAGCAGAAAGCAATGCTGAAATTCCTGTTGATGATCTCAAGGAAAATGCAATCATGATAAATGATGGTGGTGATGGGGTACTGAATGGAACAGACTATTTTCTTTTTTATGCAAATGGTACTGATCAGTGGCTGAAAGATTCGCTGAACAAAAAATTTATTCATCGCAAAAATATTTATTCAGACACGGCTTATTATTTTTTAAACATTGGCGGAACGGGAAAAAGAATTTCTACTCTCCAGGTTACTGCTTCGCCTTCACAGTTTGTCAATTCGTTTAATGAAAGATATTATCATGAACAAGACCTGGTAAACCTGTTATCAAGCGGTAAAGAATGGTTTGGCGAAGAATTTGCAGATGCACCGGGTAAATCACTGTCAAGAAATATTTCTTTCTCATTACCCGGCTTACTTACCAGCCAGCCTGTCACCATAATCACAGACTGCATTGCAAGATCTGTTAATGCAGCCAGCAGGTTTGATGTAAGAATAAATAACCAGTTAGTGCAGCAAATAAACATTCCTTCAGCAGGAGCAGGCATATATGATGTATTTGCAAAGCAAACCCGTGAGCAGGCATCAGTTATACTGAACCAGGAAAATATTTCAATAAACTTTTCCTATGTGCCTGGCTCTTTTAATGCACAGGGTTGGCTCAACTGGTTTGAAGTTCATGCAAGAAAAAATCTTACGTTAACGGGGAATAACCAGTTGTTGTTCCGTGACTGGAACAGTGTCGGTAATCACACTGCTGAATTTACATTGGATAATGCAACAAATACAATACAGGTATGGGATGTAACGGATCCTTTTGATCCTGTCAATATGCAGGGAAATTTTTCGGTTAACCAATTTAAATTTTTAAATGATTGTAACAGGTTGAGAGAATACGCAGCTTTCACTCCTGCTACAACATTGGTGCCGGTACCAATTGGCCGTATCGTCAACCAGGACCTTCATAATTCACAACCGACAGATTTTTTAATTATCACACATCCTTCCCTGCTGGCACAGGCAGAACGGCTCGCAGCATTTCACCGGCAAAAGAATAACATGAGAGTTTTTGTTACCTCTACTGAAAAAATCTTCAATGAATTCTCCTCTGGCGCAGTTGATGCCGTTGCTATCAGGGATTTTGTAAAAATGTATTATGATAAAGCGAATGTAAACCCGGCAGACAGGCCACGATATCTTCTACTTTTCGGCGATGCCTCATTCGATTACAAAAACAGGATCAGTAATAATACCGGACTGGTACCTTCTTATCAGAATGAAATATCACTTGATCCGTTGAATACCTATACCAGTGATGATTTTTTTGGTTTCCTTGATGATAATGAGGATATCAATTCGGGATTGATTACAAACCTGCTTGACATTGGTACAGGAAGAGTGCCTGCAAAAAACGCAGAAGAAGCAAAAAACTATGTTGATAAAGTAGTGGCTTATTACAGTAAAGAAAGTTTAGGCGCCTGGCGAAACCAGTTAACTTTTATTGCTGATGATGAAGACAACAATCTTCATTTGGAAGATGCAGAATCACTGACTGCTCTTTCCACTTCAATTAACCCCGTTTTTAATCTTAACAAAATTTACCTTGATGCTTATCAGCAACAAAGCGGATCGGGGGGGAGCCGTTACCCGCAGGTAAACGAAGCAATTGCTAACCGCATTTACAATGGCACGTTGATCTGGAATTATTGCGGTCATGGAGGCGCTGCAAGACTTGCAGATGAAGCGATCCTTGACCAGGAAGCTGTTAATGCATGGAACAATCCTTTTCGTCTTCCTTTACTTATTACTGCCACCTGCGACTTTGCGCCTTTTGATAATCCATTCAGCAATTCATTGGGAGAAAACTTATTGCTCCGTCCAAGAACAGGAGCCATTGGTTTAATGACCACAACAAGACTTGTATCATCATTCAGTAACCTGGAAATGAATAATAATTATTTACAATCGGCATTGCAACCCGATGCAAATAATCATTACAAGAGTCTTGGAGAAGCGTTGATGACTGCAAAGAATTTTACCTACCAGACTTCAGGCGATATTGTAAACAACAGGAAGTTTACATTAATTGGCGACCCGGCTCTTACGCTTGGATTTCCGGAATTTAAAATAAGAACTACCAAAGTGAATGCTGTATCTGTTTCTTCACAAGTTGATACACTCAGTGCGGGTGAAAAAGCAATTATTGAAGGAGAGATAACTGATAACAGTGGGTCAGTTCTTACAGGATTTAACGGAACAGTTTATCCCGTGATATACGATAAGCCTGAAACAGTCAATACACTTGGCAATGATCCGCTTAGCCAGGTTACATCTTTTCAAACACAAACCAGTGTTCTTTTTAAAGGAAAAGCAACTGTTGTCAATGGCAGATTTATGTTTGAATTCAAAACACCAAAAGATATAAATTATCAACCCGGTAATGGGAAAGTCAGTTATTATGCTGAAGATGGTGTAAAAGATGGGAGTGATTTTTTTACTGGTTTTATCGTTGGTGGTTCATCAGTTGTTACCGATAATGACAGGGAGGGTCCTGTAATAAAAGCATGGTTGAATGATGAAAAATTTGTGAATGGTGGTATCTGCAATGAATCACCGGTTCTTATTCTGAAACTTTTTGATTCATCAGGAATCAATACAATGGGTACTGCCATCGGGCACGATATTACCGTAACCATTGATAATGATATTAGTCGTTTTTTTGTTTTGAATAATTATTACGAAGCGGATCTTGATAATTACAAACAAGGCAGCATCCGGTATCAGTTGCCTGCCTTTGAACCCGGGTTTCATACATTGAAAATCAAAGCCTGGGATGTATTGAATAATTCTGTTGAAATTACACTTGACTTTTTAGTGGTGAACGATGAAGAGCTTACAGTCAGCCATGTGTTGAATTATCCCAACCCTTTTACTACACGAACGCAATTCTGGTTTGAACATAACAAACCGGGGCAGGATCTGCTGGTGCAGATTCATATTTATTCACTGACAGGCAGGGTAATTAAAACCATTCAAAAAACAATAAATACAGCCGGAAACCGTTCTTCTGAACTGGAGTGGGATGCAAGAGATGAGTATGGCGACAAAGTAGGCCGCGGGGTATATTTCTATCGTATCAAAATATTGTGTCCTGGAATAAAGCCCCGATCCGTAATTGAAAAACTTGTAGTTTTTTGATTTTGAAATGAAAAACCAGATATTTTAAGTACAGGTTTTTTTAAATTCATTTATATTTACACCATTCATAAATACTTACTAATGAGACCAACTGCTATTAAACTGACTACTGTAATCCTTATCTTATGTGGGTTAGCTACAAATTCAAAAGCACAGAACGAACTTAATGTCGTAACTACTGCAGTTCCTTTCCTCCGAATTTCACCTGATGCCCGCGCAGCCGGTATGGGAGATCTGGCCCTGGCCACCTCACCTGATGCAAATTCAGCTTTCTGGAATTGGGCCAAAATACCATTTAGTATCAATACCGGTAGTATTTCTGCCTCCTACACTCCATGGTTGAAAGACATTCTTAATGATGTGTATATGGCTTCTATCGCCGGATATTATAAATTAGATGATCAGCAATCAATAGCTGGATCTCTGCGATATTTCAGTCTTGGTAATATCACTTTTACAGATAACCTCGGAAATGATTTTCAAACATACAGGCCCCGTGAGTTTGGAATAGATGTTGGATATTCCCGCAAACTTTCTTCTAAATCAGGAATCGGCGTAGCCTTGAAGTATATCAATTCAAACCTTGCCGGCAATGTAACAATTGGAGGCAACAGTTACAAAGCAGGAAGTGCCGTTGCCGGTGATATTTCTTTTTATACAAATGGTCAGAATGACCAGGGACAGGGATGGGCATTTGGTGCTGCACTTACTAATCTTGGTTCCAAAATAGCTTATACGGACAATGCCGACCAGAAAGATTATATACCTGCTAACTTCGGGCTAGGAACTACGTACACAAGAGCATTCAATCAAACCAATAAAATTACTTTTGGTGTTGATTTAAATAAACTTCTTGTACCAACGCCACCTGCTGATCCTGCTACACAACAGCAACTCGATGATTACCGGAGCAAGAGTGTTGTAGGCAGCTGGTTCAGTTCTTTTGGTGATGCTCCCGGTGGTTTTAGTGAGGAGATAAGAGAATTCCAGGTATCACTTGGTTCGGAATACTGGTATAATAACCAGTTTGCACTGCGTGCCGGTTATTTCTATGAAGATAAAACAAAAGGTAACCGTAAATATTTCACACTTGGTGTGGGAATCAAGTATAATATGTTCGGTCTTAATTTTTCCTACCTCATTCCTTCAGGAAGTGGTGTTGACCGCAACCCATTGTCAAACACATTGCGATTCTCCCTGCTGTTTGACTTTGATGGAGGAGGCGAAAAAACGGCTAATTAAAAATTATTATCAATACCGGCGCCCCGTCTCGTCTCAGGCGAGACGGGGCGTATTCGTTTAAAATATAATCATCAACTATGTCATTTCGTACAGGGTTTGGAGTGGACTTTCATCAACTGAAAAAAGGCAGAAGCTTATGGATTGGAGGAGTAAATATTCCTCATGATAAAGGAGGGCTTGGGCACAGCGATGCAGATGTATTAATACATGCTCTCTGCGATGCATTGCTGGGCGCACTGGCATTGGGAGATATTGGTATGCATTTTCCCGATACCTCTGATGAGTTTAAAGATATTGACAGTAAGATTTTACTACTGCGAACTATGGAAATGGTGAAAAAGCAAAGTTACCATATAGTGAATATTGACAGCACTGTTTGTCTGCAGGAACCCAAAATAAAATTATACATTGCTCAAATGCAGCAGGTAATTGCTGAAATTACCGGGCTAACAGAAAAAGACGTTTCCATTAAAGCAACTACTACAGAGAAAATGGGTTTTGTAGGAAAAGGGAAAGGACTGATGGCTTACGCAACCGTTTTGCTACAAAAGCTATAAGATTTTATCCCTGTTTACTTTTGCCGTGAAACTTTATCTTTGCCGGCATGCCGTTTACTGATGTCAAAATAATAAATACGTCTTCCAATCCATTACCTGAATATGCCACAAGCGGTTCATCCGGGATGGATATCAGGGCATTTTTGAATGAACCGGTTATGGTCAGGGCAATGGAAAGAATTTTAGTGCCCACCGGTCTTTTTATTGAATTGCCTGCGGGCCTCGAAGCTCAAATCCGTCCCAGAAGCGGATTAGCTATCAAACAGGGATTGACCTGTCTTAATTCACCCGGGACAGTAGATGCAGACTATCGCGGAGAAATTAAGATTATTTTGATCAACCTTTCCGGTGAAGAACAAGTCATTAACCCGGGAGACCGGATTGCACAAATGGTGATTCAAAAAGTAGAAAGGATTACCTGGCAGGAAACGGAATTATTAAATGAAACAACAAGAGGGGAAGGTGGGTTCGGTCACACAGGCAAATAAAATCAGATGGTTCGTTTTATCACAAAATTATTTATTGCAGTTCTCCTGTTCGCTTCCTGTCGCTCTACCAAGAAGATACAAACCGCCATTGCAAAAAAAGACACAACAACGGTAGTGGTGGTGAAGGATGAGATAATAGATTCCGGAAAATTTATCAGGGAGAATTATGAAAAACTGGTTAAAAACCATATTGACTTTGAAACTTTTTCTGCCAAGATCAATGTAGATTACCAGGGGAGCGACGGAAAAAAATACAATGTAAATGCATTTATCAGAATGAAGAAAGATAGCCTTATCTGGATTTCGGTTAACGGGGCATTGGGTATTGAAGGAATGCGGGTTTTGGTGGATAAGGATACTGTAAGGATACTGAATAAACTGGATAAAGAATACCGGGCAAGGTCCCTTGATTATTTGCAGGAAGTGGCTTCATTGCCGCTTGATCTGCATTCGATGCAGGAACTCATTACAGGCAATCCTGTTTTTCTTGATACCAATATCATTTCCTACAGTATCAATGATAACACTATATCAATGCTTCATCATGGTGAGTGGTTCAAACACCTGATAACTATGAGCAGTAACGATCATCTTGTAATGAACAGCAAACTGGATGATGTGGACCCATTGCACAACCGTACCTGTTATCTGAACTATTCCGATTATGAAAATAAGAAGGGAGTAAATTTTTCTACCAACAGGATCATTTCGGTAACCGAGAAAACAAAACTGGACATCAAATTAAATTTTAAACAATATGAGTTTAATGAAATGTTAACGTTTCCGTTTTCTGTGCCCAAAAACTACAAGCGATTGTGATGAATAAAATTTAATTTGCGGCCTGTCGTTATATCCAGACCTGTTCCTGCATTGGTTTGTCTCAATATTAAAAACATATACCGCTGACAATGAAAAAATCATTTCTTCTTTCTATATTTTTTATTGTACTGGCAGCTCCTGTATGGGCTCAGCAAACTGAAGACAAGGCCCAACTGGAAAAAGAAAGACAGGAAATACAAAAAGAGATACGGGAAATTCAGGGTATGTATGATAAAGTAAAGGGCCAGAAAAAAGAAACACTGGGCCAGCTCAATCTTATTCAGCGAAAAGTCAATCTGCAAAACAGGTATATAAACAATATCAATAAAGAACTCCGGTATATCAGTGATGATATCTACCGCAGTAACGTGGAAGTTTTCCGGCTGCAAAAACAGCTGGATACCCTCAAGGCGCAATATGCCAGGAGCATTGTCTATGCTTATAAAAACAAAAGCACTTACGATTTTCTCAATTTCATTTTTTCTGCAGGCAGTTTTAATGACGCTGTAAAGAGAATAGGGTATCTCAAAAGCTACCGTATCTACCGGGAGGAACAGGTAAATAATATTATTGAAACACAAAAGCTGATCGAACAGCGGAAAATGGACCAGATCGGGAAAAAAAAGAATAAAGATGAGGCGCTTAAAAATCAAACCGTACAGGCTAAAATTCTTGATGAGCAAAAGAAAGAACAGAGTGATGTTGTTTCAAAACTGAAATCAAAAGAGAAGGAGCTGCAAAAACAACTGGCTGATAAAAGGAAAAGGGATCAGAATTTAAAGAATGCAATTGCCGCGATTGTACGAAGAGAAATAGATGCAGCTGAGGCTGCAAAAAAGAAAAGAGCTGATGAGGACGCAAAGAAAAACCCGTCATCTGCAAACCCTGTTACTGTTGCTCCGGGCACTCCGGCAAAAACCGTTTTAAAAAATGACCCGGTAATTTTTAATTCAGAAGCTGATTTAAGGTTAAGCGGAAATTTTGAAGCAAACAGGGGTAGACTTCCATGGCCGGTTGATCAGGGTTTCGTTGGTACCCATTTCGGTCCTTATGAATATATGATCGATGGAAATAAAAAACCACTCACTGGCATCAACCCGGGTATTACCATAACCACACCTTCGCCGGGATCTGCCGTTAAGGTAGTGTTTGATGGTGAAGTAGTGGGGGTTTTTAATATTGCAGACTTTAAAGTTGTAACAGTCCGCCACGGTAAATATTTTACCTCATACAGTAATCTTTCATCAGTAAGTGTCACCAAAGGAACCATGGTAAAGACCGGCCAGGTAATTGGTAAGGCTGCGCAAGCGGATGATGGAACAGGCGGGGGACAAATTGACTTTCTACTGATGATAGAGAAAAAAGAGGTAAACCCTGAAGGCTGGCTGAGGAAATAACTGCCTGTATAAATTTATTCAGATATGAAAGCCACTGATGAAGTGGCTTTTTTTATAAAAATCTTTCGTACAACTTTTCATATACAGGAACGATATACTGGATATCATATTTCCGGGCATGAAGGGCGGCTCTTTCTTTAAATTGCTTCAGCACTACCGGATCTCTCAGAATTTTTAATGCTTGTTCTCCCATTGTTTTTACATCACCCACATCACCTAAATAACCTGTTTCGCCGGGGATATTAATTTCTGTTAAACCACCTGCATTACTGGTAACAACAGGAACACCGGCAGCCATAGCTTCCAAAGCCGCCAATCCAAAACTTTCATATTCCGATGGCAAAAGAAAAAGATCGGCAATGGCTAAAATATCTTCCATTTGTTCCTGTCTGCCGACAAAACGGACTTCATCACAAATATCCAGTTCACGGCAAAGGTCTTCAGCTGCAGGTCTTTCAGGGCCATCACCCACCAGCATTAATTTACTGGGGATCTGATCATGCACTTCTTTAAAAATTTTTATTACATCCGGTATCCGTTTCAGCCTTCTGAAATTGGAAGCATGCATCAGGATTTTTTCACCGTTTGGAGCAATTACTTTTTTAAAAGCATCAATGGGTTTGCAGTTGAAGCGGCTAACATCTACAAAGTTTAAAATCACCTCAATTTCTTTTTCAATTTTAAAATGTTTGTAGGTTTCATCACGCAGGTTATTTGATACGGCCGTTATCGCATCGCTTTCGTTAATAGAAAATGTAACCACCGGTGCATAGGTTTTATCCCGGCCCACCAAAGTGATGTCTGTTCCATGCAGGGTAGTGATGACCGGAATATTTTTTCCTTCCTTTTTCAGAATTTGTTTGGCCATATACGCAGCAGACGCATGAGGTATGGCATAATGCACATGAAGTAAATCGAGCTTATTATTTTTTATAACATCTACCATGGTACTCGCCAATGCTGTTTCATATGGAGGATAATCAAAAAGAGGGTAGGTGGGTACATGCACTTCGTGATAAGAAATATTAGGGATAAATCCATTCAACCTTACCGGTTGCTGGTAAGTAATAAAGTGTACCTGGTGGCCCTTTTGCGCCAGGGCCTTTCCCAGTTCTGTGGCCAATACACCGCT
>Ga0255312_1000012_pt1 | contig 28677 bp, 27 predicted proteins | sample EtOH5_T0_E5_meta_FD_202081 | JGI IMG/M metagenome (GOLD analysis project Ga0255312, IMG submission 202081) | Sandy soil microbial communities from University of British Columbia, Vancouver, Canada - EtOH5_T0_E5 | ecosystem: Engineered > Artificial ecosystem > Sand microcosm > Unclassified ...
CCCGTGGCTCGCCAGGTGCCGCGCCGCGACGTAGCCGTCGCCGCCGTTGTTGCCGGGCCCTACGAGGATCAGCGCCGGCTTCGGTCCGGCAAAGCGATACGAGGCCTCGGCCAGCGCCGCTCCGGCGCGTTCCATCAGCGTCTCGACCGGCGTGCCGCCGTCGATCGCCGCTTGCTCGGCGGCGGCCATTTCGGCGGCGGTGAGGATGGGGCGCCCCGGCATGGCGCGCCTTTAGCGCAAACGCGTCGCCAGATGCCACCAAGGCCGTGGAACCTGGCTCGCGGCCTGGTCTCGCGCTGCCTCGTCGCCGAACAATGCAAAGCAGGTCGCGCCGCTACCCGACATGCGGACGAATTCGGCTCCCTGACGAGCCTCCAGCCAGGCAAGCATGTCGGCGATTGCCGGAACAAGAGCGGTCGCCGGGCCCTGAAGGTCGTTGCGCCCCACGCGCCAGTCCTCGAGTGGCCCGCGATCAACACCGTCCCACTGTTCGAACACTTGCCTAGTCGATAGCGGAAGCCCCGGATTGATGAGCAGGACCGGCGTTCCGGACAGGCCGAGATCAATCGGCTTGACGCGGTCGCCCGCGCCTTCCCCGCGGCAACTGCGTGACAACAAGCATGCGGGCACGTCGGCCCCGAGCAACGGCGCCAACTCTCCGGCCTGTGATGCCGGGATTTCCCAAAGCGTGGTCAGCAACCGCAACAATGCCGCAGCATCGGCCGATCCGCCGCCGATTCCCGATGCGACGGGAAGGTTCTTGACCAGGCGCAGACCGGCTCCGGTGCTGACCTCCGTCGCCAGCCGGACCACCCGGGCGGCCTCGATGACCAAATTCGCGTCGTTGGCCGGAATATCGGCCGCGAACGGCCCGCTGACCTCCAGCGACAATCCCTTCGCGTCCTCACCGCTCAATTGATCCCCATCCTCGCAGAAGGCGAAAATGGTCTCGATGTCGTGATATCCGTCGGTGCGCCTGCCACGGACGTGGAGCGCCAGGTTCAATTTCGCGTAGCCAACCTCGGTCAGGCTGCTCTCGGTCAGGCTGCTCAAGGGGCGGCGGTCGCCGGAGTCAGCCCCGCGTCGATCTTGAGGCGAATCCGCGGCGCGATGTCGTCGTCGGCGCTGACCAGCGCCGCGTTCCACGCGAACCGCGCTTCGTAGCGCCGACCGATCGAATAGAGCGCATCGCCGAGATGCTCGTGGATCTCGGGCTGCTGCGGGTCCTTGGCGGCGGCGCGCTGAAGCGTCTCAATGGCGTCGGCGAAGCGGCCGCGCTTGTACAGCGCCCAGCCGAGCGAATCGGTTATCGAGGCGTCGTCGGGAGCGAGCGCGCTGGCCTTGCGGATCATCGCCTCGGCGGCGTCGAGGTCCTCGCCGCGCTCGAGCTTGGCGTAGCCGAGGAAATTGAGGATCAGCGGCTGGTCCGGGGCGAGCGCCAGCGCCGCCTGCAGCGCCTGCTTGGTCTCCGGCCAGCGGTTGGCGGCCTCGAGCGCGGTCGCCCGGAGCAAATACAGCGGCCACAGCTCGCTCGGCAGCTTCTGCGCCTGAGCCAAAGCGATCGCGCGCCCGTAGGCGTCGGCGGCTTCGGTGTAGCGCTTGGTCGCCTGCATCACGTCGCCGAGGCGGGCGAAATCGCCGACTCCGGCATTCGGTGCCGACGTCGCCGTCTGGGCGATGGCGAGCGCCTGGTCGAACCGTTTCTGGTCGACCAGGATGCGCACCGCGGTGTCGTGCGCCTGCGCCGCCAGCGGATCGGTCGCGGCAACCGACATCAGCACGCTGAGCGCCTCGTTGACCCGGCCCTGGTTCTCGAGCAGCAGGCCGAGCAGCACCGCCCCGGCGCTGTTGCGGGGATCGGCATAGCGCGCCACCTGGACCATGCTAATCGGCAGCGCGCGGTTGTTGAGGCGATTGAGGTCGACCGCGAGACCCAGCAGCAGCTCGGCATAGGCCTTGGCCGGCTGGTCGATGGCGAGATCGGTCCGCTTGCCGCTCGCGATGCGCTGCCGGACGGGCCCGGTCTCGGTCCCCATGTCGTCGACCATCGCCAGCGCCCGGGTGCGGTCGCCCGCGGCGAGGAAGCCGTCGGCCAGCGCCAGCCTGAGCCGCGTCTCGCGGCCTCCGGCGGCGGCGATCGCGCGCCGCGCGAATGGCTCGGCCTCCGCCGCGCGGCGGAACTTCAGCAGGATGAACGCCCGGTTCTCGTCGCGGAACGGGCCGAGCACGCTGTTGACCGGAACCTGCTCGATGGTCGTCAGCGCCGACGTCAGGTCGCGGCGCTCGACCGCCGCCCACGCCCGGATCAGCGGCTCGAGGAATTGCAGATTGGCGTCATCGTTCGAGCCCGCGGCATATTGCAACGCGCGCTCGGAGCGGTCGTGGCGCAATTCGTCGGCGATCAGCAGCAGCCGCGTGTCGACCGTCAGCTCGGTTGCCGGCACCTTGCGCGCGAGGCGCAGCGCCAGCGTCATGTCGCCCGCCCCGATCGCTTCGCCCAGCGCCTTGCGGTTGAGGGTGGCGTCGTTGGCGTTGGAATCGGCCAGTCTTGCGAGCAACTCGGCGGACCGGGCGTGCTCGCCACTCATCGCCGCGGCGCGCGCCTCGACATAGGTCAGCGCGTTGCTCTGCGGCGTCGGAGCTCGAGCGGCGGCCGGCTGCGCGGCCAGCAGCGCCGCCGAAGCCGTCAGCGCCGCCGAAGCCATCGGCGAAGATCGCCCGATCCGTCTACATGTTGGGATAGTTCGGCCCTCCTCCGCCTTCGGGTGTCACCCAGTTGATGTTCTGCGTCGGGTCCTTGATGTCGCACGTCTTGCAGTGGACGCAGTTCTGGGCGTTGATCTGCAGCCGCGGCTTGCCGTCGTCCCCATCGACGAACTCATAAACGCCTGCCGGACAATATCGCTGCTCGGGACCGTCGTAGACCGGCAAATTGATCGCCGTCGGTATCTCGGCGTCCTTGAGCGTCAGATGAACCGGCTGGTTTTCCTCATGGTTGGTGTTCGACACGAACACCGACGACAGGCGGTCGAAGGTCAGCACGCCATCGGGCTTGGGGTAGGCGATCGGCCGCGCCTGCTCCTTGCGCTTGAGGCGAGTGTGGTCGGCGTGATGCTTCAGCGTCCACGGCAGGCGGAGCCCTAGCTGCCCGAGCCACATGTCGAGCCCGGCGTAGAGCGTGCCGATGAGCCCGCCCCAGCGCGACACCGCCGGCTGCGCGTTGCGCACCAGGCGCAGCTCCCGATCGACCCAGCTCGCGCGCAATGCCTTCGGATAGGCATCCAGCCGATCGCCGCGGCGATCGATTGAGATCGCCTCAAAAGCAGCCTCCGCGGCGAGCATCGCCGATTTCATCGCCGTATGCGTGCCCTTAATCCGCGGGACGTTGACGAACCCCGCCGAGCAGCCGATCAGCGCGCCGCCCGGGAACACCAGCTCGGGGATCGCCTGCCAGCCGCCCTCGTTGATCGCGCGGGCGCCGTAGGACACGCGCTTGCCGCCCTCGATCTCGGCGCGGATCGCCGGATGGGTCTTCCAGCGCTGGAATTCCTCGAACGGCGACAGATACGGGTTGTCGTAATCAAGCGCGACGACGAACCCCAGCGCGACCTGGCCATTCTCCTGGTGGTAGAGAAACCCCCCACCCCACGCTTCGTCGAGCGGCCAGCCCTGGCTGTGAATAACTCGCCCGGGCTTGTGCTTGTCGGCAGGAACATCCCACAACTCCTTGACGCCAAGGCCGAAAACCTGTGGCCCGCTGTCCTTGCGCAGGTCGAAGATTTCGGTCAGCCGCTTGGTCAGATGGCCGCGCGCGCCCTCGGCGAAGAAGGTGTAGCGGGCGTGAAGCTCCATCCCCGGCTGGTAGTCGGGGCGGTGGGTGCCGTCGCGGGCGATGCCCATGTCGCCGGTCGCCACGCCCTTCACCGACCCGTCCTCATGGTAAAGGACCTCCGCCGCCGGAAAGCCGGGAAAGATCTCGACCCCCAATTCCTCGGCCTGGCCGGCCAGCCAGCGGCAAAAATTGCCGAGGCTGAGCGTGTAGGTGCCGCGGTTGTGCATGAACGGCGGCAGCATCAACTCGGGCATCCGCCACTTGCCCTTTTTGGACAGCACCCAATGGTGGTTCTCGGTGACCGGCACGGTCAGCGGCGATCCCTTGTCCTTCCAGTCGGGGATCAGCTCATTGAGCGCCTTGGGATCGAGCACCGCGCCGGACAGGATATGCGCCCCGACCTCGCTGCCTTTTTCGAGCACGCAGACCGACAGCTCGCGGCCCGCCTCGCCCGCCAGCTGCTTGAGGCGGATCGCGGCGCTGAGCCCCGCGGGCCCGGCACCGACGATCACGACGTCGTATTGCATGGATTCGCGTTCGCTCATCCGCTCCTCTCGTACCCCCGCTCCCGCGTCTCGTCGCGGAGGCAACACAGCTCGACTCGTCAGCCCTGCCAATTCCTTGACCGCGCCGTCAATGGCCGTGAATGTACGGCATGGGCGGGGAGGACAATCGACTGGGCACGGCCGATGCCGCGAGCGCGCTCGCGTGGTGGCTCGAAGCCGGCGTCGACATCGCCGTAGCCGAGGCCCCGCGCAACTGGCTGAAGCCGAGGACCGAACCGGTCCGTGCCGAACAAGCGCAAACTGAGCCGCCCGCCGCGGCGGATCCCGACCTGCCCGACACCCTCGACCTGTTCCGCGACTGGCTTGAAGAGGCCCCCGCCCTGCCGCTCGCCAATGCCGGCGCCCGGCGCGTGCTGCCGCACGGCGCCGAGGCCGCGCCCGTCATGCTGATCGCCGAAATGCCGTCCGGGGAAGACGCCGCGCAAGGCCGACCGATCGCCGGCGACGCGTGGACGCTGATGGTGCGGATGCTCGCCGCGATCGGGATCGACGCCGCCGACGCCTACAGCGCGTCCTTGTCCTGTTTCCACTCGCCGGGGACCAAGTTGGACGGGCAAGAGCTCGAGGCCTGCGCGGCCATCGCCCGGCGCCACATCGCCGCCGCCAAGCCGAAGCGGTTGCTGCTGCTTGGCGACGTCCCGGCGCGGGCCCTGCTCGGCAAGCCGCTCACCGCCGCCCGCGGCCATGTTCACAAGGTGGAAGGGATTCGCGCGGTAGTAACATTCCACCCGCGACAGCTGATGACCCGCCCGTCGGACAAGGCACTCGCGTGGCGCGATCTGTTGCTGCTGATGGAGGACGATAGTTGAGGGCCCGCCGGTTCGCCTTTGTCGCGATGCCCATTGCAGCGATGATTTGCGCCCAGCCGGCGCTCGCCCAGGATCCGCTGGCGCCGATTTCCCTGCCGCCCTCCGATCAGCCGACGCCCGCCCAGCCTGCGCCAACGCCTGCGCCTCCACGAACCATCGTGCCGCCGCCGACGGCGACGGTTGCAATCCCGGTCCCCGCGCCCGCGCCGATCCCGATCCCGCGCGACTGGCGCGAAGTGTTCGCCGCGATCCGCAGCGGCAATTGGGCGTCCGCCGACGCCGGCATCGCGGTGCTCCCGGCCAATATCCTGTCGCCGGTCGCCAAGGCCGAGCTGTACACCGCGAAAGGCTCGCCGACGGTCGATTTGGCGCGGCTCCAGGCGCTGCTCGCCGAAGCCCCCGAGCTTCCCCAGGCCGAGCAGATCACCCGCATGGCCTTCGCTCGGGGTGCGACCACGACCCCGATGATCGTCGCCAAACGGCCGCTCATTTTCCTCGGCGCGCCGCCCGCCCGGTACCGCGCGCGTCCGGTCCAGGGTGAGCCGGCCGCCGACCAGCTGCGGATCGCGCTCGACCCGCTGATCCGGGCCGACGACGATGCCGGCGCCGAGCTCCTCGTCATGCAGACCGCGCCCTTGCTCTCCGCCGAAGCCCGAGCCGAAGCTGCGCAGCGCGTCGCCTGGGCCTATTATGTGATGGGCCGCGACGCCGACGCGCGCCGGGTCGCCGATGCCGGACGGGTCGGTGCGATCGGCGACTGGGCGACCCAGGCGGCGTGGATTTCGGGCCTGGCGTCATGGCGGCTCAACGATTGCGAAGCGGCGTCGCGCGCGTTCCGCGAGGTCGCCGCGATTGCCCGCGAGCGCGAGCTTAGCGCCGGAGCTTATTATTGGGCCGCCCGCTCCGAGCAGGCGTGCCGGCGGCCGCAATCGGTCGCCCCGCTATTGAAAGCGGCGGCGCGCTCCAACGAAAGCTTCTACGGCCTGCTCGCCGGCGAGACGCTGGGGCTCGACACACGCCTGCCGCGGCAATCTCCTGGCTTCGACAGTTCGGTCGTAAGCCTGCCCAACGTCCGCCGGGCGCTCGAGCTGGTCGCGATCGGGGAGCGCCCGCTGGCCGAGGAGATGCTTCGCCACCAGGCGCGGATCGGCCGCCCGTCCGAGCACCATGGCCTGATCGAACTCGCCAAGCGGCTCGACCTCGCCGGCGCCCAGTTCTGGCTGGCGCACAACGGCCAGCCGGGCGCGGTCGCCTACCCGCAGGACCGCTATCCGACACCGCGCTGGACGCCGATCACCGGCTGGCGCGTCGATCCGGCGCTGGCGTTCGCGCACGTCATCCAGGAATCGACGTTCCGCGCCGACGCCGTCAGCCCGGCCGGCGCGGTCGGGCTGATGCAGGTCCGGCCCGGCACCGCAGGGGATATGGCGCGGGCGCGCGGCCTGCCGTTCTCGCCGGGGAGCCTGACTGACCCGCGTTACAATCTGGAGTACGGCCAGAGCTTCATCGAGCAGATGAGGCGGTCCTCGGCGACCGGCGGCCAGCTGCCGCGGATGATGGCTGCCTACAACGCCGGCCCGTTGCCGGTCGCGCGCTGGGCGTGGATCCCGGACAAGGGCGATCCCCTGCTGTGGATGGAAAGCATCCCCTATTGGGAAACCCGCTATTACGTGCCGGCGGTGTTCCGCAACATGTGGGTCTACCAGGGCCTCGCCCGCGAGCAGACGCCGACCCTCGACGCGCTCGTCCAGCATCGCTGGCCGGCCTTCCCGACGAGCCGCACGATCCTCTCCGAGCGCTGATCCTCACTCGCGTTTGTTCTTGATATGTTCCGGGGCTGGCCTATCATCGCCGAATGCCGGTCGAGTCGATCCGCGGGCGCGGCGCAACGCGCAACAGCACGCCTACGCGCTTCAACCTCCAGGAGCGCCAGGTCGAAGGCGAATGGCTCGACAGCGTCGAGGCCCTGGACGGCATCACCAAGCGGCGAACGACTGTCACCATCGAGCACCCCAAGTCGATCCTGACCCGCAACAGCTCGCCCGACATCGGCTTCGATCGCTCGATCAACGCCTATCGCGGCTGCGAGCACGGCTGCATCTACTGCTTCGCCCGGCCGACCCACGCGTTCCACGACCTGTCGCCGGGCGTCGACTTCGAATCGCGACTGTTCGTCAAGCCAAACGCGGCCCAGCTGCTGCACGCGGCGCTATCGCGGCCCGGCTACGAATGCGCGCCGATCGCGATGGGCACCAACACCGATCCCTACCAGCCGATCGAGGAACGCTGGCGCGTCACCCGCTCCGTCATCGAAGTCTTGCTCGAAACGAAGCACCCATTCACGATCACCACCAAGTCCGACCGCGTGCTGCGCGACCTCGACCTGCTCGTACCCGCGGCCGAGCTCGGCATCGCGTCGGTCGCGATTTCCGTCACCTCGCTCGATCCAGCCGTCAGCCGGACGATGGAGCCGCGCGCGCCGAGCGGCGCCAAGCGCATCGAGGCCATCCGCCGACTGAACCAGGCCGGCGTCCCGTGCCATGTCGCGATCGCCCCGGTCGTGCCGCAGATCACCGACCACGAGCTCGAAGCGATCGTCGAGGCCGCCGCCGCGGCCAAGGCGGCGGGCGGTTTCTATTTGCCGGTCCGGCTGCCGCTCGAGGTCGCGCCGCTGTTCCGCGCCTGGCTCGACGAGCATTATCCGGACCGCGCGGCCAAGGTCATGGCGACCATCGCATCGATGCGCGGCGGCCGCGACAACGATCCGAACTTTTTCAGCCGGATGCGCGGCCGGGGGCCGTGGGCGGAACTGCTTCGCAGCCGCTTCGAGATCGCCGTCAAACGCTACGGCCTCCGCCAGGCGAAGTTCGCGCTCCGCCGCGACCTATTCCGCTCGCCCGAAGGCGCCCAGATGCGGCTGCTGTAAAAGCTAACGGCCAGCACGCTATTGCCGAACACGGCGCGGTGCTATGCTCCGGCGCGCTCGGGCATTGCGAAGGGGGTTGCGATGGATCAGAGCTTTTTCACGACGGTGGTGGACCTGGCTAAAATCGGGGCGGCGGGAGTCGGTCTGGCCATTTTCCTCATGGTGTTCATGATGGTTTTCCGGGGCAAACCGGTTGATCCTGCCACAGCCAGGCTGAGGGAAAAGTTTCTTATCTGGGGATTCGCGTTCGCGGTCGTCACCGGCGTGCTCGGCTTGTTGCCGCCGCTGCTCCAAAAGGAAGGGGGCCCGATCGCGATGCGTCTGTCCTTTTCGCCGGACTTCGCCACCGAAAGCCTGACCCCACCCAAAATCCTCCTGCCCGACGGCACGATCAGCAAGCCTGACGAGAAATTTCAATTGAGGAACTCATCCGGCACCCAAGTCCTGACCATTGGCGTCGACGCGGCGCTCAAGGATGTGAGAAACCTGAGGACGGCCGCGCTCGCTTTGAACCAAGGCGTTTCAGTCGCTCAGGAGCAGCGGGATGCGCTGGCCGCGCGCCTCGGCACAGAATCTCCCGCTCCGGTCGCGCAAAAGGGCTTGGAAGACAAGTCGGCGGAGACAGACGTTTTGCGGGGTCAGTTCAGCCAGAGCGTTAAGGCGGGCGATTATGACAAGGCCAACACGTTGAGCGTCCGATTGCGGAACTCGATCCTCATGACTGCGCCGGCGGTGGCGGCGATCGTCCAGCCGCACCCCTAGAAGCTCAGGGAGCTTTTTCGACAAACGGCCATGACAGGGTCGCGTGGGCTGGCTAGGCAGTGCGCCATGACCCGATCCCTGCTTGCCGCCGTCCTGCTCGGCGCCTCCTCGCCGCTTGCGGCCCAGACCGCCCCTGCCCCCCTGCCGATCCCCGACCCCAAGGTCGCGGCGATCCGCGATGCGGCGCTCACCGACGATTATGCGTGGGATATCGTCGAGGGGCTGACGACCGAGGTCGGGCAGCGGCTGGCTGGGACAGAAGCCGAAGCTCGCGCTCGCCAGTGGGCCGTCGCCAAGTTGAAGGCGCTCGGCTTCGCCAACGTCCATGTCGAGCCGTTCACGATTCCGGTGTGGGTCCGGGGGATCGAGACCGCCGAGATCGTCGCGCCCTTCCCGCAGAAGCTGGTGCTGACCGCGCTCGGCAACAGCGGCGCGACGCCCGCCGGCGGGCTGACCGGCGAAATCGTCGCGTTCGACAGCGTCGATGCGCTGCGGGCGGCGCCCGATTCGGCGGTGCGCGGCAAGATCGTGTTCGTCGACCATCGCATGATGCCGACCCAGGACGGCTCGGGCTACGGTCAGTTCGGGGCGCCGCGCCGCCAGGGGCCGACAATCGCCTCGAACAAGGGCGCGATCGCCATCGTGGTTAGATCGATCGGCACCGACCATCACCGCAACCCGCACACCGGCGTGCAGACCTTCAGCGACGGCGCCAAGCCGATTCCCGCCGCCGCCTTGAGCGTGCCCGACGCCGAGCAGCTGGTCCGAATCCTCGCCCGCAACAAGCCGGTGACGATGCACCTGACGTTGACCCCGCGCTTCACCGGCGAGGGCCCATCGGGCAATGTCGTCGCCGACGTTCCGGGCCGCGATCCGAAAGCTCCCATCCTGCTCATCGGCGGGCACCTCGACAGCTGGGACCTCGGCACCGGTGCGATCGACGACGGCGTCGGAGTGGCGATCACCGCCGCCGCGGCGAAGCGGGTGATGGACGCCGGGCGGCCGCTGCGCACTATCCGAATCGTCTGGTTCGGGGCAGAGGAACCGGGCGGTTTCGGCGGCGAGGCCTATCAGAAGGCCCACCCCGGCGACCGCTACACGATCGTCGGCGAGAGCGATTTCGGCACCGACCGGATCTGGCGGATGGGCAGCAAGCTGTCGGCCGACCAGCCGCAGGCGTATGCGAAGCTGGCGGCGACGCTGGCACCGCTCGGCATCGTCAAGAACGACAAGGGCGAGGCCGACGGCACCGATGTCGGGCCGATGGTCGCGGCCGGCGCTCCGTGGGTGTCATTGAACCAGAACGGCATGCGCTACTTCGACATCCACCACACGCCCGACGACACGCTTGACAAGATCGACCGGGAAGCGCTGCGGCAGAATGTCGCCGCCTGGACGGCTATGCTCGCGGTGCTGTCCGGCGGGATCGAGACGCAGCCGAAGGCTCGTCATCGGCGTTAAAGGCGAGAAGGAGACCAACCGTGCGCACTGCAATCCTATGCGCGATGCTGCTGCTGGCGGCCTGCGCGGTGAAAAAAGACCCGAACAACAATGCGGTCACTCTCGGGTACGACAGCGAAGCTGCGGCGAACGGCGTCAAGGCCGTGACCCACGAGACGTCGAAGATCGCCGGTGACATCACCAAGGATGTCAAGGAGACCGGCGCCAAGATCCAGAGCAAGATCGGCGAGCAGACTGCCGACAGCAACACCGCCGGCAACGCCGCCGACAAGACTGCCGACAAGGCGCCGGCCAAGAAGCATTAGGGTTGGAAGCCGCCGTCCCGCGCTGCTAACGGGCATTGCGTCTCTCACGAGACGGTCGGGGAGTGGCGCAGCCTGGTAGCGCATCTGCTTTGGGAGCAGAGGGTCGCAGGTTCGAATCCTGTCTCCCCGACCAATCGCCCGTGCCGTGGTGGATACGCCGCGGTTGAAGACCGGGTGGGCCCGGAGGGAATCGAACCCCCAACCTAGCCGTTATGAGCGGCCGGCTCTACCGTTGAGCTACAGGCCCCGCCCGGACCCGCAGCGATAGCGGTCACAACTCGGGAAGGGCAAGGCTGATGCGCGCCCGAGTGATGGTCAGGTCGCCGCCGGCGATGCGGGCGAGGCCGCGGACAAGCCTCAAGCCGAAGTTGCCGCTGGCCGGGTCGCCGTCGTCGCCGGCGCCGAGGTGCGGCGGCGGGCGAACCCACAGCACGCAGCGCCCGGAGCGGTTGTCGAGGTGCACGATGAGTTGCTCGCCGTCCGCGGCCGCACCCGACAGAGCGGTGCAAAACCGGGTCACCAGCCGCTCGGCCAGAGCTGGCTCGAGCGCGCAGCGGCGCTTGCGGGTTTCGATCGACAGCTCGAGCTGGGGAGCATTGGCCGACGCGCCCTGCCGCATGGCGACGGCGATCTGCTCGAGCAGCATGGCGAGGTCGGTGCCGCTGCCGGGGCGGCTGCGGTCGGCCTGCAGCTTGGCGGCGAAGTCGAGATCGTCGATCGCCGAGAGCAGCAGCTTGGCCTGGGCGACGATCTCGGCCGCGCGGGTGCGATAATGGCGGTCGGCGGGGCCGAGCAGCTGGCTGTCGATGATCTCGGCAAAGCCGATGATCGCGTTGAGCGGTGTCTTGATCTCGTGGACCAGCTCGCGCAGCGAATTGGGGTCGCTGAGCAGCGGATGCTGGCCGTTGCGCGCCGGATCATAGCCGCCGTTGGCGTCGCGCAGGGCGATGCCGCGATAGCCGGCGAAGCGGCCGTCGGCCGGCTCGAACGCCGGAACGCCGCTGATCTTCCACGCGCCGGCAAGCGCCCCTTCGCCGGGTAGCGTCAGCTGCGCGTCGCGGAACGGCGCCCGCATCGCGAACGCGCGTTCGACCTCCTCGTCGACGCCCTCGGTTTCCTCCGCCCGGGCGATCGACCGGCCGATCAGCGGGCCGCGCGGCGCCCCCTCGACCCAGGCGATCTCGCCCGACGGGCCGCACTCCCAGCGGAACAGCGCCGGCGCGGCGGCGAAAACCGGCGGTGGCCCCTCGTCGGCACTGTAGGCGCCGGGCGCTGGCGTCCGGCCTCGGCGCAGGCGCTCGATGCGGGCGACGACATCGCTGATCGACGGGATCGCATGGCCCGGCGAGATGTCGTCGGCCGGTTCGACGAATGGCTCTTCCTCGCCGGTGTCGATAGCAGTGTCGATGGCTTCGCCCGGCGGCGGGAGATCGGGATGCAGGGTCTCGATGAACTGCCGCGTTTCCTCGTCGGCGACGCCGAGCACCTTGACCCAATCGTCCCGCTCGAGACGGGCCGCCGCCAGCATCGGCGCGGAAACCGTCAGCGTGTCGGATGCGAACAGGGCGACTAGCTCGAACGGCAGGGGCAGCGCCGCGACCGCCCGCGCCGCCGCGGCGCGAAGCGTGGCGTCGACTTGCGGCCGGTCGGACCGGATCAGCCCAAGCGCCTGCTCGACCAGCGGATTGTCGGCCTGGGCGCCGGCGCGCGCGACGAGGTCGACCAGCTGGCGCCAGCGCACCGCACGGTCGTGCGGGTCGCTGGCCGGCTGGTCCAGCACCGTCATCAGGCGATCGTCGAAGCGCACCGGCGGTTCCGCATCCTCATGAGTTCAATCGGGACCTTGCTGTATCCGACACCCGGGCGCGCGTAAGGCGCAGGCGCTTAACCATCCCGAAATGGTACAAGTCAAAGGCGGCGGTTGGGTGGCCTCCGGATGGGAAGCCTGTGGGAACCAAAACGCCCTGCTCGCACACCCAAAAAGTGGCCGCTGCGTGCGCGTGTACGCGCGCGCGGGGTGGCGCTCACCGTCCTGATCGGCTAGTCCGTTGACGGCGGGGGCGCGCCTGGGCGGCGCATCCAACCCGCTACCCGAATCTCTAGCTCAGGATTGAAATCTTTTGGCCACCGAACCGCCGGTCGAGGACCGCGACGACAACAGTGATAGCAGCGGCAATGGCGGCGACGGCAGCGGTCCTGGTGGCGGCGGCCCAGGCGACGGCGGCCCCGGCGGCATGAGCGGCGGCGGCGACAGCGACATCGCGCCCATCTCCATCGTCGAGGAGATGAAGACCAGCTACCTCGACTATGCGATGAGCGTCATCGTCAGCCGCGCGCTGCCCGACGTCCGCGACGGCTTGAAGCCGGTCCATCGCCGGATCCTCTACTCGGCCTACGAGAACGGCTTCACCTACAACCGCGGTTATAGGAAGTCGGCGCGGATCGTCGGCGACGTCATCGGTAAGTACCACCCGCACGGCGACACCGCGATCTACGACGCGCTGGCGCGGATGACTCAGAGCTGGTCGATGCGGGTGCCGCTGATCGACGGTCAGGGCAATTTCGGCTCGATGGACCCCGACCCGCCGGCGGCGATGCGCTACACCGAAGCGCGGCTCGCCCGGGTCGCCAACTTCCTCTTGGGCGACCTCGACAAGGATACCGTCAACTTCCAGCCCAACTACGACGCCAACGAGACCGAGCCGCAGGTGCTGCCGGCGCGCTTCCCCAACATCCTCGTCAACGGCGCCGGCGGCATCGCGGTCGGCATGGCGACCAACATCCCGCCGCACAATCTGGGCGAAGTCCTGGCCGCGTGCCGCGCCTATATCGACGATCCTGCGATCAGCTCGGAAGGGCTGATGGAATATGTCAAAGGCCCCGATTTCCCGACCGGCGCCTTCATCCTCGGCATGTCCGGCATCCGCAGCGCCTACACTACCGGCCGCGGCTCGATCCTCCAGCGCTCGCGCCACCACGTCGAGGAAGGCCGCGGCGACCGGGTGTCGATCGTTCTCACCGAAATCCCCTACCAGGTCGGCAAGAACGGCCTGGTCGAGAAGATCGCCGAGGCCGCCAAGGACAAGCGCATCGAGGGCGTCAGCGACATCCGCGACGAATCGAACCGCGATGGCGTGCGGATCGTCATCGAACTGAAGCGCGATGCCACGCCCGAGGTGGTGCTCAACCAATTGTGGCGCCACACGCCTGCCCAGTCGAGCTTCCCGGCGAACATGCTGGCGATCCGCGGCGGCCGGCCCGAGACTCTCACGCTGCGCGACTTCATCGAGGCCTTCGTCCGCTTCCGCGAGGAGGTCATCACCCGCCGCTCGAAGCACGAGCTGGCCAAGGCTCGCGACCGCGCCCACATCCTGCTCGGGCTGGTCGTCGCGGTCACCAACCTCGACGAGGTGGTCAAGCTGATCCGCGGCTCGGCCAGCCCGGCGGAGGCCCGCGACAAGCTGCTCGACCGCAAGTGGCCGGGCGAGCAGATCCGACCGTACATCGCGCTCGTCGAAGCGGTCGAGCCGCAGAAGGCCGGCGCCAGCTACAAGCTGTCCGAGCCGCAGGTCAAAGCGATCCTCGAGCTTCGCCTCCACCGCCTGACCGCGCTCGGCCGCGACGAAATCGGCAACGAGCTCAATACGCTGGCCGCGTCGATCGGCGAGCTGCTCGAGATCCTCGCCAACCGCGCCCGGCTCTACGAAGTGATGCGCGCGGAGTTCGACGAGGTCGACGCGGAGTTTTCAACACCACGCCTGAGCGAGCTCGCCGCCGCCGTCGACGGCATCGAGGACGAGGATCTGATCGAGCATGAGGACATGGTCGTGACGGTGACCATGACCGGCTACATCAAGCGCACGCCGCTGGCCGTGTTCCGCGAGCAGAAGCGCGGCGGCAAGGGCCGCTCGGGCATGGCGACCAAGGACGAGGACGCGGTCACCAACCTGTTCGTCACCTCGACCCACAATCCGGTGCTGTTCTTCTCGTCGGCGGGCAAGGTCTACCGGATGAAGGTGTGGCGGCTGCCCGAAGGCGGCCCCAACGCCAAGGGCCGGCCGATGGTCAATTTGCTGCCGCTGGCGGAGGGCGAAGTGATCTCCACGGTCCTACCCCTGCCTGAGGACGAATCGACCTGGGGCGGGTTGCACATCATGTTCGCGACCGCCCGCGGCACTGTTCGCCGCAACAGCATGGACGCTTTCACCAGCATCCGTACCGCCGGCAAGCGGGCGATGCGCTTCGGCGAAACCGAAAGCGAAGAGGGGGAAGAGGAGAACATCAACGACCGTCTGATCGGTGTCGAGCTCCTGACCGAGGAAGACGACGTGTTCCTCGCCACCCGCGCCGGCAAGGCGATCCGCTTCAAGTCGACCGATGTGCGCGAATTCCAGTCGCGGGACTCCATGGGCGTCCGCGGCGTTCGCCTGCTCGGCGACGACGAGGTGATCTCGATGTCGATCCTGCGTCGCGTTGGCACCACCCAGGAGGAGCGCGAGGCTTATCTGCGCTGCCCGCCGTGGCGCGAGCGCGAGGACATCGAGTGCACGCTCAAGCCTGAGCGCGTCGCGGAGCTCGCCGAGCACGAGCAGTTCATCCTGACCGTCACCGAGAACGGCTACGGCAAGCGCTCGTCCGCCTACGAATACCGGCGCACCAACCGCGGCGGCCAGGGCATCACCAACATCGACACCTCGGAGCGCAACGGCAACGTCATCGCCAGCTTCCCGGTCAAGCCCGGCGAGCAGCTGATGCTGGTCACCGACCAGGCCAAGATGATCCGCACCACGGTCGGCGACATCCGGGTCATGGGCCGCAACACGCAGGGTGTGACGATCTTCCGCGTCGCCGACAATGAGCGCGTCGTCAGCGTCGCCAAGATCGAGGAAACCGACGACGAGATCGAGGTCGAGGCCGATGACGAGTTGGCGCCCGAGGAAGGTGCGGAGATCGGCGAGGATTTGGCGTCGGGGAGCGACAAATAGCGGAACGGCACGAAGGGCGTCCGCGTTCGCTTGGGTGAACATGAGGAGAAAGACATGGCCCTTCCCAATCGCGCTCTGGTGCTCGTCGCCGATGGCCGCAAACTCCTGTTCCTCAGGAATCACGGCGACCGCAATCAGATCGACTTGCGGACCGAGGCCCATGATTTCCGCGCCGACCCCCCGGACCGCGAGATCAAGAGCGACGCGGCGGGGACGACGAAGCAGAGCATGGGCTTTGGCCGCCCGGCGATGGACGAAGCCAACTTCCACCAGCAGGAAAAGGACCGCTGGGCCAAGGACGCCGCCGACGAATTGAAGAAACGCGCATTGCGGAACGACTTTGACGCGCTGGCGATCATCGCTCCGCCGAAGACGCTCAGCGTGCTTCGCAAGGAGCTGCACAAGGAGGTCGAGCGGCGCATCGTCCTGACCATCAACAAGGAAATGACCGACCGCCCGATCCCCGACATCGAGGACCTGCTGGTCGGCGAATCGGCGCCGCCGGCGTAGATGGCAACCTCACCCTCAGCAGCCGGCGAGGTGGTCTCGGCCATCACCGATTTTGTCAAAGCGGTGAACCGCAGCGATCAGAACGATGCCCTGACGCGGTTGACCAAGGATGTCAGCATCCTGGAGGATCTTGCGCCGTATCGGTGGCAAGGCCCCACGGCCGGAGCCGAGTGGATGCTGGCGATGCACGAGAACGCGCAGCGCAACGCGATCAGCGGCATCTTCATGCAGCTCGGACGCGCCACCCGGGTCGAGGTGGAAGGGCGCCACGCCTATGCGATTATCGAGGGCCATCTCAGCTATAATGGTGCCCGGCTGCTGCATTCTCACGGCACGCTGACCTTCGCCCTGGTGAAGGAGGAGCGTGGCTGGATGATCAGTTCCTTCGCCTGGACCGGACCGGTCGCCACCTTGTGACCTCCTGAGTCCCACCCGCTGAGCAACAGTCGGTGGGTCAAAGCCTATTCGGGAGCCCGGCTCGCGCGGCCGGGCTCATTCGGTCACCGCCCGTTCGCGGATCCAGCGGCTGGCAAGCAGCTTGACGCCGCTGGTCACCGGCAGGCCCGCGTGCAGCACCGACGGATCGGGCCTCCCGTCCGCGTCGACATTATGGAACAGGAGGCCCTCGCCGCGGCGTGGCCGAATGGTCATGCCGGCCTCGAGGAACTCGGTCTCGCCGCCCTCGAAACCGTCGTTGAGATAGACGAGCATGGTCAGGATGCGCTGGTTGGCGAGTCCCGGAATGGCGTCGGTATGCGGCCTGTACTCCTGCCCCGGCCGATAGCGCAGGATCTGCAGCGGCTCGCCCTGCATCGGATCGGTGGCGCTCGCCGCGGCGATCCGACGATTGAGCGCGTGGACCGCCGGATTCTCGCCGACCCACGGAAACACCGCGGTGTCGGACGTCCGGATCGGATTGCGGAGCTGGCGGCCGGTATATTCCTCGACCGTCAGCGCCGGCTCGAACAGGGGCGCCGCGGCTTCCGCGAGATAGTCGCACTCGCTGTCGCTGAACAGGTCCGGGAAACGCAGGACGCGGGGCGTTGCGCTCACCAGCTCGCCTTGCGGAACGGAGGCGGGATCGCCTTCGGGCGTCAGCGCCATCGCCTGCACCTGCCTTAGCTGCCGGGCCGCGCCGGCATCGATTTTGGCGAGGTCGGCCAACATGCTGAGCGCTTGCTGCCAATCGCGCGGGCCGCCGGCGCCGACGGCGGTGAACGCGATGGTCCGGCGGAGCGCCTCGATCAGGCCGGCCTGCGCGGCGCGCTCGTACAACATCCGCACAAGTGAGAAATCGCGGCTGACGATGTCGCCTTCGCGGCTCCATTCGGCGAGCTGAAAGCAGGCCGGGCCGTCGCCGCTCGCGGCCAGCCGGTTGAGCAGGTCCACGGCCTCCTGCCCGCGCCCAGCCTCGACGAGCGCGTGGGCCTGCTGGATTTGCGGCGGCAGTTCCATCGCCTGGCTATATGGCGCTGGCGGGCGACCCGGTCGAGCGCCGATCGCGACAAGCTTTTCGAGCGCCGATCGCCGCAAGCTTTCGCAATGCCCGCGCGGCGACTATCGGGGGACGGCGATGGCGTTCGACATCCACATCATCGGCGGCGGATTGGCCGGCAGCGAGGCGGCGTGGCAGCTGGCCGAATCCGGGCTGAGGGTCCGCCTGTCCGAGATGCGCGGCGGCGGCGACGGCACGCCCGCGCACGAGACCGACCGTTTGGCCGAGATGGTCTGCTCGAACAGCTTCCGCTCCGACGACGCCGAGCATAATGCCGTCGGCTTGCTCCACCAGGAGATGCGCAGCCTCGGCTCGCTGGTCATGCGGGCGGCCGACCAGCACCGTGTCCCCGCCGGTTCGGCGCTGGCGGTCGACCGCGACGCCTTTGCCGCCGAGGTGACGCGGGCCATCGAGCGGCATCCGAACATCGCCGTTGTGCGCGAACGCGTCGACGCGCTGCCCGACGGTCCCACCATCATCGCCACCGGCCCGCTGACCGGCTCGAAGCTGGCCGAGGCCATCGCCGCCGAGACCGGCAGTGACGCCCTCGCCTTCTTCGACGCGATCGCCCCGATCGTCCACCGCGACAGCGTCGACATGGACGTGTGCTGGATGGCCGCCAGATGGGATCGTGGTTCGGCGGAGGGGGGCGGAAAAGATTACATCAACTGCCCGATGGATCGCGCCCAGTATGAGGCGTTCGTCGCCGCCCTGAACGCCGGCGAAAAGACCGAATTCAAGGACTGGGAGCGCGACACGCCCTATTTCGAAGGCTGCATGCCGATCGAGGTGATGGCCGAGCGCGGACCCGAGACCCTCCGCCATGGCCCGATGAAGCCGATCGGTCTCGACAACCCGCGCACCGGGCGCTGGCCCTATGCGGTCGTGCAGTTGCGCCAGGACAACGCGCTGGGCACGCTGTGGAACATGGTCGGCTTCCAGACCAAGCTCAAGCACGGCGAGCAGGTGAGGATCTTCCGCACGATCCCGGGCCTGGAAAACGCCGAGTTCGCGCGGCTCGGCGGGATCCACCGCAACTCTTTTATCAACTCGCCCAGGCTGTTGGACGGCGAACTTCGCTTAAAATCGAAACCGAACATCCGCTTCGCCGGCCAGATCACCGGCTGCGAAGGCTATGTCGAAAGCGCCGCCATCGGCCTCATCGCTGCCCGCTTCGCGATCGCCGAGCTCAGCGGCGAGCGCCTCCCTGCCCCGCCGCCCGAGACCGCGCTCGGCGCCCTGCTCGGCCACATCACCGGCGGCGCCGACGCCGACACCTACCAGCCGATGAACGTCAATTTCGGCCTGATGCCCCCGCCCGAAAGCCGTCCCAAAAAGGCGGATCGCAAGAAAGCCTACACCGACCGCGCGAGAGCCGCGCTGGCGGATTGGCTCGAGCAGGTGACAACCAAGGAGCTCGCCTGAGCGTCAACACCCGCAGCGCGCGTGCTTCGGCGGCGGGGGCGCGGTGCTCGCATATTCGGCCGGGGTCAGCCAGCCCGAGCGGTCCTTGTCCGCCCCGCCGAACTTGTCGACCGTCTTCGCCGCCCATTCCTCGAACGACAGCGAGCCGTTGCCGTTCGTATCGAGCTTGGCGAAAGCCTTGCGCCGCGGCGCAAACACTTCCTCGCGCTCGATGCGCCCGTCCTTGTCCTTGTCGACGCGGGCAAAGCGCTTCTGCTCGCGGCTTTTCGCGGTCGCCTCGGGGGCTTTCGGCACGACGGATGCGACCAGCATCGACGGCGATCCGGCGCGCGCCGGCGGTGCTTCGGGCAGCAGCGGCGCCTCGCGCGCCTGGCCCTGCCACAGCAAAAATGCTCCGGTCACGAGAAGCAGGGAGGCCGCGCCTCCGGCAAGAAAACGCGTCATCGGGCACCTCCAGTCATGGAGATCCGGCAATCGGCGGTGCGCCCCGGGGGCGCCGATGTCAATCTATGTTAAGATCGCCCGGTCATTCGATGCCAAATCAGGGCCCAGCTCCGGCCCGGCGTCGCTTCCACCTCGAAGGGTCGCCTAACCCGCTGCATGTCGCGCCGCGCGAGCACACCGAGCGCCGTCAATGGCCTAGATTCGCGAGGCGCGCGGACCTTAGAACGCCTCAACTTCAACGGCACGAGATCGAAAATCTCGCGCCGCCCGAGGTCAGCGGCCGCGAAGCATTGGGCTGCGTCGTCGAGATGATCGTCCATGGCTATGCCGAGCAAGCGTGCAGCCAGAGTGAAAAGCAACGGCCCGCGAGAAGCTACCCCGCGCATGAACGTCAATTGATCCTGAGTTTGGAGCAGTAGCCACCAGTTTTCCCCGAGCGCCGCTAAGTCCTTACCCCTGATTCCTCGCGGCAGAAGTTCGGCAGCTGCAGCCCGCAACCGCGGTTCGGCCGGCGGCGAGTCTGTATCGAGCTTTTCAAGCTGTTCACGCCACCACGCGAGCTTGATCGCCGCCAAGGTCGGTTCAGTGGCGCGCTCGACCACTTCGGCAAGCGCATCGTCGATGTCGAATAGGGCGTCGAACGCGGGCCGCAGCGCGACCGGCCAGTGCAACCGGACAAGGTCACGGTCGCGCTTCAATTCAGCGATAAGTGACAGCCTTCGCGGCGGCGACCACGTCGGCGGCCTTGATCAGCGCCAGTTTCTCGAGGTTGGCGGCGTAGGGCAGCGGCACGTCGATGTTGGTCACCCGCATCACCGGCGCGTCGAGGTCGTCGAAGCCTTCGTTCATGCAGACGGCGATAATCTCCGACGCGATCGAGCAGGTCGGCCAGCCTTCCTCGACCACCACCATGCGGTTGGTGCGCTTGAGGCTTTCGAGCACGGCCGCGGTGTCGAGCGGACGGAGCGTGCGCAGGTCGATGACCTCGGCGTTGATGCCCTGCCCCATCAGCTCCTCGGCCGCCTCCAAGGCGACCCCGACGCCGATCGAGTAGCTGACCAGGGTCACGTCCTTGCCCGGCCGGACGATGCGCGCCTTGCCGATCGGCAGCACGTAGTCGTCCATCTCGGGAACATCGAAATGCTGGCCGTAGAGCAGCTCGTTCTCGAGGAACACGACCGGGTCCTCGCTGCGGATCGCGGCCTTGAGCAAGCCCTTGGCGTCGGCGGCGCTGTAGGGACAGATGACGACCAGCCCCGGCACGCTCGCGTACCACGGGCCGTAATTCTGACTGTGCTGCGCGGCGACCCTCGCGGCGGCGCCGTTGGGCCCCCGGAATACCACCGGGCAGCGCATCTGGCCGCCCGACATGTAATTGGTCTTGGCTGCCGAATTGACGATGTGGTCGATGGCCTGCATCGCGAAGTTGAAGGTCATGAACTCGACAATCGGCCTGAGGCCGCCCATCGCCGCGCCGGTGCCGAGCCCGGCAAAGCCATATTCGGTGATCGGCGTGTCGATCACCCGCTTGGCGCCGAATTCGTCGAGCAGCCCCTGCGTGACCTTGTAGGCGCCCTGGTACTCGGCGACTTCCTCGCCCATCACGAACACCCGCTCGTCGCGGCGCATCTCCTCGGCCATCGCGTCGCGCAGCGCCTCGCGGACGGTCATGTTGGTCAGCGGCGTGCCGTCGGGCACTTCGGGCGCGTCGTGGGTCTTGGCGACGTCGGCGACCAGGTCGCGCGCCGCCGTCTCCATCAGGTGCGGCGTCGGCGCCTGCTGGGACTCGGGCGCCGGGATGACCGGCGCTTCGGCGGTCTTGGGGGTCGGGTCCGCTTTCGGCGTAGGCGCGGGCGCCGCCGCTGCGGCGCTGACATCTTCGCCTTCGCCCGCCAGCACCGCGATCGGCGTCCCCACTTTGACCCCGTCGCTCCCCTCGGGGACCAGGATCTTCGCGATCGTCCCCTCGTCGACCGCTTCGAACTCCATCGTCGCCTTGTCGGTCTCGATCTCGGCCAAAATGTCGCCCGACTTGACGGTGTCCCCTTCCTTGACCAGCCATTTGGCGAGCGTCCCCTCCTCCATCGTCGGGGACAGAGCGGGCATGGTGAGCTCGGTGGTCATCAATAGCTCTCCACCAGCACGTCGGTATAAAGCTCGCTCGCCTCGGGCTCGGGCGCATCTTCAGCAAACTTCGCAGCTTCGACGACGATATCCTTGATCTGCTTGTCGATTTCCTTCAATTCGTCTTCGCCAACGCCCAGCTTGGCGAGCTCCTTCGCGCCATGGTCGATGGGGTCGTTGCCCTGGCGATAGGACTGTACTTCCTCGCGCGTCCGGTACTTCGCCGGGTCGGACATCGAGTGGCCGCGATACCGGTACGTCTTCAGCTCGAGGATGATCGGGCCCTTGCCGCTGCGCGTCCATTCGAGCGCCATCTCGGCCGCGCCGCGCACCGCCAGAACGTCCATCCCGTCGACCTGGACACCCGGGATGCGGTGGCTCTCGCCGCGCTTGTAAAAATCTGGCTCCGAGGACGAGCGCTTGACGCTGGTCCCCATCGCATACTCATTGTTCTCGATCGCGTAGATCACCGGCAGCTTCCACAGCTCGGCCATGTTGAAGCTTTCGTAGACCTGTCCCTGGTTGGCGGCGCCGTCGCCGAAATAGGTCAGGCAGACGCCGCCGTCGCCGAGATACTGGTGCTTGAACCCGAGGCCAGTGCCGAGGCTGACCTGGGCGCCGACGATGCCGTGGCCGCCGTAGAAGCCATGCTCGACCGAGAACATGTGCATCGACCCGCCCTTGCCCTTGGAGATGCCGGCGGCGCGGCCGGTCAGCTCGGCCATGATCAGCTTGGGATCGATGCCGTAGGCGAGCATATGGCCGTGGTCGCGATAGCCGGTGATGACACTGTCCTTGCCGACCGTCATCGCCGACTGCAGCCCGACCGCGACCGCTTCCTGGCCGATGTAGAGGTGGCAGAAGCCGCCGATCAGCCCGAGGCCGTAGAGTTGGCCGGCGCGCTCCTCGAACCGCCTGATGAGCAGCATCTGCTTGTAAAGCGCGAGCAACTCGTCCTTGGACGGCTTGAAACGCTTGGGCTCGGGCGGGCGCTTGCCTTCGACCGCGGCGATGGGGGCCGCGGCGCGTTTCGCCGTCGCCGGCTTTGCGGGCTTCGCGGCCTTGGGTTTAGCGGCTTTGGGTTTAGCGGGACGCGCCAAGGCGTGGCCTTTCGTGAGGCTGGGTAAGCGGCGGCTCTATAGGAAAAGCGCGGGCCAACTGGCAACCGCGGGGGGAACTCTAATTGAGCGGGATGATCACTTCGTCGGGGCGGACGAGGCCGAGATCGCGGCGGACCAGCTCGTCGGCCATGTCGGGATCGGCCTTCTTCGGATCGAGCAGCGCCGAGCGGTGGCGAAGCTGGGCGCGGTCCTGCTCGAGCCGGACAAGCTCGGCTTTGCGCTCGTTGAGGCTGCGGTGATAGCCGCCCCAGGCGAGCAGGCCGTTGGGCCCGGCAATCGCGTAACCGGCGAAATTGCCGACCACGATCAGCGCCAGCGCCGGCATCGCCGCGCGGCGGATCAGTCCAAAGCTGCGTTTCGCTCCCCCCATCGGGAATCAAAGAATCACGATGACGTCATGAAGGCAAGCGAAAAGCGCTAAATCGCGTCCGAATCCGTGTTGAATCTGTGGATTAGCGCGCGACGTAAGCTTTCAGTGCGTCCCGACCGGCGTAACGCGCGGCGGCGCCTAGCTCTTCCTCGATGCGCAGCAGCTGGTTGTACTTGGCGGTGCGGTCCGAGCGCGCCAGGCTGCCGGTCTTGATCTGCCCGCAACCGAGCGCGACGGCGAGGTCGGCGATGGTCGAATCCTCGGTTTCGCCCGAGCGGTGCGACATCACCGTCGTGTAACCGGAGCGCTGGGCGAGCCGGACCGCGGCGATGGTCTCGGTCAGCGTCCCGATCTGGTTGACCTTGATCAGGATCGAGTTGGCGATGCCGTCGGCGATGCCCTGGGCGAGGCGCTTCTCGTTGGTCACGAACAAATCGTCGCCGACCAGCTGGATACGCGACCCGAGCCAGTCGGTGATGAGCTTCCAGCCAACCATGTCGTCCTCGGCCATGCCGTCCTCGACCGAGGCGATCGGGTAAGCGTCGACCAGCTCGGCGAAATAATCGGTCATCTCGGCGGGCGTCAGGCTCTTGCCCTCGCCTGCGAGCTCGTAGCGGCCGCCCTTGAAATATTCGCTCGCCGCCGGATCGAGCGCGAGCAGCACGTCGTCGCCCGCCTTGTAGCCGGCGGCTTCGACCGCCTTGAGAATCCAGTCGAGCGCTTCCCGCGCCGAGCCGATGGCCGGCGCGAAACCGCCCTCGTCGCCGACCGCCGTCGACAGCCCCGCTTGGTGCAGCGCCGCCTTGAGCGAATGGAAGATCTCGACGCCGCAGCGCAGCGCTTCCGAAAAGGTCGGAGCGCCGACCGGCATGACCATGAATTCCTGGAAGTCGATCGCATTGTCGGCGTGGACGCCGCCGTTGAGGATGTTCATCATCGGCACCGGCAACAGGTTCGCCTCGGCCCCGCCGACGTAGCGATAGAGCGGCAGGCCGAGCGATCGCGCCGCCGCCTTGGCGGTCGCCAGGCTGACCCCGAGGATCGCGTTGGCGCCCAGCCGGGCCTTGTTGTCAGTGCCGTCGAGCGCGATCAGCGCGGCGTCTATGGCGGCCTGGTCCCCGGCTTCCCGCCCGGCCATCGCCGCGGCGATCTCGCCGTTGACCGCGCGCACCGCTTTCTCGACGCCCTTGCCGCCCCAGCGGTTCTTGTCGCCGTCGCGCAGCTCGACCGCCTCGTGCGCCCCGGTTGAAGCGCCCGAGGGAACCGCCGCCCGGCCCAGGCTGCCGTCGTCGAGGGTGACGTCGACTTCGACCGTCGGATTGCCGCGGCTGTCGAGGATCTGGCGGCCGTGGACGGCGGCGATGGCGGACATGGCATTCCCCAATGCGGAAGCGTAATGGTGGCAGCGTAATGAAAACGTCCCGTCGGGCGCTTATATGGTGCGGGTCAGAGCGTGCAACTTTCGCTTCGGCACGCCGGAACGAAGCCGCGCAGGTCCCCGTTGAGGCCGCAAAGGAGGATTTCAAATGCAAGACGACAATACTGAGCTTCCCGAAGGCACAGACAAGATCGTTTCCGGCACTTCGACGCCGACGTCCGCCGGCGGCGAAGACGGCGACGTGCTGTTGGTCGCCGACGCGCCGACCAGCCGCGACGCGATCATCGACAAGATCCGCAGCGGCCACGAGAAACTCTCCGGCCGGGCGGCCGACAAGGCCCGCGGCCTCGTCAGCCAAGGCCTCGAGCGCTCGGCCGAAGCGCTGGCCAATGTCAGCAAGCTGGTCGGCGACACCGCCGACGGCCTCGAGGAGCGGCTCGGGCCCGAATATGGCGATTATGCCCGCCGCGCCGCGAGCGCGATCGACGATGCCGCCAACAGCATCGCCAGCAAGGACGCCGACGAGCTGATTGACGACACTCGCGAATTCGTCCGCCAGAGTCCCGGCATCGCGCTCGCCGGAGCGGCGATCGTTGGCTTCGCTTTGGCGCGGCTGATCAAGACCGGCCTCGCCAGGGATGCGGACGATGGCGGTAATGGGGGCGGCGAGCGCGCACGCGGCAAGCGCAAGGCCTGATGCTCAAGCCCGCCGATCCACCGCTGCCTGAGGCGAACGGGGAACGCCCGATCGGCGAGCTGGTCAACCAGCTGGTCGAAAACGGCAAGGCCTACGCCCAGGCCGAGCTCGGCGTCGCCAAGGCGATCGCCACGGCCAAGGCGAGCCGCCTCAGGGTGCCGGCGATCCTGCTCGGCGCGGCGTTCCTGCTGCTGCAAGCGGCGGCGACCGTGCTGGCGGTGGCGCTGTTCCTCGCGCTGCTACCGCTGATGGGGCCGATGCTCGCCGGCCTGCTCGCTTTCGCGATCTTCGCCGGGCTGGCCGGCGGGCTCGGCTGGAAGGCGGTCGAGATAGTCCGGCGCGACCTGTGAGCAACGACACGCCCGAGGTCGCCGCGGCGCGGATCGAGGCCGAACGGGCGCGGGCCCGATTGATGGCAACCGCGCGCGAGCTGCAGGATGAAGTGGTGGACATGTTTAGTCCGCACACCTGGGCCCGCGATATTTGGGAGGGCGCCAAGGAAAAGGGCGCCGACCTTGCCGAGGACGCGGTCGACGCGGTCCGCAAGCGGCCGGCGATCGCCAGCGGAGTAGTGGCGGCGCTCGCCCTGTTCTTCGCCCGCGAACCGCTGATCGACATGGCCGGCAAGCTCGCCAAGGGGATCAAGACCAGTCCCAAGGCCCCCGCCAAATCCCGGCCTGCCAAAGCCCGCAACGGCAAGCCCAGCGCGGCCACGGCTCGGCCGCGCAAACCCAGGACCAGACAGAAAGCCACGGAGACGATCGAATGACCGACCAAGATAGTGACAACACCATCCGCCAGCGCGCGATCGAGGCCTATGACGGCGCCCGCGAGAGCGTCACCGGAGCCGGCCAGCGCACCACCGAGGGGATCGTCGAATCGCCGCTGATCGCGCTGGCCGCTGGGCTCGCCGCGGGCGCCCTCCTGGCCGCGCTGCTGCCCCGCAGCGACAGCGAGACCCGACTGCTGCGCCCGACCGCCGACAGGCTGACCGACACCGCCAAGGCGGCGGCCACGGCGGCCAAGGAAGCCGGCACCTCGCGGCTCGCCGAATTGGGCCTCACCCGCGAGAAAGGCGCCGAGACCCTGCGCTCGATCTTCGAAGGCGCCAGCGATGCCGCCAAGACCTCGGCCCAGGCGGCGCTGGACGCGGCCCGGACTCGCGAATGAGCCGGCTTCACCTGGTGTTCGGCGGCCGCGTCAAGGACCCGCGCGGGCTCGAGTTCGTCGACTTGGACAAGATCGACCTGGTCGGGCTCTTCGAGAGCTACGCCGAGGCCGAGGAGGCGTGGCGCGGCAAGGCCCAGCGGACGGTCGACGACGCCGAGATGAAATATGTCGTCGTCCACCTCCACCGCCTGCTCGAGCCCGACGCGGAAGCGAGTCCAGGGGCGCCGGCGGCGTCTAACGCCTAGGCGTTGCGGTAGCGCCACAGCAGCAGCGGCCGCTGCAGCAGAAGCCCTGCGAGGAAACCGCCGACATGCGCCGGGGTAGCGAGCAGCAGCCCCTGACCGCCCGCGGCCCAGCCGATCATCGCCTGCATGACGACCCACGCGGCCAGCAGCCACGCGGCATTCAACAGCCGGTTGAGCCATGGCCAGCGGGTGACTCGCTTGGTCTCGCCGAAACTCAACGCATACGCGCCGATGACCGCGCTGATCGCGCCGCTGGCGCCGATCACCGGCACCATCGAGGCCGGATCGGCGAGCCACTGCGCGGCCGCGGCGGCATAGGCGCCGACGACGTACAGGGTCAGCAGCGCACCCCGCCCGAGCGCCCGTTCGACCGCGCTTCCGCACCACACCAGCATCAGCAGGTTGAAGGCGATGTGGAGCAAGCCCGAGTGGACCAGGGTCGAGCTCAGCGGCGTCAGCAGTGCCGGGACCGCCGGCGACAGGTCGATGAGGCCGCTCCACCGCGCCGGGATGAAGCCCATGGTCGCCGCGGCGGCGTTGGTGCGGCCGATCGCCGCGACCAGCAGCCACGCCAGCGCGGTGAGGACGGAGAGGACGATCGTTGCCGTGCGCGGGATCCGCATGTCCTTGCGACCCCTGCCTAGATGAATTCGATCGCCTTGATCTTGTAGTAGCGGTCGCCGGACGGGGTCGAGACCTCGACCTCCTCGCCGACGTGGCGGCCGATCAGCGCCCGCCCGAGCGGCGAATTGTAGCTGATCCGACCGACCTTGGCGTCGGCTTCGGTCTGGCCGACGAGCTGGTAGCGGATTTTCTTCTTGTCCTCGTCGGTCAGCGTGACGGTCGCCCCGAACACCACCTTATCGCCCGACAAAGTCGTCGGATCGATGATCATCGCGCGGCTGAGACGGTCCTCGAGGTCGGCGATGGTCGCCTCGATCTGCCCCTGGCGCTCCTTGGCGGCATGATATTCGGCGTTCTCGGCGAGGTCGCCGTGCGCCCGCGCCATCTCGATCGCCTCGATGACCAGGGGGCGCTCGATCATCTTGAGGTGCCGGACCTCGTCGTCGATCTTGCGGTGGCCCTCGGCCAGCATTGGCACTTTATCGGCGCTCGCCATTGAAAAATGCCTTTCTTCCCGAAAATCCTGCTCTTGCGCGGCCACAGGGCCCGCGCTCGGAGAGCGGATTGTCAGCTGAATATCAGTTTACGGAAGCGGAATAATAGGACTGAAGCGAGGCAACTTCAAGCGCGTGGCCGCGCAGCGCCTCGATTGACCGGGCGGCGGCGAGGCTCGCGGCCGCGGTTGTGAAATAGGGCACCTTGCGGATGAGCGCGGTGGCGCGGATCGAATGGCTGTCCTTCAGCGACTGCCAGCCCTCGGTGGTGTTGAACACCAGCGCGACCTGGCCGTCGAGCAGCCGGTCGACGATATGCGGCCTCCCCTGCGCGACCTTGTTGACCGGGCTGACCGGCAAACCGCGCTGCGCGAGATGGTCGGCGGTGCCGCCGGTGGCAATGATCGCGAAGCCCAATTCGACCAGTTTCTCGACCGCCGGGATGATATGGTCCTTGTCGGCGTCCTTGACCGACACGAACGCGGTGCCGCCGTCGGGCAGCGCCATCCCCGCGCCGAGCAGGGCCTTGGCGAAGGCGATGTCGAAATCATGGTCGATTCCCATGACTTCGCCGGTGCTCTTCATTTCCGGGCCAAGCACCGGGTCGGTCCCTGGGAAGCGCGCGAACGGGAACACCGATTCCTTGATCGCGATGTGGGCGATGTCGCGGTCGATGGGGTCGAACGCGGCCAGTTTCTCGCCGGCCATCACCCGCGCCGCGATCTTGGCGATCTGGCGCCCGATCGCCTTGGCGACGAACGGCACCGTCCGGCTGGCGCGCGGGTTGACCTCGATCAAATAGACCTGCTCCTCCTTGATCGCGAACTGGATGTTCATCAGCCCCTTGACCTTGAGCGCGAGGGCCAGGACGCGGGTCTGGCGCTCGATCTCGGCGATGACCTCGGGCGACGGGCTGTAGGGCGGGATGGCGCAG
>Ga0255312_1000013_pt1 | contig 27964 bp, 26 predicted proteins | sample EtOH5_T0_E5_meta_FD_202081 | JGI IMG/M metagenome (GOLD analysis project Ga0255312, IMG submission 202081) | Sandy soil microbial communities from University of British Columbia, Vancouver, Canada - EtOH5_T0_E5 | ecosystem: Engineered > Artificial ecosystem > Sand microcosm > Unclassified ...
CTCGTGCCATTGGCCTGGGGAGTGACACCGAGCTTTTTCACCAGCGCCAGCGCCTGGTCGTTCACCGCGTTATGATCGCGGACCATGACCTGGGCGAACGAGCGAACCGCCTTGTTGTGAGACTTGGCGAGCGCCTGCTTGCCGGCGGCGACGTCGATCTGGCCGGCGGTGTAGGCGATATGGGCGATTTGCGCATCGTTCGGTGGGGGCGCGGCGTGGGCGGCCGCGGCAGCGCTCAGCGCGAATGTGGCGGCTGCTGCGCAAAGTGTGAACCGGCTGATCATCGAAAGTCTCCTCGGCCCTCGGGGTGAGTGCCGTCCATTGGATGGCGGCTCGCATCAAAGGTTCCCGCCGCCCCGCCGCGGCCGGCCGGATGACGTTACAGCGACGCCTCGCCGCAGAACGCCGCTACCACGCGCATCGTCAGCTTCTCGCAATCGACCCCGGCGAACGGGAACGTCCCCGACAGCGCGCCCCTGAGCTCGGGGGCGAGCTCGAGCTGGAGCCGTCGCCGGGCGCGGAGGTGGCGCGTTTTGACCGTCGCGGCCGGAATCCCAAGCGTTGCCGCGACTTCCGCCACGTCGAGCTGCTCGATCTCGCGCAGCACGAACACGGTCCGGAATGAAGCGGGGAGCCGGGCGATCGCTGCTTCCAGCAATTGCCTGATCTCCCCGCGCGCGATGGAGCCTTCGGGGGAAACAGGCATCGAACCGCGCATGAGCTTTTCCCTGTAGTCGTCGAGGACCGAGACCGAATTGTCCTCGAGTTGCATGCGCCGCCGCTTGATCGCCCGGGCGCGCGCCAAGGCTTCGTTGATGACGATTCGGGTCAGCCAGGTCGACAGCGACGATCTTCCGGCAAATTCGCCAATCGCCGCGAACGCGTTGAGATAGGCGCTCTGGACCGCGTCCTCGGCTTCGTCGCGATTCTTCAGGATGCTCCAAGCCGCCCGGAACAGGCGCTGATTGTTGCGCTCGGTGACTAGACGTACCGCCGCCGGATCGCGCCGGGCGATGTCCGCGGCCAGCTCGAGGTCTGACCGGTTCTGGTAATCGAGCTTGGCCTGTGCGGTCATTTCACTTTCCGATTTTGCTTATTCGATGCCGACGGCCGGCAAAGGTTCCCGAACACGCTTCGAACGCTGCGTCGCTTGCCCGGCCGCACCCCCTCGCATACATCCGCTTCAGATGACCTCGACCAACGACATCCGCCGCGGGTTTCTCGATTTTTTCGAGAAGGAAGGGCACACCCGCGTGCCGTCGGCGCCGCTGGTGCCGCACAACGACCCGACTTTGATGTTCGTCAACGCCGGCATGGTGCCCTTCAAGAACGTCTTCACGGGCTTGGAATCGCGGCCTTATTTGACCGCCGCCAGTTCGCAGAAATGCGTCCGCGCCGGCGGCAAGCACAACGACCTCGACAACGTCGGCTACACTGCGCGCCACCACACATTCTTCGAGATGCTCGGCAATTTCTCGTTCGGCGATTATTTCAAGAACCGCGCGATCGAGCTCGCCTGGAACCTGCTCACGAAGGAGTGGGCGCTCGATCCCAAGCGCCTGACGGTCACCGTCTACCACACCGACGACGAGGCGTTCGCCCTGTGGCAGCGCATCGCCAAGCTCCCCGCCGACCGCCTGATCCGCATCGCCACCAAGGACAATTTCTGGGCGATGGGCGCCGACGGGCCGAGCGGACCGTGCTCGGAGATCTTCTACGACCACGGCGACCACATCCCCGGCGGCCCGCCCGGAAGCCCCGACGAGCACGGCGACCGCTTCGTCGAGATCTGGAACCTCGTCTTCATGCAGTTCCTGCAGGAAGCCGATGAAATCGTTAGCGATTTGCCGCGTCCGTCGATCGACACCGGCATGGGCCTCGAGCGCATCGCCGCGGTTCTCCAGGGCGTCCACGACAATTATGACACCGACGTCTTCAAGGCGCTGATCGAGGCGAGCGAGGAGCTCACCCGCACGAAAGCCGAGGGCGAGCAGAAGGCCAGCCACCGAGTCATCGCCGATCACCTCCGCGCCTCGGGTTTCCTCGTCGCCGACGGCGTGCTGCCGGCCAACGAGGGCCGCGGCTATGTCTTGCGCCGCATCATGCGCCGGGCGATGCGCCATGCGCATTTGTTGGGCGCCAAGGAGCCGCTGATGTACCGGCTGGTGCCGGCGCTGGTCGCGGAGATGGGCGCCGCTTACCCCGAGCTGGTCCGCGCCCAGCCGCTGATCGAGGCGACCCTGGCGCAGGAGGAGACCCGCTTCCGCCAGACCCTGGTCAACGGCCTCAAGCTGCTCGACGAAGCCACCACCAAGCTTCCCAAGGGCGGCACGCTGCCGGGCGCGACGGCGTTCAAGCTCTACGACACCTTCGGATTCCCCTACGATTTGACCGAGGATGCGCTGCGCGCCCGCGGCCTCGCCGTCGACAGGGCCGGCTTCGACACCGCGATGGCCGCGCAGAAGGCCGCCGCGCGCGCCGCGTGGAAGGGCTCGGGCGACCGCGCCTCCGACGACATCTGGTTCGACCTCGCCGAGGAGCATGGCGCAACCGAATTTACCGGTTACTCAGGCGACGAGGCGGAAGGGGTGGTGCTGGCGATCGTCAAGGACGGCAAGCGCGTCGAGCGCGCCAAAACCGGCGAAACCGTGCAAGTGCTACTCAACCAGACACCCTTCTACGGCGAGAGCGGTGGGCAAGTCGGCGACTCCGGAAAACTGACGTCTCTGAACGGCTTCGAAGGCGAGGTTGAGGATACATCGAAACCGCTCGGCAAGCTGCACGTCCTCCAGACCAGGGTCGCCAAGGGCGCGGTTTCGGTCGGCGATTCGTTGCACCAGAAAGTCGACGGCGAGCGCCGCGACCGCATCCGCGCCAACCACAGCGCCACCCATCTCCTCCACGCCGCGCTCCGCAAGCGGCTCGGCGACCACGTCACCCAGAAGGGCAGCCTGGTCGCGCCCGACCGCCTGCGCTTCGATTTCTCGCACCCGTCCGCTTTGTCACCCGATGATTTGGCTGCGATCGAAACCGAGGTGAACGCCCAGATCCGCTTGAACCAGCCGGTGACGACGCGGCTTATGACCCCCGACGAGGCGATTTCCACCGGCGCAATGGCGCTGTTCGGCGAGAAATACGGCGACGAGGTCCGCGTCCTCTCGATGGGAATCAACTCGGAAGAGGGCGCGAGCTACAGCACCGAGCTGTGCGGCGGCACCCATGTCCATGCGTTGGGCGACATCCAGCTCTTCAAGATCATCGCCGAAGGCGCGGTGTCGTCGGGCGTGCGGCGGCTGGAGGCGCTGACCGGTGAGGCGGCGCGGCAATGGCTGACGACCCGCGATTCCCAGCTGCGCGAGGCGGCGGCGATGCTCAAGGCGTCACCCGACGAAGTGCCGGCGCGGGTCTCCGCGCTGGTCGAGGACCGCAAGCGCCTCGAGCGCGAGCTCGCCGACGCGAAGAAGGCGCTGGCGACCGGTGGCGGCGGCAAATCGGACGCGCCGGGTCCCGAGCAGGTCGGCGGCCACGCCTTCATCGGCCAGGTGGTCGAAGGCTTGGATCCCAAGGACTTGCGCGCCGCGGTCGACACCATGAAGCAGCGCGTCGGCTCGGGGATCACCGCACTCGTCGCCGTCAACGACGGCCGCGCCAGCGTCGCCGTCGGCGTCACCGACGACCTTGTCGGGCAAGTCAATGCCGTCGACCTCGTGAAAGCCGCGGTCGCCGCATTGGGCGGGCAGGGCGGCGGCGGGCGCCCCGACATGGCCCAGGGCGGCGGGCCCGACGGCGCCAAGGCCGAAGAAGCCCTCACCGCCGTCCGCAGCGCGCTGGAAAAAGTCGCGGCCTAAGCGCCGGGCCCCGCATCCCGCAACCGCCGCCGCCCGAATTTCGGCTCGACCTCCAGCTCCGCTTCTTCCTTGATCTCGGCGCGGAGCTGGCTGCGCTTCTCGTGGATGCTGGCGATCACGGGGCCCATCGCCAGGCCGATGTCGACCAGCACCGCTTCCGACAGCTGCAGCGACGCTTCGACGGTCTCGGGCACCGCGTCGGTGACGCCGGCCTTGTAGAGCAGCGCGGCATGCGCGGTGTCGCGGGCGCGGGCGATGATCGCCAGGTCGGGGCACCAGCCGCGCACCCGCCGCGCCAGCCTTGCGACCAGCACCGGATCGTCCATCGTCAGCACCAGCGCCGCGGCGTGGCCGAGCTGAAGCTTGTCGACCAGCTCGCCGCGCGAAACGTCGCCGAACAGCACGTGGAAGCCGGCGTCGCGCGCCGCCATAACCGCGTCGATGTCGCTTTCGACCGCGAGATAGGGGCGGCCGTGCTCGGCGAGCATCGTCGCGACCATCTGGCCGACCCGGCCGAAGCCGAAGATCACCGTGCGCCCCTCGGCCTCGCCCTCCGGAACCGCCTCGGTCGCGCGCCGGTCGACGCCCCTCGCGGCCAGCCTGCCGACCGTGGCCAGCAGCGGCGTCAGCGTCAGCCCGATCGCGGTCACCGCCTGCCAGAAGGTCGCGGTTTCGGCGGCAATCGCGCCCGAGGCCGCCGCGGCGCCGAGCAGGATCAGCGTCGTTTCCGACGGCGACGCCATCAGCAGGCCGGTCTCCGCCGACATGCCGAGCCGCGAGCCGCTGATCCGCAGCAGCATCGCGGTAACCAGCGCCTTCACCACCAGCACCGCGACCAGCGCGGCGAGCAGTTCGGGCCACATCGCGGCAATCGCGTGGAAATCGATCCGCATGCCGACGGTGATCAGGAAGATACCGAGCGCCAGCCCGCGGAACGGCGCGGTCACCACCTCGACTTCGCTGCGATATTCGGTCTCGGCGATCAGCACCCCCGCGATCAGCGCGCCGAGGATCGGCGACAGGCCGACCGCGCCGGTCGCCATGCTGGCGAGGATCACCACCAGCAGGCTGACGGCGAGGAACAGCTCGGGACTCTTGGTCCGCGCCGCCTGCGCGAACAACGGCGGCAGTAGCAGCCGCCCGGCGACCAGCATCCCGGCGATCACCAGCGCGCCTTTCCATACAACGTCGCCGAGGCTCGCCGCGCCCACCCCCGCGCTGCCGAGCACGAACAGCAGCGGCACCAGCGCCAGATCCTCGAACAGCAGCATGCCGAACGCGGCCCGCCCGACCGGCGAGCTGGTGCCGGCGATCGGCAGCACAAGCGCGGTCGACGACATCGCCAGCGCGAAACCGAGCACCACGGCGCTCGACGGCGCCGTGCCGGTCGCGATCAACCCGCCGCCGATCAGCAGCGCCCCGAGCAGCAGTTCGGCCGCCCCGACGACGAACACCGCCTTGCGCAGCGCCAGCAAGCGCCGGAAGCTCAGCTCGAGCCCGATCGAGAACAGCAGCAGGATGATCCCGAGCTCGGCGTACGGCTCGATCGCCTCGCGCTCGCTGATCGTCAGCACCTGAAGCCACGGATGGCTTTGCGCCAGGCTGCCGAGCCCGAACGGGCCGGCGATCATGCCGACGACGATGAAGCCGATCACCGGCGAGATCCTGAGCCGCGCGAACGCCGGGATGACGATCCCTGCCGCGCCGAGGATCACCAGCGCATCGCGCAATCCGGTCCCGCTGAGCTCGCCCGCCATGGTCCGGTTTAAGCAGGCGGGGCGCCGCTTGTCACCGTGGGGCGGCTAGCTTTAGGGATGACGTCATGACGCCAGAGCCGGACCTAATCATCGTTGGGGGAGGACCCGCGGGCGTGATGGCCGGCCTGCTGTTCGCGCGCGCCGGCTGCGATGTCCGCATCCTCGAAAAGCACGCCGACTTCTTCCGCGATTTCCGCGGCGACACGGTCCATCCGTCGACCATGGAGATCCTCGACCAATTGGGCATCCTCGGCCGCTTCCTCGAGCGCCCGCATAACCGACTCAATTCCGCCGAACTGCGCATGGCCGGGCGCGCGTGGACCATCGGCGACCTGTCGCACCTGAAAACGCCGGCGCCGTTCATTGCCATGATGCCGCAGTGGGACTTCCTCGATTTCCTGCGCGGCGAGGCCGCGGCCTTTCCCGGCTTCCACTTCGAAATGGAGGCGCCGGTCACCAAATTCCTCGAGGAGAAGGGCAGGGTCACGGGAGTCCGCCTGGCCGACGGCCGCGAATTGCGAGCGCCGCTGACCATCGCCGCCGACGGCCGCGCGTCCATCGTCCGCAGCACCAACATGCTTCCGGTCGAGGATTTGGGCGCACCGATGGACGTTTTCTGGTTCCGCGTCCCCAAGCCGGAAAGCGAAGCCGGCGGGCTGCGCGGCAACGTCGAGCGCGGGCGGCTGCTGGTGATGATCGACCGCGGCGATTACTGGCAATGCGCCTTCCTCATCCCGAAAGGCAGGGCCGAGGACTATCAGGCGCGGGGCATCGGCGCGATCCGCGAGGAGGTTGCCGCCGCGGCGCCCGAAATCGACGTCAGCGAGCTCGACGACATTTCCGACCTCCATCTGCTGACCGTCAAGGTCGACCGGCTGACCATTTGGCACCGTCCCGGGCTGCTGGCGATCGGCGATGCCGCGCACGCGATGTCGCCGATCGGCGGCATCGGTATCAACCTCGCCATCCAGGACGCGGTCGCGGCCGCCAATGTGCTCGCCGGCCCGCTGGCGAGCGGCGAGCTGGTCGACGGGCTCCTCGGCCGGGTCCAGGAACGGCGGATGTTCCCGACCCGGATGATCCAAGGCGCGCAGGTCATCGCGCAAAGCCGCGTCATCGGCCGCCTGCTGAAGCCGGGGCCGCCCCTCACTCAGGCGCCGAGGATCGTGCGGCTGCTCAACCGATTTCCATTGCTGCGCCGCATCCCCGGCCGTTTCATCGGCCTCGGCGTCCGCCGCGAACGGGTGCGTTCGCCCCGCGCCTAGGACGCGTTCGTCAGGCCGCGTTCACCGGTTCCCGGGCCATCGCCGCTTCGAGGTTGGTGACGATCGCCTCGAAGAACTGCTCGGTGGTCATCCAGGGCTGCTCGGGGCCGACGAGAATCGCCAGATCCTTGGTCATGTGGCCGGCCTCGACCGTCTCGACGCACACCCGCTCGAGTGTCTCGGCGAACCGCACCACCTCGGGCGTGTCGTCGAACTTGCCGCGGTATTTCAATCCGCCGGTCCAGGCGAAGATCGACGCGATCGGGTTGGTCGAAGTCGCCTTGCCGGCCTGGTGCATGCGGTAATGCCTGGTGACCGTGCCGTGCGCGGCTTCGGCCTCGATGGTCCTGCCGTCGGGAGTCATTAGCACCGAGGTCATCAGACCGAGGCTGCCGAAGCCCTGCGCGACCAGGTCGGACTGGACGTCGCCGTCGTAATTCTTGCACGCCCAGACGAAGTTGCCGCTCCACTTCAATGCCGAGGCGACCATGTCGTCGATCAGCCTGTGTTGATACTCGATCTTAGCCTCGGTGAACTTCTCTTTGAATTCGCTATCGTATACTTCCTCGAAGATATCCTTGAACCGCCCGTCATAGGCTTTGAGGATGGTATTCTTGGTCGACAGATAGACCGGCCATTTGCGGTTGAGGCCGTAGGTCAGGCTGGCGCGCGCGAACGCCCGGATCGAATCGTCGAGGTTGTACATGCCCATGGCGACGCCGGCGGCAGGGAAATCGAACACTTCCTCTTCGATCACCTGGCCGTCCTCGCCCTGCCACTTCATGGTCAGCTTGCCCTTGCCCGGCACCCTGAAATCGGTCGCTTTATACTGGTCGCCAAAGGCGTGGCGGCCGACCACGATCGGGTCGGTCCAGCCGGGGATCAGGCGCGGAATGTTGGAGATTACAATCGGCTCGCGGAAGACGACTCCGTTCAAGATGTTGCGGATCGTGCCGTTGGGCGATTTCCACATCTTCTTGAGGCCGAACTCCTCGACCCGCGCCTCGTCGGGGGTGATGGTCGCGCATTTGACGCCGACGCCATGTTGCTTGATCGCCTCCGCGGCGTCCACCGTCACTTTGTCGTCGGTCGCATCGCGGTTCTCGATCGACAGGTCGTAATAGATCAGGTCAACGTCGAGATAAGGCTGGATCAGCCGCTCGCGAATCCACTGCCAGATGATACGCGTCATCTCGTCGCCATCGAGTTCGACGAGCGGGGTCTTCACCTTGATCTTGGCCATGCTTTTCCCTGTTTTCCTCGGTATTCGCGGCGCCTTAGGCTGCGCCCATGGCCGAGGCAACCGCGGCGTTGTGCGCATCCCGCGTCGCCTCTAAGGGAGGTTGAATGCCCGCTCTCGACAAGCCCGACAGTCCGCTCACGACCGCGCAATGGCACTGGCCGGCGGTTCATCCCGAGGGGCGCAAGTTCGTCGTCATCGCCGCCGCAATCACCCTGGTCGCTTACTGGATCGACTGGGACTTCGTCACCTTTTTGCTGGTCGGCTTCACGGTCTGGGTCGCGGCGTTCTTCCGCGATCCGGTCCGCACCACCCCGCGCGGAGCCGAGCTCATCGTCGCCCCCGCCGACGGGCTGATCACGATGATCGCCAGGGTGCCGGCGCCGCCCGAGCTGCGGGGCGATGAAGGGCTCGGCGACGGGGAAATGACCCGCGTGTCGATTTTCATGAGCGTGTTCGACGTCCACATCAATCGCTCGCCGATCGCCGGCCACATCCGCCGCATCGCCTACGTCCCCGGCAAGTTCCTCAACGCCGACCTCGACAAGGCCAGCGAGGACAATGAGCGCCAGCATTTCCTCGTCGAAGCCGCCGACGGGTCAAAGATCGGCTTCACCCAGATCGCCGGCCTGGTCGCGCGGCGGATCCTGGCCTTCGTCCGCGAGGGCGATTTGGTCGAGGCCGGCCAGCGGATCGGGATGATCCGCTTCGGCAGCCGGGTCGACGTCTTCCTGCCGACCGGGACCGGCCCGCGCGTCCTGCTCGGCCAGCGGGCGATCGCCGGCGAGACCATCCTCGGCGAGATGGGTAGCGACCCCGGCCTGACCGGCAACAGCCAGTGAGCGACGACCTCGAGCCGCGCAGGATTCCATTCCGCGCGATGATCCCGAATGCAATTACCGTTCTTGCGCTTTGCTTCGGACTGACTGGGGTGAGCCTGGCCGTCGGCGGCGAGTGGGACAAAGCGCTCGCGGCGATTGTCTTTGCCGGAGTGCTCGACGGGATCGACGGTCGGATTGCGCGCCTGCTTCGGGCGCAGAGCAGGTTCGGGGCCGAGCTCGATTCCCTGAGCGACAACATCGCCTTCGGCACGGCTCCCGCGCTGATCCTCTTCCTGTGGTCGCTTCAAACCGCGCCGCGCTTCGGCTGGATCGCGGCACTTGCGCTCGCGGTCTGCTGTGCGCTTCGGCTGGCGCGGTTCAACGCCCGGCTCGATGCCGCCGAGCAGCCGCACAAGGCGGCCGGCTTCAACACCGGGGTCCCGGCTCCGGTGGGGGCGGGTCTGGCCTTCGTACCCATCTATCTCTGGCTGATCACCGGCGACGATCGGTTCCGCCATTGGCCGCTGGTGATGGGATGGACCTTGCTGATCGCGGGGCTGATGATCTCGAGCCTTCCGACCTACACTTGGTCCTCGCTCCGAATCCGCAGCGGATGGCGGTTGTTCGCGCTCGCCGGAATTGCATTACTCGGCGCGGCGCTGATCCGTGCGCCGTGGCATACTCTGCTCGCGGTTTCCGTGATTTACCTCGCGATGATCCCTTTGGCTCTGTTGAGCTATGCCCGCGTCAGGCGGCGGCGCGCAGCTGGGGCTGGGCGTGGAAAGGCCGCGCCGCGCGGGAGCGCTGGCTGAACCGAACTGCGACCGGCCGCAGCGCCGGAGCCGTCGCCATCATCGACTGCCCCCTCAACGCTGCGGCGATCTTGCCGAGCCCGCGGTCGAGCAGGTCGGCGACGACCAAGTTGACCAGCCACAGCGTGGCGAGGAAGGCGAGGGCGGCGAGCGGTGCAAGCATGGCGGTCGTTCCTTGTTTGAGCGCCAAACCATTCCGGAGTCATTTCGTTCCGGTTATGGCCTCGCGCATGTCGTCGAGCGGCGTCTCTGTTCCTCTTTTGTTCTCTCCTTGTCAACCCCCGCGTCAAGCCCGCTTCGAACCCCTCCGCCCGGGCAACTTGAATCGAGCGACCGCATCGGCTAGTGCGCCCCCATTCCACAGACGGAACCACTCATCCCGGTGTCCTGGATTTGATCCAGGATTGCTCGGTTCCGTCGAGGCACAACCGGAAGGAGACCCACCATGGCGGCACCCGTCGTCACGATTCAGCAATTGCTCGAGGCCGGAGCGCATTTCGGCCACCAGACCCACCGCTGGAACCCGCGGATGAAGCCGTACCTGTTCGGCGACCGCAACGGCGTCCACATCATCGACCTGTCGCAGACCGTGCCATTGTTCGCCCGGGCGCTCGATTTCGTCGCCCAGAGCATCGGCCGCGGCGGCAAGATCCTGTTCGTCGGCACCAAGCGCCAGGCGCAGGACGCGGTTGCCGCGGCCGCCCAAGCCTCGGGCCAGCATTTCGTCAACCACCGCTGGCTCGGCGGCATGCTGACCAACTGGAAGACGATCTCCAACTCGATCAAGCGCCTCAAGAGCCTTGAAGAGCAGCTCAGTGGCGACACCGCCGGCCTGACCAAGAAGGAGGTCCTCCAGCTGACCCGCGAACGCGACAAGCTCGAGAAAAGCCTCGGCGGCATCCGCGACATGGGCGGGCTTCCCGACGTCATGTTCGTGATCGATTCGAACAAGGAGGAGCTGGCGATCAAGGAAGCCAACGTGCTCGGCATCCCGGTCGTCGCGATCCTCGATTCGAACAGCGATCCGCAGGGCATCGCCTTCCCGGTCCCGGGCAATGACGACGCCAGCCGCGCGATCCGCCTCTATTGCGACGCGATCGCGGAGGCGGCCAACAGCGGCCGCACCGGCAATGCGGCGGCGCGCGGGGAGGACATCGGCGCGATGGAAGAACCGCCGGTCGAGGCCGCGCTGGAAGCCTGACCGGCGACACCCCATGTTTCGCTCGAGCCCCTGGACGAACCCGGGCCGGGCGAATCTAAATTCAAAGAGGAAGACTAATGGCTGAGATCACGGCCGCGGCAGTCAAGGAACTGCGCGAGCGCACTGGCGCTGGAATGATGGACTGCAAGAAGGCGCTCGCCGAAACCCAGGGCGAAATGGAGCCGGCGGTCGACTGGCTGCGCGCCAAGGGCCTCGCCGCCGCCGCCAAGAAGGCCGGCCGCACCGCCGCCGAAGGGCTTGTCGGGGTCGCCGTCGAAGGCACTCGAGGAGCCGTCGTCGAGATCAATTCCGAGACCGACTTCGTTGCCAAGAACGAACAGTTCCAGCACTTCGTCCGCGAAGTTGCCCGCCTGGCATTGGCCAGCGGCGGCGACGTCGACGCGCTCGCTGCCGCGGAATTCCCCGGCGGCGGCACCGTCGCCGAGGCGCTGACCGACAGCATCGCCAAGATCGGCGAGAACCAGTCGCTGCGCCGCGCGGCGGTGGTCGAAGTCGGCGAAGGCGCGGTGGTCTCCTACGTCCACAATGCGGCCGCGCCCGGCCTCGGCAAGATCGGCGTGCTGGTGGCGCTCGAAAGCGGCGCCCCCGCCGACATCCTGCAAGCGCTCGGCAAGCAGCTGGCGATGCACATCGCCGCCGCCAACCCGCTCGCCCTCGACGCGGATTCGCTGTCGCCGGCGCTGATCGAGCGCGAGCGCGGCATCGCGCTGGAGAAGGCCAAGGAAAGCGGCAAGCCGGCCGCCATCGTCGAGAAGATGGTCGACGGCACGATCGCCAAGTTCCGCAAGGACCATGCGTTGCTGTCGCAGCTGTTCGTGATCGACAACAAGACGCCGGTCGCCGACGTCGTCGCCGCTGCCGCCAAGGATGCCGGCACCGCCATCTCGCTCGCCGCCTTCGTCCGCTTCCAGATCGGCGAGGGCATCGAAAAAAAAGAGAGTGACTTCGCCGCCGAGGTCGCCTCGGCAGCCGGGGTCAAGGCCGAACCGGTCGCTTAAGTCTCCGCCCCGGCATTTGCCGGGGAGGGGGACCATCGAACGAAGATTCGATGGTGGAGGGGTTTCTGCACCGCGCGAGAACCCCTCCGTCAGTGCTTTCGCACCGCCACTCCCCGCGAAATCGCAGGGAGGAGACATAGGGTTGGCAGCGGGACGGCTGCGCCATACAAGCGCGTCCGTTCCGGCGCCCCTTCACCGGCGCATTGCAGAGGATCCGCCCATCCATGACCCGGCCGCGCTTCAACCGCATCCTCCTGAAGCTCTCCGGCGAAGCGCTGATGGGGCAGGGGCAGCAGAGCATCGACCCTGACGCGGTTGCCGGCCTGGCGGGTGAGATCGCGGCCGCCAAGGCGCAGGGCCACGAGCTGTGTCTGGTGGTCGGCGGCGGCAACATCTTTCGCGGCGTTGCTGCGGCGGCCAAGGGCTTCGACCGCGCCAGCGCCGACTATATGGGCATGCTGGCGACGGTGATGAATGCGCTGGCGTTGCAGAACGCGCTCGAAAAAGCCGGCGTCGACACCCGCGTCCAGTCGGCGATCCCGATGGCCTCGGTCAGCGAGCCCTACATCCGCCGCCGCGCCCTGCGCCACATTGAGAAGGGCCGCATCGTCCTGTTCGCCGCCGGCACCGGCAACCCCTATTTCACGACCGACACCGCGGCCGCGCTGCGGGCCGCGGAAATGGGCTGCAATGCGTTGTTCAAGGGCACCAGCGTCGACGGCGTCTACACCGCCGATCCCAAGACCGACAAAAGCGCCACGCGCTACGACCATCTCAGCTTCAACAAGGTGCTCGGCGACGACCTCAAGGTGATGGACGCCGCCGCGGTCGCCTTGTGCCGCGACAACAACATCCCGATCGTCATCTTCAACATCCGCCAGCCCGGCAATCTGGCCACGGTGCTCGCCGGTGGCGGCATGGCGACGATCGTCCAGAACGAGGAGTGAGCCATGACGACGAGCCTCGACAAGTCGGACTTAGCGCGCCGGATGCACGGCGCGGTGGAAGTGCTGAAGCATGATCTCGGCGGGCTTCGCACCGGCCGCGCCTCGACCGCCTTGCTCGATCACATCACGGTCGAGGTGTACGGCGCGCAGATGCCGCTGAACCAGGTGGCGACGGTTTCGGTGCCCGAGCCGCGGCTGCTGACCGTGCAGGTGTGGGACAAATCGAGCGTTCACCCGATCGAAAAAGCAATCCAGTCGGCGGGGCTCGGCCTCAACCCGATCACCGACGGCCAGCTCATTCGCCTGCCGATCCCCGACCTGACCGAGGAGCGGCGCAAGGAGCTCGCCAAGCTGGTCGGGCAATATGCGGAAAAGGCCCGGATCGCCGCCCGCAACGTCCGCCGCGACGGCATGGACCATCTCAAGCACGACGAGAAGAAGCACGAGATCAGCGAGGACGAGCGCAAGCGGCTGGAGCACGAGGTCCAGAAGCTGACCGACCAGACCATCGCCGACATCGATGCCGCCGCCGAAGCCAAGGAAAAGGAAATCCTCGGCAAGTGACGTCAAAACCCGCCGCAGCCCCAAAGGGAGCTGCCCCGCTCGCCAACGCCGGCGACGGCAGTGTCCCGCGCCACGTCGCGATCATCATGGACGGCAACGGCCGCTGGGCCAACCAGCGCGGTCTGCCGCGCGTTGCCGGCCACCGCGCCGGGGCGGAGGCGGTCCGCAAGACCCTCCGCGCGGCCGCCGAATGCGGCGTCGAGACGCTCACCCTTTACGCTTTCTCGTCCGAGAACTGGCGCCGCCCGGAAGGCGAGATCGCCGATTTGAAGGGCCTGCTCGGCTACTATCTCGAGCGCGAATTGAATAGCCTTGCCAAGGAAGGCGTGCGGCTGAAGCTGATCGGCGATTACGCCGCGTTCGGCCCCGACCTCGTCGCCCGCCTCGACAAAGCGGTGAAGCGTCTCGCTGGAAACAGCCGGCTGACCTTGGTTGTGGCGCTCAATTACGGCTCGCGTACCGAAATCGCCGACGCCGCCCGTGCGCTCGCCCGAAAGGCCAAAGACGGAGCCCTCGACCCCGACGGCATCGACGAGGAGGCGCTTGGCGCCGAGCTCCAGACCGCCGGCCTGCCCGAGCTCGACCTGCTCATTCGCACCTCGGGCGAGGTCCGCCTGTCCAACTTCCTGCTGTGGCAGGCGGCCTATTCCGAGATGCTGTTCACGCCGGTCCTTTGGCCGGACTTCGACGAGGCTGCGTTCAAGGCCGCGCTGGCCGAGTTCGCGGCGCGGCAGCGGCGCTTCGGTGGCCGGTGAACGAACTCTTCGTCCGCAGCTTTTCGGCCATCGCGATGATGCTCGTGGCGATCGCCGCCGCGGTTCAGGGCGGCTATTATTTCGCGGTGCTCGCCGCCGCCGCCGCGACCGCGATCTACTATGAGTGGACCCGCATCGTCCGCGGCTGGGGCGTCGCCTGGAACGTCGGCGGCTTCGTCTACGCGCTGCTCCCGGCGCTCGCCTTGCTGTGGGTCCGCGACCGCGCCGAGCACGGCCTCGCCTTGCTGCTGTGGATCTTCGTCGTCACCTGGGCGACCGACATCGGCGCTTATTTCACCGGCCGCGCCCTCGGCCGCAGGAAGCTTGCGCCGTCGATCAGCCCCGGCAAGACGGTCGAGGGGCTCTACGGCGGCATGGCGGGCGCGACCCTGCTCGGCGGCGGGTGGGCGTTGCTCACCCATCTCAGCCTCACGCTGCTGGTGCTGGCGCCGCTGTTCGCGCTCGCGGCCCAAGGCGGCGACCTGTTCGAGAGCTGGATGAAACGGCGCGCGAACATCAAGGATTCAGGGAACTGGCTGCCGGGCCACGGCGGCCTGCTCGACCGCTTGGACGGGCTCGTCCCGGTCGCGATCCTGACCGCGCTCGCTGTGCTGGCGGGGCTGGCATGAGGCGCAAGATCGCGATCCTCGGCGCGACCGGCTCGGTCGGCACATCGACGCTCGACCTCATCGAGCGGTCACCCGAGCGTTTCGAAGTCGTCGCGCTGACCGCCGGCAGCGACGCCGAGGGGCTTGCCGCGGCGGCGCGAAGGACCGGCGCCAGGCTCGCGGTGATCGCCGAGCCCGCCCGCCTCGCCGATCTCGAGGCGATGCTCGCCGGTACCGACTGCCGCGCCGCGACCGGCGCCGACGCCCTCAACGAAGCCGCCGCCGGCGAGGCGGAGTGGGTGATGGCGGCGATCGTCGGCTGCGCCGGGCTCGTCCCGGTGATGGCGGCGATCGAGGCCGGGCGCACCGTTGCGCTCGCCAACAAGGAAGCCCTGGTCAGCGCCGGCGCGCTGATGACCGACGCCGCCGCTCGCAATGGGGCGACGCTGCTGCCGGTCGACAGCGAGCATAACGCCATCTTCCAATGCCTTGCCGGCAGCCGCCGCGAAGACGTCTCGAAGCTGATCCTGACCGCCAGCGGCGGGCCGTTCCGGACCGCTTCGGACGAGCACATCCGCGCCGCCACGCCGGCCCAGGCGGTCGCTCACCCCAACTGGACGATGGGCGCCAAGATCTCGGTCGATTCGGCGACGTTGATGAACAAGGGGCTCGAGCTCATCGAGGCCCACCATCTGTTCGGCCTGCCGCCCGAGCGGATCGAGGTGCTGATCCACCCGCAGTCGGTGGTCCATTCGCTGGTCGAGTATATCGACGGTTCGGTGCTCGCCCAACTCGGCAGTCCCGACATGCGGGTGCCGATCGCCCATGCGCTCGCCTGGCCCGAGCGGATGGCGACCCCCGCGCAACGCCTCGACCTTGCAACCATTCACAAGCTCGAGTTCGAACAACCTGATCTGCAACGCTTTCCGGCCCTGCGTATCGCCCGCCACGCGCTCGAGCAAGGTGGTGCCGCGGCGATCGTCCTCAACGCCGCCAACGAGGTCGCGGTTGCGGGCTTCCTTGCCGGGCAAATTGGCTTTACCGAGATTGCGAGCCTGGTTGAGCGAACGCTTGATCGGGCCAGCGCGGGGGCGCCGGGCTCGATCGAGGAGGTTATCCAGGTCGATCTCGAGACGCGAAATGCCGTTTCCCAACTGATCGAGGCCCGCTGCACCTGATGCTTGCCCAGCCCGCTCCCTGGTTCATCCTGCTCGCCTTCATCTGCGCCATCGGGCCGCTCGTCTTCATCCACGAGTTCGGCCACTACCTGGTCGCCAGGCTGTTCGGGGTCGGTGCCGAAGCCTTTTCGATTGGCTTCGGCCGGGAAATCGTCGGCTGGACCGACCGCAGCGGCACCCGGTGGAAGGTCGGCTGGGTGCCGCTCGGCGGCTTCGTCCGCTTCGTCGGCGACATGAACCCCACCAGCGCGCCGACAGCCGCCGATGACGTACCGAAGGAGCTGCGCTCACGCAGCTTCCACCACAAGCCGGTGTGGCAGCGGTTCCTGATCGTGCTTGCCGGCCCGATGGCCAATTTCCTGCTCGCGATCCTGATTTTCGCGGCGTTCTTCGCGACGTTTGGAATGCCGCGTTCGCCCAATGTCGTCGCGGCCATTCTGCCCGGAGGCGCGGCCCAAGCCGCAGGCGTCCAACCCGGCGACCGAATTCTGTCGATCGCCGGTCGCGACACGCCGACATTCGAAGACATCTTTACCGTCGTCATGCTCCGTCCCGGCGAGCGCGTCCCAATCAGGATCGAACGGAGCGGCAAGCAGCTGGTCGTCCCGGCGCACATCGCCGTCCATGAAGAGCGCGACCGCTTCGGCCAACAGTTCCGTATCGGGCGTATCGGGATCTTCGGCGGCAGCCCGCAGTATATCCGGCCGCCCGCCGGGCAACTCATCCCCGTCGCGGCCGGCTACACCTATTCGCTGACCCGCTCGACGATGGACGGATTGTGGCAGATAATTTCGGGCCGCCGCTCGGCCAAGGATCTCGGTGGACCGCTCAGGATCGCTCAGATCGCCGGACAGCAGGCAAGCCTCGGCGCATTTGAGTTCATCCAGCTGCTCGCATTGTTTTCAATTAATCTGGGATTCATCAACCTATTGCCAGTCCCGATGCTTGATGGTGGCCATCTGTTCTTCTACGCCGTTGAAGCGGTTCGACGGCGGCCGGTCAGCCTGCAAGTGCAGGATTGGGCGTTCCGAGGCGGACTGGCGCTCATCTTGGCCCTGTTGCTCTTCACGACCATCAACGATCTGGACTCGTTCGGTCTTTGGCTCCGCCTTGAGCGCTTGATTGGCTGAGGCGCTTGAGGCAGGGCGGGACAAGAATCGCCGGGTTCGCTAGCCGAACGCGATCATTTCACAAAAGGCGGGGACGCGTGATTTCAGGAACCAAGATTTTCGGCAAGCGCGCGGGTGCAATGCTCCTAGTCGGCACCGCCTTCGGCAGCTGGTCGGGGCCGCTGTTCGCGCAAGACGCGCCACCCAACCCTGGCCCGACCACGCCGGCTGCCACCATCGCACCAGCGCCGGCGCCGCCGCGGTCGGGCGTAATCCGCTCGATAGCCGTTCGCGGCAACGAGCGTCTCGAACCGGAAACCGTGCGCGCCTACGCCAACCTTTCCCCCGGCCAGACCTACACCGCCGCATCTCTCGATGCCGCGCTCAAGGATCTATATGCGACCGAGCTGTTCGCCGACGTCGTCATCACCGGCGCCGAGACCGGCAATCTGGTCATCGCGGTGCGCGAGAACCCGGTCATCAACCGCATCGTGCTGGAGGGCAACAAGCGGCTCAAGTCGGACAAGATCCTGCCCGAGATCAAGCTCGCGCCGCGCCAGATTTTCACGCGCTCGAAGGTGCGAACCGACGTCGAGCGGATTGTCGAGCTGTACCGCCGCGAGGGACGCTTCGCGGCGCGTGTCGAACCCAAGATCGTTCAGCTCGACCAGAACCGCGTCGACCTGGTGTTCGAGATCTTCGAGGGCGACAAGTCGAAGGTCCGCCGCATCAACATCATTGGCAACAACGAATTCGGCGACGACCGCCTGCGCAAGGAAATGTACACCCGCCAGGCGGGCGGTGTGCTCGGTTTCATGAAGTCCAACGACAGCTACGATCCGGATCGGCTGGCGGCCGACCAGCAGAAGCTTCGCGCCTTCTATTTGACGCAGGGATACGCCGATTTCCGCGTCGTTTCGGCGCTTGCCGAACTGACTCCTGACCGTCGCGACTTCATCATCACTTACGTCGTCGAAGAGGGCCCCCGATACAAATTGGGCAAGGTGGAAGCGGAAAGCGCGCTTCGCGACCTGCCGCCCGAGAAGATCAAATCCATCGTCAAGCTGCAGCCGGGCACTTGGTTCAACGCCAAGGCGGTCGAGGACGCGGTGACCGACCTGACCGAGCTTGCCGGCAACTCCGGCTATGCGTTCGCCGACATCAACCCATCCTACGACCGCGACGTCGACAAGCGGGAGATGAACATCACTTTCCGCGTCGGCGAAACGCCGCGCGTCTATGTCGAGCGCATCGATATCCAAGGCAACACCGTGACCCGCGACAAGGTCATCCGCCGCGAATTCCGCCTCAACGAAGGCGACGCGTTCAGCGCCGTCAAGGTGAAGCGCTCGCAAGACCGCCTGCAAAGCCTCGGATTTTTCCAGGAAAAGCTGGAAATCAAGCAGACCGAGGGCTCGGCTCCCGACCGCATCGTCCTCGGCGTCGATGTCGAGGAAAAATCCACCGGCGAGCTGCAGCTGTCGGGCGGTTATTCCAGTCTCGAGCGGTTCGTCCTCCAGTTGTCCGTCGCCCAGCGGAACTTCATGGGCAAGGGCCAGGAGCTCAACGCCAGCGTCAACTATTCGCGCTATTCGCGGGCGGTACAGCTTGGCTTTGTCGAACCCTATCTGTTCGACAAGCAGATCCTGCTTGGCGGGGAAATCTATCGGCGCGACTACAACAGCTTCAACTACATCGGCAACCAGCGGAACACGACCTACTCGCAATTGAGCACTGGCGCGGGCGCGCGATTGGGGTTCCCGGTCACCGAGTTTGTGACATTCGGCGCCCGTTACTCGTTCGTGGTCGACAAGATCACGCTCAACAAGAACACATTCTACACCGACCCGGACGGCGCGGGCCCGCTGGGACTGGAATGCGACCCGGTCAAGGCGGGACGGTATCTGTGCGATGAACTCGGCAGCCGAGTGACGTCCTTAGTCGGTTATTCGCTGCTCCACGACGACACCAACGGCATTCACCCGACACGGGGCCAGCGGCTGCTCCTCTCGCAGGATTTCGCGGGTCTGGGCGGCGACGTCAAATATCTGCGCACCCGCGCCGATGCGACCAAATACTGGGAAGTTCGCCACGGCTTCATCCTGTCCGCGCACGCGGAAGGAGGCTACATCCACCCACTTTCGAAGGCGCCCGGTCCCGGCCGCGATGCGATCCGGCTGACTGACCGGTTCTTCGGGCCGCAACTGCGCGGCTTCGACATCCGCGGAATCGGCCCGCGCGTCCTGCGGACCAACTACAAGCTCGACGGAACCCTCGACACGACAGGCAGCACCACGAGCGACGCGCTCGGCGGCCGCGCTTATTACATGGGGCGTCTGGAACTCGAGATTCCAACCAGCTCGTCGATCCGGAGCCTGGGATTGCGTCCGTCGGCCTTTGTCGACGTGGGCTCGGTCTGGTCGCTAACCAAGCCGGAGCTGACCGACATCATCGCCATTTGTTCGCCGACGGTGGCGACCGACCCGACGATCACCATCCATCCGGGCGATGCAACCCTGACATGCCCTGCAACCGGCTACACAACCCTCCCGGGGATCAAGGAGACGTTTCTCGGCAATTCGCCCAAGCCTCGCCTGTCGATCGGTATTGGCGTAAACTGGGTTTCCCCGTTCGGTCCATTCCGCATCGATATCGCCAAGGCCCTGCTCAAACAGGATGGCGATGACACCAAATTGTTCAGCTTCAACGTAGGAACCCAATTCTGATGAAAATGATCATGCTTCAAGCAACCGTCGCAGCCGCGCTTTTGGGGACGGCTGCTCCCGCCGCGGCCCAGAGTGTCCCGGGCGCAATCATCGCCGTCGTCGATCTCGAGCGGGTCACGGCCCAATGCACGGCCTGCAAGACCGCGAATGCCGTGCTTCAAAGCCAGGCCAACGCGCTTCGCGCCCGCCAGACCGCGCTGGCGACTCCGCTCGAGGCCGAAGGCAAATCGCTCCAGGCTGCGGTCAACGCACTCAACGGCAAGGCGCCGGACGCCGCCCTGGAAGCTCGGATCAAGGCATTCCAGACCAAGCAACAAACAGGCGCCCAGGAGCTGACCCGCCAGCAAACCCAGATTCAGCGCAACCAAGCCTACATTCAGCAACAGATCGGCGCCAAGCTTGGGCCGATCTACCAGCAGGTCATGCAGCGGCGCGGAGCCAATATCATGCTGGAGGTCGGTTCGACGCTTGCTACGGCCGCCACTCTTGACGTCACCACCGACGTGCTGACCGCGCTCAACAGCGCGCTGCCGACCATCGGGACGACGGCGCCCGCGCAAGCAGCCCCCCAGGGACGGTGAACGAAGTCTCGCAAGGCGCCGCCACCACCGCGCTCGATATCGGGCGGGTGATGGCGGCGCTGCCGCATCGGTATCCGATGCTGCTTGTCGACCGTGTCGAAGCGCTTGAGCGCGACCGCTCGATCGTCGCCATCAAGGCGGTGACGATCAACGAAGGCTTTTTCCAGGGCCATTTCCCGGGCCGCCCGATCATGCCGGGCGTGCTGATCATCGAGGCGCTGGCCCAGGCCGCCGGTGTGCTGGCGGTCGAATCGCTCGGCCTCGCGAACACCGGGAAGCTGGTCTACTTCATGGCGATTGAGGCGGCGAAGTTCCGCGCCCCGGTTGAGCCCGGCGTGCTCCTGCGGCTCGAAGTCGAGTTCGTCCAGAAACGGGCCACCGTCTGCAAATTCGCCGGCCGCGCGCTGGTCAGCGATAAGGTCGTCGCTGAGGCGCAGTTCACGGCAATGATCGCGGATCCTCCGCCAAGCAGCTAAGCGCGACTGACGCGCCAGCCGCTTTCACCCCGTTCAATCCGGAAGCTTCGCGCCAGCTCGGTGCTCGCCAGCATGGACTCGGGTGACAGATCGGCGACCATGCTTCCCTGCGCCGCCAGCAGGACCCGATCGAACGAGCCGACACGGTCGATGTCGTGGAGCGACACGATCGCCGAGCAGCCCAAGGTTCGAACCGTTTCGCGCAGCAGCTCCAGGGTCTTGAGCACCCAATAGGGGTCGAGGTTGGACAACGGCTCGTCTAGCAGCAGCAGGCGCGGAGACGGCGCCAGAGCCCGCGCCAGGAGCACCCGGGCGCGTTCACCGGTCGACAGCCGGTCGGCCGGCCGGTCGGCCAGCGAGCCGAGCTCGAGCAGGTCGAGGAGACGATCGATACGTCCCGGGTCCGCCTTCGCCAGGCCCAGCGCAATGATATCGCGGGCGCGGATCGGCCATGCCAGATCGCGAGACGCGGGCAGGAAGGTGAGCAGATGAGGCCGGCGCGCGGGCGGGGCCGAGGCCACGTCCTCGCCGTCGATGGCGAGGCTGCCGCGGCTGAGCTCGACGCCGGCGAGCGCGCGCAGCAGGCTGGTCTTGCCGCTGCCGTTGGGGCCGATCAGCGCCACCAGCGATCCCGCGGCGACATCCACGTCGGTCGGATGCAGGCGGCCGTCGATCGCTACGCCCCGCGCTGAGAGCAATGACGTCATGACGTCAGCCGTCGCCGCATGCCGACCACGAGCCAGATGAACAATGGCGTGCCGACGACGGTGGTGACGATGCCGACCGGAACGATTCGCCCCGCCGGAGCGGAGCGAACGAAGAGGTCGGCGAGTACGACCAGAATCGCCCCGACCAGGGCGGCCGGGACCAATGCGCGCCCTGGATGGCCGCCGCTCAGGCGCCGCGCCGCGTAGGGGGCGATCAGGCCGACAAATCCTATGGCGCCGCAGACCGAGACGCAGGCGCCGACCGCGATGGCGCTCAAGCCGACAACTTCGACCGCGACGCGCCGTGGCGGGTAGCCCAATGACGCTGACACGTCTTCGCCCAGCGCCATCAGGTCGAGCGCATGGGCCCGCCGAACCAGGATTGCGCAGGCGAGCCCGGCCGGGACCAGCGCCGCGGCGGCCTGGGGCAGGCTGCGGTCGACGAAGCTGCCCATCAGCCACTCGAAACTGTCGTAGAAAGCGAACGGCGAGGGGGCGAGCGCGAGCAGCAGGCTGGTCGCGGCGCCGGCGGCCAGCGCAATGGCGACGCCAGCGAGGAGCAGGGTCGCGGTGTCGCTGCGGCGGCCGGCGAGCAGCAGCAAGGCGACCAGCGCCAGCGCCGCCCCGCCGGCTCCGAAGGCGGCCAGCGCCAGCGGATCGACGATCGCGAACCAGTAAGCGCCGAGCACCGCGCCCAAAGCGGCGCCGCTGCTGCTGCCGGTGATGTCCGGGGAGGCGAGTGGGTTGGCGAACAGCGCCTGCAGCGCCGCGCCGGTCATTCCGAGCACTGCGCCATAGCCGGCGGCCAGCAGCGTCCGCGGCAGGCGGATCTCGGTCAGCAGCAGCGAGGCGAGGCCCGGGTCGCTCCGACGAAGCTCGAGCCACGGCCCAAGCGGAACCAGGAGGTGCAGCGCGGCCAACAGCAGCAGCGCCGCGAGCAGGAGGGCGGTGGGCCGCGTCACCGTTGGGCTGCCCGCAGCCGCTCGATCTCACCGATCATCAGCGGGCCCATGCAGGTCCAGCGACGGCCATCGGCCGCCATCCGCTGCGCGCGGACGTTGCGGACGATCGGGTGGTCGAGCCAGCGCTCGCCGCTCGACACCTGGGCGCTGCGGTAGCGGCTCTGGACCAGCACCGCAGGAGGGCGGACCAGCAGGGTCTCCAGGCTCGCCCGCCCGCCGGGGAGCGGGCGCTGCTCAAGGCCGGCGAGGCGGAGCCACTGCGCCCCAATCGAACCCGCTGTGAGGCTCTGGCCGCCGCCCGACAGCCACAGCGTATCTTTCGCCTTTGTCGGGCTGGTGCGTTGCAACCGCGCTAATTCCTGCAGCCAGGGCGTGGCGCGCCGGGGCTCGCCGAGCACGCCGGCAACGGTCCGCAGGTTGGCGGCGACGTCGCCGAGGGAGAGCGGGGAGAGCAGCTCGACGGGGCGGATGTGGAGGCGGCTGGCGAGCAGGCGGGTGGCGCGGCCACCGCCGCCCATCGTCAGCACGACGCTCGGGCGGCGAACCAGCACATCCTCGATCGATCCGCGGTTGGCCGGAAAGCGCCGCGCCGACCGCCACAGCGGGGATTCTTGGCGATCCTGCGACAGGAAGCTGACGCTGGCGACCTCCTGCGGCCGGGCGAGCAGCAGCAGATACTCGTCGGTGCACAGGTTGAGCGAGGCTACGCTAGCGCCGATCAGCAAGGCGGATGCCGGCATAGAGGCTCCTCCCTTCGGTGCGGTAGCCGAACACGTCCTGATAGTTCGCGTCGAAGGCGTTGGCGGCGCGTGCGAACAGCTCGACCCGCCCGCTCACCGCATAAGCGATTTGCGCCCCTCCGAGCCAATAGGAATGGAGGTGCACGGTCTGGAATGGAAACACATCGAAATTGATGTCGTCATGGGTGCCGGTGTAGGCGATCGATGCGCCATAGCTGAGCCGTCCGCTGACGCCGTCGAGCGCCACCGATCCGCTGTGTTTGGGGCGCCGCAACTCGCGCACTTGAGTCCCGCCGACCGATCCGGGCTCGCTGGCTTTCAAATAAGCGTAATTGGCGGTCAGCCGCAGCGTCTCGCCGAGCTGCCAGCCCAATTCCGCCTCGACGCCCGAGCGGCGGCTTTTAGCGTCGCGGTTGACCGTGCTGGCGAGGAATGTCGACGGGTCGAAGACGTCGACGATCTCGTCCTTGAGCCGCTGGCGGTACCAGGTGAGCGCGCCCTGCAGACGGCTGCCGCGATAGCGGATCGAAGCTTCGACACCGCGTGAGCTTTCCGGCTTAAGCGACGGATTGCCGACGAAACTTCCGGGGAAGAATCCGTAGAGGTCGAAAAAGGTCGGCTGCGCGAGTCCCTCGCCATAGGAGGCCGCGACCGACCAGCCGCGGCCGACGTTGGCCAATCCGGAGATGCGCAGGGTCGTCGCGTCCCTGAAGCGGTTGAAGCGATCGCGACGGATTGCAACGTCGCCGACAACCGGCCCCGCCTTGGCCCGCCACTCGACGGTCAGCGATTGGTGCCGGCGGGTCCGGTCCTGCGCCGTGAAGCCGCCGTAGACGGTGTCCCGCGCCGTGAAGTCCTCGCTCTCATGGTCGACCGCGCCGATCAGCTGGTGGGCGACGCTGCCGGTCGAGAAGCGATGCTCGACCTGCGCGCTGAAGGTCGTGCGGCCGCCGCTGGTCTGGTTGATCGGCTCGCCTGCGAAGTAATTGCGTTTTTTGGAGCCGAGCCGGGACGCGGACAGATGACCGCTCCACGGCGAGATCGAGGAGCCGGCCCGGGCCCACAATTGCCCGGCGGCGAGGCGGTTCTTGCTCGCCAGGTCCTGGGTCGGCGCGAAAGTGACGGGATCGCTGCCGTCAAAATCGTTTTGCCCGGTGAGAGCGAAGCCGGATACGCCGATTTCGACGGTGGGGGAGATGCTCCAGCCGGCGCGCAGGCGGCCCGAGAGATTGCGATAGCCGTCGCGGTCGCCACCGCCGAAGATATCGATGCCGGTGGCGCGCTGCCAGCCGGCGGCCAGCGCCACCCGCGCTTGCCCGGCGCTCGCCGAGCCCGAGGCGGTGGCGCGGCGGAAGCCGAACGAGCCGGCCTCGGTCGCGGCCGAGAGGGACGGCGTTTCACCAGGGTCGCCGCCGATGGCGATGACGCCGCCGATCGCTTCCGATCCCCACAGCGCCGACTGCGGCCCGCGCACGACCTCGATCCGCGATACCAGATCGGCATTGAGCAGCTCGAACCGCGGGGCGTTGCCGGCGGCGGGATCGTTGGCCCTTATGCCGTCGATGAACAGCAGGGTGTGGTTGGCCTCGGCGCCGCGAATCCGCACTTCGGCCAGCGATCCCGCCGGCCCCGAGGTCGCGACAGCGGTCGACGGCACCAGGCGGAGCAGGGCAGGAACCAGTGGCTCGCCGAGCCGCTCGATGCGCCTCTCGGCGATGACGGTGACGCTGGCGGCGCTGTCCGCGGCCGGCTCGGGCGCGCGCGCGGCGGTGACGACGATTTCGATGTTGGCTGTCGGTGTGGTGTCGATGGGTATCTGGACCATGGCTCATCCCTCCTGTTGACGACATGCCGTCACAGAGGGATGCGTGGCCCTTGCTTGAGCCCCACCCACGCTCCACGGCTGGTCCCGGCCGGGGAAACGGACGACGGACTGAGGCAAGTGTCTGACTGGGAGAGGCCTTTTCGCCTCGCCTCACAGTTGCGGGCACAGCGCCGGATTCCAACCGGCTTCCTTCTTGGCCGGCGGCCGTAACCGCCGGACCTCGGTCCGGGGACCGGGCTAGGAGCGGGGTCGGCGCCTTGTCAAGCTGGCGCCCATTCGCCTTGTCAAATTGCCGCATATTGGCTAGTGGCGCGCGACACGTTGGCGGCTGGTCGGAAACCAGCGGCCCATTATTCCAGGAACAGCATTATGAAGTCCGGCGTCCACCCCGATTATCACATGATCACCGTCGAAATGACCGACGGCACCAAGTTCGAGACCCGCTCCACCTGGGGCAAGGAAGGCGACACGCTCCACCTCGACATCGATCCCTCGGTCCATCCGGCGTGGACCGGCGGCAAGTCGAGCATGCTCGACACCGGCGGCCAGGTGGCTCGCTTCAACAAGCGTTTCGGCGGACTGACGCTCGGCAAGAAGTGACGGGCGCCACCGTGCCCGCTGCACGGCGTGCCAGGAGCCCGGGAGGCAGCCGTCCGCGGCGGATCCAGCCGCGCAGCACGGTCCACAGCTGGGCGCCGCTGATCGAGACCGACCGGCTGACGCTGCGCCACTTCAAGGCCGGCGACCTCGACGCATTCGCTGAAACGATGGCCGACCCCAAAGTCGTGCGCCACCTCGGCGGCGAGCCCAACGACCGCGAGGATGCATGGCGCAAGCTGCTCACCGGGGCCGGCTTCTGGTCGCTGATGGGGATCGGCATGTGGGCGGTGGAGCGGCGCTCGGACCGCCGCCTGATCGGTCATTTGGGTTTCTTCGACTTCCAGCGCGACATGCGCCCGAGCATCGCCGGCGAGCCCGAGATGGGCTGGATCTTCAATCCCCGGGCGCAGGGCCAGGGCTATGCCACGGAGGCGTGCGAGGCGGCGCTCGAGTGGTTCGACGCGACCTGGCCGCCGACCTCGATCCCGGCGATCATCGCCTGCGAGAACGCGGCCTCGATGCGGCTTGCGGAACGGCTGGGCTTCAAGCGCCAGCCCGACGCGACCTATCGCGACGAGCCGATCGCGCTGTTTCGGCGCCCGGCACGGCGCTGACGCGCTAGAACGCTGAAATGCCGGTGATCGCCCGGCCGATGATCAGCGCGTGGACGTCGTGCGTGCCTTCGTAGGTGTTGACCGTCTCGAGGTTGGCGGCGTGGCGCATCACCTGGAATTCGGCGCTGATGCCGTTGCCGCCGTGCATGTCGCGGGCGGTGCGGGCGATCTCCAGCGCCTTGCCGCAATTGTTGCGCTTGATCAGGCTGATCGTCTCCGGGATCAGCTCGCCGGCCTCGAGCCGCCGGCCGACGCGCAGGGCCGCCTGCAAGCCGAGGGTAATCTCGGTCGCCATGTTGGTGAGCTTCAGCTGGACCAACTGGTTGGAGGCGAGGGGACGGCCGAACTGGTGGCGGTCGAGGGTGTATTGGCGGGCGGCGGCGTAGCAGGCCTCGGCGGCGCCCATCGAGCCCCAGCCGATGCCGTAGCGGGCGCGGTTGAGGCAGCCGAACGGGCCCTTGAGGCCCTCGACGTTGGGCAGCAGCGCGTCCTCGCCAACCTCGACCTCGTCCATCACGATCTCGCCGGTGATCGAGGCGCGCAGCGACAGCTTCATGCCGATCTTGGGCGCGGTCAGGCCCTTGGCGCCCTTGTCGAGGAGGAAGCCGCGGATCTTGCCGCCGTGCGCCTCGGATTTCGCCCACACCACGAACACGTCGGCGATCGGCGAATTGGTGATCCAGGTCTTCGAGCCCGATAGCACGTAGCCGCCCTGCACCTTCTGGGCGCGGGTGCGCATGCCGCCGGGGTCGGAGCCGGCGTCGGGCTCGGTCAGGCCGAAGCAGCCGACGATCTCGCCCTTGGCCAGGCCGGGGAGGTATTTGGTGCGCTGCTCCTCGCTGCCGTAGGCGTGGATCGGGTACATGACGAGGCTCGACTGGACCGACATCGCCGAGCGATAGCCGCTGTCGACGCGCTCGACGGCGCGGGCGATCAGGCCGTAGCTGACATAGCCCAGGCCGGCGCCGCCATAGTCGTGCGGGATGGTCGCGCCCAATAGCCCGAGCTCGCCCATCTCGGACAGGATCGCGCGATCGAAATGCTCCTCCATGTAAGCGTCGGTGACGCGCGGCTGGAGCTTGGCCTGGGCGTAGGCTTCCGCGGTGTCGCGCACCATCCGTTCTTCGTCGGTAAGTTGGTGCTCGAGGTCGAACGGATCCGCCCAGTCGAACGGAAGGATGGCCGGCTCGCCCACTGATGTTTCCCCGCTGATAAGTGAATTCGCGAGGCTATTAGCGGCGCCCGGCCTACTTCGCCACCCCGCCGCCGCCGCCGAAGCTCTGCTTGAGGGTCAGGCCGAGGGTCAGGTGGCGGTTGCGTTCGCGGACCTCGTCGATGACGAGCTCAGGCGCGGCGCGGTTGGGGAAGAACAGCAGGCGCTCGCGGTTTCCGCTGGTCTCGAACGCATTGTCGATGTCGAAGGTGATGCTGGTGCGCGGCCCGGGCCGGTACTCGACGAACGCCGTGCCATAGGGCCCGCCGTTGAAATTGGTGTCGAATTCGTCGGTGCGGAAGAACGTGAAGCGCTGGTTGTCGTTGACCGAGAAGCCGTAGGAGATAGCGCCGGCGTCGCGGCGGATATCCAGGTTCCACTGCCATTCGGGGTAAA
>Ga0255312_1000015_pt1 | contig 26685 bp, 26 predicted proteins | sample EtOH5_T0_E5_meta_FD_202081 | JGI IMG/M metagenome (GOLD analysis project Ga0255312, IMG submission 202081) | Sandy soil microbial communities from University of British Columbia, Vancouver, Canada - EtOH5_T0_E5 | ecosystem: Engineered > Artificial ecosystem > Sand microcosm > Unclassified ...
CGACCATTTCACCGAAATCGTTCGTCTCGAAGAAGTTGAGGCGGAGCCCGAAGCGCTGGCGATGATCGCCCGCGCCGCCGAGGGCTCGGCCCGCGACGGCCTGTCGATCCTCGACCAGGCGATCGCGCTCGGTAGCGGGCATGTGACCGCCGACCAGGTCCGCGACATGCTCGGGTTGGCCGATCATGGCCGCATCCGCCGGCTGCTCCAGCTGGTGCTGGCGGGGGACGCGCCGCAGGCACTGGCCGAATTGGACGAGTTCCATGCGCTCGGCACCGATCCCGCGTCGCTGCTGCGCGGGCTGATGGAAGAACTGCACGCGGCGACTCGCGCCAAGGCCGGGGCGGGCGCGACCGCGCTCCAGTCGGCCGAGCAGCGTCAGTCGGCCGAGGAACTGGCCGGCAAGCTGTCGTGGGCCGACATCCACCGCCAGTGGCAGATGCTGCTCAAGGGGCTGAGCGACGTCCAGGTCGCGCCCGACCCGCAAGAAGCCGCGACCATGGCCCTGCTGCGCCTGATCCACGCCGCCGACCTGCCTGATCCGGCTGAATTGATCGCCCGCTGGTCCGCGGAAGGGAAGGGCGGCGCTCCGGAATCGGCGCCGCGCCCCAAATCATCGCCCGAAACCTCGCCGTCGAGCCTGCCGACGGATTTCAAGTCGCTGGTGAAGCTGCTGGAAGAGAAGGGAAAGCATCACTTTGCCCAGCAGCTCCATGATCAGGTCGGCCTGGTGCGCTTCGCGCCGCCCGAGCTGGTGCTCAAGCCGATGCGGCCGCTGGGCCCGAACTGGTCGCGCGAGCTCGCGGCCGAGTTGAAGGCGATCACCAGCACCAGCTGGCAGATTTCGCTCGGCGACGATGCCAGCGAGCCGTCGCTGCTCGATCAGGAGAAGATGGCGGAGGAACAAGTTCGAGCCGAAGTGCTTTCAGAGCCCAATGTCCGGGCAGTGATGGAAGCCTTTCCCGAGGCCACGCTCGAATCGTTCGAACCCACGAAAGAAACATGACCATGCCGAGCCTCGAAGAAATCATGAAAATGGCCCAGGACGTCCAGGCCCAGATGGAGAAAGCGCAAGAGGATCTCGGGAAAATCGAGGTCGAGGGCAGCTCGGGCGGCGGCCTGGTCACCATCCGCGCGACCGCCAAGGGCCAGTTCCTCGGCGTGACGATCGACGAGAGCCTGCTGCAGCCGTCCGAGAAGACCATGCTCGAGGACCTGGTCATGGCCGCGCTCAACGACGCCAAGACCAAGGCGGACGCCGCCGCCGCTCCGGAAATCGAGAAGATGACCAGCGGCATCCCGATGCCCCCGGGCTTCAAGCTGCCGTTTTAAGCATCGCTCGGCGGCACTGCGGGTAGAAATCGGGCGCGCCATCGCCTACCTCGCCAGCAACCCCCGCTTATTTCCGAAGGACCCGCGACCCGATGGCCGCCCAATACAGCTTTGTGATGAAAGGTCTGACCAAGACCTTCCCCGGCGCTCCCAAGCCGATCCTCAACAACATCAGCCTGCAATTCTACCCGGACGCCAAGATCGGCATCGTCGGGCCCAACGGCTCGGGCAAGTCGACGCTGATGAAGATCATGGCCGGCCGCGACAGGGAGTTCGTCGGCGAGGCGTGGCCGGGCGAGACGATCACCGTCGGCTACCTCGAACAAGAGCCGCAGCTCGATCCCTCCAAGACGGTCAAGGAGAACGTCATGGACGGTGTCCGCCCGGTCGCCGACATGATGGAGCGCTTCAACGTGATCTCCGCCCAGATGGCGGATCCCGGCGACGATTTCGACGCACTGATGGCCGAGATGGGCGAATTGCAGGAGAAGATCGACGCGGTTGATGGGTGGACGCTTGATAACCAGCTTGAGATCGCGATGGACGCGCTGCGCTGCCCGCCGGGTGACGCGAAGGTCGACAACCTCTCGGGCGGCGAGAAGCGCCGCGTCGCGCTGACTCGCTTGTTGTTGGAGAAACCGGACATTCTCTTGCTCGACGAGCCGACCAACCACCTTGATGCCGAAAGCGTGCAGTGGCTCGAAAAGCACCTCGTCGACTATGCCGGCAACGTCATCCTCGTCACCCACGACCGCTACTTCCTCGACAATGTCGTCAACTGGGTGCTCGAGCTCGATCGCGGCCGCTACTACGTCTACGAATCCAATTATTCCGGATATTTGGAGAAGAAAGCCAAGCGCCTCGAGCAGGAAGAGCGCGAGGAGAAGGGCAAGCAGAAGGCGATCAACGACGAGCTTGAGTGGATCCGCCGTTCCCCGAAAGCGCGGCAGGCTAAGTCTAAGGCCCGCATCAAGTCATTCGATCAGCTGGTCGAGGCGCAGGAGAATCGCACCCCGGGCAAGGCGCAGATCCTGATCCAGGTGCCCGAACGCCTCGGCGGCAACGTCATCGACTTGTCGGGCGTGTCCAAGGCCTACGGCGACAAATTGCTGTTCGAGGATCTGAGCTTCTCGTTGCCCCCGGGCGGGATCGTCGGGGTGATCGGCCCCAACGGCGCTGGCAAGACGACCCTGTTCCGGCTGATCCGCGGCGACGAGCAGCCCGACGCCGGCGAGATCAAGATCGGGCCGACGGTCCATCTCGGCTACGTCGACCAGAGCCGCGACGCGCTCCACGCCAACAAGAACGTGTGGGAAGAGATATCCGACGGCTCCGACGTCTTCCGCTTCGGCAAGCACGAGATCGGCACGCGCGCCTATGTCGGCGCGTTCAATTTCCGCGGCCCCGACCAGCAGAAGAAGGTCGGGCAGCTGTCGGGCGGCGAGCGCAACCGCGTCCACTTGGCCAAGATGCTGAAAGAGGGCGGCAACGTGCTGCTACTCGACGAGCCGACCAACGATTTGGATGTCGAGACCTTGCGTGCGCTGGAGGAAGCATTGGAGAATTTCGCCGGCTGCGCGGTGATCATCAGCCACGACCGCTTCTTCCTCGACCGCCTCGCGACCCACATCCTCGCGTTCGAAGGCGACAGCCACGTCGAATGGTTCGAAGGCAATTTCGAGGCCTACGAAGAGGACAAAAGGCGGCGCATGGGCCCCGAAGCCGACCGCCCGCACCGGATGACGTACAAGCGGCTGACGCGATAGGCCCGTTGCCAAGGGCACGCGAAAGGCTAAGGAATCCGCGCCCAAGCCTCGGGAGTCCGCCATGCGCCGCCGCACATTCCTTGCCGCCGTTCCCGCCGTTGCCGTGGGAGCCGCGCTGAGGGCTCAGGCGCCGCTCGGAAAGGCGAGCGGCCCGGCGCCGTCGGAAGAAGGGAATCCGCCGGCGTTCCAACCCCCGGGCGAAGAGAAATTCATCCGCCCCGACGTCCATGGCGGCGACCGGCCGGTCGGAGCGAGCTTCGGCTCGCGCTCGGCGGTCTATGGCCGGTCGGGCGCCGCCGGGACCGCGCATCCGCTGGCGACGCTGGCGGGCATCGAAATCCTTAAGAACGGCGGCTCGGCGGTCGACGCGGCGGTGGCGATCAACGCATGCCTGGGCTTTCTCGAGCCGACCAGCAGCGGCATCGGCGGCGACACCTACGCGATGCTGTGGGACCCGGCGCAGAAGAAGGTCGTCGGCCTCGCCGGATCGGGCCGCTCGCCGCGCGGGTTGAGCCTCGAGACGGTGCGCTCGCGGGCGAAGAACGGCGCGCTGCCGGCGCTGGGCGCGGTCGCCGTCTCGGTCCCCGGCGCGGTCGACGGCTGGTGGACGCTGCACCAGCGCTACGGGCGCCTCAAATGGGCCGAGCTGTTCGAGCCGGCGATCGCTTATGCCGAGGCCGGGGTGCCGGTGCCCGAGGTGATCAGTTACTACATGCGGCGCAACCTCGCCGCCTTCCTCCGCCCCGGCGCGGGCGTCGAAGAGACCGCCAACGCGCTGCACACCTACGGCAAGGGCCCCGGCGTCGGCGAGATCTTCCGCAATCCCGACCTCGCACGCACCTATCGGATGATCGCCAAGGGCGGCCGCGACGCCTTTTACAAAGGCGACATCGCGCGCACCATCGAGGCCTATTTCAAGCGCATCGGCGGCTGGATGACCCGCGCCGACCTCGCCGCGCATCACTCCGAGTGGACGGTGCCCTACGCGACCGATTATCGCGGCGTCCGGGTCCACGCGATCGGCGCCAACACGCAGGGCATCGCGACGCTGGAGATGCTCAACCTGCTCGAGCATTTCGACCTGCGCGGCGCCGGCTTCCAGTCAGCCCAGTCGATCCATCTCCAGGCCGAGGCCAAGCGCCTCGCCTACGAGGACCGAGCGCGATATTACGCCGATCCGAGTTTCTCGAAGGTGCCAGCCGAATATCTCGTCTCCAAGGCGTACGCGGCCGAGCGGGCGAAGCTGATCGATCCCCGCCGCATCAATCCCAACGTCCATCCCGGCCAGGCGCCGTCGCACGGCGACACGACTTACTTCACAGTCGCCGACGCCAATGGGATGATGGTGTCGATGATCCAGTCCAACTTCCGCGGCATGGGCTCGGGGCTGGTCGCCGACGGCCTCGGCTTCATGTTCCAGGACCGCGGCCAATTGTTCAGCCTCAAGGACGTCCACCCCAACCTCTATGCGCCCGGCAAGCGGCCGTTCCAGACCATCATCCCCGGCTTCGCCACCCGCGGCGATGCTCCCTGGCTGTCGTTCGGGGTGATGGGCGGCGACATGCAGCCGCAAGGCCAGACCCAGATCATCGTCAACCGCGTCGATTACGGCCTCGACATCCAGGCCGCCGGCGATTCGCCGCGCTGGCATCACGAGGGCTCGTCGCAATCGATGGGCGAGGATTCGCCGGGGCTGGGCGCGACGGGCCTGCTGCGGCTCGAGAGCGGGGTGCCCGAGCGGACCCGGCGGGCGCTCGCCGCGATGGGCTGGAAGATCGGGGAATCCGACGGCGGTTTCGGCCGCTACCAGTGCATCGAGCCGCGCTCGAGCGGCGGCGAGCGCGTCTATGCAGCCGCCAGCGAAATGCGGGCCGACGGGCTGGCGCTGGCCTATTAGGTGAGCGCTTGATCACGGTCACCGCGCCGATCTGGCTGTGGAGCGAGGGGAAGGGGAGCTGGCATTTCCTCACAGTCCCGGCCGACCAGGCTATCGAGATCCGCTTGTTAGCCCAGGCCGCCGGCCCACGGCGCGGATTCGGCTCGGTGCGCGTCGCCGCAACCATCAACCAAATCACCTGGCGGACGTCGATTTTCCCGCAGAAATCGGGCAGCTACATCCTGCCGATCAAGGCCGACGTGCGACGTCGCGCGGGCGTATCAGCCGGCGACGAGGTCACGCTCTCGCTTGAACTGGTTTAGTTGCCGAGGTCGGCGGCGGTCTTGGCGTACTCGTCGGCCATCGCCGACAGCACGCCGCACGTCTGGCGGTCGTAGGTGGCATCGGCGAGGCGGCGGCAGCGCTTGGCTTGCTCGGCCAGCACGTCGGCCTGCTCGGCGCTGACGTCGATCAGCATGTTGACGGCGCCGGTCAACTTGCCGTCCTTGTCGAACAAGGGGGTGGGATACGGCATAAAGGCGCGGCGGCTGCCGTCGGGCCGCATCGCGATCGCGACCGCGCCGCGGTTTTCGCGCTGGTCGCGGATCGCCTGGGCCATCGGGCACTGGTCGTGCGGCAAACGGTCGCCGCTGGTGGTGTAGATCTGCCAGGTCACGCACCACTTGTCCTCGCCGAGCTTGGGCTCACGGCCGGCGAACTCGACGCAGGCGCGGTTCCAATAGGTGACGGCGCCGGTCGCATCGGTGGTGTAGATCGGCACCGGCAAGCGGTCGAGCAGCGCCTCGCAGACGTCGCCGGTGGCGAGCGCCGCCATGGCGGTGTCGAGATACTCCTCGGCCTTGAGCGGCGCGTGCATAATCAGTGCGTTGCCAATCTGTTGGACGGCTGAGGGTATACAACCAGCCGAGACGACGCCAGTTCCGCCTTTCGAGAGGGAAGAGACGAAGAAATGACGAAAGATGTGTCGATTGGACAACAGTCGGGCGACGACCGGCGGCTTGGGCTCAGCGCAGGCGCTTAACCACCAACCCCCCGTCCGCGCCCGACTTGACCTCGAAATTGGGCACCGCCCTGATGAGGTCGGACAGCCGCGTGTAGCCGTAATTGCGCGCCGCGAAGCTCGACACCGCCTTGGCGCGCTGGCCGAGCTCGGACAGCGAGGCGTACCCGTCCTCGTCGCGCTTCGAGGCCTTGAAGGCCGCACCCAGCACTTGCAGCAGCTCGGCGTCGACCGGGCGCTTGCCCTTGGACATTGCCGGCTGCTCGAGCGCGTCCTGCTCATCGAGCGCCAGCGCGGCGACGTCGAAGAACCGCGTGCACGCCTGGCGGAACGGGGGCGGGGTCTTGGCGGTGCCGAAGCCGTAGACCGGCAGCCCCTCCTCGCGAATCCGCTGGGCGAGCGGCAGGAAATCGCTGTCGCTCGACATGATCCCGAAGCCGTCGACATTGCCGCGGTAAAGCAGGTCCATGGCGTCGATGATCAGGCGCATGTCGGTCGCGCCCTTGCCCTTGGCGACGTCGAACTGCTGCATCGGGATGATCGAGTGCAGGCCGGTGAGCTTTTCCCACCCCTTGAGGCTCGCCTTGGCCCAATTGCCGTAGGCGCGCCGGACGTTGATCGTGCCGAGTTCGCCCAGCACAAGCAGCACTTCGTCGAGGTGGTCGGGCGACGCATTGTCGGCGTCGATCAGCAAAGCGATGTTCTTTTCCGCGTCGCCGTTGCGGTCGGTCATGATGCGAATCCTCTCACGTCGTCGCTTCTTAACCGATTGATGCGGGAACGAAACGCCTTCTCAAGCACTGAAACCCTCACAGGGGCGAGTATCGGAAGGACAGGCAGATGAAGAAATACCTTGGGATTACAGCAGCTCTTGCCGCGAGTGTCGCGGTAACCGGCTGCGCCACCAATCCGTACGGGTACAATAACGGGTATAACGATCCCTATTACAACAACGGCTACAACAATACCGGCCAGGCCGGTCGGGTCGCGACGGGCGCGGTCGGAGGCGCCATTGCCGGCGGCGTCGCCGGCGCGGTCATCCCGGGCGTCAGCGTCGGGCAGGGCGCGCTCGCCGGCGCGATTCTCGGCGGCGTCCTCGGTGCGGTCGTCCACGGCCGGCAATATTACCGCGATACCCGCGGCTATTGCTATTACGTCGACCAGTACGGACGTCCGGTCTACGACTATAATACCCGGTGCTAGCCGTCCGGGGGACGGCGTAAGCGACGGGTATCGCTGCTAGTCCTTTGATTAGCTAGGCGGGGCGGAACTCACCTTCCGCCTCGTCGAGCAAATAGAGACGGCCCTCCGAAATCGAGAAATGGCCGCCGTGCAGCTTCAGGCGGCCGGCCGCCTCGCGCTCGATGACCCACGGAAACGTGCGCAAATTTGCGAGCGATACTTTGACCGCTTCGCGCTCCATCGCCAGGAAAGCATCGGCGTCCAGCTCGGCGTGGCTGGAGCGGACCGTCTCGCGCGCATCCCTGAGCATGTCGACCCAGGCGGCGATGAAGTGGCCCTCGCCGTGCTCCGCCTCGTCGAACTGGCCGGTCAGCGCCGCCGCGCAGCCGCCGCAAAAGCCGTGGCCGAGGACGAGCACCTCTTCCACTTCGAGCTGGGTGACCGCGAACTCGAGCGCCGCCGAGACGCCGTGATAGCCGCCCGACGTCTCGAATGGCGGCGCGAGGTTGGCGACATTGCGGACGACGAACATCTGCCCTGGCCGCGCGTCGAAGATCTGCGTCGGATCGGTGCGGCTGTCCGAACAAGCGAGTACCATCACCTTGGGACTTTGCCCTTCGGCCAGTTCGGACCAGCGCTCGCGCTCGCGTTTCCAGCCGTGCTCGCGAAACCGCCGATAGCCTTCGATCATCTCTTGTAGCTGAGTCATGTTGCGCGGCTAGCGGCAAGCGGGGAGGGGTGGCAAGCGCTTGGGGTGGCAACAAGGGCCCTCAATCGCTATCTGCCGCCCATGACCGAACCGGCACTTCGACAACGCCAGCGCAAGCCCGACTGGATTCGGGTGAAAGCGCCGACCAGCCCCGGCTACCACGAAACCCGCAAACTGATGCGCTCCCTGGGTCTGGTCACGGTGTGCGAGGAGGCCGCCTGCCCGAACATTGGCGAGTGCTGGACCAAGAAGCACGCGACCGTGATGATCCTTGGCGACACTTGTACGCGGGCCTGCGCCTTCTGCAACGTCAAGACCGGGATGCCGCGCGCGGTCGACCCGCTCGAGCCCGAGCATGTCGCGGTCGCCGCCGCCGAGCTCGGCCTCGAGCATATTGTCGTCACCTCGGTCGACCGCGATGACCTCGCCGACGGCGGCGCGTCGCAATTCGTCAAGGTGATCGAGGCGCTGCGCAGGCACGCGCCCAACACCACGATCGAAATCCTCACCCCGGACTTCCGCAACAAGGGCGAGGCGCCGGTCGAAGCGATTGTCGCCGCCGGGCCCGACGTCTTCAACCACAACCTCGAGACGGTGCCGAGGCTCTATCCGACGATCCGCCCGGGCGCGCGCTACTATGCCTCGCTGCGCTTGCTCGAGAGCGTCAAGCGCATGGCGCCGAACCTGTTCACCAAGTCGGGGCTGATGGTCGGCCTCGGCGAGCAAAGGCTCGAGGTCCACCAGGTGATGGACGACATGCGCTCGGCCGGGATCGATTTCCTCACCATGGGGCAATATCTGCAGCCGACCCCGCGCCACGCAACCGTCGAGGAATTCGTCACTCCGCAGGCGTTCGAGGCCTACGCGGCGATCGCCCGCGCCAAGGGCTTCCTGCTGGTCGCCGCATCGCCGCTGACGCGATCGAGCTATCATGCCGGCGACGATTTCCGGGCGATGCAGGAAGCGCGCGCCGCGCAGCTGGAGCGGGCTAAAGCTTGATGCCGCGGCATAGCGAGACGAAGCATCTCCCTTATTCGCCGGAGCAATTGTTTGATCTCGTCGCCGACATCGACCGCTACGACGAGTTCCTGCCGTGGGTGGTCGCAGTGCGCGTCCGCTCATCGAGCGAGACCGAGACAGTCGCCGACCTCGTCGTCGGGTTCAACGCCTTCAAGGAACGCTTCACCAGCCGGGTGACCAAGGAGCGGCCGGCGCACATTTGCGTCGATTACATCGAGGGCCCATTGAAATATCTGAAGAACGAGTGGCGTTTCGACCCCGCCCCGGGCGGCGGCACCGAGGTCCATTTCTCGGTCGATTTCGCGTTCCGCTCGCGGATTTTCGAAGCGCTGGCGGGGCAGATGTTCGACCGCGCGCTGCGGCGCATGACCGGCGCCTTCGAACAGCGCGCGGCGGCGCTCTACGGCATCAGCAGGTCGAGCGCGCAAAGCGCCGCCTGAAGGCGCACGCCCGAGCGGTCCATTTTCTCGAACAGCTTCTCGTCGGCGACAATCCGGGCCGGGTTGGCATCGCTCTCGGCGCGCGCGAACACCACGGTGCCGACCGGTTTTGAAGGCGTGCCGCCGCCCGGGCCGGCGATGCCGGTGATCGCCACCGCGACGTCGGCTTCGGAAGCGAGCAGGGCGCCGCGCGCCATCGCCCATGCCACCGCCACGCTGACCGCCCCGAACGTCTCGACCAGTTCCTCGCTGACCTTGAGCGGCCCGATCTTGGCGGCGTTGGAATAGGTCACGAACGCGACTTCGAAGATGTCCGACGAGCCGGGGATCTCGGTGAGCGCGGCGGCGACCAGGCCGCCGGTGCAGCTCTCGGCGATGGCGATCTTGCGCCCGGCCTTGCGGTTGGCCTCGACCACCTCGCGCGCCTTGTCGACCAGCGCTTTGGGCAACAGGCTGCCGGTCACGGCCTTGACCTCACAACGCCCTGCGTCCGGATGCTCGCCACCGCCTGCGCGGCGATGCCCTCGCGGCGGCCGGTGAAGCCCAGTCCGTCGGTGGTCGTTGCCTTGATGCTCACTGCGGTTTCACTCAGTCCGAGAATGTCGGCGATGCGCGCCTTGATTGCGGAACGATGGGGACCGACTTTCGGCTCCTCGCAAATCACCGTGCAGTCGACATGGTCGATGATCCCGCCGCGCTCCCGGATCAGCTCAGCGGCGCGCAGCAGGAAGCGATCCGACGATACGCCTTTATATTGCGGGTCGGACGGCGGGAAATGCTCGCCGATGTCGCCGAGCCCGGCGGCGCCGAGCAGCGCGTCGGTGATCGCGTGCAGGACGACGTCGGCGTCGCTGTGCCCGGCGAGCCCGCGGGCGTGAGGAATTGCGATCCCGCCGATCATCACCGGGCCGTCTCCGCCGAAGCCGTGGACATCGAAGCCGAGGCCGGTCCGCGACACGAGACGTGCGGCGAGGAGCGCTTCCGCCCGGTCCCAGTCGGCGGGGCTGGTCAGCTTGTCGAGCATCGGGTCGCCCTCGACGGCGGCGACGCTAAGTCCCGCGGCGCGCGCGACGCTGGTCTCGTCGGTCGGCGCGTCGCCGATCCAGCGGTCGTACGCCTGCCGCAAGGCATCGAGGCCGAAAGCCTGGGGGGTCTGGACGCGAACCGCGCCGGTGCGCTCGATCGGCTCGCCGAGCAGCTCACCGGCCCGGGCTAGCGTGTCGCCCAGCGGAAGGACCGGGGCGGCGCCGTCGTGACTGCCGAGCGCGTCGAGCAGCCGATCGACCACCGGCAGCGGGCAAAAGGGGCGGGCGGCATCGTGGACCAGCACTTGCTCGCCGGTTGTCGCGGCGAGGCCGGCGCGGACCGAGTCCGCCCTCTGCTCGCCGCCTGCGACCAACCCGACATCGAGGCCTTGCAGCGTCGTTCGCGCCAGCGCTTCGTGCGCGGCGTTGATCACCACCCGGACCGCATCGATGCGCGGATGGCCGCGCAAGGCCTCGACCGCCCAGCGCAGCACCGGCTTGCCGGCGAGGGCCCGATATTGCTTGGGCACGCCGCCGCCCATGCGTTCCCCGCTTCCGGCGGCGACGATCAAGGCAGTCACGGTCATCGCGCGCGCCTTGCCCCTCAATCGCCGCTCCTGTAAAGGCGCGCCTTCCCATGAGCCTGGCCCAACCCATCTCCGTCGGCCCCATAATGGTCGGCCCGCTCCGCATCGACGCGCCGGTCATCCTGGCGCCGATGACCGGCGTCACCGATCTGCCGTTCCGGCGCATCGTCAAGCGCTACGGCGCCGGGCTGACGGTCAGCGAGATGATCGCCAGCCAGGCGATGATCCGCGAGACCCGCCAGTCGCTGCAGAAGTCGCTGTGGGACCCGTCGGAAGAGCCGGTCTCGCTCCAGCTCGCCGGCTGCACACCTAGTGAAATGGCCGAGGCGGCGAAGCTCAACGAGCAGCGCGGCGCGGCGATCATCGACATCAACATGGGCTGCCCGGTCAAGAAGGTGGTCAACGGCGATGCTGGGTCGGCGCTGATGCGCGACCTGCCGCTCGCCGCCGCGATCATCGCCGCGACGGTCAAGGCGGTGAAGGTGCCGGTGACGCTGAAGATGCGGACCGGCTGGGATCATTCGAGCCTCAATGCGCCGGACCTGGCGCGCGTCGCCGAGGATCTCGGCATCCAGATGATCACCGTCCACGGCCGCACTCGCTGCCAGATGTACAAGGACAGCGCCGACTGGAGTTTCATCCGCAAGGTCAAGCAGGCGGTGTCGGTGCCGGTGATCGTCAACGGCGACATCTGCTCGATCGCCGACGCGCGCGAAGCGCTCGCCCAATCAGGCGCCGACGGGGTGATGGTCGGGCGCGGCGCCTATGGCCGGCCGTGGCTACTCGGCCAGATGATCCCGGCCCTTCGTAACGGTAGCAATGGGCGCGACGACGGCACGCGCCCCGATCCGTCGCTTGACGAGCAGCTGGCGACCATGCTCGAGCAGTATGAAGACATGCTGTCGCTCTATGGCCGGATGACCGGGGTCAATCTCGCCCGCAAGCATATCGGCTGGTACACCAAGGGGCTTCCGGGCTCGGCCGAGTTCCGCAATCGCGTCAACACCCAGGACGATCCCGGCGTTGTCGTCGCGATGCTGCGCGACTTCTACGCCCCGTGGCTGGCGCGTTCGGCTGCCTGAGGAGCGAAAAAACCGCACGTCGCGCGCACGACTGTGTTTTTCATGCAACGCGACCGTGCTAGAGCCACAGTGATGGATGCGCGGGCCGCCGAATCGGCGCTCAACTCAACGGACAATTGGCTGGCGCGGGAGCGGGCGAGCGGACGCTTCTACACTTATGCGGCATTTGGCATCGGCGCGCTGCTCATCGCCATCGCAGCCTTTTCCGGCTGGGTGCTGAGCCGCGGCGCCCAGCCCGGAACCCTGCTGTCGCCGCCGCTGATCGCGCTGCTGCTGATTGCCAATCTGATCCCGGCGATCGCGCTGATGGTGCTGTTCTCGCGCCGGATCGCGATGAGCCGCGCCGAAAAGGGGGGGTTGGGCAGCGGTCGACTGCATACCCGTTTGGTGGCCTTGTTCTCCGTTGTTGCTGCTGTGCCGACGGTCATGGTGGCGATCTTCGCGTCACTGCTATTTCAAAACGGGATGGAATTCTGGTTCTCGGACAAAGCCAAGACGGTTCTCGTACAAGCCCAAAGCACCGCCCGTATTTACGAGGAGGAACACCGTTCGCGACTACAGGCGGATCTTGAGGCGATGGGGGGCGACATCGTTACGGTTATCAATCGATCTGGGATCAATTCCCAGGACTTCCAAACCCAACTCGTTTTCCAAATGGCAGCGCGACAGATTCGCGAATCCGCAATCCTGTCCATCAGCAAAGGTGGATGGAACACACAAGCTGCGATCAACTACGATGATCGGCCGGTCCAGCAGCGCTTCACGCCTTCCGAGGCCTCCAAGTTGAAGGCCGGTCAGGTGAAGATTAAAATTGAGGTTCCGGATAGAGTCGAAGGATTGGTTCGACTGGATCCAGTAGCGCCCGTATTTCTGTACGGAGCGCGCGAGATCAATGCCCAGGCAATTCGCTCGCTGCGGCAAACAAGTGAGGCGGCTAGCGGTTACAAGCGAACACTCGATCGATCCCGATCGCTGCAACTTCGCTTTAACTTAGCCCTGCTCCTGGGTGCGCTGATCATTGTCGGCCTGGCGATCTTTACCGCCTTGAAGCTCGCCGACCGGCTGGTGCGACCGGTCGGACAGCTGGTCGCCGCGGCGGGCCGGATCGAGGAAGGGGACTTCTCGACCCGCGTGCCGGTCGCCAACACCGAGGACGAAATCCAGACGCTGGCGACCGCGTTCAACCGCATGACCGGCCGTCTCGACGAGCAGACCGGAGCGCTGAAAGCCGCCAACACCCAGCTCGAGACCCGGCGCGCGTTCATCGAGGCGGTCCTGTCGAGCGTCACCGCCGGCGTCATCGCGCTCGATTCCGACAACCGGATCCTGCTGATCAACCGCTCGGCCGAGGCGCTGCTTCCCCAGGGCCGCGAGGAGCTCGAAACCGCGCTCGCCGAGGTCTCTCCCGACCTCGCCGAGTTCATGCAGGGCGACCAGCCCGAGGCCGATGTCCAAGTCACTGTTGGCACCGGCCAAAGAACGCTGGCGGTCAAGCGCGTCCGCTACCAGGACGGCACCGTGCTGACCTTCGACGACATCACTGACCAGCTTGCCGACCAGCGCCGCGCCGCCTGGTCGGACATCGCGCGGCGCATCGCCCACGAGATCAAGAACCCGCTGACCCCGATCCAGCTCGCCGCCGAGCGGCTGCAACGACGCTTCGGCGAAGAGATCAAGTCCGACCAGAAGACATTCGAGCAGCTGACCGGGACCATCGTCCGCCAGGTCGGCGACCTGCGCCGCATGGTCGACGAATTCTCCAACTTCGCGCGCATGCCCAAGCCGGTGTTCCGCGAGGAGAATGTCCACGAGATCGCCCGCCAGGCGCTGTTCCTGCACGAGGTTGCCCACCCGGGGATCACCTTCGCCATCGATCCGCCGGAGGGCGAGTTTTCAATGGTCTGCGACCGCCGCCAGCTTGCGCAGGCACTCACAAACGTCGTGAAAAATGCTGTTGAAGCCATTGAAATAAGGCGAAATCGCGGAGAGCATAGTCTCGCCGGCGACCGCGTCGAGCTTCGCCTTCGCAGGGAGGACGACCAGCTCGTTATCGACGTGCTCGATACCGGCATCGGGCTCCCCGAAGACCGCGAGCGGCTGACCGAGCCTTACATGACGACGCGCGTCCGCGGCACCGGCCTCGGGCTCGCGATCGTCAAGAAGATCGTCGAGGAGCATATGGGCGAAATCGCCTTTCTCGACCGCAAGGGGGGAGGGACCCACGTCCGCATCGCGTTCGACGCGGAGCGGCTGGAACGGCTCGCCGCAACGTCCGCCGCCGGGGGCGATGAGGGCGGCGAGGGTAGCGATGACGTCGATCCTGGCGACGACCCCGACAATCCGGAGGATATTGGCTGATGGCGCTTGATGTTCTGGTCGTCGACGACGAGGCCGATATCCGCGAACTGGTCAGCGGCGTGCTCGAGGACGAAGGCTATTCGGTCCGCACCGCGGCCGACAGCACGGCGGCGCTGGACGCGATCGACGACCGCCGCCCGTCGATGGTCCTGCTCGACGTGTGGCTGCAGGGATCGCGCCTCGACGGGCTCCAGCTGCTCCAGGAGATCAAGCGCCGCGACGCGACCCTGCCGGTGCTGGTGATTTCCGGCCACGGCAATCTCGACACCGCGGTTGCTGCGGTGCGCGAGGGCGCGGTGGATTTCATCGAAAAGCCGTTCGAGGCCGAGCGGCTGGTCTATCTCGTCGACCGCGCCACCGAGACCGACCAGCTGCGGCGCGAGAATGCGACGCTGCGCAAACAGTTTGGCCAGGACGAGCAATTGAACGGCAGCTCGGTCGCGATCAACACCGTGCGCGCGACCCTGAAGCGGGTGGCGCCGACCGGCAGCCGGGTGCTGATCACCGGGCCCGGCGGCGTCGGCAAAGAGATCGCCGCGCGGATGATCCACCAGTGGAGCCCGCGGGCGAAAGCGCCGTTCATCGTTCTCTCGGCGGCGATGATGAGCCCCGACCGCGTCGAAGAGGAATTGTTCGGCTCGGAAACAGACGGCGTCGCCCGCCCGGGCTTGCTCGAGCAGGCGCACGGCGGGACCATCTTCCTCGACGAGATCGCCGACATGCCGTTGACCACGCAGGGCAAGATCCTGCGCGTGCTGACCGACCAGAGCTACCATCGGGTCGGCGGCCAGCGGCCGGTCAAGGTTGACGTCCGGGTGCTCTCGGCGACCTCGCGCAACCTCTCCGAAGAAATTGCCGGGGCACGCTTTCGCGAGGATTTATTCTATCGCTTGAACGTCGTCCCGGTGAAGCTTCCGGCGTTGCGCGAACGGCGCGAGGACATTCCCGAGCTGGTCAATCATTTCCTCGCCCGCTTCGCCGCCGAGCGCCGGATCCCGACTCCGTCGCTGTCGGACGAGGCGATGGCGGCGCTCCAGGCGCACGAGTGGCCGGGCAACGTCCGCCAGCTGCGCAACATCATCGAGCGGACGATCATCCTCGCCCCGGGCGACCGGGTCGCGTGCATCGAGGTCGACCTGCTGCCCAGCGAAGTGCTCGAAAACCAGGGCACGATCGGCGTCACCAGCGCCACCATGACGATCATGGGCAGCCCGCTGCGTGAAGCCCGCGAGTCGTTCGAGCGCGAGTATCTGAAAATCCAGATCCGCCGCTTTTCCGGCAACATCTCGCGCACCGCGTCGTTCATCGGCATGGAACGCTCCGCGCTGCACCGCAAACTGAAGGCGCTGGGCATCGGCGACAAGCGCGACGGGGAGGAATAGGAGAACCGCGGGCATGGCCGAGAAATCCCTCAGCCTGCAGGACAATTTCCTCAACAGCGTCCGGCGATCGAAGTCCCCGGTGACGATTTTCCTCGTCAAGGGCGTCAAATTGCAGGGCGTGATCACCTGGTTCGACGCCTTCTCGCTGCTGCTGCGCCGCGATGGCGGGTCGCAACTGGTCTACAAGCATTCGATCTCGACCATCATGCCGGGCGAGATGCCGGCGGGCTTCGTCGCCACCCACAAGGACGGGCAGGGGAGCCACGGCGCCCGGGCGGCGCTGCAGGACCTGTTCCTGGCCGCCGCGGCGCGCGACCATGAGGGGATGACCGTGTTCCTGGTCAACGGCGTCATGCTGCAGGGCGCGGTGGCGGGCTATGACCAATTCTCGCTGCTGCTCGAGCGCGGCGGCCAGTCGCAATTGGTCTACAAGCATGCGATCTCGACGCTGCAGCCGGCGCATGCCCTCAACCTCGAGCCGGGCGAGGTGGCCGATGAGTCCGCCGAAGAGCCTGCCGAGGAGAGCGAGCCTGAATAAGTCCGACGACGCGCCCGACGTCGCCCGCGGCGAACGCGCGGTGCTGGTCGTTCCCGAGAGCACGGCCCGCGAAAGCACCGGTGCGGGCTCGCGGCGATCGGCCGACGCCCGGCTCGACGAGGCGCAAGGGCTCGCCGAAGCGATCGGCATAACGGTCGCCGCGCGGCGTTCGTTTCGCCTGCGCTCGATCCGCCCGGCGACGTTGCTCGGCAAGGGACAGGTCGAGGAGATCGCGGCGTTGGCGCGCGAGCACGACGCGAAGTTGCTGATCGTCGATGCGGCCCTGACCCCGGTGCAGCAGAAATCGCTCGAGGAGGAGGTTGGCACCAAGGTGATCGACCGCACCGGGCTGATCCTCGAGATTTTCGGCGAGCGGGCGGTGTCCTCGGAAGGCCGGCTGCAGGTCGAGCTCGCCCACCTCGATTACCAGGCGGGGCGGCTGGTTCGCAGCTGGACGCACTTGGAACGCCAGCGCGGCGGCTTCGGCTTCCTCGGCGGCCCCGGCGAGACCCAGATCGAGGCCGACCGGCGGCTGATCCGCGACCGCATGGCCAAGATCAAGCGTGAGTTGGAGCAAGTGAAACGGACCCGCACCCTGCACCGCGACCGGCGCCAGCGGGCGCCGTGGCCGGTGGTCGCGCTGGTCGGCTACACCAACGCCGGAAAATCGACGCTTTTCAATCACCTGACGGGCGAAGCTGTGTTCGCCGAAAACCTCCTGTTCGCGACTCTCGACCCGACCATGCGCGAAATCCGCATTCCGGGCTTCGACAAGGCGATCCTGTCGGACACCGTCGGCTTCGTCTCCGACCTGCCGACCGAGCTGGTCGCCGCGTTCCGGGCGACGCTGGAGGAGGTCGCGTCGGCCGACTTGCTCGTCCACGTGCGCGACATGGCCCACCCCGACCATGAGGCGCAGCGTGAGGACGTCGACGACGTGCTCGCCTCGCTCGGGCTGGGGGAGGAGGGGCCGCCGCGGCTCGAGGCGTGGAACAAGGTCGACCTGCTTGGTGACGAGGAGCGGACGGCGCTGTTTAACGCAGCCGCGCGGCGCGATGATGTGGTGCCGATCTCGGCATGGACCGGCTCAGGGCTCGACGCGCTCCAGAAGGCGATCGGCGAGCGGCTGACCCGGGACGACCAGGTGGTCGAGATCAGCGTACCGTCAGGGGACGGCAGCCGGATCGCCTGGCTGCACGCCCGCGGCGAAGTCCTCGACCAGCACGTCGGCGACGACGACGCGATCCACCTGTCGGTGCGCCTGTCGCGGGACAATTGGGCGCGGTTTCAGGCTTTGGAGTCGGCCTGATCCGCCTTGGCGCGGGTCCACAGCGCCTCTTTGTCGTCGAGCGACAGCGCCTCGAAGTCGGGCGCCTTCTCGATCGCCCGAAATCGCGCTTCGAACTTGCGGTTGGCCTTGCGCAGCGCTTCTTCGGCGTCGATGTTGAGATGGCGTGCGAGGTTGACGAGCGCAAACAGCAGGTCGCCTAGCTCCTCTTCCCGCGCGCCCTGCTCGCTCTCCGCGTCCAGTTCGGCGAGTTCCTCGTCGATCTTGGCCCGCGGACCGTCGGTGTCCGGCCAGTCGAACCCGGTCCGCGCCGCGCGCCGCTGCAGCTTCTGGGCGCGTTCGAGCGCCGGCAGCGCCAGCGCGACGCCGGCCAGAGCGCTTTCGTCGGGGTGCTTCTGCCGCTCAGCGGCCTTGAGCGCTTCCCAGCCTGGGCTGACCTCGGCATCGCCGAACAAGTGCGGGTGGCGGCGCTCGAGCTTGTCGCAGATCCCGTCCAGCACTCGGTCAAGGTCAAAATGCCCGGCTTCCTCAGCCATTTGCGAGTGGAATACGACCTGGAGTTGCAAGTCGCCGAGCTCGTCGGCGAGGGCGCCCATGTCGTCGCGCGCGATTGCGTCGGCGACTTCATAGGCTTCCTCGATGGTGTAGGGCGCAATGGTCGCGAACGTCTGCACGCTGTCCCATTCGCAGCCTGTGACCGGCTCGCGCAGCCGGCGCATGATCGCCACCAGGCGCTCGAGGCTCATGCCGCAAGCTCGAATGGCGCGAGAGGGGCCTCACAGGGGTCTTCCGGCCGTCCATCGATAAGTCTGATAATATGTATTATGTAAAGTGTCATGTGAGTTCGCAGGGGCATTAGGGGACCAGAACCAGCCAGCGTCCCTCGACCCCCCACCGTTCGAGCGACGACAGAAAATTCATCCCCAGCACGTTGAGGTCGTCATTGTCGGCGACATGGACGCCGACGTCGCGCCGCTCGATCGAGCCGACCGTCAGGCTCCTCGCGCGGCCCGTGGACACCTTGATCAGCCCGTTGCCCGTGCGGACGATCTGGTCGGGCGTCGCGCTGACCTCGATGCCGGTGCGGTTGGCGGTGTCGCGGCTGATGGTGGTCATGGTCGCGCCGCTGTCGACCAGGAATTTGACGCGCATGCCATTCAATTGCCCGTCGACCCAGAAATGGCCGTCGATCGCCATCGGGATGCGGATTTGGCGGCCCTGCTCGACCGGTTCGCCGGTCGCCTCGGCGCGCAGCCGCTGCGCGACCCAGCCGAAATCATCGCGGAACGTGAACAATACGAAGCCGGCGGCGAAGATCGCGATCCACGCCAGGGCCATCGTTAAGAGCTTGGCGAGCGGCTCGCGCCGCGCCATCAGCGAGCCCAGGACCAGCATCACCGCCATCAGGATATAGACGCCGCCGAGCATCAAATCGTTGGTCATCACGGTTGGTTCGTCCTCACAGGCTGATTTCCAGTCCGTCATGCGCCGGCGCCGCCCAGTCGGGCAATTCGCGCACCAGGGTTGCGTAATCGAGGCCGTTGCCCATGTGGGTCAGGTAAAGCTGCCCGACGTTGAGGTCACGCGCCCAGACCAGGACGGCGTCGAGATGGGCGTGGGTCGGGTGCGGCCGCCGCATCAGACAGTCGCAGATCCACACGTCCGTGCCTTGGTAAAGGTTGGCCATTTCCTCGGTCAACTCATGGAAATCTATGGAGTAAACCACCGAACGGTTGCCTTCCTCGATGCGCATGCCGAGCGAGGTGATGCCGCCGTGCGGCTGGTCGACGAAGCGCAGGGTCGCGTCGCCCCAGGCCAATTCCTGCTCGAGCGTCACCCCTTCCACCACCGGCGGATAGATTCCCGCCTGCGCGAACGCATAAGCGAAGCGGTTGTGGAGCCGCTCGAGGTCGTTCTGCCGCGCCAGCAGCGGCACCGGCTTCTTCAGTGCCTGCGCCAGCGGCCGCAGATCGTCGATGCCGTGGCAATGATCGGCATGGTCGTGGGTGACGATCAGCGCATCGATGCGCCCGATGCCGCCCTCGAGCAGCTGCTGGCGAAGGTCGGGGCCGCAGTCGACCAGCAGCGTCTCGCCGGCGCTGTCGAGGACGATCGACGAGCGCAGGCGGCGATTGCGCGGCTCGTCTGGATCGCACTGGCCCCAGTCGTTGCCGATCTTCGGCACCCCCGTGGAGGTGCCGCAACCGAGGATTCGGACCTTCACTCCGCCGCCTGGGTGAACAAGTGGAAGAAATTGGCGGTGGTCGCCGCTGCGAAGGCGTCCGGCTCTTCGCCGCGCAGCTCGGCCGCGAACGCCGCGGTGTCGGCGACGAATGCCGGCTCGCACGGCCTGCCGCGATGCGGGACCGGGGCGAGGAAGGGCGAGTCGGTTTCGACCAGCAGCCGGTCGAGCGGGACTTGCTTCGCGGTTTCCTGGAGGTCGTGGGCGTTCTTGAACGTGACGATGCCGCTCAGCGAGATGAAGAAGCCGAAGTCGAGCGCTTTCCGGGCCAGGTCGAGGCTGCCGGTGAAGCAATGGAGGACGCCGGTGACCCCGCCGTGCTTCACGGCATTGCCGAGAATCTCCGCCGTGTCCTCCTCCGCATCGCGGGTGTGGACGATCAGCGGCAGCCCGGTCGTGCGCGCCGCCTCGATATGCGCCTCGAAGCGCTCGCGCTGGGCCGGGCGGGCCGAATTGTCGTAATAGTAATCGAGCCCGCATTCGCCGATGGCGATGACTTTTGCATGCTCCGAGCCCTGGACCAGCGCCGCCGCGCCCAGGTCCGGATGGGCGTCGGCCTCGTGCGGGTGGACGCCGACGCTCGCCCAGACGTCGCCGTGATGCTCGGCGGTGGCGAGGATGTCGCCCCACTCCTTTTGCCGGGTGGCGATGTTGAGGAAGCCCCCCACGCCACGGGCGCGGGCGTTATCGAGCACCTCGTCCTGACGCTCGACCAGCCCCGGATAATTGAGGTGGCAGTGGCTGTCGATCAGCCTCACTCCGCTGCCTCCCCGGTTTCCTCCAGCTCGAGGCGCGGGAAGATCGGCACAGGCTGGGCGATCGGCTCGCCGCCGCTGCCGCTGTCGATCAGCGCGATCAGCCTGTCCGCCGAGGCTGGCGTCACGGGCGCGATCGCCTCGGCCAGCCGCCGAACGGCCACCGCCAACGTGCCGAGCACCGCCGCCATCCGTTCCGGATCGGTCTTGCGCAGCGTCCACGGCGCCTGGGCGTCGACATAGGCGTTGCACGCGAACACCGCCTTCAGCCAGGCCTCGATGCCGATCGAGAAAGCAAACCGCTCGAACGCGACGGGAATATCGCTGTCGACCGCGGTGGCGACTATGGCGAGCAGCTCCGCGTCCTCGGGCGCTTCTCCCGGCGCGGGGATGACGCCATCGAGGTTCTTGAAAATCATCGACAAGGTGCGCTGCGCGAGATTGCCGAAGCTGTTGGCGAGCTCGGCGTTGACCCGGTTGACGATCGCCTCGGGGCTGTAGCTGCCGTCCTGGCCGAACGGGACCTCGCGCAGCAGGAAATAGCGCAGCGGGTCGACCCCGAAGCGGTCGGCGAGCACGAACGGGTCGACGACGTTGCCGATGCTCTTCGACATCTTCTCGCCGCTGCTCAAGAGGAAGCCGTGGCCGTAGACCATCTTAGGCAGCGCGATCCCCGCCGACATCAGGAACGCCGGCCAATAGACCGCGTGGAAGCGGACGACGTCCTTGCCGATCAAATGGACGTCGGCCGGCCAGTAGCGCTGGAACAGCTCGGTGTCGTCGGGATAGCCGAGGCCGGTGATGTAGTTGGTCAGCGCGTCGAGCCAGACGTACATCACGTGCCCCGGCTTGCCCGGCGCCGGCACGCCCCAGTCGAAGCTGGTGCGCGAGATCGACAGGTCGCTCAGGCCGCCCTCGACAAAGCGCAGCACTTCGTTGCGGCGGCTGTCGGGCTGGATGAAATGTGGCTCGGCCGCATAATGGTCGAGCAGCGGCTGCTGGTAGGCCGAGAGCCTGAAGAACCAGCTTTCTTCCGCGGTCCACTCGACCGGCGAGCCCTGCGGCGAGAGCTTTTCGCCCCCTCCTTCCCCATCGGCCAGCTCGCTCTCGTCGTAAAACGCCTCGTCGCGGACCGAGTACCAGCCTTCGTAGCGGCCGAGATAGAGGTCGCCTTTCTCCTCCATCGCGCTCCAGATCGCTTGGCTGGCGCAGTGGTGGTCGGGCTCCGAGGTCCGGATAAAGCGGTCGTACTTGACCTCAAGAACATCGCACATATCTTGGAAAACAGAAGACATTTGCTTGGCGTATTCGCGTGGCTCAAGCCCCGCCTCGCGGGCCGCCTGGACCATCTTCAGGCCGTGTTCGTCGGTCCCGGTCTGGAACCGCACGTCGCGGCCCTGGGCGCGCCGGAAGCGGGCGATGACATCGGCGGCGATTGCCTCATAGGCGTGGCCGATGTGCGGCCGGCCGTTGGGGTAACTGATCGCGGTCGTGATGTAGAAGGGCTCGGCCATTGCGCAGGGGCCCTAGCCGCCCCCGCGCACCCCTTCAAGGAACTGGCCATCAAGGAACCGGGCGCGGCGCCACCGATGCGAGGATTCCGCCCAGCTGGAACACGGTCGAGGCAGGATCGAGTGAAACGCCCGGCGCGAGCACGGCGAGCTCTCGAGAACGCGCATAGGCATCGAGCGCCCGTTCGAGCTCGCGCCCCTGCAGCCCGCGCGCCTGGGCCGCGATCAGCGACGGTACGAGATCGAGGAAGGCGGCGTAACGCTCACCCGCCCCTTTGCGGCCGAGCTCGATGGCGAGGTCGGAGCGGCGGGCGTTGGTCGGGTCGCCGTCGCGCAGGATCTTCGCCGCGGCGTCCTGGAGGCGGGCGAGATCGAGCGCCGCGAACGCCAGCGCCCGCCCGACCGAGCCGCCGGCCCTGGCGACGATCCGTGCCCGCTCGGCTTCGGTCAGCGCGGCCAGCTGCGTTTCGAGCAGTGACGTCATGGCGTCATCGCCCAGCGCCTGGAAATCGAGCCTCCGGCAGCGCGAGCGGATCGTCGGCAGCAGCCTCCCCGGCGCGTGGCTGATGAGGAAGAAGACGCATTTCGCCGGCGGCTCCTCGAGCATTTTCAGCAGAGCGTTGGCGGCCGATTTCTCGAGATCGTCGGCGGCGTCGATGACCACCGCGCGCCACGGCGACATGCTCGGCGTCAGGTCGAACAGCTCGGCGAGCCCGCGGACCTGGTCGACGGTGATGTTGCGCGCCAACACGCCGGTCTTGGGGTTCTCCAGCCGCTCGAGCAGCCGCATGTCGGGATGGCTGCGGGCCTCGACCAGCCGGGCGATCGGATGCTCTTGCGGAGTCCCCAGTCGCGGCAGCTCGACCAGCGGACCGGCGGCATCGGCGAGGATGCGGGTCGCCGCCGCGCGGGCGAAATGCGCTTTGCCGACCCCCTTGGGTCCGGCGAGCAACCACGCGTGGTGCAGCGTGCCCCCCGCCCACGCGCGCTCGAATTGCTCGACGGCTTTGTCGTGACCGATAATCACGGCAGCAGGTCCGCGATTTCGTCGAGCAGCCGCTGTGTCACCTGCTCGGGGCTCCCCGAGGCATCGACCAGCCGCACCCGCGCGGGCTCTTCGGCCGCCAGGATCCGAAACGCAGCCTCGACCAGGCGATGATATTCGTCCGAACGCCCGCCGATGCGGTCGCTGCCGTCGCCGTCGCGCGTCCGGGCCCGCTCGCCGCCTTTGTCCACCGACAAGACCAGCGTCCGGTCGGGAAAGCCGTCGCCGATGGCGAACACGTTGATCGCCCGGACTGATTCGATGCCCAGCCCTCCGGCGCCGCCCTGATAGGCGAGCGACGAGTCGACGAAGCGGTCGCTGAGCACCCACCGCCCCTGCTCGAGCGCCGGGCGGATCGTCCTCTCGACATGATCGGCGCGCGCCGCCGCGAACAGCAGGGCTTCGGCGCGGATTGACCAACGCGACTCGTCGCCACCCAGCAACAGTGCGCGAATCGCTTCGGCGCCTTCGCTCCCTCCGGGTTCCCGGGTGGTCAGGCAGTCGATCCCGCGTTCGGTCAGCGCGGTGTGCAGCGCATTCAGCTGCGTCGACTTGCCGACCCCCTCGCCGCCTTCGAGACTGATGAAGCGCCCTGTCACGCCATCCCGATGAGCTGCTTGAGGCCCAGCCAGATGCGGCCGAAGAAGCCGGCCCGATCGATCTCCTCGCCGGCGACCAGCGGCACCACTTGCGGCGAGGTGTCAGCGGTGAACACGACCAGGTCGGCGACGTGCTGGCCCTTGGCGATCGGCGCCTTGACCGGCCCCTCGTAGCGGATCTTGAGCCGGGTCTGGCCCCCGGCGAGCCCGGCCGGCAGTGTCACCGCGAGGTTGCGCGGCGCCATCAGGTCGACCTCGCTGTCATCGCCGAGCTGGACCCGCGCGGTGCCGACCTTGGCTCCGGCCCGGTACAGCGGCTTGGCGGTCCACGCGGCGAAGCCCCAGCTCATCAGCCGCACCGATTCCTCGACCCGCGCATTCCAGCTAGGCAGGCCGGCGATGACCATCACCAGCCGCCGGCCATTCTGCTCGGCCGATCCGGTAAAGCCGTAGCCGGCCTCATCGGTGTGGCCGGTCTTGAGGCCGTCGGCGCCCGGCACCTTGCCGAGGATCGGGTTGCGGTTGGCCTGGGTGATGTCCTGGTTCGACCCCAAAGTCTTGCCCCAGGTGAAGCTCGGCTGCCCGTAGAATTGCTTGTAGAGCTTGGGATGGCGCTCGATCGACGCCCGCGCCAGCGTCGCCAGGTCGCGCGCGGTGACGTAGGTCCGCCCCTCGTCGGGCCAGCCGTTGCTGTTGCCGAAATGGCTGTTGCTGAGCCCCAGCCTGTGGGCCAGCGCGTTCATCTGCTCGGCGAACGCCGGCTCGGTCCCGGCGATGCACTCGGCCAGCACCACTGAGGCGTCGTTGCCCGACAGAGTGACGATGCCGTGGAGCAGATTCTCGACGCTGACCTGCTCGTTGACCGACAGGAACATGGTCGATCCGGCCTGCGGCCCGTGCCACGCGCGCCAGGTCTCCGGTCGCACCGTGCACGTCTTGGTCAGCGGCAGCTGGCCGCGGTCGATCAGCTCGAACGCCACCTCCGCGGTCATCATCTTGGCCATCGACGCCGGCGGCATGCGCTGGTCGGCGTTCTTGACCAGCAGCTCCGCCCCCGACGACAGGTCGATCAAATAGGCGATCGGCGCGATCGTGTCATATTGCGGCGCCTTGGCCGGAGCGGCGGTGGCGAGGAGTGCAAAGGCGGCGGTCGCGAGCAACAGTGAGCGGTTCATGGAGAAACCTTGATTGGCGGATGACCAGCTTCCTCTACCGCTCGAATCGGCCCTTTGCGAGAGAGATTGGGCGCGAGAGGCTTCAACGCCCGGCGATCGCGTCCGCCAGGAGGCCGACCGACAGCGCGTAATAATTCGAGCAGTTGTAATCGAGGATCGCCCGGTAGTTGTTGGTCAGCAAATAGGCCGTCGCGCCGGGCCCGTCGGGTTCGAGCAGGGTGGCCAGCTCATTGTCCGGAATGGGCCGGCCGGCGTACGGCATCACGCCGAGCGATCGCCACTCGGCCATCGTCAGCCAACGGCTGTGGCGCTGATAGACTCTGGCGCATTTGGGGGGAGACAGCGCCGAACGGACGGCGGTGCGGTTGAGCGTCGGCGGTGTCTTGACCGCAATTCCCCACGGGATCCCCCGCTTCCACCCCGCGTCGCGCAAATAATTGGCGATCGACGCAAAGCCGTCCTCCTCGTTGGACCACAGGTCGGCAAAGCCGTCGCCGTTGCCGTCGGCGCGCAGGCGCAGGGCCACCGACGGCATGAACTGCGGGTAACCCGTGGCGCCCGCATAGCTGCCCTTCAATCGCCAGCGCGGGATGCCGAGGTCGACCAGCTTCAGCGTCGCGAGGAACTCGGTTTCGAAAAAGTCGCGGCGGCGGCCCTCATAGGCGAGCGTCGCCAGCGAGCTGAGCAGGTCGAAGCCGCCGGTGACCGCGCCGTAGCTGGTCTCGTGGCCATAGATCGCCATCACCACGGCCGGGTCGACGCCGTAGCTGACCTGGATCTGGTGCAGCCTCGGCCAGTGCTCGGCAAAGCGGCTCTGCCCGCGCTGGATCAGCACCGGGGTCACATGGTCGCGCCGATAGGGGGCGAACGGGGCCATATAGGTCAATGCGCGCGGCTGGGGTTTCTGCGCCCGATCGAGCTGGATCACCCGGCTGTTGAGCTGGAGCGACGGGACGGTGGCCTGGATGGTCGCCTCGCGGACGCCCTCGCTCCGGGCGCGGCTGATCAGCCACAATTTATAGGCGTCGAAGCCGGTCGGCGCGACATACGCGGGCTGCGCGTAAGGTGGCTGGGCGTAAATTGACGCGGGCGGACCGACTTGCGCGCTCGCCGGGCCGAGTGCGACGGCTGCCAGCCCCACCAATGTCCAGCTGCTCAATGAACGCAACTCGAAGCCTCCCGTCCCTGCGCGACCTTGAAGAATCTAAGCGCTTTGCGCCAGCCGGGTTCACCGCGCGCCTTGCACGGCCCGGCCCGACCGCGATAGGCGTGACCATCTGAACTTCAGCAGACTTCGTGGAGAGGTGGCCGAGTGGTTTAAGGCAGCGGTCTTGAAAACCGCCGTGGGTGCAAGCCCACCGTGGGTTCGAATCCCACCCTCTCCGCCAATTCCGGATGCCCGCGAACACACGCCGGACGTTGCAAAGCGGGCGCTCGCGTCCCACAGCCCGCTGAGATGTGGAGTGCATATTGGCTTTACTCTTCCTCGCCATGGTCCAGGCAACCGGTTCGGTCCCTTCCGAAACCGTTGCTTTGCCAATCCAGCAGCCGTGCAAGGCCCAACGGTCGACCAGCGACGAGGTCGTCGTTTGTGCACGCCGCGGAGACGGCTCGAGCCCTTATCGCATCAAGCCAATGCCGCCTCCCCATTCGGAGATGGCGAAGGCCGAAATGCAGCTCGGCCACGGCATGAGCGCCGGCGCGGAAGTGGAAAGCTACGACGTCGGCGGCTTTCCCTCCAATCGCATGATG
>Ga0255312_1000016_pt1 | contig 26658 bp, 30 predicted proteins | sample EtOH5_T0_E5_meta_FD_202081 | JGI IMG/M metagenome (GOLD analysis project Ga0255312, IMG submission 202081) | Sandy soil microbial communities from University of British Columbia, Vancouver, Canada - EtOH5_T0_E5 | ecosystem: Engineered > Artificial ecosystem > Sand microcosm > Unclassified ...
ACCGGAAGGTCAACGACACGAATCCGCCAAACAAGGTGACGATTCAGGTGCGCCGCGACAACGACGGCACCGTCATCCGCACCTACCAGACCCTTGCTGCGGAGCCAGCCGACGGTACGGCTTTCACCTTCTTTGCCACCGCCGACGGCACGAACGCTACGGCCGCTCGCGCCGGCGTGTATCGGCTGTACCTGCGGACCGTCAAGGACGATTCGGCGCTGAACGCGCTGGACTACGACCTGGACACTGACGGAACCCTGACCACGGCTGTCGGCTTTGTTGGCACCGCATCGTTCGCTGATTCCGGCTGTCTGCGCGGAAACGCTTTGGGTTCGCTGGCAGTGAATGCCTACAACGCTGGCAAAGCGAAGTTCAGCTACCGCGACAATGCGGGCGCCGCGAATCAGGTCATAACGCTGACAGCTACGCATACGCAGAAGCTCGGGGCGCCTTCTGGTGAAACAGCGCGACTGGATTTCCTCAACGCCGCCGACGCGCAATTCATTGCCGGGACGACTGGCATTGATGCCGGGACTTCGCACCAGCAGACCGTGACGGTCGGCAACAACTTCACCCTGGCGTTGGCGTCCTATGGTGCGCGCTGGCTGCCGACGGGGAACGCGGCGTTCGTGCCGGACTCCGGGGCGATCTTGTGGACGAAGGCGATCGCCAATGGCGGCGGCACCGTGCAGGACGGCAACAACGTCAAGCGCAGCAGCTTCTACGACATCGACCCTCGCTTCACCATCGGCGTCCACGCCGAAGGCGACGACACCTACACGGTCGGAGGCAACGACACGCTGTACGTTATCAGCGCGGATCAGCTATTCGCGTGGGCCGCTGACAACGCCGGTGGCGGTGTGCAAGACGCCAATGGCTTTGTGGTTCCGGGCATCACGATGACGCAGCGGCTGCTGAACGGAGCTGCGGTGGTGGTCACCAACACGGCAGAAGTGACCAACGCGGCGGGCCGCACGCCGGATCCCGGACTGGATTGGACCACCTTCGTATCGGCCCCAGCCGGCAATCGCACGCAAGAGGCGTTTCCCAATGCCCCGGCAAATGCTGTCGGTCTCGGCACGGCTTCGCAGACCGTCAGTTTCTCGAGCGCCTTCACGGCCGATCGCGCGTTGGCGATCCGCGTGCCGGATGAGGTTAAAGTCGGCGATGCGATCATCTACACGATCGAGTACCTGAAAGGCGACGGCACGCGCGTCACGCTCGATTCAGCCCCAATCGCGCGGGTCTACTACCTCGACAGCAACGGCGTGCAGGTCGATGAACAGCCACCTGCCCTGGCCACGCAATTCGCCGGGCAGCAGGCGTGGTTCCGCAACTGGACGGTCAGCGTTGGTGCCGCCGACAAGGTCTGCGTGATCGAGGTGCGCGCGCCGTTCGCCGGAGCGCCGATCGAGGGGTGCGAGCCGGTGACCGTGCTGTCGCGCTATTTCTCGGTTGGGCGCAGCGCCGTGTCCTGATTTGCAAGCACGCAAGCATCCGCTCTAAGATGCTAGCCGATGAGCGACGAACTAGGCGGCAGAGCGGCAGGCGGGTACGCCCGAGCGAAAGCGCTGACCAAGGCGCAGCGCTCCGCGATCGCCAAGAAGGCCGCGACGAAGCGCTGGTCCAGGGGCGAGGACAGCAAGCCGCCGATCCCGCCAGCTCCCCCGGTCCCGCCCGCTGCGCTGCGAGATCCAACCGACGTACCGCGCCGCAACGACGAGGACCGCGATCCCACGCTCTACAACCGCGTGTTCAATTCGCCGGACGGCAAGAAGGTGCTCGAGGACCTGACCGCGCGCTACTACGACGTGGATACCTTCAAGCCCGGCGGCGTCGCCGAGCAGCGCGAGTCCGACGCGCGCAGCGCGCGCCGAGGCGTCATCCATTTCATCCTGCGCCGCATCGGCCAGGTATTCGATCAACCGGAGACACGATGATGTTCAAGCCGACATTCGCATTGCAGGTCGAGGCCGGAGCCGGAGCCGGCGGTGGCGGCGGCGGTGCAGGGGCCGGAGCCGGCGGTGGCACGGCGCTCGGCCAGGAGCCGGCGTGGGAGACGACCGTCCCCGCGAAGTTCCGCGAGGGCGGCAAGGCCGACGGCGCGATCAATCACGGCGCGATCTACAAGGGCTATTCCGAACTGGAAGGCCAGATGCGCAACGTCGGTAAGCCGCCGGAGAAACCGGACGGCTACAAGTTCAAGCCGGACGACAAGTTCCCGCTCGACACCAAGTTCTTCGAGGACGTGCGCGGCAAGGCCCACGGCGCCGGCCTCACAGACGCGCAGTTCGAGGTTTTCACCGGCACTCTGGCCGAGACGGCGACGAACCTCGCCGCCGAGCTGCGCGCTGACCTGCTCGGCACGCAGGAGGCATGCGAAAAGGCCCTGGGCGAGGTCTGGAAGGACCCGGCGATGGCGGCGAAGAACAGGCAGGCCGCCAATCGCGCCTTCAAGCAACTGTTCGGCGACGACGCCGAAACGCGCGGCGTCATCGGCAACATGCCCAAGGTCATCATGGCGCTGGCGAAGATCGGTGCGGAAATGAAGGAGGACGATTCCCCGGGCGGCGACAGCTCGGCCGAGTCGGCGCAGTCGCTCGACTCCGAGATCGACAAGCTGATGCACGACCCGGCCTACGTGAATCCGTTTGCCAAAACGCACAAAGAGGTCAAGGCGAAAGTGGAAAAACTTTTCGCACAACGCTACGGCACGGCTCCGGTATCTGGGTCGCGTGTCGCATGAATCGCCTTTTCTGGGCCAAGGTAGCCGTTGGCGACGAGGACGCCTGCTGGCCGTGGCTGATGGCGAAAGACCCGAATGGCTACGGGCACACTTCCGAAGATGGCGGACAACGCAAAGCGCATCGCGTGGCTTGGGAGAGGATGAACGGAAAGATTCCAGACGATATGCACGTATGCCACTGCTGCGACAACCGTGCCTGCTGCAATCCTGCGCATCTATTTCTAGGTTCCGCGCTCACGAACATGCGCGACAAGATCGCCAAGGGTCGCGCGCGCTACGTAGTGCCTCGCGGAGAACGCAACGGCCTTGCGAAGATCGCAGACGTCGAGATTCCGGTGATTCGGACGATGCACTTAAACGGTATGCGCCAGACCGCGATTGCGCGCCTGTACGGCGTGCATCCGTCCACGGTGAATAGCATCGTGCGCGGCAAGCACCGCACTGGCACTGGCTTTCTCATGATTTCCGGCACAGCGTAGAATCGACGGCTCCAAAGGAGAAACGACCATGCAGATCGGACAGCGTGTATCAGCCCAGGGACAGGTCGGCCGGATCAACACCATCCGCGCCAACGGCACGGTGGACATCGCGTGCGAGGGCGGAGGTTCCCTCGAGGGCGTGGATCGCCGCGACGTGGAAGTGCTGCCGATCGAGGAGTCCGAGACGACCCCGGTCAGCCACGCGCAGTCGCGCGAGCACGGCAGCCAGCCGCCGCCGCAGTCCGCTCCGCCGGAGGAAGCGCCGGCCACGAAGGCCGTCGAGCCGGACGACCTGACCGTGGCCGAACTCAAGGCCGAACTCGAGGCGCGCGGCGTCGAGTACGACACGAGCGACAAGAAAGACGACCTGGTGAAGCTGCTCAAGAAGGCCATCAAGAGCGGCTGAGTTGACAGCGCGCGGCCGCGCGCCGTAGTCTCAGCTCACGGATTGAGCGGACGGACCCCAGATCGGGGCGAGTCCGCCGGGGACAAAACCCCTCCGTCGCCTCTGTAGGGCCGGCTCGAAAGAGCAGACAACCCGGGCAGGAGTGAACAGCGAAGTACCTGTTCCATTCCTTTCTCCCGGAGAGTCAAATGTCCTTCACCGTCACCGAAAACTTCGTCCGCCAGTTCGCGGCCAACTTCAACCTGCTCGCGCAGCAGCGCCAGTCGCGCCTCGAGCGCTTCATCAGCGACAAGGAAACCGGCGTCGTCGGCGACTCCTTCACGGCCGAGCGCATCGCCGGTGCGGAAGCCAACGATGTCACCACGCGGCACGGCGACACGCCGATCCAGGACCAGGTCCAGAGCCGTCGCATCGGCTTCATGCAGGACGCCGACTGGGGCGAGCTGATCGACAAGCTCGACAAGGTCAAGCTGCTGGCCGACCCGACCAGCCAGACCGTCGCCAACTGCATCGCGGCGCTCAACCGCAAGAAGGACAAGGTCATCATCAACGCCGCGCTTGGCTCCGCCGCTGCGGGCGTGAATGGCGCCTCGTCCATCGCGCTGCCGGCAGCGCAGCAGATCGCCAACGGCGGCACCGGCCTGACGCTCGCCAAGCTGCGCACGACGAAGAAAACGCTGGACAACGCGGAGCAGAACGACGAGGCGTTCTTCGAAATGATGGGCCAGCAGCAGGCTCAGGAACAGCCGTATGGCAATTACGCCAACGCCGGCTACGTCCTGGTCTGCACGGCTGACCAGATCGACAACCTGCTCGGCGATTCGACCATCACCTCGGCCGACTACAACTCGGTCAAGGCGCTGGTGTCCGGCACGATCAACACGTTCATGGGCTTCTACTTCGTGCGCCTCCCCAAGACGGACACGGCCGGCAACAACATGCTGCCGCGCGTGGCCGCCACGACCGTCCGTTCGTGCTTCGCCTTCTCGCCGCGCGCCATGAAGTACGGCACCGGCGTCGAGCCGAGCGCGCGCATCGCCGAGCGTGCCGACAAGAAGTTCTCCTGGCAGGTGTACGGCCAGGTTAGCGTCGGCGCAGTCCGCAAGGAAGATGCCGGCGTCGTCCAGATCGACGTGATCGAGGCGTAAAGATCATCGGCGCCGCAGGTTCCCTGTGACCTGCGGCGCTGATTTCTTCTCACTGGGAATCGCGCAGTAGGCCGGCACTCCGGCACCAACCGCGACAAGGAGCACCACGATGACCACTTTCTACAGCGACCTCCGTACCAACGACCGGGCCTCGCCGCCGGTGAAAACCGACGTGACGCAGCTCGGCGCGCGCATCCGCTACGCCGTCGCCAGCTATACCGTCCCGGCGTCCAGCATCCCGACGATCGCGGACACGATCGAGTTGTTCTACCTGCCGAAGGGCGCGCGCATCCTGCCGGGCAGCAAGTTCTTCAACTCGGCGGGCGCGGCCTCGCAGACCATCGCAGTCGGCGACTCCGGCACGGCCGGGCGCTACCTTGCGGCCACGTCTGTCACGGCGGCTGGCTCGAACCTCATGGAGGCGCATCTGGCCTCCGGCGCGGTGTACGAGGAGCCGGCCGGCGCCATGATCCTGGCCACGGTGGGCGGAGCGACCCTGACGGCCGCCGCCGTCCTGACATTCCACTTCAAGTACGCGCTCGACTGATCTTCCTCCCTGCGGTCGGGTGTAAATTAGGGCCGTCCTTCGGGGCGGCCCTTTTCTTTTAGGAAACGGAAAATGTCAGTTCTCAGCGCAGCAGAGCGAAAAAAACTCAAGCCGGAGCAGTTCGGTCTGCCCGGCGAGCGGAAATATCCGATGCCGGATCGCGCTCATGCCATTAATGCCAAGGCGCGCGCATCACAGGCAGCGGACGCCGGCCGGATCTCGGAGGCGACGGAGGAGAAGATTATCGCCAAGGCCAATCGGGTGCTCAAACGCCGCTGAGGCTGTAGGATTGGGCGCTATCGGCACCTGATGGGGGCGGCGCATGGCTTCGGTGGTCACTATCTGTACGGATGCGCTGCTGCGCCTTGGCGACCGCCCGATCAACACGCTGGACGAGCAGACTGACCGCGCGCGGTTGTGCAGCAACCTGTTCGCCCAGGCCCGCGACTTCGTCATCCGGCGCCACCTGTGGAATTCCTGCATCAAGCGCGTGGCACTGGCGCCGCTCGCGGCCGCGCCGGCCTTCGAATGGGACTTCCAGTTCCTGCTGCCGGCTGACTGCCTGCGCGTACTCTCGCTCGGCGAGAACCGCACCTTCACGGACTACCGCGTCGAGGGCAGCGAAAGCGGCCGCGTCATCCTCTGCGACGAAAACCCGCTCTACCTTCGCTACGTCTGGCGCAACGAGGATCCGGCTACATGGGACCCCGGCCTGATCGAAGCCGTGACGGCGCGCATGACGGTGCTGCTGGCGTACCCGATCACGAAGTCCGCCGCCGTCCGTGATGCGATGGAGTCCAGTTCCGAGCGAGAACAGAAGGTGTCGCGCGCGATCGACGGTCAGGAGGATGTTACCGACGAGTCCGTCAGCTCGACGTTCATCGGCGTCCGCGCTTGAGCAAAATCCGGGCGATCCAGACCAATTTTTCGTCCGGCGAGTTGTCGCCGAAGGTCTTTGGGCGCACCGATATTCAGCGGTACTACAGCGGCGTCAAGACGTGCTCCGGCGGGTTGCCGTTGAAACAGGGCGGCGTCATTCGGTCGCCAGGCACGATCTACGTCAAGGACGCCAAGGATCAGGACGATCGCGGAGCGATTTTCCCGTTCATCTTCGACAAGGTGACGGCCTACGTCGTTGAGCTTGGCAGCACGATCAGGTTCTACTACGGTTCCGGCGCCAATATCGGCCCAGTGCTCGACGGCGGTGGCGCGCACTACGCGATCGCAAATCCGTACACGCTCGACCAACTCGCCGCGATCCGATACGCGCAGAAAGCCAACACGATGCTGCTCGCGCACGGCTCGGTGCATCCGCAGCGGCTCCAGCGCTTCGCCAATGCGCTGTGGGTTATCGGCAACTTCCCGGTGTCGGTCTACCCGTCTGCGGAATTCGGCACGAAGCCGGCGGCGAACATCGCGCTGTCGGCAATGACAGGCGCCGGCATCGTGGTCACGGCCAGCGCCGCATCGTTCCTGGCGTCCGATGTGGGCCGGCAGATCGAGGCCGGCTCGGGGCTGCTCACCATCACGGCGTTCACCGACACCACACACGTTACCGGCACCTCGGTCCGTGACTTCGACTCGCTCGCCTACGTGTCGCAGACCTGGACGCTGACCGACTCGCCGCAAACGAAGCTCACGCCGAGCGCGGTCGGCACCACCGGCGCGACCATCACGCTCACGGCCACGGCTGACGCCTTCCGGGTCGGTGACATCGGCAAGTACGTGAAGATCAACGACGGTATCGTTGAAATCACTGTCTTTACCAACGCGCTGAACGTCAACGGCATCGTGCGCAAAGTGTTGTCGGTGGCCACGGCCGCCGAAGCCGGCGCCTGGACGCTCGAGGAAAAATCGTGGTCAACGGCGCGCGGTTTCCCGCAGTCCGTTGGCGTCTATCAGCAGCGCGTCGTGTACGGCGGCACGACCAGCCAGCCGAACACGATCTGGGGGTCCGCGATCGGCGACACGACCGACTTTGCCATCGGCGTCAATGCCGACGATGCCTTCCAGTTCACACTGGATTCCGGCACCGCCGACCTGGTGCAACATCTGGAATCGTTGCGCGCGTTGATCGCGCTCACCTCGTCTGCCGAGCACAGTTTGAAGGGGCAGGGCAGCGCCTTGTCGTCCGTGTCGGTGGACGCTAACGCGCACACGTTCTACGGATCCGGCGACGTGAAGCCGACGAAGATCGGGTATGAATTGCTGTTCGCCACCTTCACCGGCAAGCAACTCCGCAGTTATTCCTACGATTTCACGACGGACAGCTACCAGAGCGCGGACCTGTCCGAGCTTTCGGACCATCTGCTGTTGCCCGGCCTACGCCGCATGGCCTACGCGAAGGAGCCATATCAGGTTGTTTGGGGCGTGATGGCGGACGGCACACTGGCCTCACTGACCTACGACGCCACCAGCGACGTGCAGATGCGCGGGTGGGCGAGCCAGCCGGCGAACGGGGCCTATCTCGACGTGTGCTCGGTCCCGGGCGCGACCGGCGACCAGGTCTGGTTCCGCACGAAGCGCAGCATCAATGGCGCGAACAAGTGGTTCATCGAGTACCAGAGCTACGACGTGAACACGCACGCGGCCTTCGTCAAAACGGCTGGTCTGCCGGCCTCTAGCATCGTCACCGGAATCGCGCATCTGATCGGGCAGACCGTTGACATCCTTCTCGACGGCGTGGCGCAGGTACAGCAGGTTGCCGCAAATCCTCTCAACTTCGTGCGCGCCGCCGACACGCGCATCGAGATCGGAGTGCCGTACCTGTCTCGCATCGTGCCGCTCAAGATCGAGTTCCAGCAGGACGGCAGCTCGCAGGGCCGCGCGGCGAGCGTGAACGAGGTCGTGCTGCGCGTCATCGAGAGCCGGGGCCTCAAGGTCAATGGCCAGGTTCTGCGCGGCCGCGATTTTGGCGTCGCGGTACTCGACAAGCCGCCGGTCATCCGGAACGAGGACCTGCAACTGACGACGCTCGGCTGGAGCTTCGCGCAGAATGAGGATCTGGAAGAAATTACGCAGGAGTTGCCGTACTTCTTTCACCTGCTGTCGGTTGTTCGACACGTCACGATCAATTAGGCGGACCTGAACATGGCTGGCATGGGCGGCAGCGGATATCTCGGGATGATCGGCGGCATCGTTAAGGCCGTCGGCAACCGCTACGACGCCTACGAGCAACAGAAGGAACTTAAATACCTCGCGTCCTTGCGCGAGCGCTCCGCCGAGGACGCGCTGGCGATGGGTCAGATCAAGGCCAAACTGGTGCGCACCGCTGGCCGCCGCTTCCTGGGCGAGACGCGCGCCGACTACGCGGCCTCCGGCGTCATGGTGGACACTGGCAGCACGGCGGCCGTGGAGAGCGACATCAGCCGCAACGTCGAGCGCGACGCACTGCTGACGATCTACCAGAGTCAGGTCGATGCGGCGGCGCTGCGCGCTGAGGCGAAACAACTCCGGCGCAATGCGACCAATACGCAGGTCAAGGCGACGTTCGAGAACATCGCCACGGTTCTGGGATCCTGACATGGCCTCCATCAAGCTCGGCAACTACGGCAACTACGTCCCCGAGGGGACCAGCCCGACGGCGAGGGTTCAGCCGGGTGTGCGGGTGGGCGAGGGATTGCAGGCGTTGGGCGATGCGCTGATCCGCAAGGGACAGCAGAAAGAGGCGGAGCGCAAACAGGCGCTCGACGCGCAGGCCACCGTCGCGCGCGCCAACTACGATTCCTCGCTGAATCAGCTCCAGACCGACCTGCTCGACAAGGAGGCCAAGGGCGAGATCACGGCGGACCAGCTCGACGCCGCCTTCAAGGACGAGGCGCATATCCGGCGCGAGCAACTTCTCGGAGCTATTCCGGAGGACTCGCGCGACAAGTACCGGCCCTTTTTCGACATTTCCACGATCAAGGCGACCGACGAATTCCTGACCGCACAGCGCGGGCGCATCCACGAGCGCCGGTCCGGCGCGAATCAGGAGGTCATGCAGGCATCGCTCGACCAGGCGCGCAAGGATCCACTGACCGCGATCCAGACCGTTGACATCACGGTGGACGGCAACAAGGACCTCTACAAAAATCCTGACGAGACGAAGCGCGCCTTCCGCGATGCGGCCTGGACCACGAACGTCACCAGCCAAATCGAGGGCGCGCAGCGCATTGACGACATGCGCAAACTCAAGAACGCGCTGAACGACGACAAGCAGTACCCGGGTCTTGAGGGCGTCAGCCGCACGAAGCTCATGGCGCACGCCGACGCCAGGATCCGCGAACTGAAAGCCACCTTCGACGCCGACGAGCGCGGCACGCGCGCGCAGGCCGACTTCAACGCGAAGATGATCGCAGACCGCTCGGCGGATCCAGCCGCCTTCGTCCCAGGCGAGCGCGAGCAGTACGACAAATACCTTGCCGCGCTGCCTGACAACGTGCCGAACAAGAAAAAGGCGCAGCTCGCGCTGTCGATGTCCACCGATCTGAAAGCGATGGCGCAGATGCGCTCCGCCGAGCGCGACAAGATCGTGAGCGACGCGCAGCAAGCCATCGGCGCCGCCGGCACCGTTCCGGCGCGCGTCGAGGCTATCCAGCGCTACGAAATCCTCAACGCCGCGACGGACCGCTTCAACAAGCAGATCGCCGACAATCCGGTGCGCATGTGGGAGGCGCAGACCGGCGAATCGTGGCCAACCTGGGACGCGCAGGCGCCCGCTGCCGAGCAGATGCGCGCGAATGTGGACCGCGCGGCCGACGCGGCTGGCCGGACCGGCGTGAATCCAGGCCTCGTGCGGCCGGAGGCATCGAAGGCCGTCGCCGTGGCGCTCAAAAGCATGGAACCCGGCGAAGCCGCCAAGTTTTTCTCGGACCTCACCTCTCCGGATCCGGTTACAGGTCACACCGTTCCGCAGGAAATGGTGGACGCCACCATCGCCACGATCGGCCGCGACGATTCCGTGGTAGCGAGCGCGATGCAGTACGGCGTGCACAACGCGCGCGTGAACGGCACCGGCGAATTTATTGCGCCGAGGATCCTGCGCGGCGCGCGCGACATCGAGGCCGGCAACGTCAAGGTCAACTCGGAGGAATTCGATAAGGCCTTCGACCGCGTGGCCGGCAACGCCTACTCCGGTTTCCCGGACGCGCGCCGCCGCGACATGGACGCGGCGAAGGCCTACTGGGCGACGCTGAACGACACCGACAAGAAAGCCGACAAGCGCAACGGCATGGAGTACGCCACCCAGGCCGTGCTCGGTGCGAAACAGACGATCAACGGGCAGTCGGTGTTCGCGCCGGTCGGCATGGACGGGGCCGACTTCACCTCTATGTTCCACGCGGAACTTAGCAAGCAGCTCAAGGCGCGCGGGTGGGACGACAACGAGATCGAGGCGGCCAACGCGACCGCCAAGCCCTTCAAGGCTGGCTGGTCGCGCTACGGGATCATCTACAACGGTGCCGTGGTGCGTGACCTGGCGATCGACGTGGGGCGCTGATGTACCCGGAAATCACGCTCGAGCAGGCCCGGCAACAGCCCGGCGACCTGCCGGCCTGGAACAACGCAGGCGAGGCCATCGCGCGCGGCATCTACGAGGGCGCGTCTATCCTCGGCGAGGTCGGCAGCTCCGTGGTCGCTGAGGCGCTACCAGCCGGCGGCCAGGGAAAGACCGACTGGCGCCAATGGTGGGACGAGAACATCACCGCCCCGGCCACGGCCAGCCGGCAGAAGTCTCAGGAGCGCGCCATCACCTATGGCGGCGCCAGCAACACGCTCCACGACATCGCCAGGATTGGCTCGGAGGCTATTTTCGGCCCTGCGACGGTAGCGGCGGCCGAGACTGCCATCCAGGGCGCGATGGCCGTGGACCAGGGCAAGAGCGGCGGCGAGGCGGCGGCGATCGGCGTGGTACGCGGCGTCGGGACCGGCCTGCTGGCCGCTGTTCCGGTCGTGGCGCCAATCCTGCGGGGCTTCGGCCCGGCCATTGTGCAGCGCATCATGAGCGGGGCGGCCGGGTCCATCCTGGGCGGCGTAGCGCTTGCCGGCGCCGACAAGGCCACGCTGGCGACCTTGGGATACGACAAGGAGGCCGCCAGGACCGCCGTGCTGTCCGGTGACTCCATCATGGCCAACGGCGTGCTCGGCGTGTTGTTCGGCCTCCTGGCGCACGGCAGGGCCGCCCTGACGGCCCGGAAGGTCGGGCTGCCGCTGTCGGTCGTGGATGACGCCATGAGCGTGTCCCTGCGCGACGTGGGGCGGCAGGCGGCGCAGGCAGGCGCCAAGACCCCGCTCGAGGCCGCGAAGCGGCTGGACGAGTTCAACGGGCGCCTGGACGCGACGACTGAGGGCGCTGTCCCGGACGGCAAGGACGGCCTGGTACAGCCGGACGAAGCGCTGGCGCGCGCGAACAAGGCCGACGTGTCGCCGCCGACCGTGGAGGCTGCCGCCAAGGCGGCGGAAGCGACGGCCGTGGGCGATGCGATCACGCCGGAGGAGCTGGCGGCGGAGTACCCGCAGGTCGGGATGGGAAAGCTGGCCAAGGAGCACGGCGCGAGCGTGCGCGCCATGGCTGCCGAACCGTTGCCGAAGCCCCCGAAGGAAACCGTGCCGGCCAGTACCGCGCTGGCTGAAAAGGCGCTCAAGGACCTGCGCCAGAACATCGTCAAGTTGGGCGGAATCGACCAGGCCGAGATCCGCGACATCACCGGCGAGGGCAATGCAACGAGGGCCGGCGGTTGGACTCGGCGGCTGTTCACGAAAAGCGGCGTCGGACTGGACACGCTGCGCGAGCGGCTGGTCGAAATGGGCTACCTGCCGCACGACACCACCGATGTCACCGGCGACGCCGAGCGGATCCGCGAGCTGGTGCGCGCCGCCGTTGAGGGCCGCGCCGCAGATGTGATGCCGCCGCAGACGGCGATGGAGCACGCGCAACTACTCGCCGAGGAGCGCGCCAAAGAGGTCGGCATCGAGGACTTCGACCCAGATGCGATGGCGCAGGCGTACCACGACTACGCGCAGGAGGGGCATCCGGCCGGGCCGGCTGAACCGGCGCGCCTGACCGCGCCCGAAGCGGTCGCCGTGGCGGAAGTGGAACAGGCGATGCGCAAGGACGAGGCTGCCGTCGAAGCGGCCGCGATCAAACACGGTGACGACGACGTTGCCTTCATGGCAGAGGTTCGGAGGATCAATGGCAAAGCAACAGGAAACGAAGGCGCAGCGGCTGCTACGACTGGCGAAACTGTACCGCCAGCACAAGCGGCCTTCCCCAAAAACCTGACGATTCCGGACGCTGCGGGCAACCCGGTCAACGCCAACGAGCACATCGCGGCGCTGCAAGCCGAAGCTGCTCGAGACGTGACGCCGGAACTTGAGGCCGTGCGCCAGTGCATCCTGGCGAAGTTGGCAGGAGCGCTCTGATGGCCGCCTTCGACAAATGCTTCCAGGAAACGCTCGGTGCGGATCTGACGCCGGAGCAACTACGCGACCGGGCCGCCGGATTCATGCGGGCCTTCAACAAGGCGCGCGACGCCGGCCTCGGCAAGGCTGAGGCGCTGTCGCAGGCAGTCAAGGAGGGCGCCTTCGAGGTCCGGAAGGAGTCAATCCGCAAGATTCTGGCGGCTCAGAACGACGCGGCCGTGCGGGTCGAGATCGCGCAGTTCATCGAGCGCGGCCGCGCCGAGTTCGGAGGCATGGGCGCCTTCCTCAAGAAGCTCTCGCAGGACGTGGGCGGCAAGAGCAACACCACGGCGATGACCACGATCGCGGAAGGAGTCGCGCAGATGCACGGCGCCGTGGTCGAGCAGGCGCTGCGCGCCACCGACAACCGCAAACTGCTGCGAATCTTCGAGGACAAGGAACAGACGCGCGAGCTGGTGCGCGCGATCCTGGGCGAGAACGTCGGCAACCCGGACATCGCAGCGATCGGCAAGACCTTCCGCGAGGTGAACGAGTCGCTGCGCGTGCGATTCAACGCCAATGGCGGCGGCATCGTGAAGATGGAAAACTGGATCCCGCAGAGCCACGACGCGGCGCGGATGCTCCGCGCCGGCGCCGACAAATGGGTCGCCTTCACCTCGCGCCTCATGGACCGTCGCAAGATGCTGGCGAAAGACGGCGCGATCATGGACGACATGGAACTGGAGGAATTCCTGCACCGCTCCTACGTCACCCTGAGCGAGGGCGGCGACCTGAAACAGGACATCCCGGGCGAGCACTCGTTCAGCGCGCGCGGGTCGGTGGAGCGCCAGCTTCACTTCCTGGGCGCCGATTCCTGGATGAAGTACCACGCCGAGTTCGGCGGGGCGAACCTGTACGACATCCTGCGCTCGCACATCAAGCGGATGGCCAACGACATCGGCATCATCGAAACGCTCGGCAGCAAACCGGGCGAGACGATCCGCGAGGTCGCCAACGCGGAGGCGGCCAGATTGAACGAGCGGGAAGCCAGCGACTTCGAGCGCAGTTCATTTGCCGCGCAAAAGGCCTACGCGAACCTGCTCTACGACTACACGGCTGGCAACATTGCGCACGAGCCGCTGCCGGACTGGCGCTTCGAGTTCAAGGTCGGCGACAAGACGCGGACCGTTGACCTGGCGCACGCGGCGGACATGGGTTTCAACTTCTTCCGCGCGGTCAACGTGCTGAAACTCGGCATGGCTGTGTTCTCGTCGCTGCCGGATCCGGCGTTTATGACGGCGGCGGCATCCTTCTGGAACGTGTCCAAGGCCGACCTGTGGCTGAACCTCACGCGACGGATGCTCAACTTCGGCGACAAGGACCGCATCTGGCTTGAGAACGCCGGGCTGGCGACGGACATGCTGCGCTCGGCCGGCGATCGCATCGTCGGTGAATCGACGCGCGATATGTTCGTCGGCGCGAATCAGAAGGTGCTCCGCCTCACCGGGCTACGCGCGTGGTCGCAGGCGATGAAGGACACGTTCACGGCCACGATCTCGAACACCGTCGGCCGCATGGTGTCCAAGTTCGACCTCGCGGCCGTGCCGAAGGCCGACCGGAAGCTGCTCGATTCCTACGGCATCAACGACCAGACTTGGGCGGTCTGGAAGCTGGCGCAGCTCGAGCGGTGGGGCAGCGCCGGGAACATGCTCACGCCGCGCGCGATCCTCGGGATCCCGGACAGTGCGCTATCCAAATTGGCGCTGGCCTCCGGCAAGAGCGTGGCCGACCTGCGCGGCTCGGCGGCTTCGACGCTGGCCGGCATGCTGGTGCACGAGTCGGATGCCGCGATCAACGAGCCGACCTCCGGCCAGCGCGCCGTGATCCAGCGGGCCAAAAACGCGGGACCGGGCGCGAGCTGGATCGTCAATGCCCGTCTCCAGTTCATGTCCTATCCGATCAGCGTGGCGCTGACGCAGGGACGGCGTTTCATCGCCTCCGACAACAAATGGGAGTACGCCGCTTGGGCCTTCGGCGTCTCCACGGTCCTCGGCGGTCTATCCGTGCAGATCAAGAATCTCGCGCGCGGCCGCGACATGCAGGAAATGGTCACGCCTGACGGCCTGCCGAACGGCAAATTTGTCGCGGCCTCGATCCTCGCGGGCGGCGGCTTGGGTCACTACGCCAACCTGGTGTCCGGGTTCGAGGAACAGCACGCGGCGCCGGTAGAAATCCTGCTCGGGCCTACCGGCGGATCGCTCAACAAACTCCAGAACATCATGGCCGACGTTGTGGACGGCAAACCGACCGACGCCGCCGACAAGTTGACCGAGATCCTGCCCGAGTACGTGCCTGGTGCTAACCTGCCGTGGACAGCGCCGCTGTTCAAGCACTACGTCATGGGAACGCTCCACGAAATGAACAACCCGGGCTTCATGGAACGGCAGGAAGAAAAACTGCGCAAGCGGACCGGGCAGGAATTGTGGATGGGCGCGGGCACTGGCGACTTCGTCCAGCGCGCTCCGGAGACGGCCGTCGCGCCGGTGCCGAAGGGGCAATGACATGACGCTGAAAACCATCGAGGACCTGGAGCGGTTGGAAAAGCGCGTGATGCAGGTCGCCGGGCAGGAGACGGAGCTGCTGCTTGACCGCGTCTGCACACCGGGCGCCGTGGACGCCGCCGTCAGCGACGAGGCGATGATTGTCCGCCAGAAAAACTACAAGAAGAACGTGGCGAACACCTACCTGTTGTGCGAGCGGATCCTGCGTTACATCGTGCTGAACAAGACGCTCGGCAAACGCAACCTCGAGGGCATGGACGAGATCAACGCCGAGATCGAGCGTGCGCAGCGCAAAGCCACGGAGGGCGTAACCGGCGCCAAAGCGCGGTTGAAGCTGGTCGGCGGCCAGGGCTGATCCGCCGGTGCGGGCGTCGTTCCCGACCTTCTTCCAGATCTGGGCCGACCGAAAGGGCTGGAAGGTCCCGGATTTCCACTTCCTGATCGCGGACTGGATGGAGCAGCGCCGCCACAGCAAGAAGCGTGTCGGTGTGCTCCGCGTGTTCCGGGGCGCCGCCAAATCGACGCTGGCCGCCATCAACGAGGCCCACGAGTTCTACTGCGACGCGCGGCACCGCGTGCTGATCCAGTCCTCGGACGACAAGACGGCGCGCAAGATGTCGCGCGACTGCAAGCATGTCCTGCGCCGGCATCCGCTTTGCGATGGCCTGCTCCCAGACCGCGACGTATCCGGCGACCAATTCTGGGTGCTCGGCCACGATGACCCGCGCAATCCGTCCATGAACGCCCAAGGCGTCATGTCGAACGTCACTTCGAGCCGCGCCAACAAGGTGCTGTTCGATGACGTGGAAGTGCCGAAGAACATCGTGACCAAAGAGGCGCGCGAATCGCTGCGCGCCCGCATCGGCGACGCCACGCACATCCTGGTGCCGACCGGGCGCAAGGAATACATCGGCACGCCGCACACGCACGACTCCCTTTACGACGAGCTGGAGCGGGATGGCGCGGACTGCCTGACGATCCAACTTTTCGCGCACAACCATCGTGAGGAGAAGGCCTCGCAGCTCACGAAACTGGCGATCCCCTGGGCGATCGAGCCGGCTGACCTGTACGTGTTCAACGGCAAACTGTTGCTGGACGTGCACGCCTACGCCATCAAGGGCGATCACCTCGAGTTCAAGGAGCCGCAGACCGGCATCGTGGACGTGTACGGCGGCAACGTGTGGCCGGCGCGCTTTGACCGCGAGGAGGTCGCCTTCCGCCGCGCCGAGTGCCGGACGCAAAACGAGTGGGACTCGCAATACCTGCTCCGCTCCAGGCCGCTGCACGAAGTCCGCCTGAACCCGGACCGCATCACCATCTACGATGAGGAGCCGGAGTTCGGGACCGCGAACGGCGTGCCGACCTGCCGCATCGGCGCGCACCGGATCGTGGGCGTGCGCTGTTACTGGGACGTGGCGCTCGGCAAGGTGAGGGGAGACATTTCATCGTGCTCCGTGGTATTCGAATCCGATCACGGCCACCTGTTCTGGCATCGCTGTCGTGGCCTGTACGGCGAACTGGACGATCAGTGCACCGAGCTGCGCGACCTGGTGCAGCCGCTGCGAGTGCCGCGCGTGACCGTCGAAACCAACGGCGTCGGCGGCTTCGTCCCGGCCGTGCTCAAGAAAGTGCTGAACGGGATCAGTGCGGTACGCGAGAACAACGTGTCCGAGAACAAGGTGGTGCGCATCGCCAGGGCGATCGAGCCGCCGCTATCTGGTGCCATGCTGCACGCTCATCGTTCGGTCAAGGACTCCGGCGCTTTCCAGCAGATGCGCGACTGGCATCCGCTCGCCGACGGCGTGGACGACCATCTGGATTCCTTCGCCGGAGCCATCCTGGAGCGACCTGCTAGGATTCCTCGGGAGGGCGAGCCGGTGGCTGGTGGGCCGGGTCCGTGGCACGCTCACGGATCGAGTTACGATGTCGGCCTAGATTTTAGGGGACGAACATGACCGTTTCAGCGGCGCCTAACTTTAATCTCTCAACCGGCAACGGCGTCACGACCGTTTTCTCCTTCGGGTTCGGCATCCTCGACGCCAGCCACCTCAAGGTCTATTTGGCGGGCGTACTCCAAAGCGCCGGATACACGGTCGCCGGAGTCGGTGCCACCAGCGGCGGTACTGTGGCCTTCACGGTCGCCCCCGCGAATGGTGTCGCAGTCCTTTTGAAGCGAAGCGTCCCTCGCACGCGCACGACGGATTTCATCACCGACGGTGACTTCACCGCTGACGATATCGACAACGATCAGGACCTGCAAACGATGCTGATTCAGGACGCATCGGCTAACGCAGATCGCGCTATCAAGGTGCCGGAGAGTGGGGAGCTTTTGGATTTACCTGTCGCGGCTACACGAGCCAATAAGGCGTTGTTGTTCGACGCTACTGGGGCACCCACCGTCGGTTCCGGGATCATCTTTTCCGGCGCCGGCACCATCGCGGTAACGAATGTCGCGGCGCTGAAAGCGCTGTTGGTCGCCAATCTCAGCGACGGGCAAATTGTCAGCACGCTCGGCTACAACACGGCCGCCATCGGCGGCGGCGCCCGCTATCGCTGGGATGCGGCGCTCGCGGCCGCGCCGGACGACGTTTATTATTTTCAGCTCAACGCCGGTGGCGTTGGCCGCTTCGTGCTGCTCCATAGCGGCACCATCACGCTCAAGCAAGGCGGTTGCAAAGGTGACGATGCCACAGACGATGCGGCCAGGTACGCCGCCGTGCTCGCAGCGGCCCCCGCCTACAGCGTCATTGACGCCACCGATGGCACCTACCGATTGACGGCAGGCGCGCGCATTGCGAACGTCGGCGTGAAAATGCGCGGCGGCAAGTTCAGGCTGGACAACGACGGTCAGCAATTTTTGTTCGTGGTCGTTCCGAGCGATTACTGCACGTTCGAAAAATGTCGCTTTACCGGTAGCGGCGTCACCGGCACCGCACCGACGCCGAAGTATCAGGGCGGAATTCACGGCGGAAACTCTGACCATCCGGCACCGCTTAACGTCACGCCAGCCAACGGCGTTACCGTCAAGGACTGCATCTTCGAAAACCTTACCGTCGGCATCTGGTCAGGCGGCGCAGCAGCGCAAGCCGTTCCGGTCGGCTGGTCCGTAGTGGACAACCAGTTCACCAACATCGTTGGCTTCGCCGGACAATCGGAGGGCTACGGCACGCTGTTCACGCCATGCAGCCGCAGCGTGATTCGTGGCAACAAATACAAGACGATCAGGCGTCACGCAATCTACCTGGCCTCGGAGTCGAGTTTCAACGGCGTGGACGGCAACGTCATCGACGGCGTGGACAACATCGCCATCCAATCGAATACTGGAGTTGCGCAGAACTACGCGGACCAGAACAGCTATACCAACAACATCATCCGTGGTTTCACTCGCAGCATCGCCTACGGCTATCGTTCGTCTGTGGGCATCGGCCTCTACGGCAAGCACAGCAACAGTCTGGTCCAAAACAACTCAATCTTTGGCGCGCTCGATACCGGCATCGACTGCGCCGGGGAACTGGCCGGCAGCAACTACGCCGAATACATGGACGTGCTCGGCAACAAGATCATCATGGATGCGACGGCCACCGACGGGGCAATCAGGGCTGATGGGCTGTTCAGCGGGAAGATCAGCGGGAACAAGGCGGTCCTGCAAAGCAACATCTATGGCGTGATCGTCACGTCCACGAATAGCGTCTCAACCAAGCTGCTAGATGTTTCCGGTAACACCTTCGACACGACGGCGCCGGCAGCGATCGCGTTCAGGCTGGCGCTCGTGGCGTCGCGGACGATCCACATTTACCGCAACAAACTGAATGGCTTTGCCGCCGGCTACAGCAATCGGCTGACAGACACGAGCACGGCCGGAATCAGAAAAACCGATTTGAATGACGACGCCGGCTTCTATGGCGCCGACGCGGATGTGACGCACAACGCCCAAGGCACCATTGCTCAGACGGATTGCCCGAAGATCCGGCACGCTGCGGTGCTCACGGCGGCGCGATTAGTTACTCTGGCGAACACCAACGTTCCGCACGGAGCCGAAGTCACGATCATGCGGACTGGCGCCGGAGCATTCAGCCTAAACGTATCGGATGGCGGCACCATCAAGGGCTTAGCCACGGGACAATGGGGTCGCTTCGTTTGGAATGGCGGCGGGTGGGAATTGGGCGGCTTCGGGTCGCTATGATGCTTGAGGAAATCGTAAAACAGCTTCGCCGGGACGAGGGCGTATCACTGAAACCCTACAAGGATTCCGTCGGGAAGCTCACGATCGGCATTGGTCGGAACCTGGACGACGTAGGAATCAGCAACGTCGAGGCAGACCTGTTCCTCAAGAACGACATCAACCGGACGATGGCGGCGCTGGACAAGGATCTGCCGTGGTGGCTGTCGATTGACGAAGCCAGGCGCGGCGTGCTCCTCAACATGGCCTTCAACATCGGCGTCACCAGGCTGCTCGGCTTCCACGACACGCTCAACCTCGTGCGCCTCGGCCGCTACGTCGAGGCGGGCGACGAAATGCTGAATTCGACATGGGCCAAGCAGGTCGGGCCGCGCGCCACCAGGCTCTCGCAGCAGATGAAGTCGGGGACGTGGCAATGACCGAAGAACACAAAGAACAGACCCGGAGGGTGATGGACACCGTGCGCCACATTGTGGAGTTGATAAGCCCGTTCCTGTTGCTCATCATCCTCTACTTCGTGAAGCCGATCTTCGACGCCGTGCCGGTCGTTGCTCGGCAGCAGGAAGTCATGGCGATCCAGCAGCAGAACATCGCCAACAACGTCTCGCAGATCAACGCGAAACAGGAGCGGCTAGACGCGCAGCTCATCGGCGTGCAGACCCGCGTCGAAGTGCTGGCAGACAAGACCGCGCGCATCGAGCGCAAACTCGGGGAGTGACTAGGTGATCGCGCTGCTGCGGAAGTTGGACGCGGACCTGCTGCGCGACTTCAAGACCGGCTCATACAACATCCACAAGATCGGCAACGTGGTCGTCGTGTTCACCTGGACGCTCTACATGGTGACGGTCCACCCCGACGACGTGCTGATGTGGACGACCTACGCGGGCGTGCTCATGGGCGCCAGCGCGTTGCAGTACGGCCAGAAGCGCGCCAACGACCGCAAGGACGTTCAGGGCGTGCCGGCGGGTCCGACCGTCCAGGGCGGCGACATCACGGTGAAGGCATGAACCTGACCGAGATTCTGGCGATCGCGCTGGCGCTGTGCATCGGCGGCGGCGCTATCCTCTGGAACCGCTACGAGGCTGCCAGCGCACGCGCTGACAAGGCCGAGGCGCAGCTTGCAACCCACGCGAACAACGACCAGGTGGTGACCAAATATGTCGAGAAAATCGTGTCTGTTCCGGGTCCTGTTGTCGTGCGCGATCGCCTCGTGCGCGGCCTGTGCGTCGTCCCCCGCGTGCCAGGTCAGCCCGGTGCTGATGGAACCCACGCCGCCGACGCCCTACCTGGACTGCCTGACGGCGCCGGAGACTTCCAGCGTGGACTGTCGGACGATCTCAGGACGGCCGCCATCGCCAAACACAAGCTCGACGCCATCCAGGCCGAACTGAAACCGCAGCTCTAGCCGTCCTCGCCGGGTTCACGCATCGGGCTACCCCCCCCCTCCTGCGCCAAAGCCAAACGCATCGGCCGTTCGACCGTGTAGTAGAACTGCGTGTTGCCGGCGAACGTATCGGGCGCCACGTGCTCAGGGTTAATGCAGCGCTTTGTGGAGCACTGGTGCGCTGCGGCTTCGACCGTCTCGAGCGGGATCCCGAAGAACTCCAGCAGGACCAGCCGGTGCACGAGCACGTTGCGCGGCTGCTTTCCGATGAACTCGCCGTCCCGCCAGACCGGCCGGCGAATCCCCATCTGGGCGTAGCCTCTGCCGTTCAGCCCGCCCTGCCAGATCCAGCACCAGGACCGCATGCCGGTCCACGGCGGCGCTGGCTCACGCTTGATGTTGGCCAGGATCCGGTGGCGCAGGCTCGGATACGGGCGAGGCGGCGACTTCTTGGCTGCCGGCATTTACCTTCCCCTCGGTAGGTGGCTGCATCGCGGCCTCTTGGCGCTTGGCCATTGCGAGCAACTGGCGCAGCTCGAAACGCTCGTGCTGCGGCAGGAGCTGCGCGTTGCCGCCGCATTTGTGGATCAGGTGCATCAGCCGCGTCGGGATCAGCATGCCGGTCGGCTCGGCCTCGGCCGGGTCCAGCAGCAGCATGCCGCCGCAGAACACCTTTTGGTCCGGCTCCTCGTTCTTCGCCAGTCGCGTGAAGTGCTCGGACAGCGCCACGAAAGCCGCTTCCGTCGTCTCGGCACGCAGGTTGATCTGGGCGCGCATCGTGAATACGCCGCTCATTGAGGACTCACGATGCGCTTGATGCGCCACGCGAACGGAAGCGGCTTTGGCAGCACCCAGAGGTGGCGCATGTTGGCGACGTTCACAGCGTCGTCCAGGGCCGGGTATACCTCGACGGCATCCGACAGACCGAAACCGCACTCCGTCTTGATCTGCATTAATTCTTCCCAACTCATCACGTCGCTGTAGTTGCCGTCGTCCAAAATACGGCACCGACAGGCCGACAGCCGAATGATGCCACGCTGGTCAGGCTCGTAGATTTGTACGAAAAAGTCCTTCGATCTGCGCACATCGACCGGCCAGATCGCGCCGGGCGGCATCGGCGGCCACTCATCCTTCGGCACGACCGACAGGTGATGAGTCCAGCCGGAGCGCATTTCCTCGAGTTGCTGGCGGGCCTGCCTGACATCGGTGTGGGACATGGCGCGCATCATGGCGCACCGGCGGCGAGACGCGCTTCGTCGTAGCGCCGGTCCAATTCGACGATCTTCTTCCTCGTCCGGCTGTCTTTGCCACGCGCGAGGTCGCCGCCGCCGCTGGCGATTTCGCGGAACACACCCCAGATCGCTTCCTTTTCCTTCTGGAAGAAGGCCTCCTGCCAATCTTGGGTGGGCATCATGCCTCCTCGTCGGCTTTCTTGGCGTCGGCCCGGAGGCTGTCGATGCCGACCTGCCCGACAATTTTCTTCTCCAGGCCGCTCAAGTCGTTCCAGTCGGCGTCGAGGCTGGCCGTACCGTGCGATGCGGCCAGGCGGAGCTGCTTGAGCAGGGTTTCCTTGTCCGGCGAAGGCGGCGCTTTGGCCTCGCCGCCGCGCGCCCAGGCCGCCAGCGCAGCGCCGGTGGCGCGCGTAATCGGCTTGTCGAGCGGCACCATCGGCCGGTGCTGCGCTTGGAGCTTGATCGGTTTCGGGATGCCAGGCGCGTCCGCCGTCAGCAGGAACGAGGCGGTCAATTCGAACGGCAGGTTCTTCTCGCACACCGGCATCCAGCCGTGCAGCCCGGTCGGCGACTTCTTCGGCACGACCTCCATTTTTCCTACCGAGTTTCTGACCATTTCGATCTTCTCCTCGGCGCGGAAGCAGAGGATGACGTGGGCGCGCACCTGGAGCAGCTTCTGCACCATTTGCTTGTGCGCCATCTTCGGCTTGATCCACGACGCCATCTTCGCCGCGTCGCGGGCGCCCATGCGCTGAAACTCGTCCTCCTGCCAATCGAGCACGCCACCGTCGCCGGCCCAGACGTGACTCGTGGAATCCACGACCACGACGCTGTAGCCGGCCTTATCGGCTGCCTCGATCGCGTCGATGTAGGCGTCCGGTCTGAACGGCGGCTTGAGGTCGCCGTGGTCGAACCGGAACTGGTCGGCGTAGTGCTTTGCGCGCCCCGTCTCCGTGTCGATGACCGCGAAGGGCTTGTCGCCGGCCAGCCCGGTCGCCAGCTCCATCGCGGAGAAGGTCTTGCCGCTGCCGGTCCCTCCGACCATGCCGAGCAGCAGCGCGATCTGTTCGCGCTTCGCTGGTTTGAAGGCGAAGGCTGTCACTTGCACTCCAGCATGCGCCGCAGCATCGCGTGGGCCGAGGCCTGCGATTCACCGTAGGTTGGTGACAGCTTCTCGCGGATGACCTTCTGGACAGCCTGATAGACCGCGTTCCGCACAGACCAGTATTTTGATTTCCAGGCGTCGGCGTCGGCGGCGGCGTCGGCGGCGGCGGCGTCGGCGGCGGCGGCGGCGTCGGCGTCGGCGGCGGCGGCGTCGGCGTCGGCGGCGGCGGCGTCGGCGGCGGCGGCGTCGGCGGCGGCGTCGGCGTCGGCGGCGGCGGCGGCGGCGGCGGCGGCGTCGGCGGCGGCGGCGGCGTCGGCGGCGGCGGCGTCGGCGGCGTCGGCGGCGTCGGCGTCGGCGTCGGCGTCGGCGGCGGCGGCGTCGGCGGCGGCGGCGGCGGCGTCGGCGGCGTCGGCGGGCCTTAGCTCTAGCCACCTTTTATTGAAAGCAGCAAAAAACTTTTTTCTGAACTCTTGCCGCCGAGGCCACGTTTCCTCGCGCACGGCCATCAGGGCGGGCCGCACAGACGCATAGACCTCCCCGTTGGTGATCGACGGCATCGCGGCCAGAATGTCGGCCTGCGCATCCATACCGGCCCGACGCAGCCAGCGCGGGGCGCAGTCGCGCACAACCCAGTCGGTCATCAGCCACGACCGCTTGCGCTCGATCTCGCGCGTGGCGCGGCTGCCGACCAGCAGCGGGATGTATTGCTTCAACTGCTGGCGCTCGTCGTCCGGCAGGCGGTCATTCCACGCGCGCAGGAACGAGGAAATGACAGGGCAGGCGCACGCGGGATGATCGCTCCAGCGCTCGCCGGCCACGTAAGCCACGGCTTCCATCACGCACAGGCCTTTCTCGAAAGATTCGTGCGCGCCGGTGTCCAGGTTGAGCGCCATGACGGCCTCCAACTTGAGGGCGTCGATTTGAGCTTGGGTCACGATTGTTTCTCCGTTGGTAGATAGTTCAGACGTTCGCGTACTTGGCGTCTATTTCAGGATTCAGCGTCTCGTCCGACATCGAACGCTCGGCCCACTGGCTCAATACCCACGGCGGCGGTTCGGCGACGTGCGGCTGGTCGCTGTAGCCAGGCCAGCGGTCGGTCTTGAGGCAGGACGCGAACTTGTCCGAGGCGATGTGAAGCTGCTCCGCGCCCATCGCACGGCCAGCCTCGGAAAGCAGGATCGGCGGCGACACGGCGAACGGCTCGGAAGTCTCGGCGAACAGGAAACCGAACTCGCGCCGGCCGATGCCTTCCGGATCCAGCGCGTCGCAGCCCTCGCTGTAGTGCACAGCCTGGATGTGGTACATGGCGTCGTAGACGCGCTTGCTGCACGCGGCCGGGTGCACGCTCGTCGCGGTGCTCTTTACGTCGCACAAGCGGCGCAGGTCCGGCGTGGCAATGTCCGGCATCGCCTTGCGCCAGACGCCATTCTTGCCCTGCCACAGGATCACGACCTCGCGCAGGCAATCGGCGATCGCGGCGCCCATGAAGTTTTCCACGGCATTGCGCATCGGCTCGGCCAAGCCCTCGGCCCGCTCGTAATCGCAGCGCAGCACCGGGATCCGGTTGCGCGATTCGGAGTCGATGCGCGCGGCCTGCGCGTCCTTGGTCCGGAAGTCTTTGAACTCGAGGATGTCGATGGGTTGGCCGGCGTCGAGCACGAGCCGATGCGCGACCTGTCCGATCTCCATGCGCCGCTCGCTGTCTTGCGAACGCCAGTTTGGATTGAGCTTCGGATGCATGGTCCAGGCATGCAGCGGCGAGGTGGTCAGCAGCGCGCGCGCTAGGCTGTTCGAGAACTCAGGACCCACGGCTGGACCCTTGTGGTAGACCTCGGCCGGCATCCGGTACAGCCCAGGCTTGTCGATTGGCCCGGTGTAGTCGCTCACCTTAAGCATGTCCACAAATCTCCTCCTCGTGTCGAATCGCATCTAGCCCACAGGGGCCGGCTCGCATTTCCGTGCAGCGTTGATTGCTGCCGTGGACCGGATCAGCCAGCGCGCAGTTGATTGGGTTGGCGCACAGCGCGTATTGCGCTTCCGGGTAGGCGCCTGGCCGGTGCCATTTGCAGGTCGCGCAGAGCTTTGGCAGGTCAGCCACGCTGCTTCTCCCAGAATTTTTGGATCAGATACCTGACCTCGGTCGCGGTCATCGGCGCGGCCGTCAACGGGAGCGATCCATCGGCGATCTGCGGACCGACGACCGGCCCGTACACCTTCGAATAGAAGCGCGCCAAGTTCTCCGCGTTGCACATCGCGCGGTCGCGCTCCTGCTGTGCAGCCAAACGACCTAGGAAATTCGCCGTGATGCCGGCGCGCGGCCATGCCAGGTCCATGATTTCTTCAACGAACACGGCGGGCCTCCAGCATGGCGTCCGCGTATTCGAGCGCCCACCCGGCGACCACCTCGGGCTTTTCCCGCTGTCGCGCCCACGTTTGCATGCCGATGTTGAAAGCGGCCTCTCCGGCGATCAGGCCTTGAAGGGCCGCCATAGCAAACCCGTCGCGCAACTCCTTCCGCTTCGTGAGCAGGTCAACAACCATGCTGTTGCTGAATCCGTTGTCGAGCAGCAGCTTGCGTGCGCGCTCGAAGTCCTCAGTCGATTTGTTGGTCATGGGGCATCCCTCGGGGGCAGCGGTCGCGCAGGAGCATCGTTGACGATGCCGCCAGACAGCGAGGGCTGGACGCGAAGCTTTGTGGAGGTCGGCGCGTCGAAGAAAGCACGCAGCAGATCGGCGATTTCGTTGGCCGTGATGTTGGCCGCGCGGCCAGCCGGGCTGGTGGCTTGGTCGAGCGCGAAGTTGCCGATGGCGTCGTCCCGCTTTTGCAGGTCGAACATCCAGATCGGGCCGCTCACGCTCGCAGCTCCTGCTGCGCCATGACCCATGCCTGCTGCACGAGGTTGAACTTGTCGGCGTCTCCGCCGTCGCGGTCGGGGTGCGTCTCGGAAGCGCGCTGGCGATAAGCCTGCTTCACCTCCTCGAAGGTCTTGGCCGCAGGGCAGCCGAGCACGACGCGCCAGGGCGGCACGCCGGCCGTCTCCGGTGACGGCAGCGCCTGGAACCCGGTGAACATCGCGGCGAGGTCAGCGACGCCGTAGCGCTCGATCGCGCGCGTCGCTTCGATGTGAGCGGCCAGCGCGCAGATGTTGTGCTCGACCAGCCGGTACGTGTCACACGGCAGACAGTGCGGCTTGCCCTTGAGCTGGAAATAGAGCGCGACGCCGGGATCTGTTGGGCGCGGCTGGTCGCTTCGCGGCAATCCGTCTATCCGCGTGCGCAGATTTGTGGAAAGCACGACCTCGCGCGCACCGATGCGATCAAGCTCGGCTTGGAGGCGCTGGCAGGCGTCGGCGACGGAAACGTCCTCCTTGGAGCGCCAAGCGTTGTCACCACGGACAACACTCTTTCCGAACCGCCCGAATTCTCGGTTCGTTCGGCGCGGCTTGTTTAACGGCCAGCAGAGCGGGTAGGCGGTGACGGTCATGCCTGC
>Ga0255312_1000017_pt1 | contig 25690 bp, 24 predicted proteins | sample EtOH5_T0_E5_meta_FD_202081 | JGI IMG/M metagenome (GOLD analysis project Ga0255312, IMG submission 202081) | Sandy soil microbial communities from University of British Columbia, Vancouver, Canada - EtOH5_T0_E5 | ecosystem: Engineered > Artificial ecosystem > Sand microcosm > Unclassified ...
ATGTGTTCGGCTAAGTGCAGCACCGATGCTGCTAGAATACCCCAGCTTAACGCCAAGACTAATTGACATAGCCGATATAAGGTTTCTGTCCAGGACGTTGTAGGCATCTCAGGCCGCCTTAAGAAAGTGTCGCTCGTAGCGAGGGGTCACTTTCTGCATAGACAACAAAATGAATACATCGGCCGAGTTGAACCGCCTATCCCAGTGTGCTTCGCCACTGACCATCGCGCCCAGGCGCAGATAGGCCTTGAGCAACGGCGGAATGCTGGCTACTCGGTCGGGGGATAGGCCATCCATGGGTAGCCGATCTTTAGCGCGCACTCCTAAATTGGGATCGAGAATTTGCTGTGGCTTTAATCGATTCATGATGTATTGTGCCTCGGAAAGGTCATCGGCCACCGGTATGCTGGCGCAACCAATGAGATAATTGTGGCCGCTGCTTTGGACATGACGGGCCAGAGCAGACCAAAGGACGGCGATGGCTCCGCCGGTGCGATAACCGGGGTGGATGCAGGTTCGGCCGATTTCCAGGAATCGCCCATTGATATCAAGAATACGACCCAGATCAAATTCTTGTTGAGAATAAAAACCACCTACGGCCGAGACATGCTCTTGGCTCAGTAGCCGGGTATAACCTACGATTTGATCTGAGCGTTCATCAACGATCAGCATGTGCTTGCAATAGGGGTCATAATCATCCTGATCCAGGCCCGGTTCGCTGGTAGAGAGGTTGGCGCCGAATTCTTCGGTGAAAATATCATAACGTAGGCGTTGAGCCTGACGAATTTCTGCTTGAGTACTGGCAAGTCGGGCGCTTAGTTGTGGCGAAGTCGAGTCGGAAAAAGCGATCTTATTTGTATTCATGGTGATTAATCGGCTCTCGCAAGGTTGTTGAGAACAACACAAATCCTAGGGAGATTGCGTGACAAATGCATTGCCGATAAATGAAGTTATTGTTAAATAAGTCAGCCAGCTGATGACAAATTGGTGAAAATTACCGGGTCAGGTTATGCTTCGCGAAGCGGGCTATACTTGCTTACAAAAGCAAACCGCGTAGCGGAAATAGGGAGAAAAGAAGTGCCGGAATTACGCCCTTTATTGATGAGTCGTTGGCCCAACGTTGCCGGGCTTTTGGGCTGCACGGGTTTGCTGATTTACGCGTACTATCTCCAGTACTGGGAGGGCTTGGAGCCATGCCCTTTGTGTATTTTCCAGAGAATTGCTTTTTTCGCGCTGGGGTTGAGTTTCTTGTCGGCAGCTATTCATCACCCGGCATCTCGGTTCTTAAACGGCTTTTATGCCACATTGATATCGTTAGTGTCATTGATCGGCGTGGCGTTAGCGTTGCGGCATCTGTATCTGCAATCGCTGCCTCCAGAAGCTATTCCCGTCTGCGGGCCGGATTTGGCGTTTATGCTTGAGAATTTCCCCTTGAGCAAAATTTTAACCACGGTATTGCGTGGTTCAGGCAGTTGCGCAGTGATCGACTGGACATTGCTTGGTTTATCGATTCCGGGTTGGGCGTTAATTTGGTTTTTGGTTCTGGGTGTCGGCGGGACGGTCGCTAATGTGGTACGAATTTTGCCTTCTTTGAAACAATAAGGTTCGATTCCAAAAGATAAGAAATAATTTATAAGGTGAGGGAATGGGCGAAACGCTTTGGGATGTCTTGCAGTTGCCAGTGGCGACACCACTTTGGCAGCTGGTATTGCTGGTCGGCGTTAGTGTCAGCACGTTGACGGTTGTGTTGGTCAGAATGGTGGCGGGGATGCGTAATAAGCAGCATCCGTATAGGCGCGATCTGTTTTTTGGGATGAACTGGCGCTGGGGCTATGAAGGTAAACAATTGGTCCATCTGCAATCTTATTGCCCGGACGACGATTGCGAGCTGGTGTACAGCCAGGATAAAGATCAAGGCATCGCGTTTCGTTGCGAAACCTGTGACCGACAATACAGTCAATATTCGATGGATATAAATTACTTGCGCGGCATGGTACGTCGCCAGATAGAGCGTAAGCTACGCACCGGAGAATGGCGCCAGGGTGCTGCAGCCAGTACAGCGCCAGTTACCGAAAATAATTTGGCTGATTCTGCTACTTCTGGCGCGCCAGAGAGCAAATCCGCAGTTTCTTAGCTGGGTTAACCCGGCGGCTCGATCTTGTCTGCGACCTGTACCGCCAAGGCGCGGGCAGTGGTCCATTTGCCGCCGAAAACGCTTAACAGCTGACCGTGGCGCAATAATTTGTATTCCCGGGTAGCCTGCGAGGGATTATTGGCGGAGCGGATGAGCGGCCGTATGCCGGCAAAACGACTCACAATGTCCGCTTCTGTCCGCGTATCTTGAAAGTGTCGGTTATAGGCGCGAAGCAGATATTGAGTTTCCTCATCAGAGCAAACTACTGGCTCATCAAGCTCTTGGCGAACCTCGGTTGTGCCGACCAGAGTTTTGTTTTGATAAGGCAGCACAAAGAAAATCCGCTGATCTTCGCCGGTCTCCAATAAAAAACCCAGGGCGGGTGGTTCGCCGTTCAAGATCAAGTGGCTGCCACGTACCAAATCCAAATGATAGGCCGATTCCAGCTTGCTTTGAGACAGTAGTTGGCCGGCCCAGGGGCCCGCTGCATTTACTATGCGATCGTAGGGAGTCAATCCTTGATTCGTCCATAGGACGCCTTCTGGCGTGACCCTCAGTACGGGCGAATTTTCTCGGACTTCAACGCCTTGTTTTTTCGCTTGCTCTACGGCCCATAGCCCTAAAGCACGGTCATCCATTTGGCCGTCATAAAAGCGATAACCGCCTTTTAACCCTTGGCTGGATAAGTTGGGAGCAAGCTGGCGGATAGTGGAGGCATCCAACCATCGATGGTTACCGAGGTTTTGTCGACCCGCCAGTAGGTCGTAGATCGACAGGCCTAGCTTCCACTGCCAGCGAGGACGCGTACTGTTCTCGTACACAGGCAGCAGCAAAGCTAGGCGGTGCGCCAGGTGAGGCGCTTTGTTAACCCACCAGGCGCGCTCTCGCAGCGCCTCATGAACCAGACGAATCTCGCCGTTTTCGAGATAACGCAATCCACCATGCAATAACTTGGTTGATGCCGAGCTGGTGCCAGACATTGGCTGATTTTTTTCGTACAGCGTTACTTTATGACCGTGCTCGGCCAGCTGCCAGGCAACGCAGATTCCATTGATGCCACCACCCACAACAGCAATATTTAGTCCGGCCATTATTGCGCCTGTTTGAAATTAGCCAACCGCTTCCCTTTCCCTAGAGATATTTTTTCCAGTTGTGTTGACTGTCACCAAACGCCAGGAAATAGGGGTTTAAGATGGATTCCTTGGTGTTATAGGGCAAGGGTTGCAGATTGAGGTTGGTGAGTTTTCCGCCGGCCTCTTCCAAAACGGCCTGGGCGGCAGCGGTATCCCACTCGGAGGTGGGGCCGAGTCGAGGGTAGATATCGGCCTTACCTTCAGCTACCAGGCAGATTTTAAGGGAACTGCCGATGCTGACCACCTCGTAGTCGCCCAGTTTTTCGAGAAAATCATCCACCTCCGGTCCGCGATGGCTGCGGCTGGCAACGGCGACAATGGGGTCGTCACCCAGGGCGCGTGTTTTGATGGGCTTGGTCGCGCCATCGGCCCGCTGGACAAAAGCGCCATGGCCTTTGGCGGCAAAGTAAGTGACGCCGCTCACCGGAACATAAACAACGCCGAGTATCGGCTGATGATTGTCTATCAAGGCTACGTTGACGGTGAATTCACCGTTGCGCTTGATAAATTCTTTGGTTCCATCCAGAGGATCGATCAACCAGTAGCGTGACCATGACGTCCGCTCCGCAAAGGGGATGACTGCGGATTCTTCTGAAAGTATGGGGCAATCCGCCGTGAGGTGGCGCAATCCCGCCACTAATAAGTGGTGCGAAGCCATGTCGGCCCGTGTTAACGGCGAATCGTCGGCTTTATCCTGCACGCTAAAATCACTGGCGTAGACTTCTAAGATAGCCAGTCCGGCTTTTTGTGCCAGATCGAGTAAGTCGGGCAGAAGTTCGGCGGGGTCGCGCATACGGGTTCCTGTGGTTGTTTGGCAGTCAGTGGACGATATATCGACTCAGTTTCGTCGTTGTTGAGGTCGCCGACTTCTGTTCGGGGTGCTGGGACGCCGGTCATCGCGCGGCTTGGCGGGGCGGTAGGCGGGCCGATTAATTTCCGTTGGCAGATCCGCCGGCAGACTTTCCACGGGGATTTTACTGCCCAGATACTGTTCGATCTCCGGCAGCGCATAACAATAGCGTTCGCAGCATAGGCTAATGGCGTCTCCTGTTGCGCCGGCGCGGGCTGTCCGGCCTATTCTGTGGACGTAATCCTCGGCATCCTGTGGCAGATCGAAATTGATAACATGGGTCACGTCGGGAATATGCAAGCCTCGGGCCGCCACATCGGTGGCCACGAGCACGGCAATTTGGCCGTCGTGGAACTCCTTCAGCAGTTGCTGACGTTTCTTCTGTGGCACATCACCACTGATCCAGGCCGCATGGATGCCGTTAGCGTTTAGGTAATCGTGGACGCGTTCGCCATCTCTTTTAGTATTGATGAACACCATCACCCGACCGTCTTTGATTTCTCGAAAGATACCCAGCAAAGCCGGAATCTTTTCGTCGTTGGCCACATGATATAACCGTTGACGAATCCCGGTCGCTGCCCGAGTAATCTGCTCGATAATCACGGTGGCCGGGTTGTTCATGTGTTCGTAGGCGAGCTCTACCACCCGATAGGACAGCGTGGCAGAAAATAACAGCGACAGCCGCTGCTCGGCGGGCGGCAAGCGACGCATCAAAAATCGCACGTCTTTGATAAAGCCGAGATCCAGCATTCGATCCGCCTCATCCAGAACCACCACCTGGATTCTGCGCAGATCAAAAATCTTTTGCTGATAGTAGTCGATAATGCGACCGGGTGTGCCGATCAGGACATCAACCCCTTGGCCGAGTTCTTGGCGCTGCTGATCGTAGCCGGTACCGCCATAGACCAGGCCCAGGTTCAATTCAGTGAACTGAGTGAGTATCTGCGCGTCTTTGTGAATCTGGATCGCCAGCTCGCGAGTGGGGGCTAGAATCAGCGCGCGTGGCTGATTGAGCTGGCGATCAGGCGGGCTGGGTATCGTTAGCAAGCGATGCAGTGTTGCCAGCAAGAACGCGGCTGTTTTGCCGGTACCCGTTTGGGCTTGCCCCGCGACATCGCGTCCGGCGAGTGCCAGCGGCAGGGTTTTGGCCTGGATGGGTGTGCAGCGCCGAAAGCCGGCCTGTGAAATCCCTTGTAATAACGGTTCCGCTAGCCCTAATTCAGAAAATTCGGGTTCGATGGGGAGAGCCTCTTTAACCATTTAGTTATCCGTCTATGATGCAGTCAATATCGAGTGAGTTGATTCAAGCTTTACCCGAAATTGCCGAATACTTGCAATGTGGCGGGGCCAACGTTAATCTTTACACCACATATAAAGCAAATCGAGAGCGAGCATTCCCCGATTGTGCCTTAAGTGGCGGACCACGTCACACTCTAAATCCCTGGTATAGTGTTGCTCTTTCCTGTGATGTATCTGTCGATAACCCATTTGATTAACTGTGTGGAGGTTGCGTGAGCGGTCGTATTACCCATGTAACTGATGATAATTTCGACGCGGAAGTGTTGAAGTCCGACCATCCTGTTCTGGTCGATTACTGGGCCGAGTGGTGTGGCCCATGTAAAATGGTAGCGCCAATTCTTGATGAAATTGCCGACGAATATGTCGGGCGTCTCAAAATTGCCAAGCTGAACATTGATGAGAACGTGAATACCCCGCCTAAGTTTGGTATTCGCGGTATCCCGACACTCATGTTGTTTAAAAATGGTCAGGTGCATGCCACGAAGGTGGGGGCTTTATCTAAATCACAGCTCACCGCCTTTCTGGACAGCAATATCTAAAACATAAAGATAATTTACGCCTCGGGCCGCTCCCGCAGCCCGGGGTCAATTTAAGGGGAAAACCTGGTCTTGCCAGGCACGACTTTTCTATAGCTAACCTTCCTAATCATTGAAGTTCAGGCCAAACGGCCACTTCCAATTCGGCGCTCCATTCCTTTGAGTCAAACAATATGAATTTAACTGATCTAAAAAAGATGCCTGCCCAGGCCCTCATTGAGCTTGCTCAATCCATGGGGGTCGAGGGTTCGGCCCGCTCCCGCAAGCAAGATGTCATCTTCGGCGTTCTCAAGGCCGTGGCAAAAAACGGCGACGAAATTAATGGCGATGGCGTTTTGGAAATCCTTCAGGATGGTTATGGCTTCCTGCGCTCTCAGGACGCTTCGTATTTTGCGGGCCCAGACGATATCTACGTCTCTCCCAGCCAAATCCGGCGGTTTAATCTGCGTACAGGGGATACGGTTTCGGGGCGGATTCGCCCGCCCAAAGAAGGCGAACGCTACTTCGCACTGCTGAAAGTTACCGACATCAATTTTGAGCCACCGGAAGCCTCGCATAACAAAGTTCTGTTCGAGAATCTGACTCCGCTCTTCCCCAAAGAGAAGCTGACGCTGGAGCGTGGCAACGGCAGTACCGAAGATTTAACGGCTCGTATCATCGATATGATCGCGCCCATCGGCAAAGGCCAGCGCGCCCTGATTGTGTCGCCGCCTAAAGCCGGTAAAACCATGATGCTGCAAAACGTAGCTCAAAGCATCACAGCCAATCACCCGGAATGTTATCTGATCGTTTTGCTGATTGATGAACGGCCGGAAGAAGTGACTGATATGATGCGCTCGGTACGCGGCGAAGTAATCTCCAGCACTTTCGACGAACCGGCCAGCCGGCACGTCCAAGTGGCAGAGATGGTGATCGACAAAGCCAAGCGGCTGGTTGAGCATAAGCGCGACGTGGTGATTCTCTTGGATTCGATTACCCGATTGGCGCGGGCGTACAATACCGTGGTGCCGGCTTCGGGTAAGGTACTGACCGGTGGTGTTGACGCAAACGCCTTGCATCGCCCGAAACGCTTCTTCGGCGCGGCTCGTAACATAGAAGAAGGCGGCTCGCTGACCATTGTCGCCACTGCATTGATCGACACCGGTTCGCGTATGGATGAAGTGATCTACGAAGAATTCAAGGGCACCGGCAACATGGAATTACACCTGGATCGCCGAATCGCCGAAAAACGCACTTTCCCAGCCATTAACATCAATCGTTCCGGTACCCGCCGAGAAGATTTGTTGATTGATGCGGAGGCGCTGCAAAAAATCTGGATCTTGCGCAAGCTGCTGCATTCCATGGATGAAGTGGCCGCTGTCGAATTTCTGCTTGAGCGGATGAAATCCACCAAGACCAACAACGAGTTTTTTGATGCAATGAAGCGGGGATAACGCCCCAAGGACTTAACATGTCGCGTGCCAGTCTCGGCCTGGATGATCGGCTCCAATCTTATTTGCTGACCACGTCACTGCGCGAATCCCCGGTGCTCAAAGCACTGCGAGAGGAAACGGCGCGCCTGCCCGAAGCGGAGATGCAGATTGCGCCGGAGCAAGGCCAGTTTATGGCTTTGCTGATCAAGCTTATCGGTGCCCGTCAGGTGTTAGAAATCGGTGTTTTCACGGGCTATAGCACCTTGGCTGTAGCGTTGGCCCTACCAAAAGATGGCAGGATAGTGGCTTGTGATATTTCTGAGCAGTGGACGCAGATGGCGCGTCGCTACTGGGAAAAAGCCGAAGTGGTTGAAAAAATTGATCTTCGAATTGCGCCGGCTTTGACCACGTTAGCTAATTTGCGTGCCCAGGGCCAAGAAGCCTGCTTCGACTTTGCTTTTATCGACGCCGATAAAGAAAACTACTCTCATTATTACGAGCATGCTTTGGCGCTGTTGCGCCCGGGCGGCTTGATTGCAGTGGATAACACGTTATGGGGTGGCCGAGTGGCCGATCTGAGCTATCAGGATACGGATACCGTCGCCATTCGAAAATTTAATGATGCCTTGTTGATAGATAAACGCATTGATCTGTCGCTGCTACCTCTGGCCGATGGTCTGACGCTGGTGAGAAAGCTCGGCTGATGTCTTGCCGCGCTGGGTTGCTTCAGTAAGAAACCAACCGGGTCGGGCAAAAATGCCCACCCGGTTGTCTGGAGTCTTAGCTTAGCCGTGTCGAACAACCCCTTCCCAGTAGCGAGCTTCCAGGTCTTTCTTGGGCAGTTTGCCGGCCAGATTGCGCGGTAACTGATCGACAAAGTCGATAATGCGTGGCAGTTTAAAGCCGTACAGACCGACTTGTTTGCAGTGCTCAAGGATTTCTTCCCGGGACAGCTGCTCGCCTTCCTGAAGTTGAACCACCGCAGCGGCCACTTCGCCCAAATCCTTATCTGGCGCACGCACTACGGCCACGTCAGCAACTTTGGGATGTAACTTAATGGCGTTCTCAATTTCGTTCGGGAACAGATTCACACCGCCGGTGATGATCATTTCTTTTACCCGAGAAGTCAGGTAGAGAAAGTTATCTTCATCCAGATAGCCGATCAAACCGTCGTCGTACCAAAGTTGGTCTTTGATCTCGATAAAGTTTTTGCGCATGGTGGCTTCGTCGACGCCCGCATATTCCAGGCCATAAACAGTCGGCGTACGCATAATCACTTTGCCTTCCGTGCCCGTGGCACACCAAGTCTGAGTATCCGCGTTCCAGATGCCCACTTCACAGCCGCGCACCTTGCCGACGCTCTCATAACGCTTGGGTTTGGCTTGGTAGTCTTCGGGGGCGAGTATGGTGACCAGGCCGGTTTCGGAAGCGGCGTAGTATTCGTGGAATACGTCATCCTTGGCGCCTTGGCGACGGAACAGGGCGTTAATTTCTTTCTTCACGGCGGGTGGGCAGGGAGCCGCCGCACAAATGATGGTGCGCATGCTGGAAAGGTTATATTTGGCTTTTATTTCGTCGGACAAGCCAACCACTCGCTCCAACATGGTGGGTGCGACGAACGTCCAGTTAATCCGCTCAGCTTGAATTTGCTCGAGGAAGCCCTCGGCAGAAAATTTGCGCATCGGCACAACGGTGCCGCCGACGAAGAACGGCAATACGCCGATTTGCACGCCAGCGTGGTACAGCGGACCGGGGATCAGCGAACGAACGTTATGGGTGATGGGGTCATGTAATTCGCCCAGCTTATAATGGTAGAAGGCGGTGAGCTGCATCAAGCCCATACGGATCAGATCGTCCTTCTTGGCTCCCCGCCGGTCAGCATCGGAGTCGCTGGCCAGCCGATCACGATTGATGTTCATGTACTTGGGCGTTCCCGTGGTACCGCCGCTGTAAGGGCGGGGCGCCATATCCAGTTTGCCCGGAGGTAATTCGGCGCGGGCGCGACTCATCAGTGTTTCGTAAGACAACATGCCTTCGGGAGCTTGGCCACCGACGACTAAGAAATGCTTAACCGAGGGAATCTGATCACGAATAGGCAGGATACGATCCAGAAACTCCTGATCTACCAGCAGTGCCTGTGGTTGAGCGGCGTTGATGCATTGGGCAAGCTCGTTGGGACGTAAGTGCCAGTTGAGCATGGGCATATTGATGCCGGTAAGGGTGCCGGCACCCATGGCTTCAAACCAAACCGGCCCGTTGTAGAGCAGCTCGGCAAAGCGGTCGCCGGGCTTTAGACCCAGGCCATGCAGCACGTTGGCAAAACGTAGAACCCGGTCCTTATATTCGGTAAAAGTGATGCGGTGATCACCATCGATGATGGCTTCTCTATCGCCCAGCGTATCCCAAAAAGACAAAAGCGCCTGTCGGGGTAGTTCTGCGCGTTGAAATCGACTGCGGATAAGGGCTCGAACAATGGTTTTTGCGCCATTTATGATGCCAACTTGACGCATCGGCGCCATTGCACCCAGTCGGGCTTCGGGCATTTTACGCAATTGTGCTAATACAGACATGGATATCTCCTCCTTGAGATGTGATTTTAATTTTATAATCTGTTTAGTTATAACCATAAATGATCTGCGGATAATATAATCGCCAGAATTGAGGCTCTGATTTCCTGTGAATTTAAGAACGATAGGTGAGTATAGGCTATGAATGTGGGGTTTGTCGGCTTAGGAGCTATGGGTCAGGGCATGGCTCGCAATCTGCACCGGGCAGGCTGCTTGGCCGGTGTGTGGAATCGTCATGTGCAGAAAGCTCAAGTATTTGCTGATGACCTGGGTTGCCGTGTTGCCAAGTCGCTTATCGATCTAACCGCGTTTTGCGATGTGCTGATATTGTGCGTTTCTGCCGATGCCGACGTGCGCCAGGTAATCTCGACCTTGCTGCCCGGTCTTGGCGAAGGTAAGGTGGTGATCGATTGTTCGACGGTGTCTGCCCGCACGGCGCGTGAAGTGGCTGATCTGGTCAGGGCGAGCGGCGCTGATTTTTTGGACTGCCCGGTGACGGGTGGTGTTGAAGGCGCTGTTAAGGGCAGCTTGGCTATCATGGCGGGCGGCGAGGCGCACACCCTGGAGCGAGTTCGCCCTTTTCTGTCAGCCATGAGTCAGCGCATCATCCACTTTGGTCCGGTGGGTAGCGGTCAGGCGGCCAAGGCCGTAAATCAAGCTATCGCGGCGGGTATTAATCAAGCCGTTACTGAAGGCCTGGCCTTCGGTGCCGCGCTTGGGCTGCCGATGGATAAATTGGTTGACGCAGTAAGTGGCGGCGCCGCCTCCAGCTGGTTTCTGCAGAAACGCGGTCCGACCATGATCCAGGGAGTTTTTAAGCCAGGTTTTAAGCTGTCCTTACACGATAAAGATTTGGCTATTTGTCAGGCCATGGCATTGGAGATGGAGGTGGCGCTGCCCATCGTGGAGATGACGCGGCATCATTATCGACGTCTTTTGGCGGCCGGACACGGGGACGAAGATATTTCCGTCCTCTATCGACTAAAACAAGCCATGCTCAATGGTGAGCTGCATTAGGAAGCGCTGAACAAGCCCGTCATGTCAGTAAATTCAAACCCGCATCCCCAGGTAGAATTAATTAAGGTCGATCAGGCCCATCGGGCAGTTTTGACCGGCCCATGGACTTTGCGGGAGCTGGCGCCTGGCCTGGGTCTTCTGCGGAAAAAACTGGGAGATCTGGCGAAAAAGCCGGGAATCTCCTGGGATCTGACGGCGATTGATAGCCTGGACAGTACCGGCGCCAGTTTGTTATGGGATGTTTGGGGAGAACGCTGGCCAGCCGCTATCGAACTGCATCCAGAGCAGCGCCAACTGCTCCAGCAATTGGCGGCGACTGCCGTGCCACCGGTCGCTCGTGGCTGGCCGAAAATCTCAGACAGACTGGTGGCGGTGGGTGAGCAGACGTTTAGCCTGGCCGGCCACGGCCGCGATATGGTGATGTTGTTCGGCCAGTTGGTTCTCGATATCGGCTATCTATTGATCCATCCGCAGCGCATTCCCTGGCGCGAAATTTCGGCGACCGTTCATAAAACGGGCACGCGGGCTTTGGGTATCACCGGGCTGGTGGGTCTGCTGATCGGCATAGTGATCAGTTATCTCTCCTCTATGCAGTTGAAAATGCTCGGAGCGGAGCGCTTGATTGTCGATTTGCTGGGCATCGGAGTAAGCCGTGAGCTTGGCCCCTTGCTGGCCGCGATACTGGTGGCTGGACGATCAGGATCGGCAATCACCGCAGAGTTGGGCGTAATGCGCATCACCCAGGAATTGGACGCGCTAGAGGTGATGGGCATTCCACCCAGCCTGCGCCTGCTGTTACCTAAGATTGTTGGTTTGGCACTGGCGATGCCGTTGATTGTGGTCTGGACCAATGCCCTGGCCATTTTTGGCGGGATGATTGTTGCGCTGACGGAGCTGGACATTACCTTCAGTCAGTTTTGGGTAGAGCTGCCCGATGCGATACCCATGTACACTTACCTGATTGGTATTGGTAAGTCTTTGGTGTTCGGTGTGATTATCTCCTTAGTAGCTTGTCATTTTGGGTTAAGAGTGAAACCGAATACCGAGAGTTTAGGCGCAGAAACCACCCATGCGGTGGTCACCGCCATTACCCTGGTTATGGTCGCCGATGCGGTTTTTGCCATTTTACTGGAAGGCGTGGGGATGCATGACTGATCAGCGTCATGATCCGGCGGAAGGGGCGGCCAGAGCGAGGCACGAGGATTGCGTTGTTGAGATGGAGCACATCCGCACCGTCTTTGGCCGTGAGGTGATCCACGACGACGTTAATCTGTGCTTGCGGCGAGGCGAAGTGATGGGGTTGGTGGGCGGTTCGGGCAGTGGTAAAACCACCTTGCTGCGCGAGATGATCGGCTTGCAGCGACCCAGCAGTGGGGTGGTCCGTGTCTTTGGTCAGGCATTGAGCAAGCTGAACTCGGTTCAGGCGAATCAGTTGCGAGGTCGTTGGGGTGTGCTGTTTCAGGCCGGCGCTTTATTTACCGCCCTTTCGGTGTTCGAAAATATAGCGCTGCCCTTGCGCGAGCTGCGTATTTTGGATGAAAAAACCATTCGCCGCTTAGTCTATTACAAGTTGAATTTGGTGGGATTAAGCCCGCGTGATGCGGATAAAATGCCGGCAGCCTTGTCAGGCGGTATGATCAAGCGTGTGGCGCTGGCTCGGGCCTTGGCCACTGAACCGGAGTTGCTGCTGTTGGACGAACCCACGGCGGGTTTGGACCCGATCACCAGTGATCGGTTTGTCGAGCTGATTGCGGGACTGCGCCAGTCGTTGGGGTTGACGGTGGCGCTGGTCACGCACGACTTAGACACGCTCAAAGACTTGTGCGACCGAATTGCCGTACTGGCTGATCGTCGGGTGGTGACTGTTGGATCCATGGCCGAGGTCGCCGCCGTGGATCATCCGTTTATCCAGGATTATTTTGGTGGCAATCGTGGATTGCGCCGTTTGAGTAAGGGAGCTTAGCGTGGAGAATCGTTCCTACGCCTTAATGACTGGGCTATTCGTCATCCTGTTTGGACTGGCGCTGGTGGCCGCTTCGCTGTGGTTGGGTGAGAAAACCATAGAGAAACTGCCCTACTACGTAGTCACCACGGATTCGGTGTCGGGACTCGCTGCAAACTCGGCGGTGCGTTATCGCGGCGTGCCGGTGGGCCAGGTGCTGTCCATCGAGTTTGCTAAAGATAAAAGCGGCGAAATCCTGGTCCGTATCGAAGTGGAAAGAGCCATCAATATCACCAAAACCACGTATGCTAATCTGCGTTATATGGGCGTGACGGGTTTGGCGCAAATCAATCTCGACGACGATGAGCCGTCATCGGAGCCGCTGGATACGAGTTTCCTAAAGCCAGGCCGTATCGCTATGCGTCCGTCGTTTCTCGATACGATAGGGGACAGTAGCGAGGAGTTGCTGAAAAATGTGCGCATCATGGTGGCTAATGTTAATCAGTTGTTGGATGCGGACACCCGGGGTCGCATTCAGGATATTGTTAAGAATGGTCAGGAATCGACCATGCGCTTAAATCAGCTGCTTAAATTGCTGGAGCCAACCCTTAAGCAACTGCCCCAGCTAAGCGCTCAAGGTAAAGAGACGCTGGCTAAACTTGATGCCATGATCGTTGAAGGCAATGGCTTGCTGATGCGTACCGAACGCTTGCGCAGTTTGGGTGAGAGCGCGGGTGAGGAAGTGGTGGTTAATACCTTGCCGAAGCTCAACTCCACCTTGGATGAGCTGGAAAAAACCATCCGCAATATCCAGTACTTATCTAACCAGTTACAACGCGATCCAGCGATGTTGCTGCTCGGGCCGTCACAGCCCAGTGGCCCAGGCGAAAAAACCGGAGAATGACGTGACGACATCATCGAGAGCGCGGCAATTTTGTCGAGTCATTGTGCTGGGTAGCCTGTTTGCGCTGTTGGCAGGATGTGCCGACTTATCCCAATTGTTACCCACAAGAGAACGGCCGGTGATTCACGATCTGGGGCCTGTTCCAGTTGCGGAGTCTGTTCAATCGCCCGCGCCGGGTATCGTTGTGCAGATGGATTCTTCGCCCTGGCTGAACAACACCAATGTGCAATTTCGCCTGGCCTACGAAAATCAGAATCGCCTCAATTTTTACTCTACCGCCCGCTGGGTCGGCCCGCCCACGGAAATGCTCAGAGAGCGTTTGGCCTGGATGATGGCTGCACATGGGCAACAGTTGGTGGCGTTTTCTAATAAAGGCATGGTGTATCGCCTTAATTTGAGCCTGGATGTTTTCGAGCAAGAATTCAGTGCGCCAGGAAAATCCGTCGCCAAAGTGCAGATGCGCGGCGTTTTAATCGACGCCACGTCACGCAAAATCATTTCTCAGCGGCTGGTTTCTGTTGCTGTAAATGCAGAGCCTAGTATTAATGGTGCGGTCAGCGGCTTGGCTGCCGCCGCAAATGGCGCGGTGAAAGAAACCCTGGATTGGCTTGCCGCCATTCCCGAAAGCCAGATTACGGCGGCCAGCGGACGGCGTTGACAGCCTGGCTTTCAACCCGTCGGACAGCTGATTATGCTGCTAAAATTTCGGCGTTTTTCGTCCTGTGGCGGCGATGGACGCCGATGTCTGGACAGGGTATTATCGCCCGACAAAACTGCTTGTTTATAAAGCGCCCGTAGCTCAGCTGGATAGAGTGCTGCCCTCCGAAGGCAGAGGTCAGAGGTTCGAATCCTCTCGGGCGCGCCAATCTTCTGCTAATTTGTTCTGTCTAAAACAGCTCATGCGGATCCACATCGACTGACCAGCGCACTCGACGTGCCAGGACGTGCTCAGACAAATTGGGTATTAAGCGCCGGAGTAGCTCGTGTATGGGGTGGGTGGTGGTGGCCTGAATCAACAATTGAGCACGATGCCGGCCGGCGCGTCGCGACATCGGCGCCGGTACGGGTCCGAGTACCATAAGCCGGGTGTCTTTGTTGTCGGATACGCTGGCTTTTGCCGCCGCCAGAAAAGCCATCACGTCCGCTTCGTTGATTGCCTCGGCGCGCACCAAGGCAAGTCGAGAAAATGGTGGCCAGCCGGCTTGGTTGCGCTGCGTTAGCGCCAGCTCGGCAAATCGATGGTAATCGTGGCGTACCAAGGTTTGCAATAAAGGATGTTGGGGTTGATGGGTTTGAATAAGTACTTCTCCGGGTTTTTCTGCTCGCCCCGCCCGCCCTGCGACCTGAGTAATGGTTTGGGCGAGCCGCTCACCCGCGCGAAAATCTACGCTGAACAGGCCTTGGTCAGCATCCATCACACCGGCCAAAGTCACTCCCGGAAAGTCATGACCTTTGGCTAGCATCTGCGTACCAATCAGGATGTGCACTTTACGTGCGTGTACGGCGTCGAGGATGGTTGGCAGGGCATCGCGGCTCTGTGCGGTATCGCGATCAAGGCGAGCAATTATGGCATCAGGAAATTGTTGGTTGAGGGCCTGCTCCAGCCGTACCGTACCATAGCCCAGCGCCTGAAGATCCAAGCCCGAACAGGAGGGGCAGGACAGCGGTGGCGAGGCGCGATGTTCGCAGTGATGACAGATTAACTCAGTGTGCGACACATTTTTGCCTCGAATATGAAGCGTGTAATGTGCGTCGCAATGCGGACAGCTGGCGATCCATCCACAACCGTGACAACGTAATATGGGTGCATAACCGCGACGATTGCGGAACAGCAATATTTGCCCATCAGTCGCTAAATGTTGCTGTATTGAGGTTATCAGCTGGGGCGATAAACCGGCGGGAGCACGAACTGCGCGCATATCGACCAGTTGGAGCTTAGGCAGGCGTGCTTCGCCGACGCGTTGTCGCAGATGAAGATGGTGATAACGTCCACGCTGGGCGTTATGGAGGCTTTCCAGAGAGGGTGTGGCGGAGCCCAATATCACGAGTATATTAAGACGACGAGCGCGCCACACGGCCAAATCTCGGGCGGAGTAATGCATGCCTTCGTGTTGCTTGAAGGAGGCGTCATGCTCCTCATCCACCAGGATTAGCCCCGGGTTGGCCATCGGCAAAAACACCGCCGAGCGAGTCCCCACCAGCAAAGAGGCGTAACCTTCGCGGGCTTGTAGCCAGGTTTCGAGCCGCTGTTTTTCGGTGAGGCCCGAGTGATAGAGGGCCATGGGCACATCAAATCGAGCGCGCAACCGCTGAGCTAACTGAGGCGTAAGGCCAATTTCCGGAACCAGAACGAGAACCTGCGCGCCGGTTTCCAGGACGCGTTCAATTAAACGTAAGTAGACTTCGGTTTTGCCGCTACCCGTGACCCCATCAAGCAGGCTGGCAACGAATCCTTTGCCCTGATCGGCGTTTAAGGCATCTAAGGCTGTCGCTTGCTCTGGACTAAGCGGTGGCGGCGTTTGTCCGCATACCGGGTCTCGTGGCGTGGGTCTGGGCGCGGTAGCCAAAGCCTGCGATACCAGGCCTTGAGTTTGCAGTCGTTTCATCGAATTGCGCCAATCGCCGCCCACACCGACTAGTTGGCCGGGCGTTAGCCCCAGCGGATGCTCTTTGAGCAACCTCAGCAGGCTTAGTTGTTTTTTTGCGCGAGCGAGTGTTGCCGGGTCTGTTGTTTGGCCGGCTTCGGTGAGGTGCCAGCGATGCTCTTGTTGGCGCTGGGCCGGTGCGCCGCGCCGCAACAAGCTCGGAATGGCGGTGGCGATGGCTTCGCCGATGGGATAGTGGTAATAGCTGGCCGCCCAGAGGATGAGATCCCACGCATCGGGGGTGAACAAGGAAGTTTTGTCCAAAACCTGGGTGACCCGCTTAAGTTGTTCTCGGGGCACCACCGCTTCTTTAACCACCTCAATCAGGACGCCGACAGTCTCGCGTGACCTGAATGGCAGAAGCAGCCGTTGCCCCGGTTGCCAGATCAACTCACCCTGGCCAAGGGGTGGCAAATAGTCGAACGTCCGATAAAGTGGGCAGGGTATGGCCACCTTGAGGATGGGCTCTACCATAGGAAAAAAACCGGTCGTGGCGTCATGATTTGAGGTGCCCGTTAATGCTTTTGGGCTTTTTTTTCGTTATCCACAATATCTGTGGATAACCTTGTGGATGAAATCAATAAACGATCGTCTAGGCTTGTCCAGTAAAGGCATTGTGTCAATTTGATGACAATTTAGCCAATTTTATTTTTTCAATAAAAACAGTTAGATGCTCGCTAATGGTGGGAAACGATGTTAACGATGTATAGGTCCCGCCAAGTATCTGTCGCCACTACCATTATTGTTAACAACTTGACAATACCGAATCAGATAAAACGTGATCAATTCAAAAATGGAGCCCCCGCTGATGCGGGGGGCGACAGTTTTTCAGGACTAGTCGGTCATCAAATTTCTTTCAAATGGCTGATTAAATCGCCGGCCATGGCTTGAGCATCGCCATACAGCATCCGCGTATTATCGAGGGTGAACAGGGCATTTTCGATGCCCGAAAATCCGGTGCCCGCGCCACGTTTGATAACGATGACATTTTTAGCCATATCCACATTGAGGATAGGCATGCCATAAATCGGGCTTTCCGGATTGGTTTTGGCCATCGGGTTGACCACGTCGTTGGCACCCATTACCAGCGCCACGTCGGCCGTGGGAAACTCGGCGTTGATGTCTTCCAGATCGTAGATCAGGTCGTAAGGTACACCCGCCTCAGCCAATAACACGTTCATATGACCCGGCATACGACCCGCCACAGGGTGAATAGCAAAGACGACTTTGACATCTCGTGCAATCAGCTTTTGGCAAAGCTCCCACACCTTATGTTGAGCCTGTGCGACCGCCATGCCATAACCAGGCACGATGATGACTTTGTTGGCGTAGCCCATCATCACGGCGGCGTCGGCGGCTTCGATGGACTTCATGGTCCCGCCGACGGCGCCCGCGCCCGCGCTTTCTTCGGAGGCGCCAAAACCACTGAACAGCACGTTGCCCAGTGAGCGATTCATCGATTTAGCCATTAACTGCGTTAGCAGTGTGCCGGCCGAGCCGACGACCGTGCCGGCGATAATCATCGCCGGGTTGTTCATCACAAAGCCTTCGAAGGCAACCGCTAAACCGGTCAAGGCGTTATACAGCGAGATAACCACGGGCATATCCGCGCCGCCGATGGGCAAGGTCATCGCCAGACCAAAACCCAAAGCTAACAGGAAGAAGATGCTGATGGAGAACCAGCCACCGCCGGTGTAGATGACAAAAAGGCCAAATAACAAGGCGACTCCGAACAGCATCATGTTGATTTGCTGTTGGCCTTCGAAGCGTATAGCGCGCTTGATCTTGCCATCCAGCTTGCCGTAAGCAACCAGCGATCCACTAAACGAGATCGCACCGATGAGTGCGCCGGCGACAGCCAAGGTAATGGAAGCCATACCGTGAGTTTTGGTCCCATACAGCTCGACAGCAGCAATGGCCGCCGCCGCACCACCGCCCATGCCGTTGTAAAGAGCGATCATCTGCGGCATATCGGTCATGGATACCCGTTTACCGGAAACCCAGGCCATGCCGCCACCGATGGCCATCGCTAATATCATCAGGAAGTAGTTGGTGAAGCCGCCGTGAATTTCTGGATGAAAAAAGGTGATTACGGTGGCGACGAGCATGCCCGCGCCGGCCCAGAGTATGCCGCTGCGCGCCGTTTTTGGGGAGCTCATCCGCTTAAGGCCGACAATAAACAGAAAGGCCGTCGCGAAATAGGCCAGATCAACAAAGAAGGAGCCCTCAAACATTTATTTTTCTCCCTTGCTGCTTTTGAACATTTCCAGCATTCGTTCGGTGACCACGTAGCCGCCGGCTGCATTGCCCGCCGCCAGAATTACGCCGACAAAACCGATTAACTGAGTAAAAAATCCGTCTGCCTGGCCCAGCGCCACCATGGCGCCTACCAGCACGATGCCATGGACAAAGTTAGAGCCGGACATCAGCGGGGTGTGCAAAATGGCCGGCACGCGACCAATCACCTCGTACCCCGTAAAAGCTGCCAGCATGAAGATGTAAAGGGCGATAAATCCCGTGATCATGACTTGCCTCCTGCTAAGCGCTCTTTGGTTGGCGCATGTTTGATTTCCCCGTCATGAGTGACCACGCTGTCGGCCAGAACCTGGTCGTTCCAATTCAGATTGAATTCCCCGTCTTTGATGAGCAGTTCAAGAAAGCTCAGCAGGTTCTTGGAATACATTTCACTGGCGTGTTCGGCCAATGTGCTGGGCACGTTTAACGGGCCGTGGATAGCGACTTGACCGTGCTCGACCACCTTGCCGGGCTCGGTGAGTTCGCAGTTGCCGCCACTTTCGGCGGCCAGATCGATAATTACGGCACCCGATTTCATGCCCTCGACCATAGCCTTGGTGATGATTTTTGGAGCCGTCCGACCGGGAATGGCCGCAGTAGCGATGATGGCGTCAGCTTTGGCTACATGGCGCGCAAGCACTTCTTGTTGCTGACTTTTTTCCTCGCTAGTCAGCTCGCGAGCATAACCGCCGGTACCTTCTGCCTTGACGCCGACATCAACAAATTTGGCGCCTAACGATTGAACCTGCTCTTTAGCGGCAGCGCGAACGTCATAGGCCTCTACCTGTGCGCCCAAGCGCCGTGCCGTGGCGATGGCCTGTAAGCCCGCTACACCCGCCCCGATAACCAGCACAGTGGCAGGACGGATAGTGCCCGCCGCCGTGGTCAGCATGGGTAAAAACCGACCCAACGCGTTAGCTGCAAGCAAGGCTGCTTTGTAACCCGCAACGGCGGCCTGGGATGACAGTGCATCCATGGATTGAGCGCGAGAAATTCGTGGTACCAGTTCCATCGCGAACGCGGTGATTTTCCGCTCTTGAAATATCTTGATCAGTTCAGTCTGGGCATGGGGTTGAATAAACCCGAGAAAGATCGAACCTTCCTTGAATTTTTTTGCCTCGTCGACGGACGGCGGTTGAACCTTAAGGATCAGATTAGCCTCCTTATAAAGGCTTTTGCTGTCTACCTGGGTTACGCCCTCGTAGGCGGCATCGGGGATCCGGCTGGCCAGGCCAGCGCCTTTTTCAACCAAGACGGTCAGGCGCATGGCGGCAAGTTTTTTGGCGACGGGCGGAATGATCGCTACGCGCCTTTCGCCCTCTTTGGTCTCCTTGGGTATCACAACAGTGATCGGCATCTCCATTCTCCGCAGTCAAATCAAACAAATTCGAACCAAGTCTCCGAGACGAACACGTCGGCGGCAGACCAATGCTGTCGTATCAAATTGATATTACAGCGCGATTTTAAACTCTAACCTTGGTTAAAGTGGGGTAAGCCCTGCATTATAAGCAGCCGATCCAGCATCGCGCTAGTCATCAAAAAAAACAGGGCTGATATTAACCGGTAAGAATAAAGTTTAGGGCAGATTGTTATCGATAAACTCGAAGTAGACCAGCAGGGTGTCTTCGGCGGAATGATCGTTATCATCGCTTATCATCAGATAACGGTTTTGTCCGATACGGGTTAAACCTTCAAAATTATCGATCCGCCAGCCTGCGGCTGTGTCCCAGTTTGCCAGCGGATGGATCGTCGGCGCTTGAGCTTCGGCAGAATTAGGTAATGGAAGATAACGCAGCTGGACGCGTAGCTGGGGAGGCATGGCCTGATAGCATCGCTCCAGTATCAAGAGACCGCTGTTGTCGGTCGTCTCCAGTGCTACTACGCCACAATTTGGACCGTTGCTGCGAGGAATTTCCATGCGCCAGCCGGTGAGCGAAAACAGCTGTATTAACTCCATCGACTGGCCGCGCATAGGCATTTCGGCGGCGCTGATCAAGCCAAGCTGGGGATGATGCGCCAGGGCCTCCAGCCCTTTGTTAGGGGTGGCGTATTGCCGGCGTTTAGCGTGATCTTGGGGTAATTGTTCGCGGCGCAGCCACTGACCCGCTGGGGTGTAGGCATCGATACCAGGATCGCCCTCTCGGGAAATTACCAGCTCGCTGTTGCCGCGCTGGCCATCGTTGCCGCCAAGCACCACCAGACCTTCGGCATCCGGCAATTTACTGAGCTTTGGATGGCGCAAGGGTAATCGACGACGTACGGTCACATCCAGTAATTGATCGCCTTGAATCAGCGGTTGTAAATGGTACAAATAACCTTGATCGGATACCGCATAAAGCAGCTGTTCGTCTTCGTCCCAGGCCAAGCCGGAAAGCTCGCTGATCGGGATGTTGTCAGCTGTATGGCGAGGTAGGCGCAGGGTGCCAAAGATTTTTAGGTTGCCGCCAGCGCCCGTATCCGTTTTGCCGGGAGGAGCCATATTGATGGCGGTGGTGGCGGCCGGCATCGATGTGGGAAGTGGCTCCATCGCCAGGCCAACACCGCCCGCCAGCAACAAGGCGCCGCCGACCGCCAGCGCGGTATGATCCGATTTTTTTGAGGGGTACATACGCGCTGGATCGGTTAACTTTAATGGGGCGCTGGCGTTTTAATAGGCGCTTAGTTTTTGCCTTTAAGTATATCAAAAGCCGGGTCGTCCATTTTAACCGGCTTCAGGCCCACCATGCCGGGGAAGCTGTCGGGTGAGGGCATGCCTTCAGCCAACTGCGCCTGGCCCGCGTCATCCTGATACAGGATGGCCGGTGTTCCGCGTATGCCTAATTCGTGCATCAACTCGGTATTGGCAAGGATTTTCTGCTGAACTTCGGGAGTGACATTGCTGGCAGGTTCTATGCCGCCTTCAGCAAAGCTTTGCCCGTGTTTTTCCAGCGCTGCCGTGGGATTCTCAGACTGTAAAATAGCGGCTGCTTTAGTCAGACTAGTGGGTCTAAGTACAGAGACCAGAATATGACGCACTTGTAGTCCCTGACTGTGATAATGGCGGGTCATTTTCCACAGCAGATTGCAGTAGGGGCAGTGGGTGTCCGTGAAAGTGTAGATTATTTTCTTGGGCTTCTTCGTCGGGCTTTCCGCGACCCACGCCGATTTTTCCAGACGTGCCCAGAATTGATTTAAATCGATGCCGGGAATATGTTGCTGGACGTGCTGCCGAGTCAGGTCGCGGCCTTGCGCATCCATCATCTGACCAACAATCATATGCTCGCCGTCGCCCGTAACGTAAGCAATCAGCGGATTGCCATTATGGCGCAAGGCATAACCTGTCATGCCGCTCGGCGCATCGAAGCGATTGATTATTTTGATGCCCTCTTTTTCCAGATTCTGGATGACCGCAGGAATCGTGTCAGCGGCCAGGACGACTGCACTGGCCAGGAAAAACAAAACGCTGATGAAAAGCCGTTTAGACGGCAAGCGAATGGATGAAAGCGTCATAATGAAAGCATGCCTTGTGTCGATGAAAGACCTTGAGTATAACTTCCCAGCATGGCGGCGTCTTTACAGTGAGGCGTCTTAGCTTTGAAGAAAACCCTACCGGAAATGGTGCAGAGTTATGCCTAGGCTGTCATTGATCGCTATGTGGTTGGTTTTGTCGATGAGTCTATTGGCTTGTTCAGACTCAACAAGCACAGAACCCAACGCTGGTGGGCCTCAAAGCCCCGGCACTGTCAATCAGCCGGCGGCAGGCCCGCCCGTCACCGACGATCCGCAATCCCGCTGGAATCTTGCCACCCTCTATGCCGACCAAACAGCGTGGCGGTTAGATCGTGATCGATTGCGGCAGCAGGTGGCCATATTCGGCGATTGCCGGAGTAATTTGAGCGACTCCGCCGCCGTGTTGCTGCGCTGCCTCAATCACTACGAAGATCTGCAGAAACGCGTGACCCGACTGATGAGTTATGCCCATATGTGGGCGGATTCAGATAATCAAGTATCCGCTGCTCTGGCGTTGAAGCAGGAATCCCAAACCTTGGCGGCTGAGGTTGATGCGGCGACCAGCTTTTTGAGCCCGGAGATTCTCTCTGTTGGGTCGGCTCAGGTCGAGAAGTTCCTCGCCGAAGAGCCCGGGCTGCAAAGCTTTAATCACTATTTGCATAATATTCTGGGTCAAGCCAAGCATACCCTGCCCGCAGAGCAGGAAAAATTGCTGGCTCAATCCGGTCCGCTGGCAAATGCACCCTCTAGTTTGTACGACGTGCTCACCAATGCCGATCTGCCGTGGCCCAGCGTAAAATTATCCGGCGGTAAAGAAATCCGTCTTGATCAAGCGGGTTACGCCTCCGCCAGGCAGTTGCCTGTGCAGGAAGATCGGCGGCGGGTATTCGAGGCGTTCTGGGGAGCGTGGCAGGGTTATGAGCGGACCTTGGGCGTGATGCTCTATTCTCAAATGGTGGCGGATCGTTATTACGCTCAGGCCCACGGCCACCCCACCACGCTCAATGCGCGTCTGCATAGAGATCGCTTGCCGGCGTCTATCTATAAGACGCTCATCGAAGAAGTTAATACCGGCCTGCCTACGCTGCATCGCTATTTTCGCTTGCGCGCTCGGCTGCTCGGAGTAGGTAAGCTGGCCTACTACGACATCTATCCGCCCTTAGTTAATATTGACAAATCTTTTCCTTTGGCAGACGCCAAGCGCCTGGTGATAGAAGCTGCTCAGCCTTTAGGAGCGGAGTACGGCCAGATCTTGACGCAAGGTCTCAACGAACAATGGATGGATGTTTATCCCCGTAAGGGGAAAACACCGGGCGGTTACATGCAGGGATCGGTGTACGATTTGCACCCATTTATCCTGCTTAATTACCACGATGATTACGAGTCCACCTCCACCCTGGCTCATGAGTGGGGTCATGCGTTGCACTCCTACCTGACCAATCGCCAGCAACGCTTCATCAACAGTGATTACGCCACCTCGGTGGCGGAAGTGGCGTCGATCGTCAACGAACTGCTGCTCAATCAGCAAATGCTGCGACAAGCCAGCAACCCGCAGGAGCGGTTGTACTATTTGGGTATGGCACTGGAAAGTTTGCGCGGCACGTTTTTTCGTCAAGCCATGTTTGCCGAGTTTGAGCAGGCAACCCACGCCCGGGTAGATGCGGGCGAATCCTTGACCGGCAGCGATTTCACGCAGATTTATGGTGATTTGCTAAGGCGCTATCATGGGCACGAGGGCGTAGTCGAGATTGATCCAAAATATGCGGTGGAATGGGCGTATATACCCCATTTCTACAACAGCTTTTACGTGTTTCAGTACGCCACTTCTATTGCCGCCGCCAGTCAACTGGTCGACGACATAAATAGTGGCGATCCGGCAGTACAGCAGCGGTATTTGGAATTATTACGCGCCGGTGGGTCGGATTACCCGCACGAGCTGCTGCTGAAGGCGGGGGTTGATTTGACATCGCCAACCCCTTACCGTGCACTGCTCGGCCGGATGAATTCGATTATGGACGAAATGGAGAAGATTTTGGCCGAACAAGCCAAGCTTGCAGTGGGCTAAGAAGCCTCTAAAGTGCGGGGAACAAATTTCCAGGCTAATACCACCTTGTTTCGTGAGTTTGGATTCTGTAGTATTAGCCACCCTCAAAGGCTGCGACCTAAATTTTGGCGTCGGCCTGTTTCTTGAAGAGTTATGTGCGATAAACAAAAAATGCCCTGGGGGGCGAGATGAAGACTTATTTTGCAAGCGCGCAAACCGTTAATCGTGACTGGTTTGTTGTTGATGCCGATGGCAAAACCTTGGGCCGATTGGCGACTGAGTTGGCGCGGCGTCTGCGCGGCAAACACAAGCCCGAATATACCCCTCACGTTGATACGGGCGATTACCTCGTTGTGGTTAATGCCCAAAAAATCAACGTCACGGGCAAAAAACTCAAAGACAAGATGTACTATCGGCATACCGGGTACATTGGCAACATGAAATCGACCAATTTGGAGCGCTTGCTGGCTGAGCATCCAACTCGGGCGATCGAATACGCGGTTAAAGGCATGTTGCCCAAAGGCCCACTGGGTCGTGCCATGTTTAAGAAGCTTAAAGTGTATGGCGGTGCTGAGCACCCGCATGAAGCCCAGCAGCCCCAGTCGTTGAACATTTAAACCCATGTCGGGTTGGCGGGCTTTTAAGTTTTAGGTTAAACGTTTCACAGATTTTAACGGAAATATAGTTTATGGCAGAGCATTACTACGGCACCGGGCGACGCAAGACTTCCACGGCTCGCGTTTTCTTGAAAGCAGGCCAAGGTGAGGTGACGGTTAATCACCAGACACTGGATCAGTATTTTGGTCGTGATACCTCCCGGATGTTGGTTCGTCAGCCGCTGGAGCTGACCGGAATGCTCGATAAATTTCACGTCTATATCACGGTGAAGGGTGGCGGAAGCAGCGGCCAGGCCGGCGCCATCCGTCACGGCATCGCTCGCGCTTTGTTGAGCTACGATGAGTCACTGCGTGGCGCACTGCGCCGTGCTGGCTTTCTGACTCGCGATAGCCGTGAAGTTGAGCGTAAGAAGGTCGGCTTGCATAAGGCCCGCCGCGCTACCCAGTTCTCGAAGCGTTAATCGCGCCACCTTTGCCTTTGGGTACTTGGGGGATCGTCTAGCGGTAGGACTACGGACTCTGACTCCGTCAACCTAGGTTCGAATCCTAGTTCCCCAGCCAATTCAATCCGAAAAATATCCTCGCTTGCCCGGATGCTGCTAAGCCAGCATCCGGGCAGCGGATCTCCGAATATAATCTTCCCCCAATTTAGTTGACACCTCCCCCTAACCAAAAGGAGGTGTTTTATGGGCAAATCAAGACCGCCAAAAGTGCATCGCTACAGCATGCAGTTCAAGGCAACCGCAGTACGTTTAACCGAGCTTCCCGATGTCCTGATCCAGGACGTGGCCGAGGCGCTGGACATC
>Ga0255312_1000019_pt1 | contig 24587 bp, 20 predicted proteins | sample EtOH5_T0_E5_meta_FD_202081 | JGI IMG/M metagenome (GOLD analysis project Ga0255312, IMG submission 202081) | Sandy soil microbial communities from University of British Columbia, Vancouver, Canada - EtOH5_T0_E5 | ecosystem: Engineered > Artificial ecosystem > Sand microcosm > Unclassified ...
CCACGGCTCGCCCAACCGTCCCCGCTTGTGGGGCAAGCACGCGGTCGCCGCGGCGCTCGATAATGTCGAGCGCAAGGTGCTGCGCGCCTGGGCGACCCACGATGCGGCGGCGGCGATGCAATTCCCGAAGGACGTGCCGGTGACCTTCGCCGACGTCGCCGACCTCGGCCGGCTGGTGCCGCACGACGCGCCCCACCAGGGCGTGGTGGTCGAGGTCGAGCCGCTCGAGGACGCCTGGCTCGGCGACCTGCTCGCGAGCGCTCCCGATCGCTCGCGGCTGCTGGTCCTCGATCAGGTCACCGATCCGCACAATGTCGGCGCGATCCTGCGCTCGGCGGCCGCGTTCGGGGCGATCGGCATCGTCACCCAGGACCGCCATTCGCCGCCCGAAAGCGGGGCGCTGGCCAAGGCCGCGTCGGGCGCGCTCGAGCGGGTGCCGTGGGCCCGCGTCGTCAACCTCGCCCGCGCGCTCGACGAGATCGGCGAGGCCGGCTTCTGGCGCATCGGCCTGGCCGGCGAAGCGGACATTGAGCTCAAGGACGCGCTCGGCCCGCCGCGTATCGCGCTGGTGCTCGGCGCCGAGGGTCCGGGCCTCAGGCCCAACACGCGCGAGCATTGCGACGCGCTGGCGCGGCTGCCCATCGGCGGCGAGGTGGAAAGCCTCAACGTCTCCAACGCGGCCGCGGTCGCGCTCTACGCGGCGAGCATCGCCTGATGGTCCGCACCGTCGCGACCCTCGACCAGAGCATCGAGGCGCTGGCGGTGCTCGAACCCGCCTTCGGGAAAGTCGTCAAGCAGTTTGGGAAGCCGGAGCCGAGGAAAAGCGAACGCGGGGCGATAACCCTGCTGCGCACCATCGTCGGGCAGCAGGTCAGCGTCGCCGCGGCGCGCTCGATGTGGAGCAAGCTCGAAGCCGCCTACGGCTCGCCACCGGATTTGAAGTGCATCCTCAAGGCGAGCGACGAGGAGCTTCGGGCGGCCGGCATCTCGCGCCAGAAGGCGGGCTATGCGCGCAGCCTCGCCGAGCTCATCTTGTCGGGCGAGCTCGATCTCGCCCATTTGCCGGTCGACGACGAGGAAGCGATCGCGCTGTTGACCAAGATCAAGGGCATCGGCCGCTGGTCGGCGGAGATCTATTTGCTGTTCGCCGAAGGTCGGCGCGACGTGTGGCCGGCGGGCGACCTTGCGGTCCAGATCGCCATCGGAAAGTTGCTCGGCCTCAAGGAGCGCCCGACCGAAAAGCAATTGCGCGAGCTCGGCGAGGCCTGGCGCCCCAATCGCGGCGCCGCCGCCGTGCTCGCCTGGCACAGCTACAATTCCATCGGTTCCGCTTTGTAGCTGCTACCGCGTCGCCCGGCCGAGCAGGTTCCGCACCGCGTTCGCGGCGGTCGAGACCGTGTCGGTGACGCTGCAGGCAATCGGTGCATCGACGGTCCCGACGAGATTGTGACGCGCCAGCGAAGCCCAGAAATTCGGAAGATCCGGATAGGGCCGCGGCAGCAGCCCGTGGTGGCGGAGCCAGGCGCCGACCCGCCCCCGCAACGACGGCGCGATCTTGATCATCCCGACCGGCTTGCCCGTCAGCATCGCTTCGGCCAGCATCGATACGCTGTCGGCGGTCACGTAGATCTCGTCGCCCCGCGCGAGGAGGACGGGAAAACGCGGACAGTCGCTGACCATCGGGTGGCGAGTGCCCTCGAGGCATCGCGCCAGCGAGCGCCGGGTCCTGGCATCGGTGCGCGGGCTGGTGACGACGATAATCGTCCCTCCGTCATGTTCGCAGCGCAGCTGGTCGATGGTGATGGCGCGGACCAGTTCCGCCCGGTCGAGCTTCCAGTTTCGGGTCGGCCCGCCGACGGCGAACAGCCGCCGCGGATGCGGGAGCCCACGCAGCCACTGCTCTTCATCGTCCGAGACCGTGACTCGGGCCGCGGGGTTGCCGACCGGCAAGGGCAGCGCGAGGACATTGGGCGCCGGGTCCCGGGCGTACTGGGGAGTCGTGATCACCAGGTCGAGATCTGAAATGTCCGATCGGGGGTTGCCGATCTGTACCAGCTTGGTCGACCCGCCCGCTTCGCGTCGGATATAGCGCGCCACGGGAACGCTGCCGTAGCCGGCGCCAATGACGACATCCGGCCATGGCGGCCGGATCAGGCGCCGCGCCCTCCGGGTCAGCGAAATCAGCCGCGCGCCCCGCAGGAAGCGAGGCAACCGCCGCAGCTGGGTGTAGGACATGACCTTGGTTTCGAACGGCAGTCCGAGGCCCTCGGCGAGCGCCAGCAGCTGGTTGTTATCGCCGCGCCGATTGCCCAGCATCAGCCAGACCAGGGGCCGCGCCCGGGTCGTCGCGCTGCTTTCACCAGGCTGTTCGTAAGTCGGACCGGCGGGGCCCGTCAGGTCCGTTTGTTGATCCATCAAAACGCAACAATCCTCTCGCGGACCTCTGAAAGAGCTGACTCCGGCCGCTGTTCCTTCCACCAACAGCTAAACATCGCGATCGCATACAGGGTCCGTCCGTGATTGACGGTGCCGGCGCGGTGTTCGTCGAACAGGCGCTCGACGCCTTCCGGATCGAGGAAGCCGGCGTCGGCCGCTCCCGACGAGCGCCAGGCGTCGCGCGCGAAATCGTTGAATCCCCCGACGAACCAGTCCGCGAGCGGCATCTGGAAGCCGAGCTTGGGCCGCTCCAGAGCGCCGGGCGGCAGCCACGGCTCGACCGCTCGCCGCAACGCATATTTTCCGACATTGCCCTTGAGCCTCAGGCTCGAGGGCATGGTCAGCGCCCAGTCGACGAAGCTGTGCGACAGGAACGGCACGCGGGCCTCGAGCGAATGGGCCATCGATGCCCGGTCGAGCCGCTGCAGCAGCGACGCCGGCATGTGCACAGTCAAATCGCCCATCATGAATTGATCGAGGGGCGACAGCTTCGGCTGCCCGAGCTGCGGCAGGACCTCCGCCGCCAGCCCGGCGAGGCTGCTGCCGGCATCCTGCCGAAGCCAGAACCCGCGCTCGTAAATCCGCGCGCGAACCGCCGGCGAAGTAATCGTCACCGCGGCGAGGAACCGCTCGTAGCCGCTGTCCAGCAGCGCCCCGTCGCGGAAGCGCTGGGCATGCTGGCGAAGGTAATTGAGCTTCCGCGACGAGAATTGGGGAAGGTCGTCGAGGAACTTGAGACCGCCCAGCGCCCGCACCGCCGGCCGCAACCGATCCATCCACTGCCCCCAGCGCTGGCGTTTGTAGCCCAGGAACAGCTCGTCGCCGCCTTCCCCGCACAGCACGACTTTGACGTGCTCGGCGGCCGCCTTGGAAAGATACCAGAGCGGAATGGCCGAATTGGCGGCCGATGGCTCGTCGAACGAACGCTGAACGGCCGGCAGCACGTCGGCCGCGGTCTGGGGCTCGATCGGCAGCACGATATGCTCGGCGCCGAGGTGGTCGGCGACTCTCCGCGCCGCCGCGGTCTCGTCGATGCCCGATCCCGGGAACCCGGCCGTGAAGACCTTGAACCCGGACGGCGCCGACCGCGCCATCGCCGCGGCAATCGCCCCGGAGTCGACGCCGCCCGAGAGGAATGCGCCGACCGGGACGTCGGACAGCATGTGTTGCCGCACCGTCCCGAGGACACGTGTCCGAGTCTCGTCGATCCATTCACGCTCGGAGAGCCCGCTGCGGACCTCGACACGCGGCCGCCAGAAGCGCCGCGTCACTGCCTCGCCGGTCGGGCCGATGTGGACGACATGCCCGGGCTCGACGGTGCGCACCTGGCTGAAGATCGAGCGCGGACCGAGCACGTGCCCGAAGCTGAAGAAGTCGTGTACCCCGCGCTCGTCGACGTCGAAACGGTGGCCGGGGAGCACTCGAAGCGCGGTGATTTCCGAGGCAAAGGCGAGGCCGCCGAGCTGCTCGGTCACGTACAGGGGCTTGATCCCCAGCGGATCGCGGACGAGGCACAAGGTCCTCGCGTCACGGTCCCAGATCGCGGCCGCGAACATGCCTTCGAGCCGGAGCCATGCATCGTCGCCCCAGCGAAGATAGCTCGCCAGCAGCGTCTCGGTGTCGCTCCGCGTGCGGAAGCGATACTCACCCTCGAGCTCCCTGCGCAGCTCGAGGTGGTTGACGATCTCGCCGTTGCAGATGATCGAATAGCGGCCGCCCTCGCTCGAAATCGGCTGGTGACCACCCTCGACGTCGATGATGCTAAGCCGGCGCATGCCGAAGCCGAAATCGCCTTCGACCAAAGTGCCCGAGTCATCCGGGCCGCGGGGGATCATGCGATTGCACTGGCGGGCGATGGCCTCGCGCGGCACCGGCCTGCCGCCCCTTCGATACCAACCCGCGATGCCGCACATACTCGTTCCCGCCCCCGCGCAAGCCCCTCGGGTGAGGGACGGCAGGGCAGGCGGATTTCCGCACTCGTCGGGTCGGGTTAGCCTGCCTGAATAGGCTGAACCGGTTGCTCCAAAAGGCGAATGACCCGCTGGGCGACGTTGGCGGCCAGGGCGGGCACTGCGCCGGCGCGCGGCTCTTCAAGGCTCCCGGCCAGGCCGCTCTGCTCGATCGCCGCCCAGAAAAAGCGCAGGTCGCGCGGGTACATCCTGCGCCCGGGCCTGAGCCGGTCCGCCACGCTCATACAGGCCTGTCCAAGGAGGCTCGGGCGAATCGGGACGAGGCCGACCGGCTTGCCGGTGACGATCGCATCCGAGGCCATCGCGACGCTGTCGGCGGTGACGAAGATCGTGTCGGCCGCGGCCAGCAGCGCCGGGTACGACGGCGGCCCTTCGACCGGCACCAGCATGGCCGGAGCGCGCGCGCCGACGAGTCCCTGGCGCACGCCGCGCAGCACTTCCGCCGGCGTTCGCGGGCTGCCCACGACCAGCACCGATCCCCCGTCGCTCGCCGCCGCGTCGAGGAGATGCGCCAGGGCCGCCCGCACATCCCTGCTGTCCAGCGTCCAATAGAGCGTCGGGCCGCCCAGGATCAGCAAGCGGCGGGGCGCGGGGAAGGCCGCGAGGAAGGGCGCATCGGCGCCGGGCACGGCTTCCCTTGCTCGCGCGCGGGTCAGCGCGAATGGAATTCGCAGCACGTTGGCATGGTCCGGGATCGGATATTCCGGCGTCGGCACGACGAGGTCGAAGCGGGCCGGCGACAGGCGCGGATAGCCGACATGGACGGCGCGGGTCCGCCCGCCGGAGCGACGGCGGAGCGCTTGCACCACCGGGACGCTGCGGTGACCGGTCGAGATGGTGAGATCGGGGAGATCGCCCGCTATCTCCGCCCGCGACCCCCGGGCGAGGCTCAGCAACGTCGCGCCGAGCAGCCGCGGCTGCAGCCGCCGCCATGCGTTGTAGCGCAACGACTTGACCTCGAACGGCAGGCCGAGCGCCTCGGCGAGCGCGAGAACCTGGTTATTGTCTCCCCGGTGTGGGCCAAGCAGGGCCCATATGCGTTTCGGGGCTTCGGCCGGCATGCGAGACGTTCCTTGCCCGAGGGAGTGGCCGGGCCTAGTTTTGCGAGCGGCATTTGTCACCGGCCACGTGAAGGTAAGCGAGATCCATTCGGCTTCAAAGGATGTGACGGGCGGCCTCGCCGCCGTGTTCGAGGCCAATCGTCCTGCGCTCCGCCGCTTCCTTGTCGCCAGGCGGGCGCGGCCCGACGAGGCCGACGACATCCTCCAGGAACTGTTCCTCAAGATCGGCAAGCTGCCGACCGGGCCGATCGCCGACCCGCTCGCCTATCTTTACCGGATCGCCGACAATCTCCTCCTCGACCTGCGCCGGGCGCAAAGCCGCCGGAACGTGCGTGAGGACGCCTGGACGATGGCCCGCCACGGGGCCGGCGAGATCGACGACCAGCCGTCCGCCGAGGATCTGCTGATCGCCCGCGAACGGCTCGGCCTGGTTCAAGCGACGTTGTCCCGCCTGCCCGAGCGCACCGTGACCGCCTTTCGCCGCTTCCGGCTGGACGGGATCGGGCAAAGGCAGATCGCGGCCGAGCTCGGCATCAGCGTCAGCGCCGTCGAGAAGCATTTGCAAAGGGCCTACCGGACGTTGCTCGAGGCGCGGTCCGAGCTCGATGCGGAATTGCCGGCGGCGCGGCGTCCAATTGATGAGGGGGACTGACACATCAAGGATCAGGACCACTGGAACGACGCGATTGATTGGCGACTTCGGCTGCGCGGCGGCGCGGCCGAAGACTGGGCGCATTTCACCCAATGGCTGGAGCAGGATCCGGCCAATGCCGAGGCTTACGATCAAGTCGCGTTGCTCGACGATGACCTCGATGCGTCCGCGTTCGCGGATGCGGCGGCCGTGCCGGAGGTCCACGCGGAAACCGCCGCACCACGCCGGCGGTTTGGGCTGGCTTTCGCAATCGCCGCGGCGTTCGCCCTGGTCGCGTTCCTGTGGCAACCGTGGGCGCAACCGACCAGCTCAGGATATCAAATCGCCACCGCCAAGGGCGAGCACCGCTCGGTCCAGCTCGCGGACGGAAGCTCCATTGCGCTGAACGGCAACAGCCGGCTGTGGGTCGCCAGCGCCGATGGCCGCGAGGCCGAGCTGCTCCGCGGCGAGGCCCTTTTCGCCATTCGCCACAATCCGCAGCGGCCGTTCGTCCTCAGGCTCGGGGACGACCGCGTCGAGGACCTCGGCACCACGTTCAACGTCATCCGCGACCGGCAAATTCTCAAAGTGGAAGTCGCCGAGGGCGCCGTCCGCTATCACCGCGGCGGTAATCGCCTGCAGCTCCGCGCCGGCCAGACGCTCGACATCCTGCCGACGGGGGACGCCGCCGTCGGCCGCAAGCGCCCATCGGCGATCGCGACCTGGCGGGCCGGCCAGCTGGTCTATGAAGCGGTCCCGGTCGCCGAGGTCGCAAGAGAGCTCGGGCGGAACCTGGGGGTGACCGTCTCGGTCGCTCCGGGCTTCGCGTTGCAGCCGTTCACCGGCTCGGTCCACGTCGCGGGCCCGGCGAAAGTGGTCGTGCCCCAGTTCGCGTCGGCAATCGGCGCCCGCGCTCGCAAATCCGGAGGCGACTGGCTAATCGAATAATATGCCAGCCCGCCGCGCCGAACGGATCATTGCGTTTGCGCTGCTTCTCGCATTTCCCACACCCGCGGCCGCGCAGGCGGCTTCGTTCAACGTCAGGGCCGGCACCCTCGGCCAAGCTCTGATCGCGCTCGGTCAGCAAGCCCACATCACGATCGGCATCACCGATCCGCGCGCGGCCGCGGCCCGGTCTCGCGGCGTCCACGGCCGCATGGATCTCCGGCAAGCGCTGGCCAAGCTGCTCGCCGGCACCGGCTACACGTTCATCCTCGGCGCCGGCTCGGTCCGCATCGTTCCCACCGTCGCGGAACGGCCGCGCCGCCAGCCAAGTCCGCCGAAGAGCCGCCCAGCCCCGCCCGTTGTGGCCGACGATATTGTCGTCACCGCCAGCAAGCAGCGCGTCGCTTTGTCGCGATTTGGCGGAACCGCCCATTTGATCGAGCTTGGCCGCCCCGACTTGAGCCGCCTCGGCGCGCAGGGCAGCGAGGCCATCCTCGCCCGGCTGCCGGTGCTCGCCTCGACCCATCTCGGCCCGGGCCGCGACAAGCTCTATATCCGCGGCGTCGCCGACAGCAGCTTCAACGGCCCGAGCCAGTCGATCGTCGGCCTCTACCTCGGCGACGTGCGCCTGACCTACAACGCTCCCGACCCCGACCTGCCGCTCTACGACCTGGACCGGGTCGAGGTCCTCGAGGGACCGCAGGGTACGCTTTACGGCAACGGCTCGCTCGGCGGCATCCTGAGATTGGTGCCGAACCGCCCCGACTTCGGCGGATATTCCGGCTTCGCCTCGGCCGGCGGAGTGAAGAGCCGCCATGGCGGCACCGGCGGCGATGCCAGCGGCATGCTCAACCTGCCGCTGGTCGCGGGCCGGGTGGCACTGCGCGCGGTCGGCTACGCGTCGAGCAACCCCGGCTACATCGACGACGTCCAGCTCGACCGCCGCGACATCAACCGCACCGACATGGTCGGCGGCCGGACGGCCCTGCGCATCGACCCCGGCGACGATTGGGACATCGAGATCGGCGCGCTGGCCCAGGACGTTCGCGGTCACGACGGCCAATATGCACTGTCGACCCTTCCTCCGCTCAAGCGCGCCGCCAGTTTCGCGCAGCCCTACGACAATGATTACCGGCTGGGCGCGATCACGGTTCGCAAGCGGCTGCGCGGGGTCGAGCTGATCAGCGCGACGAGCATCGTCCAGCACGACCTCGAGACCAAGTTCGACGCGACCGGCTTTCCCGGCACCAGCGGACCGCAGCTGTTCGTCGAGGACATCGGCATCACCATGATCTCTCACGAGACGCGCCTGTCGCAGCCCAATGCGCGCGGCGAAGGCTGGGTCGGCGGATTGAGCTTCGTCCACGACATCGGCGAAGTCTCGCGCAAGCTCGGGCCGGCCGACGCGCTGGCGCCGCTTTCGCGCCTGCGCAACGAGCTCACCGAAGCCGCTTTGTTCGGGCAGTACAGCTATCCCCTGACAGCGCGGTTGCTGCTCACGGTTGGCGGCCGCCTGACCTACAATCGCGAAGAAGGCGGCCTGGTCGACGAGGCGGCGGACGCGGCCGAGCCCAAACGCGAGACCCTGCGCTTCTCGCCCGGCGCGGCGATGACCTTTCAGCTCGCACCCAAATCCGTCGCCTACGTCCGCTTCGCGCAGGCCCACCGCGCCGGCGGGCTCGCGGTTTCCGACGGTGGCACCGTGCGCCGCTTCAAGACCGACTCATTGTCTTCGGTGGAAGCCGGCGTTCGCCTCGGGCAGCTGTCCCGCGACCGCCTCGCTTTCTCCGCCTCGGTGTCCCATGCGCGCTGGAAGGATGTCCAGGCCGACCTGATCGACCCCACCGGGCTGCCGTTCACGACCAACCTCGGGGATGGCCGGATCAACGGCTTTGAGGTCGAGGCGGCGTGGCGGCCGGCTCGCGGCCTGACCTTCGAGCTGGCGACGTTCGTTAACGAATCCTCGATCCACCCGACCGATACCGAACCGCCGTCACTGGACGAGGGCGATCTTCCCAACATCGCCGACGCCGGCGCGCGCGGCGCGGTCCAGTTCGAGCGGCAGCTGACGCCCGGCGTGATCCTGGGCCTGACCGGGTCGGTGCGCTACGTCGGCAAATCGCGGCTCGGGGTCGCCCCGCCGCTCGATTTGAAGCAGGGCGGCTACACCCAGGCCGACGTCGGCGCCCGGCTCGACTTTGGCCGCATCGGCGTCTCGCTGGACTTCACCAACGTCGCCGACGTCCGCGGCAACCGTTTCTCGCTGGGCAATCCGTTCTCGGTCACCGACGGCGACCAGGTGACGCCGCTTCGGCCGCGCACTCTAAGGCTGGGAGTCGACGCCGCTTTCTAGCGATGCGACGGCGATTTCGTCGGGCGTGCCGGACTCGAGTGGCCGCCCGAGCAGCTGGCGGGCCGATAGCGCGAGCTGGACGAAGATCACCAGCGACGTGACGATCGCGGCGATTGCGGCCCCGATTGCTCCGACCGTCGGCAGCAGCACGGCGAGGAGCAGCGCATAGACGCCCGCGCCGACCGCTCGCGAGCGGAGCACGCGCCCGGCGCGGCCGTGGGCATTGTGGAACGGCTCGAGCGCGAAACCCGACAAGTCGATCGCCGCCGCGATCGCGAGCAGGAACAGATAGACGTGCGCGAACGCGAACTGGCGGCCGGCGATCAGGCTCAGGATCAAAGATCCGCCGACCCCGGCGATAACCACCAGCACCAACGCCAGCGACGCCGCGATCCATGTGATGCGCTTGAACACCGCGATCAGGGTCGCGCGGTCGTTGCTGGCGACCAGCCGCGCGAGCTCGGGGTAGAGCGCGCGGGTGATGGTCTCGACCGGCTTGGCGATGCCCTTGGCGAGACGGTCGGCGATGCGGAACCCGCCGGCCGCGGCGGGCCCGGCGACCGCGCCGACCGCGAGCGTCCCGGTCTGCAGCCAGAACAGGCTCAAGGAGTTCGACAGGTTGGTCTGCAGCATGAACCGCCACAGCTTTCGGTTCTCGGCCACCGCGCCGGCAAAGGCGGAACGCCCGAACGACAGCCGCGAACCGTGGATGGCGATGACCGCGGCCCAACCCGCGATTGCCTGGGCCAGCGCGGCGATCGCCCATACCGTCAAAAAGGCGACGACGCCGCCGCCCAGCGCCCACACCCCGATCGCGCCGACCAGCCGCACCAGCGGCGCCACCGCCTCGGTCAGCGTCAGCAGGTCGAAGCGGTCGAACAGGCGCAGCATGCCGGTCGCGGTCGCGCCCGTCGAAAGCAGCAGCACGGCGCCGAACAGCGCCGCCCGGTTCTGCTCTTGAGCCGACCAGTGCAGCAGCGGCGCCGCGAGGTGGACCCCGACCACCGCGAGCGCCGCGCCGATCAATGCGCTCGCCAAATCGAGGGTCGCGGTGAAGCCGGTCAGCCGTGCCAGGCGGTCGGGCCGATCCTCGGCGAGGTGAAGGGCGCCGAAGCGGATGACGCCCTTCCAGGACTGGAACTGGACGAGGTTGGCGATCAGCTGGCCGTAAGTCAGAATGAGGGTGAACGAACCGAACCGATCGGGGCCCATGGCCCGGGCGGCAATCGCCAGATAAGCGAGGCTGACCACCCCGGCAAAGCCGCGCCCGCCGAGCAGCCAGCCGACGTTGCGCCCGATGCGCTTGAACACCCCGATCCGTCCGTCGCGAGGTAGGCCGCCAGCGGCGTCTTCGGCTCCGGCTGCGTCGTTGGTCACGATTGTCCCGTTAGCGGCCATTCGCGGACACGGACAGCGGCTGCGCTAGCGGCGGACGCCGACATTGTGCTGGCGCGCGCCGAGGCCGCGGAAAATCCGCGGGCCGAGGTCGAGGCGAAGCGGCGCCATCTTCTCGGCCTGTGTGTCGCGGCCGACGACGTAGCTGGCCGACGTCTGGCCGTCCCCGCCGCTCCAGCGGTAGAGGGCGTTGAGGCCGATCAGCGGCACGAACAGCTGCCTCCCGGCGACCTCGAACTGGCGCATCTGGGTGCGGCTCAGGCTGACCTCGCTCTTCAGCTCGATGCGCTGCAACGGCGGGATCGCCGGAATTCGCTCCCCCTGGGCGACCGGGTGGGCGAAGAAGGCGCCGATCTCCTCGTCCTGGGTCGATCCGGCATTGAACATGCTCGCCTCGACCAGCACGTCGCGCGCCGGGGCGCTGCCGGAATTGTACACGGCAACGTCGAACTGGATCGTCGCCTTTTCGGTGCCGATGACGCAACGGCCGGGCGTGAATTCGATCTCCAGCCACGGCCGCAGCCGCGTCGACACGATTCCCGCCGGTCGTTGCGGGGGAGCCGTCGGTGCTGGCGCGGGAGCAGGGCGCGGCGGCATTGCCCGCGGCAGCGGCTGCGGCGCGGCCGGCTCGGCGGCGATCAGGTCCGAAACGCCGCCGCCGGTCGCGTACCTCGGCCGCGAGCGCTGGCGCCAAACGTAATAGCCCGCGCCGCCGCCCAACAGCAGCAACGCCAGCAGCCAAGGTATGATTGAGCCGTATTGAACCTCGGCCGGGGCCACCGCGGGCGCCGGGGCGGGCTCAAGGCCAGGCTCGGGCTCGGTTGACGGCGCCGGCGTCGGTGCGGCCAACAGCGCACCGTCGGGCGGCAGCGAAGTCGTCGCCGCCGGCGCCGCGGGTCTTTCTGCCAGCGGCCGGCCCGCGGTTCGATCGCGCGCCGGTGCCGATCCGGGTCGGGTCGCGGGGGCGGTCGCCCGTGGCGGCGCGGCGGCGGTCGTTGTCGTCGATCGCGGCGGCGTCCGGACAGGCGTTGCCGGAGCCGGGCGAGTGACCGTTCCATTGAGGCTGAAATTCTGCAGCTCGCGCGGGCCGACGGTGTCGGTCGCCGGCGGCGGCGTGGCGGTCGTGTTGGTGGCCGGCGCGGCGGTGCTCTGCGCGAGGGTCGGCGCCGGCGCGATCGCCAACGCAGCCGCCGATGCCGCAATGCCAAAGCGCAATCCTGCCCTCATCTGGTCCCGCTCATTGCTGTGAGTCGCTCAGCCTCCCGGCGCGCGCCACGGCCTCATGGCGCGCAATCCGCGGCTCTTCAAGCACAGCTTGGATTAACGGGCGTCGACCAGGACCAATTCGGCGTCGTCTTCGGCCTCGATGCGCACCTTGTCCTCGCCGGTGATGGCGACGCCGTCGCGCGGCAGTGCCTCGACTCCGTTGATCCGGACACGCCCGCTCGGGACCAGGTACAGGTGCCGCTCGGGAGAAGCGTCGAACTCGATCGCGTCGCCGGCCTTGACCGTCGCTCCCAAGATCCGCGCGTCGGCGTTGATGCTCAGCTCGCCATCCTGCGCGTCGCCGCTGGCGAGCAGCTGGAAGCGGCCGTCGCGCGCGTCCTTGGGGAACGGCTTCGCCCCCCAGCCCGGCTGCGCGCCCGGACGGTCGGTCTCGATCCAGATCTGGAACAGGGTCGTGTCCTCGTCCTCGAGGTTGAACTCGGCGTGGGTGACGCCGGTCCCGGCGCTCATCACCTGGACGTCGCCGGCGCCGGTGCGGCCCTTGTTGCCGAGCGAATCCTGGTGCGTGATCGCGCCGGTGCGGACGTAGGTGACAATCTCCATGTCGCGGTGCGGGTGCGGCGGAAAGCCCGACCTGGCGGCGATCTGGTCGTCGTTCCAGACGCGGATCCTGCCCCAGCCCATGCGCGACGGGTCGTGGTAGTCGGCGAATGAAAAATGGTGGCGGGCCTTGAGCCAGCCGTGGTCGGCGTGGCCGAGCGAAGCGAAGGGGCGGATGTCGATCATGCCGCTGAAATGGCGTGGCGTGGCGGCGCGTCAAGTATCAGCGCTGTAACCGGCAGGCGGGCGCCGCAGCGCACGGGGCTTTCCAAGTGTTTGATAATAGACGCGGCGCGGTTGGCGTTCCTCGTTAAACTTTGGTAAATCGCGGAGCAACAGCGGGGGCGGCTGATGCCGAAGGTCGCACGAGTGCCGGAATCGGGCCGAGTCCGCAACGACGAGGCAGGGCCGCGTACAGCCCACACCCACTCGCTGAAATACTACGCGTTCCTCAGCTACAGCCACGACGACGAGGCGACGGCCGACTGGCTGCACGACGCGCTCGAGCGGTTCCGGACCCCGTCGGCGCTGGCCGGGCGGCTGACCGATAACGGCGTCATCCCGCGCCGCCTTACTCCCATCTTCCGCGACCGCCACGAGCTGCCGGCGTCGGACAATCTCGCTTCCGCCGTCCGCGACGCGCTCGATGGGTCGCGCTTTCTGATCGTGCTGTGCTCGCCGACCGCCGCCGCGTCGCATTGGGTCAATGCCGAGATCGACATGTTCAAGCGCCACCGTCCGGACGGCTGCGTGCTGGTGGCGATCATCGACGGGAGGCCGTTCGCAAGCGAGATACCGGGCCGCGAAGCCGAGGAGTGCTTCCCTCCGGCGCTGCGCCAACGGTACGACCGCCGCGGGCGGCCGACCGCGCGCCGCGCCGAACCGCTGGCCGCCGACCTTCGCGACGATCACGACGGCAAGCGCCTCGGCCTCCTCAAGCTCGTCGCCGGAATGCTTGGAGTCGGGCTCGACGAGCTCGTCCAGCGCGAGACCCAGCGCCGCCAGCGCCGGCTGGCGATTGTCGCCGCGGCCTCGCTGGCCGGAATGGCGGTGACGACGACCTTGTCGATTGTCGCGTTCGACGCCCGCGACGAAGCACGCGACCAGCGCCGCGAGGCCGAAGGACTGGTCGGGTTCATGCTCGGCGACCTGAGGTCCAAGCTCGAGCCGCTCGGCCGGCTGGATGTCCTCGACTCGGTCGGCGGCCGAGCGCTCAAATATTATCAGAGCCAGGACAAGGCATCATTGTCCGACGACAGCCTCGCCCAGCGTTCCAAGGCGCTGACCCTGATGGGCGAGATCGCCCAGACGCGCGGAAACCTCGACACCGCGCTCAGGCTCTATCGCGAAGCGCTGGCCGGGACCGAGGAGGCGCTAAAGCGCGCGCCCGACAATCCGCAGCGGCTGTTCGACCATGCCCAGAACGTGTTCTGGGTCGGCTACATCGACCGGCAGCGGGGTCAGCTGGACCGCGCCGCTGCCGCATTCCGCGAATATGGCCGCCTGGCACAGGCCATGATTGCGCTCGACCCGGGCAATCCCAAGTGGAAGCTCGAGCGCGCCTATGCCGACAACAGCCTGGGCGTCGTTCTCATGGGGCAGCATCGCTACCCGGCGGCGTCGGCCGCGTTTCGCGAGGGCTTGGACACGAGCGAGGCGCTGGCCGCCTCGGATCCGGCCAACCGCGATTACCAATACCGCCTCCTCGAAGCGCTGGCCTGGGTGGCGGACGCCAACCGATGCGAGGGCCGCCTCGAGGATGCGCTCGCCCAGCGCGAACGCCAGCTCGCTCTTCTCGCCCAGTGGAGCGCCGCTCGGCCCGACGACCGGGAACTGACGCGCAAGGCGATGACCGCGCATCGGGCGATCAGCAAATTGCTCGCCGCCCGCGGCGACTTGCAACCCGCGCTGGGCCAGGCTCGCCAGGCGGTCGAGCTGGCGGACATGCTGATCCAGACCGAGCCGAGCAACACCGAATGGCTCGAGTACGCCGCCGGATCGAAGATGGACCTGGGGGCGCTTTTACGGCTCGCCGGCGATACCGAAGGTGCGGCGACGGCGGTCCGCTCGGGGTGCGAAATCGACGGCCGCCTGATGGCCAAGGACCGCAGCGTGCGCACCTGGAAAGAGGATTTGCGGCTGCAGTGCCTGGAGGAGCGGGTCCGCCTGGCGCTGGCCAGCCACTCCCCCGGCGAGGCGCTGGCCATCGCCCGTCAGGCTGTCCATGTGGCTGCAGCTAGCCGCGGCGACACCCCCGCCACGGCCGCGGTGTGGCGCGCGACGGCCTATGATTTGGTCGGCGATTCACTGGCCGCGGACGGGCAGCGCGACGCCGCGGCCGCGGCGTGGCGAACCGCCGCCACGCACTGGCCCAAGAACGTCATGCTGCAGCCCGAATATTTGGCGCTCGGCGCCGATATCATGAGAGACGCCGGCGACGCGGCAGCGGCACGCGAGATCGCGGAGCGGCTGGCGGCGATTGGCTATCGACACCCGGATTACCTCGGAAGCCGCGCCGCGGCCCGAGGATGAGCCTGAGAGGAGGATGAGATGACCGAACAGCAGACCGTAGCACCGCCGCCCGAGGCAAGCACAAAGCCACCGGCGGGAACACCCGTGATCGTCGAAGTGACCGCCCGGTCGAAAGCCGGCGGCGGCGTCGGCTTTACGCACGATTGGCGGTGGGAGGATGGAACTCCGGGCGGCAGCGGGAGCATCGACATCCCGGAGCGGGAAAAGCACCAGCCCGGAACGCCGATTCACTTCCATTTCAAGGACGAGACCGTGCCTCGCCTGGGGCTGGATTTCACCGACGACGCCGACAATGCAATGTGGGTGAAGAGAGACTCCTGCCCGCTCGAAGACCAACGCTGCGAGGATCCGCAAATCCCCACCGCGAAAATGGAGAGATCGCCGAACCTGCTGAAGGTGTTTGACGTCAACAGCGAAGCCTGCACACTTCACTATCGGCTGCGGTTCAAGGATCGGCAGGGAAGGCCCGAATCCTATGATCCCGACATCCGCAACGGCGGCACGACCATAAGCGAATAGACGGAACTGAGTTCAACACGCAGGGGAGGAAGAGATGGGAGCGCAGGTTATCGAAGTCACGCCGGCCCAAGGTCAGGGCGGCGCAATCGACTGGACGCTTTGTTACAACCAGAAGTGCGGCGGTTCAGGCAACTATCCGGCGGTCGACCTTGCCGCCAACAGCGGCGCTCAAATGATGATCGTCACCATCAAGGATCCGGCCAATCTCGGGATTGGGTTCGACCCCCAGGATCCCCTCTGGATCCAGGCGAACAGCAAGCCGACCGGACCCGGTGTCGGACCCCCCAGCCAGATCACCGACGTCACCCGCGCCAACCACATCACCCTTGTCTTCATGGACAAGAACAAGGGCCCCGGCATGACCCTCAAATATCAGCTCAATTTCGTCGGCGCCGATAACCAGAAGGTCACTCCGATCGATCCGGACATCCGCAACGGCGGCGGCACCATCTCCCTGTTCGGGGCCGCCGAGGCGGCTGCGTTCCTGATCGGCGCGTCGGTGGCCCTTGTCCTGGCGGTGTTCTGGTTCCGGCGGGTGGCCGCAAGGCGCAACCCCGCGGCCTGAAGGCGAGCCCTAAGTCCTAGGCGACCTTGCGGACGCCAATGGAATTCTCGGTACCCAGCAGCCGATCGACGGCTGCTGCCGAGATCGGCTTGGAGAACAGGAACCCCTGGACCGACGAGCAGCCATGCGAGCGCAATTCGCTGAGCTGCGCGCTTTCCTCGACGCCTTCCGCGGTCGTCTCCATGCCGAGCGCATTGGCCAGTTCGGTGATCGCGCGGACGATCGCGCTGGCGCCGGGGCGAGTCAGCAGATTCTGGATGAAGCTGCGATCGATCTTCAATTTGTCGAACGGGAAGCTCTGCAAATAGCTAAGGCTGGAATAGCCGGTCCCGAAATCGTCGAGCGCGATGCGCACGCCCAATGACCGGAGGCTGTGCAGCAGCTTCAAGGTGCTTTCGCCGCCGTCGAGGAAGATTGATTCGGTGATCTCGATTTCCAGCCGCGCCGGGGGCAGTCCGCTTCCCGCCAGTGCCTGCAGGATGGTGTCCTGGAGGCCGCCGCGATGGAATTGCACCGCCGAGACGTTGACCGCGATGCGCAGTTCGCCCGGCCAGGTCGCCGCGCGGCGGCAGGCCTCGCGGATCGTCCAGGCGCCGATCGGGACGATCAGCCCGGTGTCCTCTGCGACAGGGATGAACTCGGTCGGCGAGATGACGCCGCGGATCGGATGGTTCCAGCGCAGCAGGGCCTCGAAGGAGCTGATGCAGTTATCCTCGAGGTCGAACAGGGGCTGGTAGACCAGCTCGAATTCGGAGCGTTCGAGCGCCAGGCGCAGGTCGGTCTCCAATTGGCGGCGGACCTGGGCGCGCTGGTTGAGGCTTTCCTCGAAGAAAGCGAAGGTGCCACGACCGGCCTCCTTGGCGCGGTACAGCGCAAGGTCGGCATTCTTGAGCAAGGTTCCGCTGTCGCCGCCGTCGAACGGGGCGATGGCGATGCCGATGCTGGTCGACGGCGCAAGTTCGTTGCCTTCGATCCTGAGCGGCCGGCCGACCGCCTCGATCAAGTCGTGAGCGAGCCGGTCGATCGCGTTGCGGTCCCCGCTGGCGTTTTGGCTGACGCTCTGCAGGACGACGAACTCATCGCCGCCGAGACGCGCGACGAAATGTCCTTTTGCTACCTCGCGGATGCGTTGTCCGGCGGCGATCAGCAGCGCATCGCCGGCCGGGTGCCCGAGCGTGTCGTTGATCGACTTGAACTGGTCGAGATCGAGGCAATGCAGCGCGACCAAGGACTTTCCGTCGTCGAGCGAACGGTAGAGGTGATCGAGCTGCTGCTGGAACATGGTCCGGTTGGGCAGGCCAGTCAGCACGTCGTTGAACGCGAGGTGGCTGATCCGCCGCTCGCGTTCCTCGATCTTCTCCGACATTTCGTTGAAGCTTGCCGCCAATCGCGCCAGCTCGTCCTCTCCCCGCACCTGGACTTTTACATGTTCGCCCGACGCCAGCCGGCCGGCGGCCTCGTCGAGCCGTGCGAGCGGCCGGGTGATGCGCCCAGCGGCACGCCACGTGCCGAAAGCCGCCAGCGCGAGGCCGAGGATCGTTATCAGCGCCAAGGCAAGCTGCAGTTTGCGGGCCGACGCCAGCGCCTTGTCCTTGGGATAAGCGAGGATCAGGATCGCTTTGTCGCTGCCGAGAAAGGTCGCAAGCGGCTTGGCGAGCGTGATCGACGGACGGCCGTCGAAGCTCATCTCGAACGCCGCGCGGCTCTTCAAGTGAGCATCGAGGCCGCGCGCGGATTCACGGTCGAGGTGCATGGCAGGGGCGGCTTCGGACCAGCCGCCTCCGCTTTCGACCACCACGTTGGCGTGAAGCGGAATCGCCGACAGCCGCTCGAGCGACCGCATCTCGCGCTCGTCCAGGTCGGCAGCGAACACCACCCAGCCGATCAGCCCGGGCGCCATCACCGGCGCGGCGACGACCTGCTGCGGCTGGCGGCCGAGCACGGCGACCCCGGCGAGCCGGCCGGCGTCGAGCGGCGCCCACAGGCCGGCCGCCTGGCGCGCGACCGCCGGGTCCTGAATGCCGTGCAACGAACCGTCGAGCGACACGATGAATGCGTTTTTCACGCGCAACCGTGCCGCAACGTTGCTCAGTGCTGACTGCATGGTCGCGGTGTCGTTGGTGGCGACGGCGGCGCGGAAGCCGAAATCGCGCGCCAGCAGCTGGGCGGCGCCCTGGAGCTCTTGCTGGCGTTGCTGCCACAGGCGATCATAAACCGCGCCGCTCGATTGCAGCTGGCTTTCGACCTGGTGCGAGGCCGCGCCGGCGATGAACGTCGACAGCGCCGCCGAGACGCCGAGCATGGCGACCGCGAACAGCAATGCGAACTGGACCGTCAGCCGCGCGCTCAGCGAGCGGAAGCTGCGGGCGTTAATAGTCATTGCTCATCGCCATCGGCGGCGGACGCAGGTTGAGCACGAAGCTTGTCGCGCGTTGCCCGGCCGCGATGCGCTTGCCGAGCGAGTTGGCGGGCGCGCGAAGATAGGGGTGCCAGACGACCAGCTGCGCCGGTGCGTTGGGAGCGGTGGCGAACTGGGCGATGCCCTGGCCGTTGGTTCGCGCCGTCCAGGCACTGTCGGTCACGACGATGAACGCCGTCATGCCGTCGTGGATATTGCAGCCCAAGGCCACCACACCGGGCTTGTCGAAGCGGACGCTGCGCGACTGGTCGCGAGCGAACAGCTTCAATTCGAAGCGCTTGGCCGGGGAGAAGGAATAGACGTGGTGCTTGGTCGCATCGCGGTTGGGGAACGAGACGTTGGCGCCGACCGGGACGACCAGCACGAACGGATGGAACTGCAGGTCTTTTTGCGAGACGCTGTAGCTGCCGCTTGGTGTCGGAGCGCGCGCCGTACCGCCAATCGGCCGCAACGTCACCACCGCGTCGCCAACCGGCCGGCCCCGCGCATCGACCACGCGCACGGACAGCGGCGCAGCCGCGACTGGCACCGCGTGAACGGCGACGAGCAGGATGACGATGAGCAGGCGCAACATGCGCAAACCATTAAACGCGCAAGGTAAACGCCGCGTCCTCCGAGATGGTTACCAGCGCACTCGCAACTGGCCCTGCAGACGGGTCTGGCGCTGGCGCGGGGCGAGATCAACCTCATCAGGATGCTCCCGGTCCGACGACACGTGAAGCAACTCAACAAACGCGGTTACCGGGCCGAAGTCGCGGTGGCCGGCGAGAGTCGCGGCCCAGCCGGTTTCGTTCGATTCCCCGTCGACCAGCGAGCCGTGGTGGCGGCTGTCGAAAGCATCGATGCGGACCGCAACGCCGCCTTTGGTAAAGCTGTGGCTGACCAGCGCGAAAGCCGCCCGGAAGCGATTGTCGACCCAGATCCCGTTGTCTTCGGTCATGCCCATCCGCGTGCGGCCGGTCAGCGCCTGGAGCTTGAACTCGGTGCGGCCGCCCAGATCAGCGGCAATACCGACATGGTTGAACTGCGTGCGCCAGCCCCACTCGAGGTCGTCATTGACCGCTTCCGGGTCGGCGCGGTTATCGTAGCGGAACAATTCGATGCGGACCGGCACCGGCGGCTGCCACACGAGCTTCGCGTAATAGCCCGGGCGATGGGCGAAGCCCGGCTCGACGTCGAGCAGGGGATGGGTAAAGCGCGGCTGATCATATTCGATCGGTTCGGGCAGCGGCGGCAGCGGCTGGCGCCGGAAGGCGAGCGTCGTGCGGTCGTGCAGCGCCCAGCCGCGGAACGTCAGCAGCGCGCCCGCCGTGTCGTTGGCGGCGAAGATGCCGGCGGTGGCGCTGAGCTTGTGCTCGCCGGCGGTGGTCGACGCGGTGACTTCGGCGGCAAGCGGGCGCACTTCCTCGCCGATCCAGCTGTTGATCGCCGACGGAGTGATGGTGTCGCGCACATGCCAGTCGGCGCCTTCATGTTCGAGGGACACCGACGGCCACATCAGGCCGGCGCGAGCGGAGATGCGGAGCCATTCGCCGCGCATCGGCTTGAAGCTGACAAACGCCTGCTCGAGCCCGGCTTCGGTGCGTTCCCCACCCTGCAGCGACCCGACCACGGTCGCCGACAGCGACCAGCTGAAGCGCGGCTGCCAGATAAGGTCGATGGCGCCGAGCTGCGGCGTCACGCGCACGTCGTCGCCGTGGCCGCTGCTATCGAGCTTGCCGAACCCGCCGTCGACCCAGCTTTCCTCGCCGCCGGTCGCGGACAGCTTGACGTCACCGGTCAGCGACAGCGTGTCGGCAGAAACGAGGTCGAGGTCCGATGCGGCGCACGGGGCCGCGGCAAGCAGCGCCGACAGCGCCAAAAGGCACCGCCCGGCGGCCGCCGACGATTTTTTACCCGGTCCGTTCACCCGCCAAAGTTAACCCGACAAGGTTAACATCATCTGCCCGCTGGCGATGCTCCATCCGCTTATTCAGCGGCTGGAAGTGGCTGTAGATCCGGTGAAATTGCCGGTTTGTCCCGCCTGAAGCAGCGCTTCACGAAGACGAAGAACAGCGGCACGAAGAAGATCGTGAGGAAGGTCGCGGCCGGCGCCAGAGTGGCAGAGGCTCCGCCGCCCCCGCCGCCACCGCCACCGCCACCTCCGGCGACGCAGACTTGCGCGGATGGATCGGTGGTCCTGGCGACGGACGCCTGTCCGCTGCCGCCACCGCCGCCGCCACCGCCGGCACCGGAGCCGGAGCCGGAGCGCGGCTAGTAAGCGTAAGCGGAGTCTAGGCTGAATTCGGGGCGGGACGAGCCATCGTCTCGCCCCTTTTTCGTCGCGCAGCCGAACAGGCAAGTGGTGCCCAGGAGAGGACTCGAACCTCCACGCCCTTGCGAGCGCCAGCACCTGAAGCTGGTGCGTCTACCAATTCCGCCACCTGGGCACAGATGCTGAAGATTATGTGGTAGGCGGCGGCGCTTAAAGGCGCGCGTCCCGCCTTGTCAACGAACATCGCCAGCCGCTAGGGGCAGCCGTGATGATCGAACGCGCGGAAGAGCTGGTGACGGTGTTCGGCGGCGCCGGATTCATCGGCCGCTACGTTTGCGAGATGCTGCTCCAAGGCGGGGTCCGGGTCCGCGTCGCCACGCGCAACCCGCGCCTCGCTTACTTCATCCAGCCGTTGAGCCAGGTCGGCCAGCTGGGCTTCGTCCGCGCCGACATCACCGATGCCAAAAGCGTCGCCCGCGCGGTCGAGGGAGCGACGGGCGTCGTCAATCTGTGCGGCGTGCTCAAGGGTAACTTCGAGGCGGTCCACGTGGCCGGCGCCCGGCACATCGCCGAGGCCGCGCGCGACGCCGGCGCCGCGGCGCTGGTCCACGTCTCCGCGATCGGCGCCGATCCCCAGTCGCAGTCCGCCTACGGCCGGTCCAAGGGCGACGGCGAGCTCGCGGTCCGCGCCGCCTTCCCGCACGCGACCATCATCCGGCCGTCGCTGGTGTTCGGGGCCGAGGACCAGCTCACCAACCGCTTCGCCGGCCTCGCGCGGCTGCCGTTCCTGCCGGTGATCGCTGCCCAGCGCCGCTTCCAGCCGGTCTTCGTCCGCGACCTCGCGCAGGCGATCGCCAATGCGGTGATCGAGCCCGATCGCCATGCCGGCAACACCTACGAGATCGGCGGCCCGCAAGTCATGAGCATGCGCGAGATCAACCAGGCCGTGTTAGAGGCCACCGGCCTGTCGCCGGACCTGATCGACATGCCCGATGCCATTGCCTCGCTGCTGTCGCGCGTCGGCTTCCTCCCCGGTGCGCCGCTGACCCGCGACCAGTGGCTGATGCTGCAGCGCGACAATGTGCCGGAGGAGGGCGCACCGGGGCTCGACGCGTTCGGCATCCGGCCGACGCCATTGGGCGCGGTCGCCCACGAATGGCTCGGCCGCTTCCACCCCGGCGGGCGCTTCGCCGGCCGCCGCGCCAACTTGACCGCGACATCGTAGACGAATGCCGATCCTGCTGCTCGCCATCATTCTCGGGATCGTCGAGGGCGTCACCGAGTTCCTGCCGGTGTCCTCGACCGGCCATCTGATCCTGGCCGGCACCTTGCTCGGCTACGACGCCGAGCGCTGGGCGGCGTTCAACGTCATCATCCAGCTGGGCGCGATCCTCGCCATCGTCGTCTTGTACTGGCGCACATTCTGGGCGGTGCTCGTCGGGCTGTTCAGCGCGCAGCCGATGTCGCTGCGCTTCGTCCGCAATATCCTCGTCGCCTTCCTGCCCTCGGCAATCCTGGGCTTCCTCCTCATCAACAACATCGAGGCGCTGCTCGGCAACGCGGTCGTCGTGGCCATCGCCTTTGTCCTCGGTGGCATCGCGATCCTCATCATCGAACGGACAGTGAAGCCCGGCGAGATCGTCGGCGTCGCGGAAATGCCGCTCGGCAAGGTGATCGGCATCGGTTTCATCCAGTGCCTGGCGATGATCCCCGGAGTCAGCCGCTCGGGCGCGACCATCCTTGGCGGCCTGTCGCTCGGCGTCGAGCGGCGCACGGCCGCGGAGTTCAGCTTCTTCCTCGCCATCCCGACGATGCTAGGGGCGACCGTGCTCGAGTTCGCCAAGCACCGCGAGGCACTGCTCGCCGGGGCCGGCGGGGTCGGCTTTGGGACCGTCGCGGTCGGCTTCGTCGTCAGTTTCCTCGTTGCGATCGTCGTCGTCCGCGGCTTCGTCCATTACATTTCGCGGCACGGCTTCGCGCCGTTCGCCTGGTACCGGATCGTCGCCGGCGCTGCCGCCCTCGTGTGGCTCACGATGCGGTGATTTATCTCCCGCTTGGGAGATGCTAAGCTCTTATTCTATATGGCGATGATCGAGTCCCGAGGAGCAAAGCCATGCGCGCCTTCCAGTTGATCCTTCCCCTCGCACTGGTCGCGAGCCCGGCGCTGGCCCAGCCTCCCGCGCCCGCAACTCCGCCCGCACCCGCCGCTCCGACCGAGACGATCGTCGTGCCGCCCGAGCTCACCGACCCGGCGATGGCCGACCGGCTGGGCGGCATGATGCAGGCGCTGTCGAAGGCGTTCCTCAACCTGCCGGTGGGCGAGATCGAGGCCGCGGCCGAGGGGCGGCCGGTGACCTCCGCCGACCGTGGCAAGACGATCCGCGAGCTTGGCCGCAAGAGCAATCCGAACTTCGAGCGCAACCTCGACCGCGACCTCGCCGTCAGCCGCACCACCATCCACGCGTCCATGAAGGCGTTCGCGACTGCGCTTCCGGCGATGATCAAGGGCCTCACCGACGCCGGCCGCGCGCTCGAGCAAGCCACCGCCAACCTCCCTTCCCCGAATTACCCGCGGCGGTGACGTCATCCTGACGAAAGTCAGGACCCATGAACAATTGTGGCCGGAGTCTTGCTGGACGGATGCGCCGGCACGGGCGCGAATCCTAATTCAACCGCGCGGTCCTCCCAGAACGGATTTTCCTGCTCGATCAGCGCGATCTTCCAAGCGCGTCGCCACGCCTTGAGCTGCTTCTCGCGGGCAATTGCCGCATCCATCGTCTCTGCCATCTCGAAGTGGACGAGGCGATGGACTTCATGCCGCTGCGTGAAGCCGCGCATTGCCCTAGTGCGGTGCTGATGAAGTCGAGCCATCAGATCCGACGTAACGCCGATGTAAAGCGTCCCCTGCCGCCGGCTGGCCAGGATGTAGACGCAGGGCTGCCGCTCCATCTTGCCGGCATGCAGCGTTCATGGATGCTGAATCAAGTTCAGCATGACGGTGCTGTTTCCCTCGTGTCATCCTGACGGAAGTCAGGATCCATGAACACTGCCCTCTCCAGGATCCCGCAGCCGTGTTCATGGATGCTGAATCAAGTTCAGCATGACGGCCGGTTGGTCTCCCTAGACGCCCGCGCTCGTCGCGCTAAAGCTGCCTGCCGATGTGGCAGCTGTTCCAATTCCCGTTGTGCCCGTTCTCGCGCAAGGTCCGCCTGGTGCTCGCCGAAAAGGGCGTCGGCCATGAGCTGGTCCGCGAGAACCCGTGGGAGCGGCGCGACGAGTTCATCGACCTAAACCCCGCCGGCGAAACGCCGGTGATGGTCGATCCCGAGGCCGGCATCACGCTCATCGGCAGCCAGCCGATCGTCGAATATTTCGAGGAGACGGTCGAGCGCATGCCGATGATCCACGGCAATGCGATCCATCGCGCCGAGATCCGCCGCCTCGCTTTATGGTTCGACGAGAAGCTCTTCCGCGAGGTCGTCGAGCCGCTGATGAACGAGCGCATGCGCAAGCGGCTGGTCAGCCGGGAATCGCCCGACACGCGCGTGCTGCGCGACGCGATGCGGATCGCCAACGGCCACCTTGATTATGTCGACTATTTGCTCGACCACCGCCGCTGGCTGGCCGGGCCGGGCCTCAGTCTCGCCGACTTCACCGCCGCCGCGCATCTGTCGGTGGTC
>Ga0255312_1000020_pt1 | contig 24090 bp, 34 predicted proteins | sample EtOH5_T0_E5_meta_FD_202081 | JGI IMG/M metagenome (GOLD analysis project Ga0255312, IMG submission 202081) | Sandy soil microbial communities from University of British Columbia, Vancouver, Canada - EtOH5_T0_E5 | ecosystem: Engineered > Artificial ecosystem > Sand microcosm > Unclassified ...
ATTTTGGGCCTGGAAATCTTTGCCAGGGTTGGCATACGATCTGTACGTAACTACGCTAATGGAGGGACGGGTTATTTACATGGCAAAAATGTTAGTGACAATAATGGCACATCACAAACATATAATTGTAAAGGCGTCATCGACAATAATGACAGTTCTGATTTTAATGATGTAATACATGTTGTTTTTGCTCATGGATTAAACGATCTATCGGAAGTTTCCGCAGATGTAATAAGTAATGCAATTTATTGTTGGAAAAAAGCACTGGTTAGGCATCCTAATGCTGTATTTTCAGTTTTTGGATTATGGTCTGAAAATTCAGGCCCTGGTGCGTCTTCATTGGCACTTGATTCAGCACTATCGGCAGCAGCGTCCACTATTAAAAGTGCAAATGGATTCAATTATCATTCTATTTGTGCAGATCCGGATGGCTCTTGGACCCTAGGTACTGATAACTGGGGTAATATAGTTGATGGTAAAAACGCAGGACTGTATATCGGTAGTGATGGGACTCATCCGTCATGGCCCGGATCTGAATTTTTAATTGTAAAAATGAGTTACCTTATGGATCAGGATTTAGTTGAGGCAGGATATTAAAATGAAAAAAATTACAGGAACAATTGCAGTGGCGAATGTGGCGCAAACGATATTCGCCCCGTCTGGTCAATATAACGGATTCAAGATCGTTAATCCTGATGCAGGACCATTGTACTGGAGCATAGGGGTAGACGCTACGGTATCTAATAAAGACTCGGAAGTGCTTTATACAGACGATACCGCTATTTCTGACGATTTTATGAACCTGGGTGCAGCTGATTTTATAAGCCTGGCCAGTGCTACAGCCGGCGCTAAATTTATAGTTTACGTGTCGTAATTATGGCAATAAGAAAAAAAAAGCCTGATTGGGATAAAGCAAGGGCGTTATTTGAGACAGGTAAATCGTATCGTGAGATAGAAAAGGAAACTTTCATAGATGCTTCTAACATTGCTAAAAAAGCAAAAAAGGAGGGTTGGGAGAAGGATTTATTACCCGCTTTGATAAAAGATACTGTAAGGGTTAAAAGGGAGTTTACCACACTTTCTACCACACAACGGGCTGTAGTTACCACAGAGGTAGAAAAACAGCTAGAAGGATTGGAGTTTTATAGCACACAAGCTCGCAAAGTTGCAAAAATAGCACTCAATATTTTAACCGATGAACCGTCAATATTTGGCGCTAAAACCGCTATGTCAACATTAAAAGAAGGGCTTATAGTTGAGGGAATCGTACCATTCTATCCAAGTTCAACAACTATCAATAATACCAATGCCCAACAAAATAACTCACCTTCGCGTTCACTTGATGATTTTTATAATGATGTTGTCTAATGGCTACCTTAAACCCGGCGTTACGTGATTTTTGGAGAACACGCGGAAGGTATCATGTGTTGTATGGAGGTAGGGCATCAAGCAAGAGCTGGGATGCAGCCGGTATGTTGGTTTACTTATCATCTACCTATCGTATTCGTGTAGTAGCATGTAGACAGTTTTTAAATAAGTCAGGTGAATCTATCTATGCATTGCTCAAGGGACAAATATATCGGTTTGGCCTTCAATCAGAATTTGATGTGCAAACTACCAGAATAATCTGTAAAACTACCGGTTCTGAAATATTCTTCCTCGGTCTATGGCGGAACATAGACGAAATACGATCATTAGAAGATATTGACATTTGTCTTCTTGAAGAGGCTCATAATCTAACAAATGAGCAGTTGGAAGTTCTTGACCCTACGTTTAGAAAGAAGGGTTTTATGTTCATAATCATATTTAATCCAAATCTGATAACAGACTTTGTTTATAAATATTTTGTTATCGACCCTCCGGCAAGTGCTGTTGTCCGAAAAATAAACTATCTCGAAAATCCATATCTGGAGAAAACATTTATAGATGAACTGATAGAGCCTTTAAGGCTATCTGATGAGGACGAGTATAACCACATATATCTAGGCTATCCAAGATCAGATGATGATCAATCAATTATTAAACGCTCGCACGTCATGGCTTCTATTGATGCTCATAAAAAACTTGGTATTGATATACGAGGTGCCAAAACAATAGGTTTTGATGTGGGTGATACAGGCGATCCATGCGCTATGATTTATGGACATGGGCCGTTAGCATATCAAGCGGAATTATGGAAGGCAAAAGAAGATGAATTGTTGAAGTCATGTACTCGTGTATGGAATGCAGCAAGGGATACAGAAAGCACGGTAATTTATGACGCTATTGGTGTTGGTGCGTTTGTCGGAAGCAAATTTAATGAAATAAGCGAAAAAGGTAATTTTAATCTATCTCATAAAAAATTCTTTGCCGGTGGTAAAGTTGAAAAACCGGATTCAAAATATAAGAACACGGGAATATTAAACAAGGATTTTTTCAGTAATATTAAAGCACAAAAATGGTGGATAGTTGGAGATAAATTCTCAAATACTTATAATGCCGTTATGAACGGTGAAAAGTTTGATGATGATGAAATGATATTCATTGATTCTTCTATGGAAAATATTGATAAGTTAATAGATGAACTTTGTATAGTAAAGCGCGACTTCGACGATGCTGGAAGAGTTAAGGCTGAAAGCAAAAAGGATTTGGCAAAAAGAGATATAAATTCACCTAACTTGGCCGATGCGTTTATAATGCGGGCATGTGGACAAAGAACATCTTGGGATAATTACCGATGAAACTAACTCAAATAGCACGAAAATTGATTAATACTATTGATCCACCAAAGCTTGCTACTGGCGATGGGTATTTAAACCTATTGGCCAATATTGGTAACACCGGAACCAATGCAGCAAGCGCAGGACAGTATCTAAACAATTATGTAACAAGAGAGCCGCAAATATTACGGACAATGTATCGCACTTCATTCATTATTCGTCGGGTATGTGATTCACGTGCAGATGACATGACAAAAGCTGGAATGCGTATTGATTCAGATTTGCCACCTGATAAAATAGAGGATATTCAATCCGAACTACATAATAAACAAATGTGGCAGCAGTTGGCCGATACAATCCGCTGGGCTACTTTGTTTGGGACGGCATTTATAATGCCGGTTCTTGATGGCCACGACGTAGAAAAGCCATTAAAGATCGATGCAATAGGAAAAGGACAGCTTACTGGGTTTCAGGTATTTGATCGGTGGCAACTTGTCCCTGCATGGCAGGATGGGCGCATACTCAAATTAGGGCGTGACAATGGTTATCCAATAGCCTATCTAACAATTGCTAACGGCATGGGTATACCAGCATTAAAAATTCATCATTCAAGGCTTTTTCGCATTGATGCTACTCCACTTCCTTGGTGGGATAGATATACCGAAAACTTTTACAGCGCTTCTGTGGTTGAGGCTATTCTGGATCGTGTTAAAGCATTTGATCAGTCCAGCATGGCAGCCGTGGCCTTGATTGAGGCCGCTCGTAATGATGTGCTTTATACTGACTCTTTACCGGAAATGGCAGGGCAAAACGCTGGCCTTTACCAGAGGCTAAGTGCAAAATTTCAACAAATAGCGCAATTCAGGACAAACCAGGGGCTTACTGTATTACCCACAGACGAGAAGCTTGAGCGGTTTAGCACTGCTATGACTGGAGTGTCTGAAATTATTGACAGGATGGGGGAACAGGTATCCGGTGCGACAGGCATACCATTATGTAGATTGCTTGGAAAATCGTCAGGTGGCCTAAATGGTGGCGATAATGATTTGTTGGCAGCATATTATGAGGATGTTAATGCACAGCAAGAGAATCAGATCAAATCCATTGTAGAACCGTTTTCTTTAATTACTGCATTGTCATTGGGTATATTGACAGATATAAAGGATTTGAAAATATCTTTTTATCCGCTTAATAAACTCAGTGCCATAGAAAAGGTTCAAGTGGCCAGCCAGGGAACCGATACGATCATAAAGGCATTTGAAGCCAGCTTATTGACTCAGCAAGTAGCGATGAAGGAGCTTAAGCAATTAACTGAGGAGACGGGGTACTTCAGTAATTTACAAGAATCTGATATTGAGGCTGCGGACGATGAACCGCCAATGCTTGAACAGGATATTCCTATGCAACCTGAAACCATTGGAGACGCTTCAAGTATACCACAAGGGTCTTCTTGGATAACTTTAGAGGATGGGCAACATGTATTGATTGGTAAAAATGGACAAGTAATAGCCGGGGCCGGTGGCGCACTTAACGGTAAGTATTATTCTACGCATGGAAATGTAGAAAAAAGACAGTTCAATTATGGTGATGTTTACAAAGATAGCGATAATAATTTGGTTACAATGCATGGTGGTAATAGTGAACTTGGTTCTCAACGAGTAGCGACTCATCATGTTGATACTGGAATTTTTTCAGGCTATCACAATAAAAACGAACTTTTGCCGTATAAATTGAAAGAAGATTATGAAGGTAATATATCAGAACCAATAACTTATCAAGATTTAGAACAAAATAAAAAAAATGAATTGTATAAAAATGAAGCAGAAAAACAAAAAGCAAAAAGAGATAAAGTACATCAAAAAAAGATGGATGCTATACGTGCTATGAATGCTGAGATAAAAAGAAAATCTGAAGAATTCAATAAAACATCAAATAATTTGACAAAACAAGAAAACACGAGTACAATTTCCTCACAGTCAAAATCGACTGGTCAAACTGGGGAACCCAAAATGACAGACGAAGAAAAAGCAGTAATGTATAAAAATAAAACAATTTTAATTTCCGGAAATTCAAAAATATTAAATGATAAAGAAGTTTTAAATTTACAACATTTAATAAATAAAACAGAGGATATTCATGGTAAAAATATTGTTGCTAGGGAAATAAAAAAAAGAGAGTTTGTGAAAAAAAATCAAAAAGAGTTGCCAAAATTAACAGGATCTTCAGAAAAACAAATTGCATTTGGAAATGATAAAAGAGAAGATTTTATTTCAAAAGTTCAAACTATTGAATTTTCTATTAGTAATGGGGAAGATAAAAAATTGGTAGATGAATCGATTGATAAAGAAGACAAAGAATTTACTGAAAAAGGTATTACTGAATTAAAAAATTACCTTGAAATTTCTAAAGAAAATTTAAAAAATAATTCATCAAAATATTGGATAGAGTCTAAATTTTTTGCAGGAAGCTCGTCAATGAAATTTGTAGAAGAGCAATTAAATAAATGACAGCCTCACAACAAGCAAAATTATCCGGACTTAATAATCTTAACGCGATTAGCAAATTAACAGGAGTTAGCCCACAAACTTTAAATAATTGGTATAATAAAAAACCTTTATTGTTTAAAATTGTTGTCGCCGGTTGTAAGGCTTTAAATGGATAATAATGATCCTTGGCGTAAATCCGAATGGCTTGAGGCAAAATATGCCAGGCAGTTGCGCCTTATCGTCCAAGAGGTTAATAGAATTGCATCAACCTATGACATAACCACGGTACAAGGCGCAAATCGCGCACAGGAAGCCCTACAACGGTATTCTGCACAACTTGAACCATGGGCAATTTTGCAGGCTAAAAACATCTTCGATGCTCTGAACAATCAAGATTTAATGCTATGGCGGCGACAAGCTAAGCAGATAAGCAAGGGACTAAAGGAAGTAATTTTCAAAACGCCTATAGGGGAAATGCAGCGCCAGTTTATTTTTGATCAAGTGAAGCTCATTAAAACATTGCCGCTAAACGCAGGACTCAAGGCGCAGCAATTCGCACAGGAAAATCTGATAAGCGGAGCAAGGCATGAGACAAAAATTGCAGCAATACAAGCGTTAGGTGATCTTACTGTTGGACAGGCTCGAAGAATAGCGCGTACAGAAACATCAAAACAATCCAGTGCATTAACACAAGCACGGGGAATTTCAATCGGAGCTACACATTATATTTGGCGTACCAGCAAAGATCGTGCAGTGAGGCCTTCACATCAACACATGGAAGGCGTTGTCTGTAGTTTGCATAATCCTCCTGAAGTGGAACCTGGTATGTTTTATAATGCCGGTTGTACGTACAATTGCCGATGCATTCCCGAGATTTTAATTCCTGGAATAGATCGGCAATATAAGGAAGGTGTGAAAATTAGAGATACTAAATCAATGATTTATTGAAATCTGGAATTTTTATCCAGGCTATCATTTTCAGCATTTTCCTTTGACAATTCTCCGCTCCAAGGAAAGCCATCTTCATCAATTATTTTATAGTACATATTTCATAGTCTTTAGAATTAAAAAAATTGTCCATGTATTGATCATCCAAGTCCTTAATAATATGATTCCCGTCATTATCAAAATGTTCGGAATTTAATATGGTTAATTCGTTTGAGCACTCTATTTTTTTGGCAATCAAACATGCACCATTCCACTGGATTTTGTATTTTATCCATTCCTCAGTAGGATCGATCAAGTTTCCTTCATCCGGAATAATGTAATCAATACCTGTCATGCCATTAGTTGCCACTCTTTTGTTTCCAGCTCTTTCACGACGCATACAAACAAATTTTCTTATTAGGATTTGACCAGGCTTTATTTCCATGTCGTTTTTATCGTAAAAAATTTTCATTTAATCCTCTGTTTTTTAACCATTCATTTGCCATATCAAGACAAAATTTATAAATTATTGGTGATTTGTTTGTACAATCCTCAAAAACAATGACTTCCTCACCGCTTGGTAATTTATAAATAACCACCTCTAATTCTGTTGCGGAATACAATTCCAATGAATCTATTTTTTCTCCTATCATTTTATTTCATCCCATTTTGTTTGTAGATTTCAATAAGTTTTTGAGTTCGTTGTTTTTTATCTTCAACCCATTCCCGGTTAATCTCGCCAATATCGTGATCAGTAATGCCAGGGCTAACACCAAACTGGTAGACATATGTTATTGTGCCAGTCGATACATTCAAGACTGCCAGTGATTCAGCGCCACTGGCAATAGTCCAGCACAATAGCTTATCATCCCAACCGTCAATCATCGCTAAATGCCAAGCGCCAGCCGGGCATATATCGCTTTTTTCATTGGTGAAATGCAGCGTTGTCGCTTCATCATTCGTATCTGTAATAGCTGCCCAGTAAATGTTTTTAGCGTGAGCCGTTGTTGCCATTAATAATATGGCAATTGCAAGTAGTTTTTTCATCTGCTGCTTATCCATCCACTTAATTTGATAGGTAAAAATTTAATTTCGCCTATTTGATTAATAAAAAATTCTATCATTTCTTCTTTTGAATAAATCTTCTCTATCCGTCCTATCACACAATCGGAGGCATCTTTGTCATATGCAAAAAACCAAAAACTATTCTCTGATTCGGCAAGAATCCAAACATTGTCGCTTAATATATCAAATGACGAATGAAATGACTGGTTGAATCTTTCAACCTCTAAAACAATATTTTCCAATTTTTTATATGTTTCAACCACACAACAAAAAACAGGTTTAACGTAATTGATAAACCCATCAAGAAATTGATTAGAAACAAAATCAAATAGCATATTCTGAGGAACGCCTCTCTCTGCTAAATTCTGAGGATACTCTTCTTTTTGCTCATTTTCCCATAAATCAAATAATTTTTTCTTAGTCATATAAAGTCATCAATAATTTTTCAGCAAGCGCGTGTCTTGACCTAAGCTCTGCCACATGACATTGAATATCTGATACAATCGGTGTGACGTCTATGACATTTTTAAATTGACGTATTGCATTTTTTAGCTGCTCAATATCATCAGCATTTATATCATCAATTAATACGATAGTAAGCGCATTGTATTTATTACTCATTACGCCCTCCAATTAAGTTTTAAGTTTTTCATTTTATTTAATCCACATTAACAGTAACTTCTTTTGTATGGATAACTCCAGGCAACTTAACAGTAATTTGTTGCGTTTCAAGAATATTGATGTTGTTTGTAAGTTCTTGAAGTTTAATTCCAAGCGAAATTTGAATACGAGAAATATATTCATCATCGCTTTCTTCATCATGTTTTATAAAACATTCATTATTAATAAGATTAAGAATCATTTTACCTCCCGATTAAGTTCTTTCATTAATAATTCAATGGTTTCTGTGATCGGTCGAGTACCATTCGCGTAATGTTGAACCGAACGCAGACATACGCCAAGTTTTTGCGCTAAAGGAGCTTGATAGCCGTGAGTAACACCGGTTATCTTTTGCCCCATTTTAATGAATTGGTTTCGTGTCATAAATTCCCCATAAAATTTTAAATATGAACAAATGTACACCAAAAACGAACATTTGTACAGCGATTTAACAAAGCCGCACAAAAAAGGTGTAAGGTTGTGTTTATGACCATACATACAAAAAAATGAAATTCTATACCGAATCAGAATTGAGCGCTACACGTAAATTAACCCCGGAAGGTTTTTTGGTGGTTGAAGGAGTACCCATTGCCAGAACTGGCAGTATGGACTATCGCGATCATGAGGTTCCCGGTATAGACGCAGACGAAACCGGCATGATTAAAATGTCTAGAACGGCGGATGAATTATTCTCTCCTGAGACAATAGCAAGCTTTGAAGGCAAACCGATAATTATACCAACCGGAGACGTGCACACAAATGGAGTTGATTCCGATACATGGGAAAAACATGCAGTAGGCCATATGCAAGGAATCCGCGCAGAGGGTGAATTTCTCAAGGCGGATTTAATAATTAATGATTCAAACGCTATTGACCGCGTGAATCAAGGACTACGGGAATTATCCTGTGGTTATGAATACATGGCTCGCCAAGTGTCCCCAGGGCGCGGCGAACAGTATGAAATAAGGGGCAATCATGTTGCACTCGTTGAGAGGGCACGCGGTGGCAATCAATTAAAAATTGGCGATACAGGCAATAATATCATGAAGATAAAAAACCCACTATTGCGCCTCTTTGCTCATGCGGTTAAAGCCGGTGATGAGGAAGCGCAAAAAGATATTGAAGATAAAATGGAAGAAGATAAAGATGAAAAGGAAGAAAAAACTGGCGATGAAGGCGACGAAATGATGGCCCGCGTTACATCTCTAGAGGAAAAGGTCGATAAATTACTTGAAGTCGTTCACGCATTAGCCACTTCAAAAGCCGGTGATGATGATAGTACGGATGATGATGAAGCCAATACTGCTGGCGATGCTGAATGGCAAGAAGTCATTGCAGGGGCCGCTATTTTGTCACCAGATACCATTATTGAAAAGAAAGGCAAAATTGGCGATGCCATGTTGCAGGTTTTAAAGAAAACCGAATCTGGAATTGTCAAACGTTTCGCCGGTGATTCACTAGATCCCATGTCAATTCAAATACTTTTTACATCCGCAGTCGAATCTCAAAAAGCAATCAACAATGCAAAACAACATGCCGGAGATTCCGGTTTACACCTAACCTTTAGCGGCCTGGATAACGGCGGCTTTGAAATCGTAAGAGGCTAACCATGACTGGAACAAGCATTATTTTTCAAACTGGACAAGGCATAGCCGGACAACGTTCAAGCCCTGCCCTTTCTGATATTGTCGAGAATGGTTTTCTCGATTCAACGAATCCGCCAATTTTATACGGCGTACCGGTAAAAAACACGGCTGGTAAATACACAAAATTGGCTACTAATGATTTAGGGTCTGTCATCTTGGGAATGCTGACATTTCCAACAATCGACGATCTTCCGAGCGTTTTGAATCAGGCATTGGGCGCAACTACTCCCAACCCTGCTAGAGCGCATGGACTATTACGTAAAGGCAATATTTTCGTCTCTTGTCTCGGTTCTACTGCACCGGCTGCATTTGGCCAGGCGTATGCACGAACCGCCGATAATGGCAGTACAGGCCGTGCAGTTGGTACAGTCGAGGCATCACCCGGCACGTTGACAGTAACAGGCGCAGCCGTGGCTGGCAACGTAACCGGCGATACGATAGGTACGCTATCATCAACTACAGCAACAAGCGCTCAGCCAGGCGTTTATACCGCCCGTGCGGTAGCAGCCACAAAGTACGAGGTTTTCGATCCTAACGGCGTAGCACTTGGTCGGGCAACAAATGGAACGCCTTTTACCACACAAATCACATTTACGATCACAACCAATGGCGCTACTACAGTAGTTGGTGATCAGTTTAATATCACTGTCCAACCCGACTGCGTTGTGATCCCAAATGCAACATTTACCGGCACTCGCGATGCAAATAACATCGTTGAGTTACGTTTAGCTTAATCTTAAGGACTATTTATTATGATTATTGACCCAAGAACAGGCCTTGAGATAAACGAAGCTCAAACTGGCCAATATTTACAAAGAAGCATCGTTAATGCCAAAAGTATGGCTTTGGACGAAATGGTATCCAAAGGACAGTTAAAAATCAGCAATCCTATGTCTGTCAAAAGAAATTCGATTGGTGATGCATTACGGCCAATTCGTGGCGCTGACTCAGGCGGAAACTTTGCGGTGTATTTTACCGAGGTATTCGATCCCCTAATTAACAAACCACTTTGGGAATCCGAATATACGAAAAACATAACCGTTGAACAGGTGCCATTTGGTACTGAAGCAACCAGCTATGTTAACGCTCAAATATTTGGTGCTACCAGTAAGGACAAGCAAGGCATCGCCTGGGCATCCTCGCAAGAAACCGCAATCCCTCGTGTAAGTGCTGAATTTGCTAAAACATTAGTTTCAGTTGCCGGTTGGGCGAGATCAGCTTCATTCGACGTATTTGAAATTGCACGGGCGCAGATGAACGGCATCTCCCTGGAAATGACTGTGTTGGAAAACATAGGCATCCAATGGGAAATCGACTCCAACATCATCGCTCATTTGGGTTCATTTGCCTATGGCGGTTATGGTCTATTAAATCAACCATCCGGAATCGTTACACCATTAACACCTGCAACTAAAGCGGCAACTGGTACGCGTTGGGTTGTTTCGGGTGCATTGGTCGCTACTCCTCAAGAAGTATTGGCGGATATTCGAGCTATGGAACAAGCAGCTTGGGCGGCATCCGGTTACAACATTGTTGCGACTGATCTTTTATTAGATCCTGTTAGTTTCGTAGCTTTAACAGCACCTCTGACTATTTCCGGTACCCCTGCTGGCACATCGATTCTGGAATATTTGTCCAGAAACAGCTTATGCATGGCAAAAAATGGCAAACCGCTTGACATTCGTTCAAATCGTTTCTTGCTTGGTACGACTTCCGGAACATCGGCTGGAGTTACCGTGCAATTTAATGCAACTGGCGCTGATCAGGGCAGTGCTGGAGTTAATAGTCGTGCTGTACTTTATAGCAACCAACAACGTTTTGTCCGAATGAAAGCGACAAATCCATTCGCACTACAAATTCAATATCATGGCGTTAACTACAACATTCCGTATGTTGGACAACTGCCGTCCGGCGTTGAGTTTGTTTATGGCAACACACTGGCCTATATGGATGCTGTTTAAAAATGAATGAGCAGGACTTTCGCAGCGCTTATCCTGAATTTGATCCAGTAACTTATCCGAGTGCACTGGTCAATTCATGGCTAAGCATTGCGGCGGCCAGGCTCATTCCTGATTTGTGGCAAGACACTTTAACGCAGGGAATTGGACTATTTGTTGCCCATTTTCTTGCTTTTAATGCACAAATGTCAGCAACCGGAGGCAAGCCAATAATGCTGGCAACCGCTAAGGGCGTTGATGGTGTCACGGTAAGTTACGATCCGTCCTGGACGATGCTTAATAATGCTGGATTCTGGAACGGAACCGGATACGGGCAACAGTTTATATGGTGGGCAAGATTAGTAGGTAAAACAGCATCGGCTCAGTTCGGAGGATCATTCCAGTGAGTGTGACTTTAACGATTGATAGAATGCAATTACTTAGACAGGCGATGGACGCTCTTGATAATGGTTCAGTTCTTATTGGTATTCCGGATGACAGCGAAAAAAATCAACGTGACGATACTGTAGAGACTAATAGCGAGATTGCGTTTACAAACGAATTCGGCGAACCGGCTGAAAACATACCGGCGCGTCCGTTTTTGATTCCAGGAGTAAATAACGCTATGGAAAAAAACGAACGAATAATGATTAAAGGCGCTCAGGATGTTCTTGCTTTAAGAGGAAATCCGGTAATTGCTGTCCATAATGCACTTGAATATGTGGGACGCGCATCTGTAGCTTCTGTGCAAAAAATTATACGAGACAGGATACCGCCAAAATTGTCAGATTATACTTTATTTATGCGCAGAAGAGCCGGACGATTAGGAGATAAACCCTTGTTGGATACGAGTAATTTAATACAATCTATAACATCTGTTGTAGAAAATGATTGACGTATCTGACATTGTCAGCGATCCGGATTTCACTCAAACGATTACACAGGTAGTGCGTTCGGAGACTGTAAATGATTTTGGTGAGTCCATTATAACCAGTGTTAGCTCTTTAATTAATGCAGTAGTTACAAGCCCTAACTCGCAAGAGCTTTTGATGTTTGATGATGCTACTGCTTATAAAGATGTGATCAGGGTAACAACCGTTTCTAGACTCAATGCGGATTCTGTCGGAAAACAGCCGGATTTGATTATTTATCATGGGGAAAATTATAAGGTTGCCGTGACAAATGACTACTCTGATTTTGGCTATACGCGGGCATTATGCACACTGATAGATTTGCAGGATCAGCCAAATGGCTAACGATAGTAGTACAGGTGGATACCTTGCGCCTACCAGTATAGCGTTTCCGGATGATCAGGATTTAGACAGGATATTTCATGACCTGTTTATTGGCATAACCGGATTAGCTCCAACCTTGGTTAGGCCGCGATGGACGCCTGAACCGGCGAATATGCCATCGTTTAACAGTACATGGATTGCGCAGGGAGTAGTGGAACGAAGGGATGATATTGTAGCCAGTCAAACGTTTATTGATGGGATTGGCATGATCGTTACTCGTAATCAAGAGCTTGATAATTTGATCTCATGTTACGGCGCCGGGGCAGCTGCACTTGAGGCATTAATAAGAGACGGCTTATCTCTTGATCAAAACCGAGAGGCTTTAACTCAACAAAATATTGTATTGGTAAAAGTAGGCGACGCTCGGAATGCAACTATGAAAATTAATGAACGTTGGCAAAAAAGAATAGATGTAACGATAACTTTTAGACGAATTTTGACCAGAACCTATCCAATTTTGAAAATATTAACAGGTGTCGCTACGGAATACGTAGACGGCTATACAGCTCACATACAAACTAATTAAAGAGGCCAATTATGGCATTAGCACAATTACCCGTTTCAGACCTTGTTAGTGTACAGATCAATTTAGCATCTTTACCAGCGCAAGCTCAAAATTTAAGCAACATTTTAATTCTTGGAAGCTCTGACGTTATCGATGTTACCCAAAGAATACGCACCTATTCTAGTTTATCCGGGGTGGCTTCTGATTTTGGCACAAGCGCGCCCGAATACCTTGCGGCGGCTGCTTGGTTTGGGCAATCGCCGCAACCCGGCTATTGTCTAATAGGCGAATGGGCAAAAACGGCCACGGCAGGCCGGTTAATAGGTGCAGTAATACCAGCAGCCAGTCAGTTGATTACTGCCTGGACATCGATTACAACCGGATCATTTAAAATTGGGTTAGACGGTGGCGCTGCCACAGACAAAACCCTGATGGATTTTTCAGCGCAAACAAACCTTAATGGCGTAGCGTCTATTATTTCTGCAAAAATAGCGCCGGCAGTTTGCACATGGGATGCAAATAACCAGCAGTTTACCATCAAATCATCTACTACTGGCGCAACATCGGCGGTTTCTTTTTTGCAGGCTGCAGCATCCGGTACTGACATATCAGCAATGCTTGGCATGACCATAGCCTCATCCGGTGCGTATGTGGCAAACGGCATTATTGCCGAAACCGCAGTAGCGGCGGTTACTTTGTTTGATTCGCTATTTGGGCAGAAGTGGTACTCCGTTTTTATTTGTGGTTTGACTGACACATCACCATTTACGCAGCATTTAGCCGTAGCAGCCTATATAGAGGCCAGCAATACCAAACACGCTTTTGGCATTAATACCCAAGGTGCTGGGGTATTAAGTTCCGTTGATACGACAAACGTAGCCTACGTGATGAAAGCGTTGAGCTATAAGAAAACGCTTGTCCAATATTCGAGTTCCAGCTTGTACGCCGTTGTTTCGTTAATGGCTAGAATCATGACTACTGATTACACGGCCAATAAAACCGTCATCACGTTAATGTACAAAACTGAACCCGGTATTGTAGCTGAAAGTTTGACCGAGACTCAGAAAACAGCCGCCGTTAATAATAATGCCAACATTTTTGTTTACTACGACAATAATAAGGCCATCATTCAAAATGGCGTTGTATCAGGTGGAGATTTTATTGATACAATTTTCGGCGCAGACTGGCTGGCGATTACGATTGAAAATTCAATTTTTAATTTGCTGTACAGTAACCCAACCAAGATTCCACAAACTAATGAGGGCAATAATATCATTGCAACCGGAATCGAAGCGACAATGAATCAATCCGTGATTAATGGTTTGTGTGCACCAGGTACGTGGAATCAGGCCGGGTTCGGCGCATTGAATCAGAATGATTATTTGCCCAAAGGGTATTACATTTATGCATCGCCTATTGAATTGCAAAATCCCGCAGATAGGTCAGCGCGTAAATCTGTAACATTCCAAGTTGCGGCAAAATTGGCCGGTGCAATTCACACAGTATCAGTCATCGTTAACATTAATCGTTAAGGCATAATATTATGGCAGTTCAAGGAAAAACCTATTCATTTTTAGATACCGTTTGCGCGATAGTCGGCACAGGTGGTTCATTTTCAATAACCAGTGGCGCGGCGGCTGAGGGTATTACATTCACGCCACGATCCGAGAAAAATACGCTTATCATAGGCGCAGATGGTTCAGGACAGCATAGTTTACATGCTGACAAGAGTGTTAATATAAGCGTCAAGCTCCTTAAAAACTCGCCTATAAATGCACTTCTATCGGCAATGTACAATATCCAGCAAACATCCAGCCGGTTTTGGGGGCAGAATGTTATAACGCTTACCTCATCCATCGGCGACATTATCACCTGTACCGGGGTAGCATTCAAACAGCAACCATCAGTTGTTTATGCGATTGATGGCGGATTGAATGAATGGATGTTAGAGGGAATTGAAATGCATGAAATTTTAGCAGCTAGCATTCTTTAATTATGGCTAAGGAATTTTTTGTAAACGGTCAGGAATATACGCATATGCCATTAGATGCATTTACACAATTGCATGTAAGTAGGAAAACCGGGCCGTTATTTGTCGGAATGGCAATGGAGAAAACAGCTGTTACTTTATTGCATGACATAGCTGATGATGATCTTGAATCAACGCTAAAAAGAATTATGCCATTTGTGCGTCGTAAAAATAATGGGGCATGGACAGCGATCTATAATGTTGATGCCAGTCGGTTTATGTTTGATGATATTGGTGGCGGCGAAGTTATGGAAATAATGTTTAATGTTTTGATGGACTATTTGCCGGATTTTTTTGCCGCCATCGACCGCATAACATACGGTACATCTCAGCCGGTAGCGATAGCGGAAGCGATGGCAAATACGCCACAATAGAGGAAATGTTTTTGCTCAAGCCGGTCATGGCCGGAATGTGCAAATACGAATCTCTTTTAGACGGAACGCTAAAACTTATTGACTTTGCGATAATGAATGACGCGCTTGATTGTAAATCCTGGAATGAGTCTATAAAAGATTAATAATGTCAGATATAAACGTATTAAAAGAATTTCTTGTTCGCATTAGATATGCCGAGGAACAGGCTTCTCGCATTAAAGCCATTAATGGCGTCAATTCGTTTGGCAGCGCTATATTTAAACTGGGCGCAGCGGCGGCGGCTGGTGTTACAGCGGTTATTTATGCTACCACTAAATATGCCGATGCCATGAATTCAACGTACCTCATGACGCAACGTTTGGGTATGGGTATAAAGTCGTTCAAATCAATGAGCAGCGCAGCAGCCGAACTTGGCGATTCTGTAGAAGGAATGCAGGGCAGTATGAAAGGATTTGCTTCCTTTATTCGTGGAAATCCTTTTGGATCAATTTCATTCATGCAGGGGATCAACAAAAACATTCGAGCTACTGATACCAATGATGTAAAACTTCAAAAGTTGGCTAAAACCTTTCAGGAAGAAGCCAACGATCCGATGAGGCAAGCTATCAATATTCGCAAGGCAGCTATGATGGGTATTAGCGAAGATACCTATTTATCAATGGCTAATCCAAAATTTAACACACTGCAAAAACAACATGAAGAAGCGTTAAAAACCAGCGAATTTGAAAAATCTGGAGAAGTGGCGAATCAATTTAAAATAAGCAAGGATTTAATGATGGATAATTTAGAATCCGGCATGTCAAAATTTATGATCGAACCCATGGAAAATGGTAAGGAGGGAATGGACGAGCTTACAGAATATGCTAATGATGCGGGTGATTCATTATCAAGACTATCTAAAATAACTGATAAATTGGTGGACGGTTTAACCGGGGTTGTACAATCAACCGCGCAATTTGTTGGCAGCATTGCGGGTTTTGTAGGAGATTTGGATTCTGGGAAATCGTTTGCCGCAGCCACGACAAACTTATCAAAAAATCTATTTAAAGCGGACAAATTCGATACACCTTCAAAAGAGTATCTTGAACGCAAAAAACATCGCCATGTTGAAAATGAGGGATTAGGTAGCGATGCGGTAAAGGTGCTGAATTTTCTAATTCCAAATAGTATTAGAAAACGTACTGATGAGGGTATGAAACAACTCATAGAAGCTGGATTAACGCCAGAACAATCAGCCGCTATAATGGCTAATTTTACTCATGAAAGTAATTTAGACCCTGGGGCTATTGGCGATAGCGGTAAAGCATTTGGCATTGGACAATGGAATCCCGATAGACAAGCTCGCTATAAAAAACTTTTTGGCGCTACAATGAAGGCTGATGTTTTTTCAGATAAAAAATTGGCATTTAAACGACAAATAGACTTTGCAAAATACGAACTTGATAATTACGAATTAACATCAATGAATAAATTGCGTAATAGCGATAAAACCGCATATACGCAGGGTATCATCGTCGCAGATAGCTACGAACGTCATGGCATGGGCATGGGCGAATCTATACGCAGGGGGAAAGATGCACAAAAACTAATTGATCGTTATAATTACGCCCAAAGAATAAGAACAGATCGTGTTGATATTGATCATAAAACCGGGCCTTGGAAAGACAGATCAGAACAGTCATCTAATCAGTATATTCAAAATATTACTATAAACGGAATAACCGAACCTGAAAAAGTAAAGCGCAAAGTGGCCGAACTTGCTTCCCGTAACACGGCGGCGGTGCATCTATGACAAGTTTAGTCTCTGGTGTTATTGGTGGCGTTGTAGGAGGGCCTATTGCCAGCGTAGCTACCAGTGCTATCAATGCGTTACTTGGTAGCTCGAATCCGCGCCTGTTTTATGGCGATGGGTTTAACTTTGTCATTCCATGTACGGTTAGAGAGCATCACGAGGATAGTCTAACAATCACGGATCATCCGGTTGAGTTCGGCGCACAGATTAGCGATCATGCATTTGTTAATCCGCCTAGATTGATAATAGAAGTTGTTTATGGAGCTGGACAAACTCGAACAATGCAGGAAATTTACCAACAGTTTTTGTCACTTCATCAGTCTCGTGTTTTGTTTAATATCGTAACCGGAAAGAGACGCTATACGAATATGCTGATTGAGGAAATGGAGGTTACAACTGATGCTCGCAGTGAGAATATGATTGCGATTAGAATGAGGTGTAGGTTTATAATAATTGTATCCACTCAAGTTGTGCAGGCATCTAAAGAGAATCAATCTAATGGACAAAATACTGGATCACCAAGTCAAAAAGGCACAGTACAAACATTTCCATTAAAAAATCAATCTGTAATTGCAGCGATACCATTATGATAATTTCAGAAATTCCACTGTCCGCTGAATCCCAAACTCTTAGAGTTTCAATAGGCAATATCGCCTATAACTTAAGTGTGCTTTGGCGTGGCATAGGATTTTACCTGGACATTGCTGATGAAAACAATGTGCTAATCGTGTCCGGCCTTGCGATGGTGCCAGGAACCGACTTACTGGGACAATTGGCACATCTTGGCATATCAGGGAACTGGGTTATTTTGTCGGATGTTGATCCTAGTCTAATTCCAACATATTCGACGTTGGGCGTGTCCTCTCACCTGTGTGTAATAGTCTGATGGCTGATCAGTGGATTCGCAAAGCGTCGTTAACCATCGGATTATCCAATAATGATGTTCTGGATGTTTCTGAATTACATTTTGTTTTTGAAACTGAAGCCTGGACGATTGAAACTCCAAAAAATTTACAGTGCAGGCTTTATAATCCAGCGCCAGCCACCATCAAGAAAATTATTGATGAAGGCAGCAATATAAATTTAAGCGCAGGCTATGAAGGTTCATTTGGGACTATTTTCCAAGGAACTATTGTTCAGGTGCGCTCAGGAAGATTGAACGGAACCGACACATACATTGACCTTAGCTCGATTGATGGCGATGTAGTTTATAACAATGCGTTTGTCAATGCTACTGTGTCAGCCGGAAGTACAGCTATAGGAAGATTAAAAAGCATTGCACAATCAGCAGGATTTAAGCTTGGTGATATGCCTAGCGATGACACGCCACCATTACCGCGCGGGAGGGTGTATTTTGGGGCAGCAAGAACTCATTTGAGACCGCTGGCAGCCACGTTAGGCGCAAATTGGAATATTATAAACGGCAAAGTGCATGTTGTTCCGCAAAACGCTTATAAGAAAGGCGACATGCCAATTTTTACGGCAGCTACCGGAATGATAGGAGTTCCGCAACAAACACTCGAAGGCATTGCCATAAAAGTTTTGTTAAATCCCCAGGTTGAAGCGGGAATAAAAGTAAAAATTGATAATGCTTCTATCCAGCAATTTCAGGCAGATTTGGGCTTGGGTGCAGAGGTAAACAATGAATGGATACCGCCTATCGATAAGGATGGCGTTTATAAGGTGCTTTATTGCACGCATAGCGGCGACACTCGAGGGCAGGAATGGTATACGGACATGGTAGGTATTTCTGGAGATTTTACTACCTCACCGGCACAAATCAGATATGAGAAATTCTAATGGATATTAGACAGCTGATTGGCAATGATTTTGAAAATGGACAAATGGAGTTTAGCGCGAAACAGGCTAACATTTGGACGGCATTGCCTGGTATTATTCAAACATTTGATCCATTGAAAATGACCTGCACGGTGCAGCCTGCAATCCAGGCTGTTTTGTTTGACGCAAGCGGTACTAAAAAACATACTACTCTTCCCTTGCTTGTTGATTGCCCTATACAATTTCCGTCCGGTGGTAATTGCACAATTACATTTCCAATCAATCTTGGGGATGAATGCTTGATTGTTTTCTCTTCAAGATGTATCGATGCTTGGTGGCAATCAAGTGGTGTGCAACCACAGGCTGAATTAAGATTACATGATTTATCGGATGGCTTTGTGTTACTTGGCTTTAGATCAGTTCCGCGTGTATTGCAAAATATTAGTGTTACGGCAATTCAAATTCGGAGTGATGACGGTAATGCATTCATTGAGTTGAACCCAACTACACACGCCGTAACTATGACTGTACCAGGTAACGTAAACATTACCGCGCCCACAACTACGATTACCGGGGATGTGCATATTACTGGTGACGTACAGGTGGACAAAACATTGACCGCGACAACGGATGTTATTGGCGGAGGAAAACACTTGAAAACGCATTTGCATTCAGGAGTTACGACAGGTGGTGGAAATACAGGAATGCCGGTATGAAATACAGAAAATTGGATGAAAATGGAGATTATCAGCTTGGAGTGTTTCTTGAAAATACGCCGGAAACTGTAGGGCAAGCAGTTTTGACTCGCCTTAAACTATGGCGCGGAGAATGGTTTATGGACACATCAGAGGGTACGCCTTACATGCAGAATATCCTTGGCCATAATACACAATATGATTTAGAGATAAAAGCGCGCATATTGGGTACTAAGGGAGTTACCGAAATAATCAATTACTCATCCGTCGTTGACCGAGACAGAAATTTGATAACAACATGTACTTTAAACACGCTTTACGGACAAATTAAATTGGCGATACCATTATGAGCACTGCATCTTGCGTAATAGATAGTACCGGCATCCATGCACCAACCTTCGTTGATATTCTGACGGCACTGCAAAATGCTTATTTGGCGGCATTTGGTTCAACTGCATATATTGATCCTGATAGTCAGGACGGGCAATTGTTGGCAATTCTGGCATCGGCATTTAACGATAATAACGCTGCTGCTGTGGCTGTTTATAACTCCTATAGCCCAAGTTTTGCCATAGGCAATGGACTATCAAATCAGGTTAAAATAAATGGTATACGCAGGCTTGTAGCTTCAAATTCTACCGCCAATGTAACCCTTGTAGGCCAGGCTGGTACGATTATAAATAATGGCGTAGTTTCCGGTAATAGCGGTAGTTGGGATCTTCCTGCATCTGTGACAATACCGTTTGGAGGATCAATAACAGTGCTTGCAACATGCCAAACGTTAGGAGCAGTTCCGGCGGTTGCAGGGTCATTAAATCAAATAGCTACACCTACACGAGGATGGCAGACAGTTACAAATCCAGCCGATGCCACACTTGGAAATCCTGTTGAAACTGATTATGGTTTGAGAATCAGGCAAAAAATAAGCGTAGCTTTCCCGGCATTGGCTGTTATTGAAGCGGTTAAAGCGTCTGTCTTAAATGTTGCAGGCGTAATAAAGGGTGAGGTTTACGAAAATGTTACCGGTGCGACTGATAGCAATGGTTTACCAGAACACAGCATATCAGTCGTTACATCCGGTGGCGATCCGGTAGCCATAGCCACAGCAATTGCTAATCGTAAAACACCAGGAACGAATACATACGGAACGACTACAGAAACCATACTTGTCGGAAATCACCCGAATGTTATAAACTTTTTTGTAGCATCGAATCAGGTTCTTACTGCTACAATATCGTTACATCCGTTGACGGCCTATACGACATTGGATGGAAATAATGCAGCACAAAGATTGGTTGATTTTATTACAGGGTTGGCAATAGGACAAGCTGTTTATTTAACCTCTGCGCAGGCGGCCGCTATAGGATCAACCTATCATTTGATCAGTATAGCGTTTGGTCTTAATGGTGGGGGTCAATCTATAGCCGATGTAGCATGTCCGTTTAACGGATTGATGAGTCTAGCTCTTGCAGAAGTAACAATAACTCTTGTATGACAGATTATACACTCTTAATAACATCGGAACACAAAAAGCCTAAATTTCAGGCAATTGTAGCTGAATTGACTGGCATAATTGATGCCAATACGCAGCTTATCAACACCATGCCTGCATTATTTGATGTTGATGTTGCAGTTGGACAGCAACTTGATTTTGTCGGGGAATGGATAGGATTTAGTCGAAATATCCACCCGGCTATTGATAACTCGTTTTTTTCTTTGGACGATGTTAACCTAGGTCTTGATTTTGGATACCTTGCTGGGCTTTATGATTTTGGCGGTGTTACGGTGTTGGATGACACTACCTATCGGCAATGCCTTTATGCTAAAATTGCGTTAAATAATTGGGACGGAAGTATTCCAAAAGGTTTGGCGGAATTACAATTGGCATTTCCAACCAATACGATTGTCATTGTTGATGGAAACGACATGACAATGATGATAGGCATTGCGGGATTAACTACGCCATTAATACGAGGATTATTGACTCGTGGATATTTTGACATTAGACCGGATGGCGTACAAATTACCGCTTATATAGCGCCAGTTCCGGCAACAGCACCATTTTTTGCATTGGATTATCAAAATTCTTTACTTGCCGGACTTGATTCCGGATCACTCGAAACAATTTTAACATAGGTTAAATTATGGCAACAAATGATTTTTTAACAATAGCTGGCGGAGGTGGCGCATTTGTCGAAACACAAGCGATTTTTGCGGCGGATGCAGCCGTGCTGGCAAACGGATTCCCTGCTGGAATTCTGACAAAAGAAAAGCTTAATAAGGCGATTCGACAACATTCTATCATGAGCGCTGTATTGGCTCAATTTATAGCTGATAGATCAGGAGCAAATTCTGTTGATGATGGGACTACGGCAACGCTTCTTGCTAATTTAAAATTGGCAGGTGCGCCAAGAATTGCTACAATACGTGACGAAAAATCCAGCGGAACAAGTGGCGGCACTTTTACAGCAGGGGCGTGGCGCACGCGTACTTTAAATACGTTGACTGACCCTACCAGTATAGTATCGTTAGCGAGCAATCAAATTACGTTGCAGGCCGGGACATATCTGATAAATGCCAATTGCCCAGCCAGCAGCTCTGAACTACACCAGGCCCGTTTGCAAAACATTACGGATGCAACTACAACATTGGCAGGTAGCAGTGAGGACAATAATCAATATGCCTCGCCAAACGACGAAAATGTTACTACACGGTCTATAATAAATGGTATATTTACAATAGCTGCTGCAAAAACTTTTGAAATCCAGCATCAATGCTCTGTGACGGCAACATCGGTAGCCGCTGGCGCTGGATTTGGTCTTCCGGTAAGCTTTGGCATATCAGAAGTTTACACATCTGTAATATTACAAAAATTATGAGATATATATTTTTTGATGTAAATGGGCGCATTGATTCGGCGTTTGAAGTATCTGACGATGCAATAATCCCTGCAAATGCATTTATATTAACTGACCAGCAATGGTTTTCACGATTTGATTTATTATTAGTTAATAATGTAATTACAATATCACCTCCAACACCTCCTATGCCACCTGTTATACCGGATAAAAAGGGTTTTAGCGACGCAATAAAAGCTGGGCTTGGCGGGATAGTCAACATTGCCCAAACCAATTTACCCTATGCAGCATTTTTCCTGGCCATACAGGGCGAGTATTGGCAGGATATTCAGGATTTGATCATTGACGCTCATACCAGAGCGCTATTGACAGATAATCGATATAATACTATAAAGGTTCTCGTAACAACGTACCACATACCAATAACCCTACCATGAGAAAATTCATAATGAAAAAAATCTTGCTTGCTTTACTGCTTTTTCTTCCGGCTCTAGCCTTTGCCGATAATTACACCGCAAATCTAACGTGGAACGACTCTACTGCATGGCTGGGGACGGATGTACCAACCTATGACATGCGCGTAACAATAGGCGCAGGTGCGCCGGTAGTAACATCCGGCATAGTCCCTAAAAATTTTACTACTGAAATCGTGACAGCCCCAGCAACATCCGTACTTTTTGAAGTGCGCGGTCATAATGGTAACGGCAATCTAACCGGCCCGTGGACTAGCCTGACGTTAATCGCCGGTGCTGCTCCAACTACACCTGGTATGCCGACGGGCTTTTCCGGAACTATGATGTGGCATCCATAATATGAACCGGCTAATCGCGCTAGTCTTATTGCTAATCGCAAGTAGCGCGATTAGCCAACCTTTTACATTTGCTTGGGACAAAAACGCACAGCCCATATTGGATAGCGATATTAGCTATGATCTCATGGTTAACGGGGTAAGTGCGTCTGGTATAACCGGTAAATCTGCAACTGTTGATGTGCCAATATCACCCGGCGGATTTTTAGATGCAAAAGTTCGGGCCATTTATTCCGGCCCCAATCAATGCCAGACTAATCCTACGCAAGATCAAACATTGTGCACTCAACCTGCGCCCTTTTTATCAACCGCGGAATGCCCAACAAGCACATGCGCACCATCAACATACACAACATTAGCGGCGACACTGCCGCAACCGCCGGGGAATTTTACCGGGTCTTTAACTGCGGTGGCCGCCATGCCTTTATCTATCGAAAATACCTCCTCTGTTTTAGGCACATTAAACGACACATCGTTAACATTTGCTCATACCATCACGTCTGCAAATCTATTGATAGTTGGTGTAGCCGCCGGT
>Ga0255312_1000021_pt1 | contig 23932 bp, 18 predicted proteins | sample EtOH5_T0_E5_meta_FD_202081 | JGI IMG/M metagenome (GOLD analysis project Ga0255312, IMG submission 202081) | Sandy soil microbial communities from University of British Columbia, Vancouver, Canada - EtOH5_T0_E5 | ecosystem: Engineered > Artificial ecosystem > Sand microcosm > Unclassified ...
CGATCGCGCTGACACGGTTCTCGGCGATCGCGTCGCGATCGTCGCCGCTGCCGTAACCGACGTTGAGCCCCGCCATCTCCCCCGTCGACACGCCGCCGCGCCGGCCGAGGAAACCATGCGGGACGCCGCCCAAATTCGCCGCTCGGATCACTTCGACGGTCACAGGGCCAGCCGCATGATGACATCCTCGTCGGCCTGGTTGCCGACCATGAACGCGTAGGGCCCGACCTCCTCGAAGCCGTAACGGGCATAAAAGCGGCGTGCCCGGTGGTTCTGCGTGAATACGGACAGATAGAGCTCGTCGGCGCCGCGCCGGCGCGCCTCGGCGATCAGCCAGTCGATCAGTTTCCGGGCGGCGCCGGATCCCTGCCACGGCTCGCGCACATATAGCTGGCGCAGCTCGAGCGCGTTGCCCGCCGACTCGACCGGAAGCCGGAGCGGCCCAAGCTTGATGAAGCCGGCGAGCTGATCGCCGTCCTCGACGACCCTGACGACGAAGTCGTCGCGGTCGAGCTGGTCACCCCACTGCTCGACGGTGTGGCCGTCGAGGAAGGTCGCCAAGTCCTGTGGGTCGTACAGGTGGCCGAACGTGTCGCGGAAGCAGTCATGGAACAGGGCGACCACCCGATCAGCGTCGCCCGCTGTCGCGGTCCGGTAGCGGACGGTCACGGCTCGAACCCTGCCGGCTCCGGCCACGACGAGGAATGCACGGCCATGACCTTGAACAGCTCGCCCATCTCTCCCGGATCGCACAGCCGCTTGCGTTCGGCGGCAATCTCGTCTGCCCGCTCGGGATGCTGCTTGGCGAGAGCCGCCGCGCGTGCGCCGATCCCGAGCCGCTCGAGCCATTCGCTTTGGCTGACGACGCGCGTCACCGCGACGCGTCCGACCGAAGCCGCCTTCGCCAGCGCCTCGAAATCGACATGCGCGGTCAAATCCTGCTCGCCCGGATTCGCGAGGACGTCGGCATAGCCATGGCCGCGCACCGCCTGCAGCGTCTCCCCGAGGCTCGATTTGGCATGGCCGTAATCGACAATCAGCGCGACGCCGCCGCGCACGTCGAGCTGCGCGCCGATCTCCCAGGCGACCGCGTCGCGGGCCGGCGAATCCTCCCGGATCGCGCCATTGACGTCGAACTCCAGGAGATCGCCTTCAAACAGCACCCGCCGCTCTTTTCTCCCGATCCATTGACGGATCGGCAGCGCGTCGAAGAATTCGTTCGCGACCAGCAGCAACGGCCGGCCCTCGGGGACGGCGACGAGCTCGTCATGCCATACCGCATCGGGGTGGAGCTTGCGCTGGGCGTCGCGCAACACCGGGCTGGTCTCGACGAAATGCACGTCGCCGGCGAACCCCGCTTGCCGCAGCACCCTCAGCGCATCGGCGGCGAGCGTGCCTCGCCCCGGCCCCAGCTCGACATAGGCCGCATCCGCCGGCGCACCCGCGCGCAGCCAGCAGTCGGCCAGCGCGGCGCCGACGATCTCGCCGAACATCTGGCTGATCTCCGGCGCGGTGGTGAAATCGCCGTCCGCGCCGAGCGGATCGCGGGTCGCGTAATAGAGCGCGTTGCACAGGCCCATATACTGCTCGACGCTGATCAGGCCTTGCTCGCGAATCATCGCGACGAGCCTGTCTCGAAACGCGCCGCTCAGGCGACGCTCGCCGGGCCCAGCGTCGGCTCGACCCGCACCCGCCGCCCGGCGGCCGTGACCATCAGGTAGAGCCCGCCGACAATCATTGGCAGTGACAACCATTGTCCCATGTGCAGACCGGTGGCAGCCGCGAATCCCGCCAGTTGCGAGTCCGGCTCACGCACGAATTCGAGCCCGAACCGGGAGCAGCCGTAGAAGAAAATGAACGCGCCGACGAGCTTGCCCGGCTGGTAGCGGGCCTCGGTTTTCCAGAACAGCCACCACAAGATCGCGAACAGCAGCAGTCCCTCGAGCCCGGCCTCGTAGAGCTGGCTCGGATGGCGCGCCGGACCGAGCATCAGCTCGGGCACGCCGTCGATGATCCGGCCGGTCGGAATCTCGGGAAAGCGCACCGCCCACGGGACGTTGCTCGGCGCCCCCCACAGCTCATGGTTCACGAAGTTGGCGAGCCGCCCGAAGAACAGCCCGAAAGGCACGCAGCAGGCGACATAGTCGTGGATCCTGAGCCACGGCAGCTTCTCCTTGCGGGCCAGATAGAGGATGCCGAGCGTAGTGCCGATCACCCCGCCGTGGAACGACATCCCGCCGTCCCACAGCTTCAATATGTCGACCGGGTGCTGGAGGTAGTATCCGAGGTTGTAGAACAGCACGTAGCCGATGCGGCCGCCGAGGATGATGCCGAGCGCGGCGTAGAACACCAGATCGTCGGCATGGCGCCGGGCCATCGGCGCGCCCGGCTGCTTGATGAGCTTGAGCAAATACCAATAGCCGATGAAAATCCCGGCGAGGTAGGCGAGGCTGTACCAGCGCAGCTCGAAGAAGCCGAGATTGAGCGCGACCGGCGACACATGCAGGTCGGTCCAGGCAATTGCGTTGGATGCGGTATTGGCGGCTTGCAAGGACTTCCCCCTTGAGGTTCAGCGCCTCATAAGATGGGCTGCCGGAAAGGGCAAAGGAGACGGAACCCTGGGCGAACTCGACATCAAGTTCGACGACATGCTGGGCCGCGTCATCGGCCCCGGCGGACGGCTGGTCATCGAGCACGATACGCAAGGCCGCGCCATCGTCGGCAATTTCCCGGCGACGGTTCCGGTCCTGGTGCGGACGTTCTGCGCGCTCTACCCGGACCGCGAAGCGGTGGTCGCGGGCGACGAGCGCTTGACCTTCCCCGATCTCGACCTGTGGTCGGAGCGGCTCGCTCATGGTCTAGCCGCGCGCGGGATCGGCAAGGGCGACCGCGTCGGCATCGCCATGCGCAACTGCCCGAGCTGGGTTGTCGCCTACCTGGGGATCGCCAAGGCGGGCGCGGTCGCGGTGCTGATCAACGGCTGGTGGCAGACCCACGAGCTCGAGCATGCGATGCGGCTGGTCGAGCCGCGGCTGGTGATCGCCGACGGTCCGCGCGCCAAGCGCATCGAGAGCGTCTGCGGCGCTTGCGAGATCGTCTGCCTCGAGGTCGAGCCGCCGCTGGAGACGGCGCTCGCGCCCTTGCTCGCCGCGAACACGGATGCCCAATTGCCCGAAGTCACGCCGGACGACGATGCGACGATCCTGTTCACGTCCGGCTCGACGGGTGAGGCCAAGGGCGCTCTGTCGACCCACCGCGCGGTGACCTCCGCCACCTACACCTACGCCAGCGGGCTGATGACATTGCTCGGGATCCTGACCGATGAGGGTCGGCCGCCACCGACCCCGCGCACCCTGCTCAGCGTGCCCTTGTTCCATGTCACCGGCGAGGTGCCGGTGATGCTCAACAGCTTCGTCGTCGGGCGCTGCATGGTGGTGATGCCCAAGTGGGACGCCGGCGAGGCGTTGCGGCTGATCGAGAAGGAGAAGATCACCTATTTCGTCGGCGTCCCGACCATGAGCCTGGAGCTGATGAACCATCCCGACCGCGCCAAATACGACCTGTCGTCGATGACCGACATCACCGCCGGCGGCGCGCCGCGGCCGATCACCCATGTCGAGCGGCTGCAGCGGGAGTTTCCGCACGCGCAGCCGGCGCTCGGCTACGGCCTCACCGAAACTAACGCCGTCGGCTGCAGCAATTTCTGGGGCAGCTATGCGGCCAAGCCGGCCTCCACCGGCCGTCCGCAGCGACCGTTCGTCGAGCTGGCGATCCTCGGCGCCAATGACGCGCATCTGCCGGCCGGGGAACGCGGCGAGATCGCCATCCGCGCGGCGGCCAATATCAAGGGCTACTGGCGCAACCCCGCGGCGACCGAGGCGCTGTTTACCGCCGACGGCTTCGTCCGCACCGGCGACATCGGCTACCTCGACGAAGACGATTATCTGTTCATCGTCGACCGCAAGAAGGACATCATCATTCGCGGCGGCGAGAACATCTCGGCGGCCGAGGTCGAGGCCGCCTGCTACGCATGCCCCGAGGTCGCCGAAGCGTCGGTGTTCGGGGTCGCCGACGACCGCCTCGGCGAAGTCCCGCTCGCGGTGATTTACGTGCACCCGGGCAGCGCTCTCGACGAGGCCGGTCTGCGCGCCTTTCTCGAACCGCGTCTCGCCGCCTTCAAGGTGCCGGCGCGGATGATCTTCTCGGATGTCCCGCTGCCTCGCCTCGGCACCGGCAAGATCGACCGGGTCGCGCTAAAAGCCCAGTACGCGCATTGAGGCGGGCGCTGGCCAACATCGACCGGCGGACGTTGCTGATCGGCGGCGGGGTCGGCGTCGGCCTCGTCGCCGCCTTCGCCGTCTGGCCGCGGCATCTCGCCAGCGACCTCGCGACGCGCAAGGGCGAACAGGCGTTCGGCGCGTTCCTCAAGATCGGCCCCGACGGCCGCGTCACGGTCGCGGCGCCGCAGGTCGAGACCGGGCAAGGGGTGTGGACGGCGCTGCCGCAGATCGTCGCCGACGAACTGGGCGCGGCGTGGGAAACGGTCGCGGTCGAGCCGGCGCCGCTCGCCGCCGCCTACGCAAACCCGCTTGCCGGCGAGGAAGGATGGACCGACGGCATCGGCACCTGGCGCCGCTTTCGGCTCGCGCCCATGCGGATCACCGCCGGCTCGACCTCGATCCGCGCCTTCGAGCCGCTGCTGCGCCAGGCCGGCGCCGTCGCCCGCGCGATGCTCATCGCCGCCGCCGCGGACCGCTGGGACGTCGATCCCGCCGAGTGCGACACCGCCGACGGTTTCGTGCTGTACAAGGCGCAGACCCTGACCTTCGCCGAGCTCGCCGAGGACGCCGCCGGCCAGCGTCCCCCGTCTCACCCGACGCGCCGGACATCACGACCACTGGCCGGGCAACCGCTCCCGCGCCTGGATCTTCCCGCCAAGAGCGACGGCAGCTTCCGCTTCGCCGGCGACGTGCGCCTGCCCGGCATGCTGTTCGCCGCCGCCCGCCTCGCGCCCCCCGGCGGCCGCCTCACCGGCTTCTCGCGTCAAGCCGGACATAAATTCGTCGTTCGGAATCAATGGCTTGCAGTCGTCGCGGACAATTGGTGGTCCGCCGAGCAAGCCCTCCAAGCAGCCAACCCCCACTTTTCCGCACCGCAGCGCGAGGCTGTTCTGGCCATGCACCAGCACTTCCTAGAAAGCGGCGAGTCCAGCACCTGGTTCGCTCGCGGCGATTATGATTCGGCGGTCGCCGGATCGCGGCCATTGGCGGCGACCTACTGGGTCGCGCCGGCGCAGCATTTCGGGCTCGAGCCGATCACTGCCACCGCCCGCTTCAGCGGCGACAGCCTGGAAGTCTGGGCCCCAACCCAGGCGCCCGATTTGGCCCGCGCCGCGGCGGCCGCGGCGGCCGGCGATACGGCGGCGGATGTGACGCTCTACCCGATGCCGGTCGGGGACTCGGGAGGTCGAGCATTGGAGGCCGACGCCATCCCGCTGGCGGTGGATCTCGCGCGCACGCTGAAGCGCCCAGTCCAGGTGAGCCTGTCGTCGGGCGGCACCCAAAACCACGACCGCGTCGCGCCGGCGGCGCTCGCGCGGATGACCGCGCTTCCCGGGACAAGCGGATTTACCGCAGCGTGGAAAATGCGCGTCGCCACCAGCGACGGCCTCGGGTCGGCGATTGACCGCCTCGCCGGGGCGAGCGAGCCGACCGAGCTCGGGCGAACCGCGCTCGACGGTGCGATTCCGCCCTACGCGATCGCCGACGTCAGCATCGACGCGGTACCGGTGAAGCCGCCGTTCCCAGTGGGCTACATGCGCGGTCATCCGCAGCGCGCGATGACTTTCTTCACCGAGAGCTTCATCGACGAGCTCGCCCATGCGGCGGGGCTCGAACCGCTGGCGTTCCGAATGGCGATGCTCGGCGGCAATCCGCGGCTCGCGCATTGCATCGAGGCCGCGGCGTCGGCGGGCGGCTGGGACGGCGGCGCGCGCGGCAGCACGCTCGGGCTTGCCGCCTGCTCGGCGTTCGGCTCGCACATCGGGCTGCTGGCCGACGCGACCATCGGCGCGGACCAGGACATTGAGGTTCACCGGCTGGTCGCCGCGGTCGATTGCGGCCGCATCGTCAACCCGCAGCTGGTGCGGCAGCAGATCGAGGGCGGGCTCATCTGGGCCATCGGGCTGGCCAACGTCCGCGAGCCCGAATGGGCCGCCGGCATGCCGCGCTCGCGGCCGCTGGGATCAATCGGCTTGCCGCGAATCGCCCGCACGCCCGAAATCCACGTGCGGCTGGTCCCGAGCAACGCTGCCCCCGGCGGCGCCAGCGGCCTCGCCGTTGCGGCGCTCGCGCCGGCGGTGGCCAATGCGATCTATGCCGCCACCGGCAAGCGCCTCCGCAACCTGCCGTTCGACGCCACGGCGGTCGCATGAGCCGGCCGGCCGACCATCCGCCGGTCAAGCCGCCGCGCATCGGCGTCCTGCTGATCAACCTCGGCACGCCCGACGCTCCGGACGCGGGTGCGGTGCGGCGCTACCTCGCCGAGTTCCTGACCGACCCGCGGGTGATCGAGATCCCGGCGTGGCTGTGGCGGCCGATCCTCCACGGCGTCGTGCTGCGGACGCGGCCGCGCAAGTCGGCGCACGCCTATCGGCAGGTGTGGACCGAGGAAGGCTCGCCGCTCGCCGCGATCACCCGCCGCCAGGCGCAAGCGCTGCAACGGCGTCTGGGCGACAGCGTCACCGTCGACTTTGCGATGCGCTACGGAAACCCGGGCATCGCCGCGGCTGTCGAGCGCATGACCGCCGCCGGCTGCACGCGCATTCTCGCCGCGCCACTCTATCCGCAATATTGCGCGGCGACGACGGCGAGCGCGAAAGACGCGGTGTTCGCCGCCATGGCTGGGCTGCGCCGCCAGCCGGCGCTGCGGACGCTGCCGCCATATTATGACGACCCGCACTACATCGAAGCGCTGCGCGCCAATTTGAGCCGCCAGCTTTACGATCTCGATTTCGAGCCGCAGCGCATCCTGCTCAGCTTCCACGGCATGCCGCAGCGGACGCTCTTGGCTGGCGATCCGTATCACTGCCACTGCCAGAAAACCGCGCGACTCTTGGGCGAAGCGCTCGGCCGGCCGGTCGACGTCGCGTTCCAGTCGCGCTTCGGGCGGGCCAAGTGGCTCGAGCCGGCGACCGATGCGACTCTCGCCGCTTATCCTGCGCAGGGCGTGCAGCGAATCGCGATTGCCGCGCCCGGGTTTTCCGCCGATTGCTTGGAAACGCTGGAGGAGCTCGGCATCCGCGGGCGCGACACGCTCCTCGCTGCCGGCGGAACCCATCTTGCGCGGCTCGACTGCCTCAACGATTCGCCTGAGGGAATGACCATGCTGGAGCAACTGGTCGCCCGCGAACTTGATGGATGGCGGCCAGCGACTTAAGCGCGTCGGCTTCAGCATTGGGAGATGGGTCATGGCTCGAGTGGCGATCGTCACCGGCGGCACGCGCGGCATTGGCGAAGCGATCAGCATCGCGCTCAAGGACTTGGGGATGAAGGTCGCGGCGAACTACGCCGGTAACGAGGAGCGCGCGAAGGGTTTTACCGAGCGCACCGGCATCCCCGCCTTCAAGTGGGACGTCGCCGATTTCGCGGCTTGCCAGAGCGGCGTGGGCCAAGTCGAGGCCGAGCTCGGACCGGTCGACGTGCTCGTCAACAACGCCGGCATCACCCGCGATTCCACGATGAAGCGGATGGACCACGACAAGTGGCAGCAGGTGATCGACACCAACTTGGGCGGTTGCTTCAACATGGCCAAGGCGGTGTTCGAGGGCATGGTCGGCCGCGGCTATGGCCGCATCGTCAACATCGGCTCGATCAACGGCCAGGCGGGGCAATATGGCCAGGTCAATTACGCCGCCGCGAAGTCGGGCATCCACGGCTTCACCAAGGCGCTGGCGCAGGAAGGCGCGCGCTCGGGGGTGACGGTCAACGCGATCGCTCCGGGCTATATCGACACCGACATGGTCGCCGCGGTCCCGGAAGAGGTCCTGGCCAAGATCGTCGCCCGGATACCGGTCAACCGCCTCGGCAAGGCCGAAGAGATCGCGCGCGGCGTCGTCTTTTTGGTCGACGAGAGCGGCGGCTTCATCACCGGGTCGACCCTGTCGATCAACGGCGGCCAGCACATGTACTGAGATGGAGTCCGTCGGTTACGCGCCCCCGGTCAAGCGCTCGGTGCTGATCGCCGGGCATCCGACCTCGATCAGCCTCGAGCCGATTTTCTGGCACGCGCTGGAAATCGCCGCCCGCGCCTCCGGCAGGCCGGTCAATGCACTGGTCGCGGAAATCGATGCTGCCCGGCTCGAGGTGCAGTCGCCGCCGAACCTGACTTCAGCGATCCGCCAGTGGCTGTTCGCGCAAGCGATCCGCAGCCGCGAAGATTGAGCGGGCGAACGCCTCGTCCGCTCCCGCGCCAAGGTCGAGGAACAGCGCCGGCTCAATCAGCTCCAGTTCCATGATCCGAAGCACGCCCTCGTCATCGGCGATCATGTCGACCCGTGCGTAGCTCGCGCGTGCCGGCGCTGCCGCCAGCGCGGCCTCCGCGAGCCCAATCGAACCTGGAGGCGGTGGGCACGGCTCGGCCACTCCGCCAAGATGCGGCTGGACACGGAAGTCGCCGGGACGCGGCCGCTTGACGGCGGCATGGCTGAAAATGCCGTCGAACAGCATCAGCGAATATTCGCCTTCGCGCGTGATCGATTGAATCCACGGCTGGATGATCATCCGCCGGCCGGCGGCGCTTGCCGGGAGGGCGTCGCCGGGGCCCAGCCGATAAGTGCCATGGGCCGACGCGGAAATCGGCGGCTTGATCACCAGCTCGCCGGTCGCGAACCGATCGCGGGCGTCGCTGAGCGCCCGCTCGTCGCAATGGTCGACCGCCAGCGTCGGGATCGTCGGAACGCCCTTGCCGCCAAGCTCGGCGAGATAGGCCTTGTCGCCGTTCCACCGCAGCAGCGCCGGCGGATTGATCACGGCGATGCGCTCGCGATCGAAGCGATCGAGCAGCTCCAGCCATTCGTCGTAGCGCTGGTAATAGCCCCACACGACCAGCGGCAGGACGAGGTCGTAGACGGAAAGGTCTCCGGCCTCTGTCCACGGGATTGCCTCGACGCTCGCGCCGGCGGCGGTCAGCGCCGCGGCCTCGACGTCGAATGCCCAGGCCCAGGGCTCATCATGGCCCCGCGCGGGAACAAGGACGGCGAGCCTCACTCCGTCAGCGGGCAAGCAGAATCCGGGCCTGGTTGGCGATTTGCGCGAGCATCGGAGCGCTGACGTGGCCCTCGGCCCGGGCGCGGGCGAGGAGCTGGCGGAACTGGGCGATTCTCGCTCCCTGGCTGGAGACCCATTGCTCGACCGCGGCATCGGGCTGGCTGGCGCGACGGCTGGCGAGGAAGTCGATGCGCAGCTGCTCGAAATCTCGCGCCAGCCCGGCGGTGAGCAGCCGCTCCCATTGGTTGCTGGGCACGAAGCGGGCGACCTGCTGCTGCGCCCAATCGAGCCCGAGCGCTTCGCCGAGCTTGGTGTAGGCGCTGGTCAGGGCCAGCTCGTCGACCTTACGGCGCGCCGCCAGCGCAGCGATTCCGAACACGCCGTCGAGCTCGAACAGGCGAACCAGGCCGCGGACGATCTGCTCGCTGGCGCCGAGCCCGATCAGTCGGTCGCGCCGATGCGCCGCTTCGTTGCGCACCTCGGAGCGGATCAGCTTGGTCGCTGCGGTGGAGATCTTGCGCACGCCGGGCTCCAGCACCTTGCACAATGCGCTGACCTGGGTCTCGCCGCCAGCCGAGCGCAGGATGTCCGACAAGTGCGATCTTATGCTGCTGGCCGCGATCGCGAACAGTTCGATGCGGACCATTTCGGGCAGTGGCTCCTGGTCGATTTCGGTCCACAGGGTGTCGAGGCCGAGCAGCCGCTCGGCGACCAGGAACGCGGCGATGACCTGGCCGAGCGAGGCGCCTTCCTCCTCGGTCAGGTCGAGTGCGATGCTCGGCCCGAGGCGGTTGACGAAACGGTTGGCGGCCTTGGTGCCGAGGATCTCGTTCCGCAGGCGATGTGCACGGATCGCCTCGGCGTGGGGTTTGCGCATCGGTTTCGGGAAGGCCGCGAACAGCTGCGGCTCGAGCAACTTGTCGTCGGCAAGGCGCAGCGGCACCGCCGAATCCTCGAGCGCAATCTTGGACAGCGACAGCAGGACCGCGAGCTCGGGCCGGGTCAGGCCGCGGCCCTCCTGGACGCGGCGCAGCAATTCCTCGCTGCTCGCCAGCCCCTCGACCTTGCGATCGAGGCGCCCGGCGGATTCGAGCAGCTCGATGGTGCGCACGTAACCGGGCACGGCGACGGCGCCGCCGCTTTCGGCGATCGACAAAGCGAGGCTTTGCAGCCGGTTGTCCTCGAGCACGATCTCGGCGACCTCGTCGGTCATCCGCGCCAAGAGCGCGTTGCGCTTGGCCTCGGGCAGCCGTCCCTCGCGCATTTCGCGGTTGAGCGGGATCTTGATGTTGACTTCATTGTCGGAGCAATCGACGCCCGCGCTATTGTCGATGAAGTCAGTGTTGATGCGGCCGCCCCGGTCGGCGAACTCGATCCGCCCGGCCTGGGTGATCGCCAGGTTGGCGCCTTCGCCGATCGCCCGCGCGCGGAGGTCGCTGGCGTCGGCGCGAAGCGCGTCATTGCCCGGGTCGCCGACGTCGATGTTCGATTGCGTCGAGGCCTTCACATAGGTGCCGATGCCGCCGAACCAGATCAGGTCGACCGGGGCTTTCAGGATCGCATTGATCAGCGTCGCCGGGTCGACGTTGGCGGCGTCGATGCCGAGCGCCTGGCGCTCCTGCTTCGAGAGGTTGATGGATTTCTGGGTGCGCGGGTAGATGCCGCCGCCGTCCGAGAGCACCGAGCGGTCGTAATCGTCCCAGCTCGACCGCGGCAGATCGAACAGCCGCTTGCGTTCGGTCCAGCTCCTTTGCGGGTCAGGATTGGGATCGATGAAGATGTGGCGGTGATCGAAAGCCGCAATCAGCTTGATCGACGTCGACATCAGCATGCCGTTGCCGAAGACATCGCCGGACATGTCGCCGCAGCCGACGACCTTAACCGGATCGGACTGGACGTCGATGCCAAGCTCGAGGAAGTGGCGCTGCACCGAAAGCCACGCGCCGCGGGCGGTGATCCCCATCGCCTTGTGATCGTAGCCGTGCGATCCGCCGCTGGCGAAGGCGTCGCCGAGCCAGAAGCCCCGCTCGAGCGCGATCGCGTTGGCGACATCGGAGAAGGTCGCGGTGCCCTTGTCCGCGGCGACCACGAAATAGGGGTCGTCGCCGTCCTGGATCACGACATTGTCCGGATGCACCGGCTTGTCGTTGATGAGGTTGTCGGTGATCGACAGCAAAGAGCGGATGAAGATGCCGTAGCTTTCGGTTCCCTCGGCGAGCCACCCGTCGCGCCTCGAGGCCGGCGGGAGCTGCTTGGGGTAGAAGCCGCCCTTGGCGCCGGTCGGGACGATCACCGCATTCTTGACCATCTGCGCCTTCATCAGCCCGAGCACCTCGGTGCGGAAATCGTCGCGGCGGTCGGACCAGCGGATGCCGCCGCGGGCGACCGGTCCGCCGCGCAGGTGGATGCCCTCGACGCGCGGCGAATAGACCCAGATTTCGCGCCACGGCACCGGGGCGGGAAGCCCCGGCACCCGCTTTGAGTCGATCTTGAATGCAAGCGCCTCGGATGCAGCTTCCGAAAAGGCGTTGGTGCGGACCATCGCCTCGACCAGGGCACGAAGCCGCCGCAGGATACGGTCGTCGTCGATCGAGCGGACCCGCGCCAACGCGTCGTCGAAGTGGTCGCGCTGCTTGGCGATCTGCGCTTCACGCCGGGTCCGGACGGCGGGGTCATGGGCGGCGGTGAACAGCCCGATCAACGCAGCCGTCGCGCGCGGCGCGCGGCGCAGCGCGTCGACCACCGTCACCAGTCCGAACGCGCTCCCGGTCTGTCGCAAATAACGGAACCATGCGCGCAGCCACAGCACCGGCTGCGCATCGAGGCCGACAAACAGCGCCAACTGGTTGAATTCGTCGTCCTCGGACGCGCCGCTGAGCACGCAGGCGATCGCGTGCTCGATCGAACCGACGCGAGCGATGATCGCGTCGAGATTCGCTTCGCTGTCGATCTCCAGTCGGAAGTCGTGGATGTAGCCGAGCGAGCCGCCGCCGAGCGCGGTCGGCATCTCCTCGAGCACCCGGAAGCCGAAATTTTCGAGGACCGGCACGGCATCGGACAGCGGAATGAGGCCGCCCTTGCAATAGGTCTTAAGGTGCAGTTGGCCGGGCGAGTCCATCGCCGAGCGCCAGATGCGAACGCCACGATCGCAATCGTCCGCGAGAGCGCTGAGGCGGAGAATGTCGGCGGCTCCGTCCTCGGGGCTGGTGCGCGCCCGGTAACCGTCCGGGAAGGCCGAGAGGTAGGTGAGGCTGAGCCGCGTTGCCCGGGCCGGGCCGACGGCGGCGATCAGCTCCCCTTCTACCGCTGGAGCCCAGCCGCGCACCATTTCGACCAGCGCGGCGTCCAACGCTTCCGCGTCGGGCAGCGGCGCGTCCTCCTCGACATATTGGGTGTAACGGATGAGTGCGAGGTCGCCGTCACCAAGCTCGACCGACCAACTGGTGACCTCCGAGCCGACCTCCATCTCCAGCAACATTGCGATCGCCGTGCGGCGCGCCGTCGTCAGCTCCTCGCGGGGCAGCCAGACGAATGAGAACAGATGCCCTTTGAGGATGCTCCGGACCTGGAGCAAGGCGGGCCGCGGCCGGTCGGCGAGCGACATCGCCATCATCACCAGCTCGCGCACTGAATCCAGGCTAAGGTTGATCAACAGGTCGCGGGGGAGCGAGCCGACCGCGTGGCGCAGCGCCTTGCCCGAATGGCCCTTGGGATCGAACCCGAAGTCTTTGTCGAGCTGCTCGAGCCGGCGCCGCAACACCGGCACTTCCTCGGCCGGGAGAGTTAGTGCCTGGCTGGTCCACAGGCCGGCATGGACGCCGATGCCGACGATCTTGCCGCCTTCGCGCACCGGAACCACGACCAGGTCGAGCGGCACGCGGCGGTGGACGGTCGACTTGCGCTCCGCCTTGGCCAGCAGCGGGACATCGCCGCCCTGCTCGAAATAGCGCATCGCGCCGAGACAGCCGGCATCATCCGTCGGCGGTCCCGGGATCCGGAAGATGCCGAGCGTTTCCGACGGCGATTCCTTCGGCTTCTCGACCTGGTAACCGAGCAGGGTCATGGCGCCGCCGGCAAACCAGTTGAGCAGGGCCGCGCCTTCCGGATCGGGGGCCTGCTTAGCATCCTCGTGCATCTTCGCCTGGAGCGCGCGCCAGTCCCCGACCGCCGAGCGGACGTCGGCGAGCGCCGCGTGGAGTTCCCGGGCCAGCTCCTGGCGCTCGCGCGCGTCGGCGCGGTCGAGCTCGATATACATCATCGATTCACGCCGCGACATGTCGCCGCACAGCAGCTCGACTTCGCTCAGCAGGCCATTGGCGTCGCGCGTGACGCACATCACCGGATGCAGCAGGCGGTGGATCGTCAGCTGGCGGCTGGCGATGGCGTTGGCGACCGAATCGACCAGGAACGGCATATCGTCATTGACGATGCCGATGCGCATCCGCCGCCGGCCGGCTTCGCCGCCGGTTGATTCAATTGCCAGCGCCACCTCGCCCTTGCGGCGGCGGACGGCAACTCCGGCCAGGAACTCGGCGGCATCGCGCTCGCCCTCGCGAGTGAAGCCCTTGGTTTCGCCCGGCAACGCGTGGCCGGTGAGCGCCTTGCGCAATGCCTCAACCAACGGCTTGGCCAAGCGCGAATGGACCGTCATTTACGAATTTGCTCCGCCGACTGCCGCGATCTGCCGCGATGGCCGCGGGCTATAGACGCCCGGCTAGGACGGGGACAAGCGTGTCCTGAGTTTGTCCAAGGGGCTAGTCGAAAGTGTGTTGGGTCAGGCGGTGCGGCGGATGGCGCGTTCGACCAGCGCCGGATCGGTGACCAGCGCCACTGGCTCATGCACGCCGTCGCTCCCGCGGCGGGTGACGACCAGGCAGAATTCCTCGTCGCCCGGCAGCGATTGCAGCGACAGCAGTCCGGCCGCGCGCAACCGCTCGCGGGCTGCTTCACCTTTGGTGTCGGGCCTCGGCTCGGGGCGGCGGGCCTGGCGCTCGGCCGCGACCAGCGCCTTGAGGCCGCCGGCCTGGCCGTCGACCAGCGCCTCGAAGCCGCCCAGCGCGACTTGCTGGCGCTGCGCATAGGACAAAGCGGAGGCGAATTCGGTCAGCCGGGTTTTGTCGTAATCGATCCCGAACACCAGCTTGACGATCGGGGTCATCGGCGCGCGGGCCTGCGCCTTGACGCCCGAATCCTCGAGCAGCTCGGCATAATCGTCCGGGTCGCGCTGGGCGACGATCGAAAAATCGTAGGCCTGGCTCAGCGCCCGGTAGAGGGCGGCGCGGCTGCGGTGGTCGGCCGACTTGACGGCCTCGGCGGTTTCTCTCGCCGCCGACAGCCAATCCGAAAGCCCGGCGTCTTCGCCAAGGCTGGTCTCGGGCAGCTCGTCCGCATCTTCCGCATCCTCCGCATCGTCCGGATTGGCCGGCTCGGCAGCATCGGAGGTGGACAGTGGGCCGTCGTCCCATGCCGGGTGCGGCTGGTCATGCTCGACGGGCTCGAATGCAGGCGTATCGAGCTCGAGCGGCTCGTTGCCAGGTGCGGGGTCGCTCGGTGCAATCGCAGGCACGATGGCGGTCTCGGGCTGGCAGCCGCCGGCTTTCCAGTTGATCACGCCGTAAATGAAATCGATCGTGTCGCCGTCGGACGAGAACGGCATCAGGATCCCGCGATAGCAGATCGTCTGGTCGCGGTGGTTGATGAACTCGGCCTCGAAACCGACCGGCGCGCGGTTGGCGATGATCTGGAGGTAATGGTCGGTCAGCCGCGACAGCAGCGACCGGCTCGGGATGTCAGCGATCGTCTCGACATTGTCGCCAAGGCCGCATTCCTCGCGGACCGCGGTGCCGATATAGGGCGTCGCCGGCTGTTCGCGGCCGCCGGTGAAGTCGAGCAGGACGCTGTTCGCGGCGAAATCGGTCAGGTTCGCGGGCTCGAGGTCCTCGATCGACGGATAATCGCGGCCGTCGAGCAGCGACACCCAGTAATTATAGGCCCGGACATGCATCCGCCGCTCATCGGAGCCGATCGCCGCGGCAACGGCGTCCGCCGCCGCGGCTTCGGTCGCCGCCGGCAGGTCGAACTCACTTGGATGTTCGCGAAAACCGTCCATTTTGCGAAGTCCCACGTCCCCAATCATGCTCAGGAATGGCGGACAAGCTTTACGAAACCGTTAAGCATAACCGTTCAGCGACGCCGCGCCGGCTTGCGAAATGGCGGTTCCTTGCCCCGCCCAGCGGCCCGCCGGCCACGCCTTGCCGCGCCGCTGGCCCGCTGATAGGGGTGCGCACTTCCGGGCATTGCCGCTTTAGCTCAGCTGGTAGAGCACATCATTCGTAATGATGGGGTCGTGGGTTCGAGTCCCCCAAGCGGCACCACCCCTTTCTTCCGATAGACTGATTGCAGCCTGCTCAAGGCACGCGAAGCCGCGGCTGGGGGTCGGGTACGGAACGGGACTGACTGAACCGGGACCAGGCGCAGTTGTGTCGCCCCTTGGCCGGTCGTCGGCACTGCATGTTAGGATTGCTGGAGAATTAGTCGTCAGAATGGTCGCGAAGACGAACGTCGATATATTAGCAGCTGGCTTCTTTCGGACGAGTGAAATTACCAATAATATTCTTCATTTCATTAGCGCGAACCGGAGAATGCTCAGTATTTTCAACACTACAGAAGCGTAGATCGTCAATTTCGACGTCGGCAAGGTCTGCCTTAATTCTGGCTGTGTCCCAGCTAGTCAAAAAGGAGCGATAAGGCTTCTGGGTCACTGGGTTGGCGAGGAGGTAGGGGCAGTTGTCCCACCTGGGCAAATTGCTAATTACATCCAGCGCTTCTTGCGAAAGATCGACTCGCCGCTCCTTCCCGGCTCTTGTCGATGGAATGACCCAGACGCCCGCATCCAGGTCGAACTGATCCCAGCGAGCCTCGAGCAGATCCCGCTGCCGGACCCGCGTCAATAACAACAGCGCGATGATGAACTTCAGCTGGGGGTTGGCGCTAGCTTCCGCAGCCGTTTTCAGTCGGCCTAGCTCGTCGCAGGTCAGGGGGCGCTCGTGTACATCGCGGCTGGGAGGGATCGACGTCTCATGCGGACCATCATGAACGGCGCCTCCGCAGCCCGATTGCATGGCGTGCACATATAATTGCCCCAAGATGGCCTGGAGGCGGGTAACCGTCGATGGCGCAATATCCTCCTCCTCGGACTTGGCGACCAGCCATCTCGCAATCATTGACGGCGAAAGCTCATCGGGGCGCATGTGACCGAAGCTCGGAAGGATGTGCTGGCGCAAGCAATGCGAATCGCTCGCATGCCTGTTCTTGTCGCCGCGCACCTGATCTAGATACTGTTCTGCCAATTTCATGATGGTCGGCAAATCGCTACCTGTTCCGCGATAGTTCGAACTTCCCTGATCCTTACCGCGGGCTAATGCTTGGCGATCCGCCGCAGCTGCGACGCCATTCTCGTCGCCGGTCGGCGCGGGTGCTGAAGGGGGGGGCAAGACCAAGCTTCAATCGAATGGATTCCAATACTGTCGAATTGTCTGGCTGAGGAGCTGGCGGCCTTTCAGCTTCGCCAAAGGCCGGCAATCCTGCCGTCTGAAGCGCATATGGCGAAACAGGGCGTGCCGTGCGCAATCCACCACGACCATCACTCACCATGGGTTCTTCGAACGCGAGACCTTGCTGGCGATTGCGAGATCGACTTACTTTGGCAAAGACGAGGTGCCCTTCCCCGAAATCGATGATTAGCTGGCTATCAAACGGAACATCATCGAGCCCTTCGACCAGCGCCCCCGTTTCGGAGAGATTGCGGATCAGGACCGAGCGATAGTGATTGCCAAAAATAGCTCGCACTTTCCGGTACATGGAAACGCGGTCACTGCGCTGTTTGGCCGGACCGGATGGAGGGATAATCCATTCGCCCGTTTCAAGCCGGTCCTTCAATTCGTCGGAGGCGATAGCGTGGCTATAGATATAACCTTGTACATGGCTAACTCGAAGGCTCTGGACGAGCGCGAGTTGATCATGAGACTCGATTCCTTCCGCGGTTGTCTCCATTCCTAGTGCTTCCGCCAATGCGACGATTGCGGCGATGATTGCGCTGTTACGAGACCCGGGAAGCGTTGCCGCACGAACAAAACTCTGGTCGATCTTGATCTTGTCGAATGGCGCAGTCCTCAGGTAGCCGAGCGACGAGTAACCCGTTCCGAAGTCGTCGAGCGCGAGACGTACCCCGATTTGCTTGAGCGAAGCGAACACCGTGTCGGCGGCCGCCGAATCGCTAAGGAACACACCCTCCGTGATCTCCAGCTCGAGCCGATCAGGGGAAAGTCCGGATGATGCTAACGCTGATGTCACAATCGAAGGCAAAGAGCCGCTCGTGAACTGGATCGGCGACACATTGACCGCAACCCTCAAGTTTCCGGGCCAGCTTGCCGCATCTTCGCAAGCCTTGCGCAGGATCCACTCGCCCAAGGGGCCTATCAGGTTCGCTTCTTCGGCGATTGGGATGAACAATGCAGGAGAAATTGGTCCACGCTCTGGATGGTGCCAGCGCACGAGCGCTTCAACGCCTGTCGTCAGGTTATTTTTGGCGTCTACAATTGGCTGATAGAAAACGTGAAATTCGCCTTTCGCGAGGGCGTCGCGGAGATCCTCTTCGAGTACCCGCTTATCTTCGGCTGCCTTCAACAGGTCACTTGAAAAAAAGCTGACACAACCGCGTCCACTGCCTTTCGCCGCATAAAGCGCTAAGTCCGCGTTGCGGATGAGATCGTCGCTCCCAGTTCCGTCGATTGGGCTCACCGCAATCCCGATGGACGCGCTGATGATGCACCGACTGCCTTCAATGGAATAGGGTTGTGATAAGCTTGCAATGATCTTGTCTCCAAGCTCAAGGAGAGCGTTCCGATCATCGCAGTCGCGTAGAACAACCTGAAATTCGTCGCCCCCCAGGCGGAATACTCGTTCCTTGTCACCAACAATCCGGAGCAGACGATCGGCCACCTGCTTGAGAAGATCATCTCCAGCGGGATGGCCCAATGTGTCGTTGACCTGTTTGAATCGATCAAGGTCCAACATCAGCACCGCGCAAGGCCGCTTATGGATTTCCTGTCCATTAAGTTCGGCTTCCAACACGTCCGCCATCCGCAGCCGATTCGGTAAGCTCGTCAATGAATCGTACATCGCCAATCGTGAAGCGTGTTCAGACGATTTGCGCTGCTCCGTGATATCGACACCGCTCCCACGAAAGCCGGCAAATTGGCCTTGCGCGTCGAACTGGGGGGTTCCGGATATTGACCACAGGCGAGTTTCGCTGGTCAAAGCGGCCCGAACGACAATCCTTTCAAACTTGGACTGTTTGGTGAGCAAGAAGGGCAGATTCCGACCCGCTCCCGAACCCTCGTCGCCCTTAAGGAACAGGTCGGCGAGTGAGGTACCAAGAACATTGCCTGGCTCTTTGGTGAGGAGCGGGACGACCCGCTCGGTCAGATAGGTCAGGCAACCGTTCTTATCTGTGGACCAAAACCAGCCTTGGCAGGACTCCTCATAGGCTCTGAGGATCAGGGATGCCTCTGCCGGACTTAGTTCGTGGTCGGATTGCCGCGCGCGCTCCTTGCCTAATGCGCCGCTGCCAGCATGCCCGAGGTTGTCATCGCGATGGACTGGAGCCGTTCTCCCGCTCTGCCAAAAACCGTTTCTTGCCATGGCGGAACGACTCTCATTCGATTTCTTTCGTTATGTTCATATCGGACCGAGATTACGGAAGCGTGAAGGCATCGCTTCACTGCCGGCGCCGCCGGTTGGTAGAAATTCCATCGCACGCATCCCCAACTCGCCGCTAGAAAGCCGCTGCTGACACCAGGGGAATAGATCATGTCGGACGAACAGGCGATCGGCGTTGTCATCGATGAAATGTATGCGATTGTTTCCGGGCCGGCCGGTCCGCGGGACTGGGCGCGGCAGGCCAATTGCTTCCATCCCGATGCGCGCCAGGTCCGCACTTGGGTCGACGAAGAGGGCCGGCTGGCGATGAAGATGATGGGGCTCGACGACTATGCCCGCGACACCACGCCGTTCTTCGCGGCGAACGATTTCTACGAAGTCGAAACCGACCGGCGGATCGACCTGTTCGGCAATATCGCCCATGTCTGGAGCCACTATGAGGCGCGGCGCTCACCCGATGATCAGGACGTGGAGCGGCGCGGGATCAATTCGATCCAGCTGTTCCGCCACGCCGAGCATGGCTGGCGGATCATCCACATGATCTGGGATAATGAACGCGACTGAACGGCACATCGGCGTGATCGGCGCCGGGGCGATCGGCGGCTGGATCGCCGCGAAGCTCGCGCTCGCAGGCCAACCGGTCAGCCTGCTCGCCCGCGGCGAGACGCTGGACGCATTGCGGCGCGACGGCCTGCATCTCACCGAGGGCGATGCGCGCAGCGCGGCCGAGGTCCGGGCATCGGACGATCCGGCCGAGCTCGGCCCGCAGGATTTGCTGGCAATCGCGGTCAAGGCGCCGTCGCTGGCCGCCGCTGCGCAAGCCGCGCGGCCGATGATCGGGCCCGATACGTTGATCGTGCCGATGCTCAACGGCGTACCGTGGTGGTTCACGACCGAGCCGCTGGCCTCGGTCGACCCCGGCGGCCGCATCGCCGCGGCGCTGCCCGACGCGCAGATCATAGGCTGCGTCGTCCACGCCGCTTGCAGCCGCCCGGCGTCCAACCATGTGGTCGTCAAGCATGCCGAAAAGCTGATCCTCGGCGAGACCGCAGGCGGGACGAGCGAGCGCATCGCGGAGTTGGCCGCGCTGTTCGAAAGCGCCGGGATCCGGATCGAGGCGAGCGGCAACGTGCGCCGCGCGATCTGGTACAAATTGTGGGGCAACGCGACCATCAACCCGCTGTCGGCGGTGACCCGCTCGACCGCCGACCGGCTGCTCGCCGATCCGGTGCTGCGCGGGTTCATGCTCGAGGCGATGGCCGAGCTCGCCGCGGTCGGGGCGGCGATCGGCTGCCCGATCAGCGAGAGCGGCGAGGACCGGATGGCGGTGACCGCCAAATTGGGCGCCTTCAAGACCTCGATGCTGCAGGATGTCGAAGCGGGGCGGCCAATCGAGCTTGAGGCGCTGCTCGGCGCGCCCCGCGAAATCGCCTCCCGCGCGGGCATTCCGACGCCGCAACTCGACCGGATCTACGCCGTCACCCGGCTGATGGCCGAAGGGCTCGGCCTGCTCTAAATTGCCGGTGCCGCCACGACGCGGCCGACGCACTCGCCAAAGCCGATGCGTGCCGCGCCGTCGCGCTCGCACCATGCCTTGAGCACAATCTCGTCGCCATCTTCGAGGAAGCTGCGCGTCTCGCCGCTGGGCAGCGTGATCGGCTGCTTGCCGCCGCGGCTGATCTCGATCAGCGATCCGAGGCCGTCGTCGCTTGTCGTCGACAGGGTCCCGGTGCCGATCAGGTCGCCCGGCTGGAGGTTGCAGCCGTTCGACGCGTGATGGGCGACGATCTGCGCGGCGCTCCAGTACATCGCCGCCGCGGCGCTGCCCCGCGACAGTATATGCGGCGCTTGTCCCGCGTCTCGCATCGCCTGCGTCGACAGCGTCACCTCAAGCTCGATGGCGAGCGCCGCGCGGTCGCCGCCGCGCGGATCGTCGAGGTAGGGCAGCGGTTTGGGATCGCCCGGCGGCCGCGGCGGCATCGGCGAGCGGAATGGCGCCAGCGCCTCTGCCGTCACCACCCACGGCGACACGCTGGTCAGGAAGTTCTTGGCGAGGAATGGCCCCAGCGGCTGATATTCCCACGCCTGCAGGTCGCGCGCCGACCAGTCGTTCAAAAGGCAGTAGCCGGCGATATGCTCGCTCGCCTCGGCGATCGCGATCGGCTGGCCAAGCTCGTTGCCGCGGCCGATCCACATGCCCAATTCGAGCTCATAATCGAGGCGGCGGCTGGGGCCGTACTCCGGAACGTCGGCGTCGGGGGCTTTGCGCTGGCCGTTGGGACGCACCACCGGCTCGCCCGACGCGCGCACCGAGCTCGCGCGGCCGTGGTAGCCGATCGGCAGATATTTGTAGTTCGGCAGCAGTGGATTGTCGGGCCGGAACTGCAGCCCGACATTGGTCGCGTGGTGAATGCCGACGTAGAAATCGGTGTAGTCGCCGATCAGGCACGGCAGGTGCATCCGCACCTCGCTCTGGCCGATAAGGTGCATCTCGACGTCGTCGCGGTAGCGCTCGTCGCTGAGCATTTCGAACAGCCGGCGGCGCAGCGCGCGATGATCGTCCGGGCCGCGGGCGAGCCAGGCGTTGACCACCGGTTGGGCGAGGTCCTCGCGCCAGGCTTCGTCGAGCAGGTCGCCGGCAGCGGTAAGGTCGAGGATGAAGTCGCCGATCGCGACGCCCGGGCGTCGCTGGCCCCCACCTTCCGAGAGAGCGCCATCCGAGAAGATGCCGAGCGGCAGGTTCTGGACCGGAAAGTCGCTGCCCTTGCCCGCACCGTCGACCCAGCTGACGGTCTTCGGATCGTGCGTTCCGTCGACCTCGCTCACGGCAGCTTGGCCTTCGGGAAGCCAGCCCAGGCCTGGTCGTAATCCGGCTGGGCGCGTTCGAGCGCGAACTGCGTCGGACGGTACGGCCAGCAGGTCTCGACCATGAACGCCATCGTCCCCTCGATCTTGACCGGCTTGAGGTCGGCGATGGAGGCGGCTTTCCAGCTGTCGAGATCGGGTCCGTGGCCGCTCATCAGATTGTGCAGGCTCAGCCCGCCGGGCGCGAAGCCCTCCGCCTTGGCGTCATAGGCGCCGGCGATCAGCCCCATCGCCTCGCTCATCACGTTGCGGTGGAACCACGGCGGGCGGAAGGTGCCCTCGGCCACCATCCAGCGCGGCGGGAAGATGACGAAATCGGCGTTGGCGCGCCCGGGCACGTTGCTTGGGGACGTGAGCACGGTGAAGATCGACGGGTCGGGATGGTCGAAGCTGACCGTGCCGATGGTGTTGAAGCGGGCGAGGTCGTAGCGGCACGGCGCGTAATTGCCGTGCCAGGCGACGACATCCAATGGCGAATGGTCGAGCGTCGTCACCCACAGATGCCCGAGATATTTCTGGATCACCTCGACGGGCTCGCCGCGATCCTCGAACCAGGCGACCGGCACCTCGAAGTCGCGCGGGCTTGCGAGGCCGTTGGCGCCGATCGGGCCGAGCTCGGGCAGGCGGAACGGAAGGCCGTAATTCTCGGCGACATAGCCGCGCGCTTCGCCGTCGGTGACCAGGACACGGAACTTGACGCCCCGCGGCACCAGCCCGATCGAACCCGGTGCAATCTCGAGCCGGCCGAGTTCGGTCTGGAGCTCGATCGCGCCCCGCTGCGGGATGATCAGCAGCTCGCCGTCGGCGTCGACGAAGACGCGCCGATCCATGCTGCGAGCAGCGCGGTAGAGATGGACCGCGACTCCCTCGAGATCCTCGGGACGGCGCGCGTGCAGCATCGCTGCCATGCCGTCGACGAAGTCTTCGTCGCCGCGAAGGTCGGAGGGCGGGTCCCAGCGCAGCCGGTTCGGCGCCAGCGGCGCTTCGCTGGCCGCGGCTTCGAACAATGGCGCCCCTCGGTAGCGCTCGAACGGGCGGTGATCGGCGGTCGGCCGCATCCGGTAGAGCCAGCTGCGGCGATTATCGTGGCGCGGCGCGGTGAACGAGGTGCCCGACAATTGCTCGGTGTAGAGCCCGAAGGCCGGCTGCTGCGGGCTGTTGCGGCCCATGGGCAGAGCGCCTTCGACGGCTTCGGTTTCGAAGTGGCCGCCGAAGCCGGTCATGTAGCTCGTTGCGTTCGCCTGCATCGGGGTCCGTTAGTGCCTGAGCCGCCCAAGTTCAAACGGGCACGGCCCACATGGAGCCATGCCCGTTACCGCGCGGGGACTCGCTCCCGCGCGTTTGTGCGGCGAGTCCGAACGGACTCCGCCGCGCTATCAATCAGTTATGATTGACGTTGACATCGATCTTGTCGGGAACGTTGATGCTGGTCTTGCTGCCGCAGAAACCGAGCTGGTCGCGGAACACGAACAACAGCACCAGGACGACGATGATCAGCAGCACCACGGCGAGGAGTCCACCGCCGCCGCCGCCACCGGTTTCGACGATCGTTGTGCGATCAGTGCCATGATCGCCATCGTTGTCGGCCATGAATTCTCTCCCAGTTGAGCCCAATCGGGCTATTGTTGTGGCGAAACGAACGAACCGTGGCCGGAGCGGTTCCGCATCGATCGATCGCGCTTTAAGGGGAGCCGATGGACAGGCGAATCCCGATGGCCATGGCCGTGGCGCTGCTGGGCGCCTGCGGCAATCCGGCCGCGACGAACCTCGCCAACAACGATGCGGCTGCGCAGCCGCTGCAGAACGACACGGCACCGCTCACGCCGCCGGCACCGGGCACGGCCGGTGGGCTGCCGGACGACCGCATGCCGCTGGAGGAGCCCAAGGGCCCGATCGACCCGAAGAGCGCGGAAGCGGCCGGCCAAGTGATGCAGCATGAGGGCGCCTTGCTCGAGCAGCGGCGCTTTGCCGAGGCGGCGAAGCTGTGGGGCGATGCCGCCAACGCCGCCGCCTTCGTGGCTGAGCTAGAGCCCTATTCGGAATTTCATCTCCAGGTCGGCAAGCCTGGCGATACTGAAGGC
>Ga0255312_1000022_pt1 | contig 23723 bp, 22 predicted proteins | sample EtOH5_T0_E5_meta_FD_202081 | JGI IMG/M metagenome (GOLD analysis project Ga0255312, IMG submission 202081) | Sandy soil microbial communities from University of British Columbia, Vancouver, Canada - EtOH5_T0_E5 | ecosystem: Engineered > Artificial ecosystem > Sand microcosm > Unclassified ...
TTCGGCCAGCAGCCCGGTGATATCCCGTAGCAGGCCTTTGCGATCGTAGGCCTCTAACCGAATGGTCACGGTGTAAGTTTGTTGAAGCACGCCACCCCAACCCACATTGATCAGCCGTGAGGGTGATTCCTGATTCAGTCTTAGCAGGCTGGGGCAGTCTCGACGATGGACGGTGACGCCGCGACCGCGAGTGATGTAGCCGACGATAGGATCGGGCGGTACGGGCCGGCAACAACGACCGATATTGGTGAGCAGTTGACCAACACCCTGGACGTGGATGCCTTTGTCGGCCTTGCCAGGAGCGGCAGGGCGAATGCGGAAGCTGGGCGTGACAGGTTGTTGGAGTCGGCTGGCAATGTGGGCAGAACTGATATCTCCGCTGCCAATTGCGGCAAGAAAATCGTTCACCTTGGTCTTGGCATAGTCGAATATTTTTGCCAGTTCTTCAGGTTTGGCATCTGATCCCATACGTTGCAATTCACGCTCGAGAATTTCCCGGCCCGATTTTAAATTTTCTTCGTAATCCAGCTGTTTAAACCAGTGCCGCAGTTTGGCACGAGCTCGATCAGTGGTTATGTAGCCTAATTGCGGAATCAGCCAGTCACGGCTGGGTTTGGCCTCTCGGCTGGTAAGGATTTCGACCCGCTCACCGCTGGCCAGTACGCGGGTCAGCGGGACGATTTGGCCATTGACCTTGGCACCACGGCAACGATGACCGATTTCGGTATGAATGGCGTAAGCAAAATCCAGTACCGTCGCACCGTGCGGTAAGTCGATGATTTGACCGCGAGGCGTGATGACATAGACGCGCTCGTCGGCGATCTCAGTGCGGAATCGATCAATAATGTCCGCACCGGCGGTGTCATCAGTGGCGCTGTCCAGCAATTGGCGCAGCCACTGAATCCGCCGTTCCAGCGCCTTATCCGACTGCGAGCCTTCCTTGTAACGCCAGTGAGCGGCGACGCCGAGTTCGGCGTGCTCATGCATCTGCTGGGTGCGAATTTGAACCTCCAGCGTTTTGCCTTCTGGGCCAATCACCGCCGTATGTAGGGACTGATAGTTATTGTCCTTAGGGTTGGCGATATAATCGTCAAACTGGCCGGGAATAGGGTGCCAACGGCCGTGAATTATGCCAAGTACGGCATAACACATCGGAATATCCTCAACCAGCACGCGAACAGCACGAACATCGAATAGTGCGTCGAAACCACCGCCTTTGCGTTCCAGTTTTCGCCAGATACTGTAGATATGCTTGGGGCGGCCGGTGACTTCGGCTTTGATGTGGTATTTATCCAGTAGCGTTTCGATTTCGCCGATGGCGCTGCGAATATATTCTTCGCGATCTACCCGGCGGCCATCCAACCAATGTGCAACTTGATGATAAGCAGCCGGCTCCAAGTAGCGCAGGCAGAGATCTTCCATCTGCCATTTGATCTGCCAAATACCCAGGCGATTGGCCAGCGGCGTGTAAATATCCAGGGTTTCCCTGGCCAGTTTGCGGCGAACTGCATCGTCAAGGGTTTTGGCTTCTTGCAGCTCCAGCAAGCGGTAGCAGAACTTGATGATGACGACCCTAGGGTCTTCCACCATCGCCAATAACATTCTGCGTAAACGGTCTAGTTGGTTGGTTTGGGCGGGTGTTTCATCGTCGTCGGTGGCGGTCAGCTCATCCATGATTTTGAGCCGATTGATGCCGTCGACGATGTACCGAGCCGCCTCAAACTCTTTGCTATGGATGTCTTTAGTCGTGATTAAGAGCTGTTCCATCAACCGATACAGCCCAGCGGCTAGGATGGCTTCTGGTCCCAGGCGCAGGTCGCTGACCATCGTTGCCAAGCGCTGGCAGAATTGCCGCATCTCCGGCGTCGCATTGATTTTGTCGAGTAAACCAACCAATTCCGCCGGTAGGGTGTGATTGGGTTTAACTGCAATTGTGGCGGTCTTCTTGCTTTGCACTTTGGGTCCGCCAGCAAGATCGTAGGTGGGGTATGAACAAAACGCTGGAGGTATAATACATACTCTGTCTTAGTCGGTACATCCACATCAATGCTCCCCAGTTAGGAACAAAAAAGCGAGGGCTACATGCAACACGTTCTGATCATCCATGAAGTCGAAGATTATCCGGCCTGGAAAAAGGTTTTCGATAAGGCGGCTGGCATAAGAAAAGAGGCTGGCGAGCGCTCCTATCAGGTTTTGAAATACGAAAACACACCCAATAAGATTGTTCACTTTTCCGCATGGACATCCATCAATGATGCAAAGGCATTTTTTGAGTCGCCCAGGCTAGTGCAGATACGCAAGGAAGCGGGCGTCAAAGCCCCGGAGTTCATCTATCTAGATCAAATAGAAGCAGGTAATCTGTAACATATATTCAAAATGGCACGTGGTAATTAGTCACCCCCTACCTCTAAAGCTCTCGCAGATACCCACCTGCAGTGCTAATCACGTAGAATCCACCGATCGGATTATCGTTACTGCTCGGATGGGGTTTTTATGGCAGGTCACAGTAAGTGGGCAAATATTCAGCATCGCAAGAACGCGCAGGATGCCAAGCGCGGTAAGTTATTCACTCGACTTATTCGAGAAATCACCGTCGCAGCACGCATGGGCGGAGGCGGCGATCCGGCCACCAATCCCCGTTTGCGTCTGGCCGTTGATCGAGGACTGGTCGCCAATATGACCAAAGACACGATAGAGCGCGCCATTAAGCGAGGCTGTGGCGATCAAGATGGCAGTAATTACGAAGAAGTACGCTACGAAGGTTACGGCCCGGGCGGTGTGGCCATCATGGTGGATTGCATGACGGACAATCGTAACCGTACGGTCGCTGAGGTGCGTCATGCCTTCAGCAAATTTGGCGGTAACATGGGGGCTGATGGTTCCGTGGCCTATTTGTTCACCCCGCTGGGCGTGCTTTCTTATCCTCCGGGCAGCGATTTCGATGCGTTGATGGAGGCGGCTCTGGAGGCCGGGGCGCAGGATATTGTCAAAGGCGATGATGGTAGCGTCGAAGTAATAACCACACCAGAAGATTATCACGCCGTGTCGCAGGCGATGAAAGCGGCGGGATTCGACCCGGAGCACTCCGAATTGGTTCAGCGCCCGGCGATCACTTTGATGCTGGAAGGCGAGCAAGCTCAGGCCGCGATGGTTCTGCTGGAACGCTTGGAAGATTTAGATGATGTGCAAACGGTACATACCAATGCGGAGTTCCCTGACGACCTGTTGCCAGAAGGCTGAACGTGCCGCGCATCATCGGGATTGATCCAGGCTCTCGTATCACCGGGTTTGCCGTGCTGGATGTCGAATCGGCCCGACAACATCGTTACATCGTCAGTGGCTGTATCCGCTTGCAGGGTGACGAGGTCGGCAGTCGGCTGCATCAATTATTTCGTCAATTGGGTGAGATTATCGGTGAATTTAAACCCGACGAATTTGCCATCGAGCAAGTTTTTGTTCGCCTTAATCCCAATAGTGCGCTAAAACTTGGGCAGGCTCGTGGCGTCGCTATCTGTGCCGGTGCGGCGGCGGGTCTGGCAATGGCGGAATACGCCCCGCGCCGAATCAAGCAAACTGTCACCGGCACGGGTGCGGCAAGCAAGGAACAAGTTCAGGCGATGGTGGTAACGTTACTTGGGCTGACGGGACGCCCCCAAGCCGATGCCGCCGATGCCTTAGCGGTGGCTATCTGTCACGCTCATCATCGCGCCTGGGCAGCATTATCGCAGGTCGAACGACCCGGAGGTCGAAAGTGATAGGACTGTTACGGGGAGTGCTGCTGGAAAAGCAGCCACCACTGTTGTTATTGGATGTGGGTGGGGTGGGCTATGAAGTTCATGCCCCGCTGTCTACCTTTGAAAATCTGCCCGGCTTGGGCGAAACGGTGCAGCTATGCACTCATATGCAGGTACGCGAGGACGGCTTTAGCCTCTTCGGGTTTGCGAGCACGTCCGAGCGCGCCTTGTTTCGCAGTTTAATCAAAGTGACGGGCATTGGCGCAAAAACTGCCTTGACCATGCTGTCCGGCATGAGTGTGGATGGCTTCATTCGCTGTATCCGCGCCGGCGAGATCGCGACCTTGGTAAAAATTCCTGGCGTAGGGCGCAAAACGGCGGAGCGGCTGATCGTTGAGTTGCGCGATCATTTGGGTCACTTGCCAGCGGGCCAGTCCAGTACGGTGACCGGAGGCGCTGGCGTTGGTCGGTCAGCGCTTGATGAGGCACAAAGTGCTTTGATTTCATTGGGTTATAAGCTGGCCGAGGCCAATCATTTGCTTGCAGATCTGGAGACGGAAGGGCGCAGCAGTGAAGACGTCCTGCGGATGGCTTTGCGCCGTGCGATGCGCTGATCGTGTTGACCGTAGATCGATAAGGAACCCTTCATGGCCATAGAGCGAGATCGCCTGTTAGCACCGATAGCGCGGCGGGAAGATGACGTCGTGGATAAAGCCATTCGCCCCCGTCGTCTCGCCGATTATATCGGCCAGACCCGAGTGCGCGAGCAACTGGGTATTTTTATCGGCGCCGCTCGGCAGCGTGCAGAAAGCCTAGATCATGTGTTGATTTATGGACCACCCGGCTTAGGTAAAACCACGCTGGCCAACATCATCGCCACCGAGATGGGCGCCAATTTGCGGCAAACTTCCGGGCCAGTCATGGAGCGCCCCGGCGATCTGGCCGCCATCCTGACTAATTTAGAGGCCGGTGATGTCTTATTCGTTGACGAAATTCATCGCTTAAGCCCCGTTGTGGAAGAGATTCTTTACCCCGCGTTAGAGGATTTTCAGCTCGATATCGTGATTGGTGAAGGCCCCGCTGCTCGGTCGATAAAGCTTGATTTGCCGCCCTTTACCCTGGTGGGCGCAACCACTCGGGCAGGGTTGTTAACCTCCCCATTACGTGATCGATTTGGTATTGTGCAAAGATTAGACTATTACTCAGATTCGGAGTTAACTGCGATTGTCGAGCGTGCCGGAAACATATTCGAATTAACGATGGATCGTGGCGGTGCCGAAGAAATCGCCCGGCGTTCTCGCGGTACCCCGCGCATCGCCAATCGTTTGCTAAGGCGGGTCCGCGATTACGCACAGGTAAAAGGCAGTGGCCAGATAGACGCGACGACTGCTCGATTGGCCATGGACATGCTGGAAGTCGACAGCCAGGGCTTCGATTTGATGGATCGTAAGCTGCTGCTCTGTCTTATCGAGCGGTTTGAGGGTGGGCCGGCCGGGGTAGATAGTTTGGCTGCCGCCATCAGCGAGGAGCGTCAAACTATTGAGGATGTATTGGAGCCCTATTTAATCCAGCAAGGGTATATGTTACGAACGTCGCGGGGCCGGATTGCAACCACCAAAGCCTATCAGCACCTTGGGATTTTCCACCCGACCTCCTCGATTCAGAATGATAATCCGGAAGAACGTTAACGCTTAATCGGCGTGTGGTGACAGACGTGATCAACGAAATTGAGCTAAGGCGAGATATCACAAACTCAAATCAAGACAGCCGGTTGCGGTTGCCTCGGCCGCGCTCGGTTGTTCGTCTGGTCATGTGGGGTTTTGCCCTGGTCTTGCTGCCGTTGGTGGCAGCGATAGGTTACGGCGTTAACTACGTTAGCCGCTTAACCCTGCAAGGCCAGGATGCGATTTATACTTCGGCGCTGGCCGTGCAAACCAGCTACGAAATCGTGCAACGCCTGGGATTGATGGATCGTTACGCCCGGCAATATTTGGTGCTGGGCGACCCGGCCATCAAACGATCCTATAACAAGACTCGATCTCAGTTTCTCGAAAGTGCGCGTACCCTGGATGAACTGACCACGGAGCCGTTGCTTGATGCTGAGATTGCAGCACTGGTCAGCCAGGAAAAACGGCTACATGAACAATTTAACCGCGCTAAAGTTAGTGGCAACAATTCGAGCTTGACGGATAAATACTCTGACTTAATCATTAAGGCACAGAATTTCTCGGTGGCAAGCCATCAACTGATTGATAAAGAAGTTCAAAAAATGCGTGGAAACACGCGAAAAACACAGAAAAGAATGTTCTGGTTAGCGACCGCGTTGATTCCTATGGCGGTGTTTTTTTCTATTGTGTTTACTGTGCTTATCTCTCGTCCGATACGTCAAATAAGCGTGGCTATTCGCCGGATGGGCGATGGCCAGTTTGCCGATCCAATTAACATCATCGGCCCAAAGGACGTGGAACATCTTGGCAAGCGGCTGGATTGGCTAAGGCAGCGATTGCTTGATCTCGAAGAACAAAAAATCCGTTTTCTTCAGCATATGTCACACGAGCTAAAGACACCGCTGGCGTCGATACGCGAAGGCTCGCAGTTACTCCACGAACAAGTCGTGGGCAAGTTGACTGATCAACAGCGCGAAATTTCGCAGATTATTTCGGCCAGTAGCCTGCAACTTCAACATCTCATCGAAAACATCATTGAATTCAGTCGCAACCAGAGTGATTCAATGACGCTAAATCAGGCCATAGTCGATCTTAAATCTTTGATCGAAGACGTTGCCAGAAATCACAAGCTCGCCTTGATGAATCGAGGTGTGCGGTTGTTTCTTGATTTAGAACTCGTAAATTTATTGGCCGATGCCGGAAAGTTGCAATCCGTGGTCGATAATTTAATCAGCAATGCCATTAAATTTTCACCAACCCATGGAAAAATCCTGGTGAGGCTGCGACAAATGGATAATTTAGCGGTTTTTGATATCTGGGACCAAGGCCCAGGTATCGCCCCACAAGAGCGAGACAAAGTGTTTAATGCCTTTTTTCAAGGTGAGCAAACAGTTCACGAATCGATCAAAGGATCCGGCTTAGGCTTATCGATAGCGCGTGATTATGTTTATGCGCATGGCGGTAGTATTGAAGTGGTTTCGAGCGCGCAGCGCGGAGCACATTTTACAGTCATCCTCCCGCTGGTTGCGATTAAAGCCAAAGCCATTGCCAATTATTCGTAACTATCTAAAGACGGAGTGTTCAGGTTGACCATAAAAGTTGTTTTTTTATTTATTGCTTGCCTTGGATTACTCGGGTGTTCTTTAAATCCCGCAGCGACGTCAACCCCAGGCCCGGCCCATTTTGATATTCGATCTTTGCTGCTGGCAACCCGGCAGGCAGTGACAGAGCCTATCGACACGGCTATTGAAGATTACGATAAGCACTTGCCGGCGATTTATGAACCTAAATGCGCCGTGGCGCGATTTCGAATCGCCGCTCTTCTAACGCGTGTCGATGTGTTACCGTCGCTGTCGTCGGCTCCTTACGACGTGCTTGAAGTTTGTCTTACCGGGCCTGATCAAGTTGATCCGATGATTTGGAATCTGGCGTCTATAATGAATGCACAGGTCCAGCTGGCGCGCGAACAAATCGAGCAGACGCGTAAGTTAGAGGACGAAATCACTCGACAGCGCAAACTGATTCAAGCGCTGAAAGATATCGAAAAAAGCATACAAGAGCGCACCCAATGATGATTGATACGACTGCGGTTAACGAGATAGAACGTCGGAATCGTGTTTTGCTGGTGGATGATGATGCCAGTCTACTGCGGCTGCTGACATTACGACTGGAATCCGCCGGTTACGAAGTCATGTCTGTAGGTAGTGGGGAAGGGGCGCTTGGTGCGGTACCTTCCTTTCGGCCTGACCTGGTAGTTACCGATTTACGTATGGCCGGTATGAACGGCCTCACGCTGTTTGAGCGTATCCACGAATCTACCCCGCAGTTACCTGTCATCATACTTACCGCGCACGGTTCGATACCGGATGCGGTTCAAGCGACCCGCAGCGGCGTATTCAGCTTTTTAACCAAGCCCTTCGACAGCCAGCATCTGCTGGAGCAAGTTAAAAAAGCCACCACGTTTTATGGCCAGATGAATGTCGAGCATTCCAATACCGAATCCTGGCGCGAAGAAATCATCAGCCGTAGCTTGATTATGGAGCAACTCTTGGCCAAGGCGCGGCAATTAGCCGCCAGCGATGCCAGCGTGCTCATCCACGGTGAAAGTGGCACTGGCAAAGAAGTTCTGGCGCGCGCTATTCATAAAGCTAGCTCGCGTGGAAAAGGCCCCTTTGTCGCCATTAACTGCGGTGCCATTCCAGAAAATCTACTGGAATCCGAGATTTTTGGTCATCGTAAAGGCTCGTTTACCGGTGCCGTGTTTGATCATCCCGGCTTATTTGTTTCTGCCCAGGGCGGCACGGTATTTTTGGATGAGATTGGCGACATGCCGTTGTCATTACAGGTTAAATTGTTACGGGTATTGCAAGAAAGGCAGGTTCGGCCGATTGGTGCCACCGACAGTATCGCGGTGGATGTGCGGATTATTTCTGCGACGCATCGTGATCTGGAAGTAGAAATGGCGGCCAGCCGGTTCCGTGAAGATTTATTTTATCGACTTAACGTAGTTTCGCTTACGCTGCCTACATTGGCCGAACGGCGTGATGATATTCCCTTGCTTGCGGATTGCTTCCGGGAAAAGCTCGTCGAGCGTTACGACAAGCGAGTGACTGGCTTTGTCCCTGAAGCGATGGAAATGCTGGTGAGCGCGGCTTGGCCGGGTAATGTACGTGAGTTGTACAACGTTGTTGAGCAAGTGGTGGCGCTGTGCAACGGAACCATTATCCCCGCCTCGCTGGTCAGCCAGGCATTGCGTAATCACCATCGTGGGATCATTTCTTTTGTTGACGCCCGGATGGACTTCGAGCGCAAATACCTTACCGAATTGCTACAGATTACCCAGGGTAACGTTACTCAAGCGGCCAGGCTGGCGCAGCGTAATCGCACCGAGTTTTACAAGCTACTGCACCGGCACCAGTTGGACCCAGCGCTGTTCAAGCAGTCTGCGTCGTCTTAAACTGCTTTTATGGTTTGACAGGCTGCGGCCGCTTAATTATCATGCGTGCTCGTTGCTATGGGGCCATAGCTCAGCTGGGAGAGCGCTTGCATGGCATGCAAGAGGTCGTCGGTTCGATCCCGTCTGGCTCCACCATTTTTTCCTCGAAGCATCGATTTTCCGGGTCCCCATCGTCTAGAGGCCCAGGACACCGCCCTTTCACGGCGGTGACAGGGGTTCGAATCCCCTTGGGGACGCCACATCACTAAAAAGTCGTGCACCAGTAGGCAGCGCTTGCTGTAAGCACGAGCATTAGTCCGCTTGCTTGGGCCAAACGATGGCTGGATTGTCGTAGGGCATCTTGCGCCACGTCGTTGAGTCCGCCTTTAGCCTGCAAAAATAAAACCGTACGTGGCGTTATCAACGAGAAAATCAGTAGGAACGCCGCACCCAAGGTGAGCATAATCAGCGGGATAGGAATCAAAGTGAGCAAGTATACCCAATCGGTGCGCCCATAACATTCTCCCCTCATGATGCAGACAATATTCAAATATTGTTGTAGTTGCAGGCCAATAAAGCTGGCGACGGCAATAGCGGCCAAGACAACTAAGATATTGACGCTGCTAACACTAGTGGTTTGAGTGCTGGTATCCATAGATGCAATCTCCGGCTTTGCGATGGGGGGTTACCCTAGATATTTGTCTGCACTGTCTTAGTATAGGCAAAGATTTCTCTTATGACGATGCGTCAGTTTGCCATAGCCTGATCAGCCAATAGCTGAAGCGAAAGATGACGCCACTTACAAGATGACGTGGCGTGGCGCATGTCTTATAATTTCGCCTCCTCGAAGAACATCCCCATGCCGGGGTAGCTCAGTCGGTAGAGCAACTGATTCGTAATCAGTAGGTCGGAGGTTCGATTCCTCTCTCCGGCACCAGTAGACAGTCCAAAGAAGTCCGAAAAAAGCCGTTAGCTCAAAAAATAAAGGCTTTTTTCATTGCCCTCGGCGCCACTGCCAGGGTGGGATGCGCTGCGCTTCCGGTAAACCCCACAAGCCGCGACCTGCCGCCCTTGCTTCTGCCTCCAAGGCAAGAAGTTGCGGATCTTCGGAATATTGACGATATACCCAAGCCGCGCCGGCCGTCACCAAGGCGGCATTTACATCGCGGCCGTCTACAAAGATCCGTCCAACCAAACGATCATAGCGATCGATTGTGATTATCTCGACGGAGACGTCGCGATTGAATACCAGGTCAGACAGCGCCTGTTTGGCGCGTGCCCCATAGGGCTGGGCGGTTTCTGGGGTGTCAATTTCGGCCAAACGAATTCTGACCTGGTATTTTTCGGTAGTTAGCAGTGTTAGGGTGTCACCATCTTGGATTGCGATGACATGGCCCTGCAGGGTTTCGGCGATGGTGCTGGTAAAGACCAGAAGCAGATGTAGAAGCAGAAGCCATCGGCTTAGACGTATCATTCGACTTCCCTCATTGATTTAGCTTTAAGATTTATCTGGATACTCGCAAAGATCACGAATCTGGCATTGCAGGCACAGTGGTTTGCGGGCTTTGCAGAGGTAACGACCATGCAGAATCAGCCAGTGATGGGCGTTGTGGCGGAACTCTTCTGGAACATTACGAAGTAACTGATCTTCAACGGCTCTTGGTGTCTTCCCTTGAACCAGGCCGATGCGGTTGGCAACCCGAAAAATGTGGGTATCGACAGCCATGGTGGGGTGGCCAAACGCGGTATTAAGCACGACGTTGGCAGTTTTACGGCCCACACCGGGCAGTGATTCTAAGGCTTCCCGCGTTTGTGGGACTTCGCCGTTATGCTTCTCCAGCAGTTGCTGGCAAAGCCCAATGACATGTTTGGCTTTGGCGTTGAATAGCCCTATGGTGTTGATGTACTTCTTTAAGGGTTCCTCACCCAAGTCCAGGATTTGCTGTGGCGTATTGGCTACTTTGTACAATTTTGCCGTGCATTTATTGACACCCACGTCGGTAGATTGAGCCGACAGCACAACGGCAACCAGCAGCTCAAATGGAGTGCTGTAATTCAGTTCAGTGCGTGGGTTGGGGTTGGCTTGTTGAAAGCGGCGAAAGATTTCTTGGCGATGCTGATTATCCATGTGGGGGATTTTCTCAGTTCGATTTGTTTTTCTGATCCGCATTAAGCCGCCAGGCTTTGATAGCCGCCGCCACTAGTCCCAACAATAAGAAGACGGTGGGTGGTAGCCCGGCCAGCAAAAACCCATAAGAAGCCGATGGTGTGGTGAGTGCCGGAGGGGCGATTACCGCTCCGGTAAGCATCCACGCATCCGATAATAGAGTCCCTTGGCTGAGTAATTCGCGTAATCCTCCCAAGAGGGTCAGTGTCAGCAGATAAAGCCCGCTGATTATCGCGGCATACTGGCTGGTGCGTAGCACGGGGCGCTGAGTGGGAATGCGCCAGGCTACTGCTGCGGTGGCCACGGTCAGCACGGGCAGGTAGACGCCGTAGCTGGCTCTAAGCGCCGGTAGCCAAGCGCTAAGGATAAGGTCAAACACCGTCAACCAGCCCGCACTGATGAGCAACAAAGACGGGATATGGAATTCCGTCGGTAGCCATGATCGTAGCGCTCGGGTGCGAAATGGGATGGTGAGCAGCAAGGTCGCCACCATGATCAGGCCGATGAACAGTCCGCTAATCAGTGTGATGGACGCGGCCATGGGTGCAACCATGGCCGCTAGGCACAGCCAGACTATTCCGGTGCTGGTGGGGGCGATACTGGGACCGGTAGTAGCTTTCACGGCGTTTGTCCTGACGTAGGATGAGCCGCTGCCGTTAAGATGTCGTTACGATGATCGGCGTAATAGCGCAAAGTATCTCGAACGGCGTGTATGACTCCACGGGTGGTGATGGTGGCCCCGGAAATTTGATCGAACTGGCCACCATCTTTGCGCGGCTCCCATTCTTGATCGGGAGGGTTGCCCAGGGAGAGGCCAAAAAATTGATCAAGCCAGGAAGATTTATTGCGATCCATGCGTTCGCCGTATCCGGGTGTCTCTTGATGATTCTGTACGGATACGCCGGCCAATCGACCATCCGGGGTGATGCCAATCAATAAACGAATAGGCTCTTTATAACCTTGGGCAATCGCCGGCAGGATCACCGTCACGACCGCTGTGCCGCGCCGGGCAACATAGGCTGGAAAGGGCGCGTCAAAACCTAATGAGGGTGCCGAGGTCAAGGTGAAGTGGCTGTCGAGTAAATCGTTGTCATAGGACTTTGCCGGCACGATTTCGTGAAGTTTAGCGAGAAAGCCGGCTTGACGATGATGCGCGATGCGCGGCTCGGTGATTTGTGCAATCAGCGTGATTAACATGGCTACCAGGACGGCCAGGCTGACCAGCCAAGCGATGCCGGTCAGGATTCCGAAAGATGGGTTTGCTCGCGGTTCAGTTTCGGTCATGCCCATAAACCCTGGGTTGAGTATGGCGGTCGATGACAGGCACTGCCGCATTCAAAATTAGTACGGCAAAAGCTACGCCATCCGGATAACCACCAAAAGTTCGTATCAAGTAAATCAAAATACCGATACTCGCCCCATAAATTAGCCGACCCTTGGGGGTAGTCGCCGCAGAGACGGGGTCAGTGGCGATAAAAAATGCGCCTATCATGGCCGCGCCGCTGAATAGATGGAAAATCGGACCGGGGTAGTGATCAGAATCCACCAGATGGAAGAATAGAGCCAACGTTGCTAATGCTGCCAGCACGGTGGTGGGAATGCGCCAATCGATAATGCGCACGGCAAGCAAATACAGCCCGCCGGCTAAATAGGCGAGAGCAACCCACTGCCAGCCTGCACCACCCAGCATCCCGTAGAGCGTTTCACCACTCAGCTCCGACCAGGTGTAATGCAAAGCAAGCTGAGATTTAGTGTGATCCAGCACAGTAGCGCTTGAAATAAGATCAATGAGGCGATTATCCATTAATCGACCAAAAATAAAGTGATGCAGCGTGTCACCCACGCCGGGAAGCTCTGCGCCTGGCGTGGGCCATTGCTTCATTAGGCTAGGAAAGGATGTTAATAAGGCCGCGTAGCCGGCCATTGCGGGATTAAAGGGGTTGTAACCCAGCCCGCCGTAAAGATGTTTGGCGACGATTAAGGCAAAAGCGGCGCCCAGCGCAGTGAGCCACCAGGGCGATAATGGCGGCATGGCCAGCCCCAGCAATACGCCGGCCAGTAGGGCGCTGCTGTCATTGAGCGTGGCGACGATGGGTCGATCGCGCAGCTTAAGGGCAATGGCCTCGCAGCTCACGGCGACCAGGCACGCTAAAAGAATGTTGAGGATGACGCCCGGCCCAAAAAATAATGTGTTGATCAGGATCGCCGGTACCAGTGCCAGCAATACCTGCCGCATTACCCACGACACCTGCATGGTTGGACGGATGAAGGGCGCGGAGGCGATCGACAGCTTCAAGACGATTCTCCATCGTTACCATCGTTCGCAGGTGAAGATAGCGTGGCTTGTTTTTTTGCCTGAACCCGGTCAAGTGCGGCTTGGATTGCCGCCTGTTTGACGGTTATTTCTGCGGTTTGAAGTTCATCTGCGCTAAAGTCAAAATCATCACCCGGTGAGTCTAAGGCGGAGGCTGCTAACCTTGTCAGCTGGCTAAGATTTGTATCGGCTTGTTGGCCTAGTCGAGTTAGTCTGTGCTCGTAACGCTCTCGGGCCAGCGTGGCCTGCTCCCGCCTCTGCTCGTGCACTGCCACTTCGCGTTTGGCTTGACGATAATATTGCACTAAGGGGATTTGACTGGGGCACACCGTTGCACAACAACCACATTCAATGCAGTCAAAAAGATGATGCTCTTGAACGGCTTCTAAGTCGTTGGCGCGGGCATGCCAATATAATTGCTGCGGCAGCAGCCCTACTGGGCAGGCGTCAACGCAAAAGCCACAGCGGATGCAGGGCTGAGCAGCGCCACGGCCAGGAAGCTCGTCTGCCCCAGGCATCAGCAAGCAGTTAGTTGCTTTCACCACCGGGCTGGCGACGTTTGGAAGGGCAAAGCCCATCATCGGGCCACCCATAATGACCAAGTGATTGCTGCCGACGGCGCCACCGCAAAAATCCAATAAATATTGAATCGGCGTGCCGATACGTACCCGCAAATTGTGCGGTTGGGTAATGCCTTGGCCGGTGATGGTAACCACCCGCGAGGTCAGTGGTTCGCCCAGGATGACTGCTCGATAGACGGCAGCGGCAGTCGCTACATTTTGAGTGACTACGCCAAGATCGGACGGCAAGCCGCCGGAGGGCACTTCTTGACCAGTAATCATCTGCACCAGTTGATGCTCACTGCCCGCCGGGTAAAGCGAAGGCACAACAACGATTCTGACGTGTTGTGAACTGAACGCATCAATAGCTTCTTTGAGGCTGGCGAGTGACGCTGACATATTCTCGCCGATGGCAATAACCGCCGTCGGTACTTGCAATATGTGGCGCATGATCTCCAGTCCGTTGAGTATTTCCTGTGGCCTTTCCAGCAGCAATGATTCATCGCAGGTCAGATAAGGTTCACATTCAACGGCATTAAGGATCAGTGTGTGGATAGAACGACGTGGGCTGTAGGTGAGTTTAGCTGCGGTAGGAAAGGCGGCGCCACCTAGGCCAACCACGCCGCATTGGCGTAGCCGATTGCGCAACGTGCTGTGTTCAAGCGAGTGAAAATTTGGCCAGGGCGGCAATCCCTGGCTGGCATCCTCGCCATCGGTCGCAATGACCACGCATGGCTCTTTTCGGCCGGAGGGATGAGGGGTGACGCGATCTTCAATGGCGATGATCCTGCCAGAGCTGCTGGCATGCACGGCAGCACTCAGAAAGTCCGTTGCCCGGCCGATTTGTTCGCCTCGACGCACGTACTGACCGACATGCACCGTAACGGCTGCCGATTCACCGACATGTTGACGTAAGGGGATAATTAATTCCGGCGGAATGGGCGCTTCAAGTATCGGCTTACCCCGGGTTAATTCTTTGTGTTTAGGCAGCGCCAGTCCGCCACGAAAACGCTGGTGAACCTGCTCGATAATGCTCATGGCGAAAGGCCCGCCGAGATCGTTGATGCTGATTGCCCTGGCTGCAATGTGGTCAGTAGTGGTGCTGTATACATCACAATGCAGTCCGTTGGGCAAACCGGCAGGCACAGCTCACAACCGGTGCAAGCCGATTTAATAACCGTGTGCATTTGCCGTGGAGCACCAATGATGGCGTCCACCGGGCAGACCTTAATGCAACGAGCGCAGCCTATACACAACTCCTCGATTATTCCCGCCACACCGGGAGCCATGGGTAGGCAGTCCAGCGCCAGGGGTTTAACGGGCTTGCCTAATAAAAGAGCTAATTCGGCGATGGTCGCTTCACCACCCGGAGGACAGCGATTAATATCTGCCAGCCCTTCAACAATGGCTTTGGCGTAGGGCAGGCAGCCAGAAAAGCCACATCGCGTGCATTGAGTTTGTGGCAACACCGCGTCCACTTGTTGGGTCAGGATGGCTTTATCGCGAGATTGGCTGGACGTGGCCATGGCTAGACCACCCGCTGCGGCGGCAGCGAGTAAGGCTAGCAATAAAATGGCGATCAGTATGCTCATGTTAATGATTTATAAACCCAGATAAGCCCAGCAGGCCCAATGACATTAAGCCAATCGTGATCAATAGGATAGGCAAACCTCGAAACACCACGGGCACGTCAGCAACGCGCAGCCGCTCACCCAAAGCCGCTGTCCCCATCAATACAAGAAAAAGTCCAGTAGCGCTACCTGCGGCGTAACTGATGGATGCAAAGAAACCAAGATCAATGTCGGCATTAACCCAGATAACTGCCAGCACGGCTCCATTAGTCAGCAGAAAAGTATCCAGAAAAACCAGTTGTGGATAGGCTTCACGGAGCAAACTGGTGCCGGGCCCTTGTCGGCGCAATAGCAGGGTTTTGCAAACAGGCGCCAAGGCTCCAACTAACAGAGCAAAGACGGGCAAACGCAGGGCTTGTACGCCCCAGGGCGCCAGCAGCCAGTGATCCAGTAGCCATGCCATCGCGGCGCCGATTATCAGCATAACGCCGACACCGGCGGCTACCCATTGAACCAGTCGCCGCTGACGCGGCGCGGTGAGCAGCGTATCCCAACCCACAAGCTGGTATAGCAGGACACTGTTTGCCAGCGCACCACCTAAAAACAGAGAGCTTAGGCTGGTCACCACGCGTTCTCCCTATTTTACCCGCATGCCTGGAGTGGCTCCGCTGTCAGGCGACAGCAAAAAGATGTCTTTTCCGCCCGGACCGGCAGCCAAAGCCATGCCTTCCGAGGTGCCAAATTTGGTTTTGCGAGCCTGTAAATTTGCCACCACTACCGTCAATTTGCCGGTCAGATCTTCGGGACGATAAGCCGATTTAATACCGGCCAGCAGAGTACGTTCGCTGTTACCCAAATCAACCGTTAACTTGAGTAATTTATCTGCACCCGGGACGGCTTCGGCGCGAATAATCCGGGCAATGCGTAAATCCACCTTGGCGAACTCATCAATAGTGATTTCAGCGGCAAGAGGTTCTAGGGGTGCTTGCTCAATAATTTTTGAGTTGCTGACCGAGAGGCTGGCAGCGGCAATCAGATCAGCTTTGGACGCTTCCATAAGTGCTTGAATGCTGGATGCCTCAATTCGGGTGAGCAGTGGCTGATAAGGCTTGATGCTGTGGTTTAGTAAAGGTTCGGAGGCGTGCGTCCATTGCTGAGCCGGTAGGTTGAGAAAGTCTTCGGCGGCAGCGGCCAACTTTGGTAACACCGGCTTCAGGTAGACGATAAGGGTACGAAAGAGGTTCAGCCCCTGGGTGCAAATGGCATGCACATCGGCCTCACGTCCGGGTTGTTTTGCCAGTACCCAGGGTTGTTTTTCGGCAATATAGGCATTAGCTTGATCAGCCAGCGCCATGATTTCTCGAATGGCCTTGCCGTAGTTTCGGGTTTCGTAATTTTGGGCGATGACGGGTGCGGCGTCGGTAAAAACAGCATACAACGTCGGATCAGCTAGCTGACGGGCCAGCTGCCCGGAGAAATTTTTACTGATAAACCCAGCACATCGGCTGGCGATATTGACCAGTTTACCCACCAGATCAGCATTAACCCGCTGGGCAAAATCTTCCAGGTTAAGGTCGATGTCATCCAAACCATCGCCTAGCTTGGCGGCAAAATAGTAACGTAAATATTCCGAAGGGATGTACTCAACAAAGGTGCTGGCTTTAATGAAGGTACCCCGGGATTTGGACATTTTTTGCCCATTAACCGTGAGGAAGCCATGGGTGAATACGCCGGTGGGTGTGCGGAAGCCGGCGCCTTTCAGCATGGCGGGCCAAAACAGCGCATGGAAATAAATAATGTCTTTACCAATAAAATGGTAAAGCTCGGTGTCTTGGTCAGGTAACCAGTAGCGGTCGAAATCCAGATCCTGGCGTTGAGCACACAAATTTTTGAAGCTGGCTATGTAGCCGATGGGTGCATCCAGCCAGACGTAAAAATATTTGCCCGGTGCGTCAGGAATCTCAAAGCCAAAGTAGGGCGCATCGCGGGAAATATCCCAGTCTGCCAGGCCGGTGCTAAACCACTCGTCCAGTTTGTGAGTCACGCCGGTATGGAGGGTGCCGCTGCGGGTCCACTGTCTCAACCAGTCGGAAAAATGCCCCAACTTGAAAAAATGATGTACGGATTCTCTCTCAGTCGGTGTGGTGCCTGAAAGTACGGAAATTGGGTTTTTGAGGTCGGCAGGGGCGTAATTAGCGCCACAAGCCTCGCAATTATCACCGTACTGATCCAGGGCGCCACAACGCGGGCAGGCGCCACGAATAAAACGATCCGGCAAAAACAGGCCCTTGGTCTCGTCGTAAGCCTGGCGGATTGATCGAGTTTCGATATGGCCTTTTGCTTTAAGTCGAGAATAAATTAGGCTGGCAAAGTGGCGATTTTCAAGCGAATGCGTGCTGTAGAAATTATCAAAATCGATGCCGAAATCGACAAAATCCTGGCGATGTTGCTTTGCCACTTTAGCAATTAATTGCTCAGGCGTGATGCCTTCTTGCTCGGCCTTCAGCATGATCGGCGTGCCGTGGGCGTCATCAGCGCAGACGTAATGGCATTGATGACCGCACAGCTTCTGAAAACGTACCCAAATATCGGTTTGTATGGATTCGAGCATGTGCCCCAAATGCAAGGGGCCATTGGCGTAGGGCAGGGCGCTGGTGACCAGGATGCGGCGCTGTTTTTCCGTCATGGTTCGTCGTCGATCCTTGATATCGTTCTGGCGGAGTTAATTTGCCAAGTATGCCATAGGCTGAGCCTCGTTGGGGCGCAAAAAACTTGCCGGCACGGGGCACGCAGCGTTGCCGGAGTGTCTGGCAGCAGGATTGCTTTCAATTCAGTTATTCGGATTGACGGATTAGATGAGACACTGAGGTGTTCAATCGTCGCACGCCGGTGCGTAATCCACCTCGCGGTCCCAGATGCAACCAGCGATAACCCGGTGCCCGATTATCTACGGCAAAACGATCCGCATGCGGACGAAACTGCCGCGTGGTGGATGGGCAGCCAAGCAGTTGTAACTGCCCCAGTTGCACCGAAAAGGATTGGTGGATGTGGCCAAAAATCACCGCTTTCACGTTAGGGAAAGCACTAAGTACTATGAATAACTGATTAGAGTTGCTAATACGTACGGTATCCAGCCATTGGCTGCCTATCAGTAGGGGGGGGTGATGGATAGCGATCAGTACCGGACCGCCATGACCCGCCAAGGTGTGTTTGAGACTGTCTAGATCGTCAGTCGCAATAAGCCCGCCGTCTTCGCCACTGACATGAGAGTTTAGCGATACGATTAACCAAGAGCCCAAATTTAGATTGCCTAAGTAACGGATGGGCGGTTTATTCAGAGTCAATCGCATGTTATCCGGCGTATCATGATTGCCGGGCAGGCAGAGCACCGGGACATCAAGTTGGCTGAAATGCCAGGCCAGGCGGTCATAGGCAGCGATAGAGCCGTCGTCAGACAGATCGCCAGTCGCCAGAATCGCATCAATACGAGCATGGTGACGCCGGGCGAGATCAAGAACAGAAGCAAAACTCTGATCATTGTGGTAACCGCTAATCACGGCACGATCATCGGCAACCAGGTGAGTATCACTGATCTGTAGCAGGCATTTTGTTTGGGGCATAAATCGGATGCAGGATGGTCTTCAATTGCCCGCTACTTTAGCACGTGCCCTTCCCACTTATCGCGTATGCTCGGATGGTAATAATCCACAATTTCTTTGAGAAAGAGAATTTCCGACATGACGTCAGGCGAGAATCCCTGGCGAACCCCCCGTTCGTCAATAATCAACGAATCCAGAAAAGCATTGCATTGCATCGTAGGCCATTGATCACTGATTTTATTGAATATTCGCGGATGTTTTTCCTCAAGAAAACTGAGGGTTGCTACTACTGGCTCCGCAGGAACCTGATTGGCGGTAGAGGGTTGGCCGGTTGCCGCGATGGCAGGCACTTGAGTATTACTTCCCGTGGTATAGATTGATTTTTTGCTGATGTTCATTTCGTCACTGGCGCTCTTTTTTTCGTTAGGTGCCCATGATGATGAAATCATCAATTCTTCGGTTGCTGCCGTTTTAGGTGCCGCTACCGGTCGATTGGGTGCAGAGGCTACAGAGGGCGCCACCGCTGGCCGTTGCTCATTGTTTGTTCCAGTGGCTATGGTGGACGTTGTTGCAGTCACGTTTGCGTAATCATTACGCATCCGAAACAAAGACAGCGCATCGGTTAAATTATAAAGAGGTCTGCCGGGGCGCGATGAGTCTTTAATTAACGTATCTATGAAGGCCACGGCTGCCGTTGGTGTTTCGCAGCGGCGGATTTCAGCATACAAAGAGGGTTGAGTTTTCTCGAAGCCATTCATCACCGGAAAGTTTTGTTTCCACTCGGTAAAAGTCGGCGAAGTTGTCGAAAAGCTTGCCTGGTAACGTTCAGATGTGGCGTCGAACTGAGCTCGGTTACCACTGCCATAGTAGATATCAAGCAGCATTATCCAGCAGTCGGGGTATTTTCCCGGAGGCGCTTGCTTGAGGAATTGTTCCAGAATAAAAGCTCCTCGGCTGCTATTGCCGGAAGCGAAGGAAAAGGTGGCGAGTTTTCTTTGTTCTTCATCTTCATGCCCGGCGCGGACTGCTTTGGTCGGGGGTCTCTGTACAGATTGTTGTAAGGCGGGTTCAATGCGGCCTTGTTTGGTTGTAGGTACATCATTTTGCTTACGTGATTTGCCCAATATAGACGAGCTGGCCATGCCTATTATCATGCCGATAATAGCGGCAATAGCCATGAGTAAGATGGTGACGCTTGACATTAGGTTTCCTCATTGATGATTAGGCGTTATTCTTCTTGAGCCGCTGTTTTTAAAGACAGGGCTACCTGCGTACGACTAGCCTAACAGATAAGCAATTGACTAAAAAATAGCCGGCTGGTGACAGCCAGCCGGGTGTGGGATTTCAGCTGACGGGCGGTGTCGTGGGCAGTTGCAGATTTCGCCAGATCGACAAAGAAGGCTCCGCATTATTTAACGTATAAAAATGTATACCGGGTGCACCGCCATCCAATAATTGTTGGCAGAGAGTAGTCACAACGTCTTGGCCAAAGCTACGAATGGAAGCCAAATCGTCGCCGTAAAATTCGAGTCGTTTGCGGATCCAGCGCGGAATCTCTGCGCCGCAGGCATCCGAGAAACGGGCCAGTTGAGTGTAGTTAACGATAGGCATAATGCCCGGGATGATGGGCGTCGCGATCCCTAGGCGCTGTGTTTCGTCAATAAAGCGGAAGTAGGCGTCAGGGTTGTAGAAATATTGAGTGATTACGCTGTCAGCGCCGGCGTCTATTTTTCGCTTGAGGTTCTGCAGATCCGCGAACGGGCTAACTGCCTGAGGATGGTATTCTGGGTAGGCTGCCACTTCCAGATGAAAATAATCGCCCGTTTCTTGTCGTATAAATTCTATCAAATCAATAGCGTAACTGAATTTTTCTGACGGGGCCATCCCCTCAGGTAGGTCGCCTCGTAGAGCCACTATGCGCTGGATGCCGTTGCTACGATAAGCCGCCAGTTGCGAGCGCAGACCTTGCGTGCTGGCACCGACGCAGGTGAGATGGGGCGCTGTTGGCACGCCAGCCTCATTAATTAACGCCAAGACAGTCTCTTGAGTTCGTTCCTGAGTGGAACCCCCTGCGCCGTAGGTGACAGAGAAATAACTTGGCTTTGCCGTCGCCAATTGGCAGGCAGTTTCCTTGAGCTTGACGAGCCCCGCCTCCGTTTTGGGGGGGTAGAACTCGAAGCTCAAAGAAGGGTTGCCGGGATTCACGCGCTGCGTCACTTGAAATTAGTAGCGGTACGCGTCGGCTTTATAGGGGCCATTCACGGGGACGCCGATGTACTTGGCCTGTTCCTCGTTGAGCTGGGTTAGCTTCACACCCAAACGTCCCAAATGTAGTCGGGCGACTTTCTCGTCCAGGTGCTTGGGTAATACGTAAACTTTCTTTTCGTACTTGCCGGTATTCTGCCAAAGCTCGATTTGAGCAATAACCTGGTTGCTGAATGAGGCCGACATCACAAAGCTGGGGTGTCCGGTGGCGCAGCCAAGATTCACCAGGCGGCCTTCGGCTAAGATGATTAACCGCTTACCATTAGGGAAGATTACATGATCAACCTGCGGCTTGATATTCTCCCAGGTGTGCTGACGCAGCGATGCAATATCAATTTCGGAGTCGAAGTGGCCAATATTGCAGAGGATGGCTTGATCCTTCATGGCCAGCATGTGATCGTGATTGACTACTCGAACGTTGCCAGTGGCGGTGACCACAATGTCGGCTAAGGGCGCTGCTTCTTCAATAGTAACGACACGAAAGCCTTCCAGCGCCGCTTGCAGCGCGCAAATCGGGTCAATTTCCGTCACCCAAACGATGGCGCCAAAGGCTTTGAGTGATTGAGCACAGCCTTTACCTACGTCACCGTATCCGCAGACCACCGCAATTTTGCCGGCGATCATCACGTCGGTGGCGCGCTTAATCCCGTCGAGCAGCGATTCCCGACAGCCATAGAGGTTGTCGAATTTGGATTTAGTGACTGAATCGTTGACGTTGATGGCGGGAATGCCCAGCAAGCCATCTTTTGCCATGTTGTACAGGCGATGCACGCCGGTGGTGGTTTCTTCGGAAACGCCGCGAATATCCTTGAGCAGTTCAGGGTATTTTTCGTGGATGTGTAGAGTCATGTCGCCGCCATCATCAAGCAACATATTGGGACGCCAGTTGTTTGGCCCGAATATGGTTTGCTCAACACACCACCAGTATTCGTCCTCTGTTTCACCTTTCCAGGCAAAAACGGGAACGCCAATGTCGGCGATTGCGGCAGCTGCATGATCTTGGGTGGAAAAAATGTTGCAGGAAGACCAGCGCACTTCAGCGCCTAATGCGACCAAAGTTTCGATCAGCACAGCGGTCTGGATGGTCATGTGCAGGCAGCCAGCGATACGAGCCCCTTTCAGCGGCTTGGATGCTCCGAACTCGGCACGCAAAGCCATCAGGCCGGGCATTTCCGTTTCGGCAATGCGAATTTCTTTATGGCCCCAGGCGGCTAGTTTGATGTCGGCTACTTTGTAGTCGGGGCTAAGTGTGGTGGCTGGCTGTTGCATGATTCATTCCCTTAAGGTCTTGTTTCACTAGTTGGTTTGCGCAGGCTGTAGGCGATCTTCAAAGCCCAGCGTCAGCACGCAAGGCAGCAGCCTTGTCGGTTTTTTCCCAGGTAAATTCGGGCTCTTCGCGGCCAAAATGTCCGTAAGCTGCGGTCTTCTTGTAGATGGGCCGGAGCAGGTTGAGCATTTTGGTGATGCCGCTGGGGCGTAGGTCAAAATGTACCTTGACCAATTCGGCAATCCGTTGCTCGGGTATACGGCCGGTGCCAAAAGTATCGACGGTGATCGACGTCGGTTCGGCAACGCCAATGGCGTAAGAAATTTGCAGTTCACAACGCTTAGCCAAGCCGGCCGCAACGATATTTTTGGCGACATAGCGTGCGGCATAAGCGGCAGAACGATCAACCTTGGAAGGGTCTTTGCCAGAGAAAGCGCCGCCGCCATGGCGGGCCATGCCGCCGTAGCTATCAACGATAATTTTGCGACCCGTCAACCCGCAGTCTCCGACTGGGCCACCGATAACAAAACGTCCTGTGGGGTTAATCAGGTAGCGAGTTTCCTTGGTCAGCCATTTGGCAGGCAGCACCGGTTTGACGATTTCTTCCATTACACCTTCGCGTAGGTCAGCCTGAGAAATATCAGGATGATGTTGGGTGGACAGGACGATGGTATCAACGCGGACAGGCATACTGTCTTCATAGCACAGGGTGACCTGGCTTTTAGCGTCTGGGCGTAGCCAGGGCAGGCGCTTACTTTTCATCATCTCGGATTGACGCTTCACCAGCTGATGGGCCAGCGTGATAGGTGCAGGCATCAGCACGTCGGATTCGTCACAGGCGTATCCGAACATTAATCCTTGGTCACCCGCGCCTTGATTATCAGCTTCCTCGCGATCAACGCCCTGAGCGATGTCGGGAGACTGTTTGCCGATGGCGGTGAGCACCGCGCAGGTTTCCCAATCGAAACCCAGTTCGGTGCCGGCATAACCGATTTCACGAACGGTTTCGCGGGCGATTCGTTCGTAGTCGATCTGGGCCGTCGTGGTGATCTCACCACTAAGCATAACCAGGCCGGTTTTAACCAGCGTTTCACACGCCACGCGGGCGCGTTTGTCCTCAGCCAGGATAGCATCCAGGATGGC